>Ga0116226_10003520_pt1 | contig 13813 bp, 13 predicted proteins | sample S1TSphfallax_FD_89692 | JGI IMG/M metagenome (GOLD analysis project Ga0116226, IMG submission 89692) | Host-associated microbial communities from peat moss isolated from Minnesota, USA - S1T2_Fa - Sphagnum fallax MG | ecosystem: Host-associated > Plants > Peat moss > Unclassified | place: USA...
AATCTGGATAATCCGTCGGTCGAGACCGCTATTGATCTCGTACCTCATCACGCCAAGTCAATGAAGATCGACGCCGCGTTGTCCAATAGTTTCGGATTCGGCGGGACCAACGCCTCGCTCATCTTTACGAAGGTGGGGTAGAATGGCCTTGGGGCGTGGCCCTGCGGCTTCTGTTAAATCCGGCCGTAAGCCGGCGCCCGGCGGCGGCCCTTGGCTTGTGGGTCTGGGTAGCGCCCTCCTTACACTTCTGATTATCGCCATAGGCGTGGGGGCGCTCAGCGTCATTCTCTACAAGTCGCCGGGGCCCAAGGCGCGGTCGGGCCCGTCCACGACGGTCATCTTTCGCAAGGGCGCCCATACGAGCGAGATCGCGGCGGATCTGGAGCGGGCCGGCGTGGTTTACTCCGGCGCGATCTTCATGGCCGCAGCAGAAATCACGCGCGGTGCCGGCCACCTCAAGGCCGGAGAATACGCCTTCGCGTCTCGCGCTTCGGTCGCTGATGTGATCCGAAAGATTCGCATCGGCGACGTGGTGCATCACCGGATCACCATCCCCGAAGGCGCTACGTCGAAGGAAGCCTTGATGATCCTGATGCACAGCGATGTGCTATCCGGCCCAGCTCCCTTACCGCCGGAAGGGACCATTCTGCCGGAGACCTATGAAGTGGTGCGCGGCGAGCCCAGGGCCGCCGTATTGCAGAGGATGATGGAGGCGGATGATCGCCTCCTGACCCAGTTATGGACCCATCGGCGACCCGGCCTGCCCTACAGCAATGTAGAGCAGGCGGTGGTGCTGGCCTCCATCGTCGAGAAAGAAACCGCGCTGGAGTCTGAGCGGCCGCTCGTCGCGGGCGTCTACCTCAATCGCCTGCGCCAGGGTATGAAGCTGGAGGCCGACCCCACCATTGTCTATGGCCTCACCGCCGGGGCGCCCCTGGGCCACGGCATTCGCGAGTCAGAGCTCCACAGCAACACGCCCTACAACACCTATGTCAATCCGGGTCTGCCGCCGGGGCCGATTGATAATCCGGGGCGGGCGGCGCTTGCGGCGGCGCTGGACCCAACGCCCACGGACGCCCTGTTCTTTGTCGCTGATGGGACGGGCGGCCACGCCTTTTCAAAAAGCCTGGCAGAACACGCCAAGAATGTCGAAGCTTGGCGCATGATCGAAAAAGAGCGCTCTGCCGCACCATCGCTGGCCGGGGCGCCAAACGCCATTGCGCCTTTGGAGCACAGGTGAGGATGGTCTTCTCATCGGAAAGGCGCACGCATCATGTCCGCTGAACGCAGCCCTCGGCGCGGCCTCATGCTGGTGGTGTCCAGCCCCTCCGGAGCGGGTAAGACCTCGCTTTCGCGCCGTCTAGTGGCCGATCACGCCGATCTGAACCTATCCATCTCCTGCACCACGCGCAGCGCGCGGCCGGGGGAGAAAGAGGGGCGGGAATACTATTTCGTGGATCGGCCGACCTTTGATCAGATGATAGCCGACGACGCCTTTCTGGAATGGGCTGACGTCCATGAAAATCGCTACGGCACGCCCCGCGCGCCGGTCATGGCTGCCCTGGCAGACGGCAAGGACGTGCTGTTTGATATCGATTGGCAGGGCGCCATGATCGTAGCGCAACAGGCTCCGGCGGACGCGGTCCGCGTGTTCATCCTGCCGCCCTCCATGGCTGATCTGCGTCGTCGCCTGATTGCCCGCGCCCAGGACGAGATGGACGTGATCGAGCGGCGCTTGACCCGCGCCTATGGCGAAATCCGCATGTGGGCGGAGTACGACTATGTCATCGTCAATGACGACTTCGACAACGCCTATGCCGAGCTGGCGCACATCTATCACGCCGAACGGTCCAAGCGCCTTCGGAACCCCTGGCTAAAGCCCCTGGTCGATAGGCTGTTGCAGCAGCAAGGCTGACCCAGGCATGACCAGCGTATATGTGGATGCGGACGCCTGTCCGGTTAAAGAAGAGGTTTATCGCGTCGCAGAGCGCTACGACCTGCCCGTATTTGTTGTCTCCAACAGTTGGATACGTACCCCGCGTCATCCCCGCATAAGTTCTATCGTGGTTGAGGCCGGGCCGGATTTGGCCGATGACTGGATCGCCGAGCGCGCTGGCCCCGGCGACGTGGTGATCACGGCGGATATTCCCCTGGCTAAGCGGGCCGTGGATGCGGGCGCCCATGCCCTCCACCCCACAGGTCGGGTATTTACGGCGGACAATATCGGCGCCGCCCTGGCCTCGCGCGCTATAGGCGAGCATCTAAGATCCATGGGCGATGTCACCACCGGGCCTGCGCCCTTCGTCCCCGCAGACCGATCCCGCTTCCTCCAGGCGTTGGATGCAGCCGTCGCCAAGGCTCGTCGCGCCTCGGCAGGGGGCCGTCAAAGACGATTAGTTTGATGGATCGGAAAGCGCAGCGGCCAGGCGCAGGAAGCCCTCCACGGCGATCTCCTCGGCGCGGGCGGTGGGCGCAACGTCAGCCCTAAGGCACAGGGCTTCCCCGCCCAGGGCTTTCAAGCTGGCGCGCAGCATTTTTCGCCTTTGCCCGAAGGCGGCCGCCGTCACGCGCTCTAGGCTCTTGAGCAGGGCGGGCGCGGGCCGGTCTGGCCTGGGGTCCAGGCGGACCACAGCGGACTCCACCTTGGGCGGCGGCGTAAAGGCCCGGGCGGGGAGGGACATGATCAGGTCCGCCCGGCTGGTCGCTCTGCACAAGACGGCGAGACGACCATACTCATCGTCGCCCACATCCGCGACGATCCGATCCGCGACTTCCTTCTGGAACATCAAGGTCAGGCTCGCAGACCGAAATGGTCCGGTCAGCCATTTGATCAGCAGGGCCGTGCCGACATTATAGGGCAGGTTCGAGACCAGGTGGGCGTAGGTCTGTTCGGGCGCATGGAGGGCGAGCAACGCGGCTTCATCCGCCTCCATGGCGTCGGCTTCGATCAGGGTCAGCCGACCGTTTGCGGCGTCGGCCAGTGGCGATAGGAGCGCGATAAAGCGGGGGTCTTTCTCTATGGCGATCACCCGCGCGGCGCCGGCCTCCAAGAGGGCGCGGGTCAGGCCGCCGGGGCCTGGTCCCACCTCGATCACGACCTGGTCCTCCAGCGGGCCGGCGAGCCGGACGATCTTGCGCGTTAGGTTCAGGTCGAGCAGAAAGTGCTGCCCAAAGCTTTTTTTCGCCAGTAGCCCTTCCGCCGCCAGGCTATCGCGAAGCGGTGGAAGATCGGTCAGGCTCATAGCGCCCGCGCAGCCGCCGCACGTCTTTCAGCCATCTTGTCGGCCATACGGATGGCGGCGATCAGGCTGTCGGGCCGAGCCAGACCGCGCCCGGCCAGATCATAACCGACGCCATGGTCCGGCGAGGTGCGCACGATAGGCAGTCCAAGCGTGGCGTTGACGCCGCCCCAGAAGTCGAGCGTCTTTACCGGGATCAGGGCCTGGTCGTGATAGAGGCAGATGACGGCATCATAGCGCGCCCGAGCGTCGGCGTGGAACAGGCTGTCAGCCGGTTTGGCGTCGCCGCAATCGATCCCTTCGCTGCGTAGGATGGCGGCCGCCGGATTGATGATCTCGATCTCTTCGCGCCCCAGCGCCCCCTCCTCGCCCGCATGGGGGTTAAGACCCGCGAGCGCCAGGCGAGGATGTTCGACGCCGAAGTCGCGCCGCACCGCCTCAGCCGTGATACGCCCGACCTCTACCAGTCGGGGCGTGGACAGGGCTGTGATGGCGGCGGCCAAAGGCAGGTGGATGGTGGCCAGAACGGTGCGAAGTCCCTCCACCGCCAGCATCATCACGGGGCCGCGCGCGCTCTCGAACGGAACGCCAGCCGTCAAATCAGCGAGAAACTCCGTATGGCCGGGAAAGGCGAAGCCGGCATCGTACAGCGGCTTCTTGGCGATGGGCGCGGTGACTAGGCCGCCCACATCCCCAGCCAGGGCCAATCCCACGCCGGTCTCGATCCAGCGGATAATGGCGGCGGCATGGCCGGGCGAGCCCTGCCCGGCGATCACAGGGGCCTGGAGCGGCAAATCCAACACGGGCAAAGCGTCGGGAAAGACGTCCCCGGCCATGTCCGGCGTACTTACCCGCCGTAGGCAGTCCGCCCCCAGGGATGAGGCGGCGGCCAGAGCGTCATGGTCGCCCAGCACGACGAAGCGCGGACCTGTCGTCCGCAAGGCCAACCAGGCCTTGACGATGATTTCAGGACCGATCCCGGCTGGGTCGCCGAGCGTGACGGCGAGGGGGAGCGACCGCCAGCCTGGAACCGCCGTAGGCGCCGGCATAGGCCTTATCGCGTCTCTATAGTTGCGGAGTTACGCAGGTCGCGGAGGAAGCGGTGCGCGAACATATCGAACTGTTCCCCCTTCAGTCGATCCTCGATATCCGCTCGGGTCAGGGCGCGTGCGCCGCTGGCGTGACGTTCGCATACCATGATCAAGTGCAGACCGATGTCTGTGCGCACGGGTTCGCTGACCTGGCCGATCTTCAGGTCGGCGATGGCTTTTTGAAATACCGGGCGGAGTTCCTTGACCTCGGTCTCGCCCAGGTCGCCAGCGATGACGCCCTTCGTTTTGGCGGCGCGCGTTTCCAGCGTCTCGCAGCCGTCCAGCTTAGGGCGCAGAGCTTCGAGCTTGGCGCGGGCCGCTTCAACCTCATTCTCCGGCGCATCGTGGGGCAGGGAGATGGCCGCCTGCTTTAATTCGACTACCGTGGCTGTTGCGCCGGCCCGCTTGTCGCGAAGCGCCAGAATATAGACGCCGTCTGCGGCGGGGATGGGCTTCGAAAGCTGGCCCGGCCGCATCTGCGCCACGGCGGCGCGCAGCTCCGGCGGAAGCGTGTCTTCAGTCACCCAGCCCATGTCTCCGCCATTTGCGGCGGTGGGCAGGTTTGAGAATTGGCGGGCGACGGAGGGAAAGGGAGCGCCTTGCTGCATCTGGGCTATCAGTTGCTGGGCGCCTTCCAGCGCGCCCGAAGCGCTGCCGACCCTGTTGGCGTCGATGAAAATTTCACTGACGAGATATTGGGGCTGGGCCGCCGTTGCGTTGGCGCGTTCAAAGGCGGCGCGAATCTGATTGTCGCCGACCTCGACGCTGTCGCGGAAGCGGGCGCCGATATAGCGCTCCCAAGCCAGAGACGCGCGAATCTGGTCGCGTAGGGTTGAGGTATCTACGTCATCCTGACGCAAGGTCGCCAGAAACTGATCGGCTTTTATCCCGGCCTGTTTGGCCAGCTCATCAATCCGCTGATCAATTTCCTTATCGGAGGGGATGAGCTTCAAATCCTTTTGCTTCTTTTCGATGGTGGCGATTTCCTCCATCTGAAGATGCTCATCGATCAAGCCGCGCAGGGCTTCGCGCTGAATCTGGGGGAGGTTTTCGGCTGTGGGCTGTACGCCACTGGTGGCGACCAACAGACGCATGCGCTGGCGCAGATCATAGGACGAGATGATTTCGTCGTTTACGATGGCGGCGACTCCCTCACTGATGCGTTGTCGCTGGGGCGTAGGAGCCGGATCGTTGCGGGCGACGGTCATGGGCGCCGCCGTCCTGACTTGCGCAGACGCCGTTGACGCCATGACGGCGGCGAGAATGAGCGCCGTTGAGGCTCCGAGCCAAACACGAAACAGACTCATGCAGAAGGTCCTTCAAAGGGCGCAATCATCAACGTGCCCCCGCTCGATTTGGGTTGGCCGGCGTCCCGCCCAGCGTAGCTAAGGTAATGCGGAAGGTCACGGCGTCGGACGTGCCGATCACATTTCCGTAGGTTTCATCGTGCGTATATAGCAGATCAATCCGAAGACAGTCATCCAAGTATATCAGGTCCAACTGGGCCAGGGGGAAGATGTTCTCCTGAAGGTCCCGCGTCACATTGGCGCCTACGCCCCAGTGCTGGGTCAAAAACACCTGGCCGCTGATGGTGGCGTCCTGGGTCTGACCGATCTGGCTGACATAGTTGGTCACGCCGTTCAACGTCACCGCGCCGATCTGATAGCCGCTGACGTTGTAGTCGTAACGCAACGAAAGAAAGTTGCGGCCGAGAGCGAGGTTTACGCCGGTTTCGCTGTGGCGCAGGGTGAAATCGCCCGACGCCAGCCGTTCACGTGTGAAGACGGAGACGCCGTCGATCGGGTTCGCCGTAAGGGAGGTGACCCAGTCGGACTCCGTGCCCGACAGGCCCGACGCCACATCAAACACCGGATCGCGCTCCGCCCTAAAGGTGCGGCCGATCAGGAAACTGGCCTCATGGCCGCCGCCCCAGTCCACGGTCGCGCGACCGCCCAGGTTCAACCTCTGGCCGCTCTCCAGCAGATCGTCGCCGGAAAAGCGGTTGAGCGAGAACAGGTTGGTGTCGTCATATTCGAAGGAAACGCTATCCTCGTTGGGAATATAGGGGTTAAGCCCCACTGAGGGGGCGATGGCGATCTGGGCCAGGGGCTCCAGCACCACGCTGGTGGTTCCGAAGTTTTTGATGAACGGCCAGCTCACATTCGCGCCGACGGTGGCCAGGCCGCGGGCCACGCTGTCCTCGCCTGGGTGCGCCACAGCCACCCCATTATTGAAGGTGTAAAGTGTGCTGTTGGACACAGAATAGACATCGCCGTGCGCCTGGAGAAAGGGCTGGACCTGAATGCCGTTGTCGAAGGTGAAGGTTCGATCCCAGTTCGCCTCCAGGCCGGCGCGGCGCTGGTCGGTATATGTCAGGGCAGTGACGGCCGAATTCTTGGTGGCCGCAGCGGTCGCGGCGATGCTCGCCAGGGTGCCGGCGTTGCTGGGCGAAGCGAGGATAAGTTGCTGGGCGCCGGGCGCTTGGATGCTGCTGGGGTCGTTGATGCTGACCACCGGCTGATTGCGCGACAAGGCGACGGCGCTGGTCTGAAGGCTCAGTTGGCCGCCGAGCACAGGTTCGTTGGGGTCGTAGCGCGCTTCGATCAGAGGGCCGACGAAGGGGAAGCTCTTATCCGACTCCGCGATCAGGCTGCCGTCGGTATTTCGCCCGAAGACGGTCAAGTCCTGAAAGTCCATCGCGGCGACGGAGACGAAGGTATCGTCATCCTGACGCCGGGTGAAAAGCTGGGTGATCAGATGGTTGGTGCTGGTGGGGAAGGGCCCCCGGTCCGTATATACCTCCGGCGTGCTGTAGCGCTGGAAGAAGGTCGGGTCCGTCACCCGCTCCGCGCCGAAGCCCCAGGTCCAATACCGGTCGATATTGAAGAGACCCTGGGCCAGAATAAAGCTGCGCGACGTCTCCTTGCCGTAGAACTTGTGATTATCGAAATCGCGCTCCCAGGTATAGCCGCCGCGGATATCGATCATACCTGAATAAAACCGCTCGACATATTCCGCATTGATCAGCGGATTCACCCGCGTGTTGATCTGCGGAGAGATTGCCAGGTCCGTCGAGGGCGAGACGGTGAACAGATAGGGCTGTTCATACGTGAACCCGCGCCGGGCGCCGTATTGCAGCTTGGGCGTCAAAAGACCGGACCGGCGCGGCGAGGTCGGGTCTGGGTGCCAGAAGACCGGCGCATAGAACACGGGCACGCCCAGGATTTTCACCACGGCGTTGCGGTAATAGATCACGTGGTGTTCGCGATCCTGGGTGATCCGCGACGCCTGGATGGCCCAGGTGGGATTCTTGGGCGTCCCGTCTTTGGCGCAGATCGTACAGGCCGTGTAGACAGCGTCGTTCAGTTGATCGATTGTCTCGTTGCGCCGCACGGCCACCCCGGCCGTCAACGTAATATTATCCTCATCCCTCGCTGAAAATCCGTAGGCGAGACCGGCGCGGAACTGGTCGTCCAGCAACATGTCGTCGCCGTATTCCGACGTCCCGTCAGCGTTCACCACCACCGCATGGCCTATGGCGTGGGTCTCGCCAGTCAGGCGATTATAGATCAGTTTGTCAGACCTGAGCGTGCGACCCTGCATGCGCGCTTCTACATGACCTTCTGCGGTGACGATGTTGGCGTCGCGATCATCGCTCATCAGGTCGGCCTGCAACATGATGTCGCGCGGACCCAGCCCATCGTCCGGAGGGGCGGCCGCCGCGCGCTTCAGTGTCGTCATCTGGGCCAGGGCGAGAGATGGCGTTGTGGTCAGAAGCATAAGGGCGGCCAGCCCAGCCCGAGCGGAGCCAACCAAGACGCGATGCAAGGCGAGGGCGGAGGTCCTACTGAACAGCCCTGCACGCCGCATTGCGGAATCGACCTCTCGGATGTGGGCCGCCCGAAGCAACCAACTTTGTTCCTCCAATGCTCCCTTCGCCACGTCAACCATCTTCGGTGTAGCAGAGCAGGGTGAAGCCCGCCAAAAGCGCCAGGAGCGGGGGCAGCCACGCGGCCATAAAAGGGGGGATGACCTCCGCCCGGCCCAGCGAACTGGCGAACTGGTCGATAAAAAACAGCGCAAAGCCCAAGGCGACGCCTGATCCCGCGAGCTGAGCCAAGCCGCCCAGGCGCAGGAGGCGCAAGGAGAAGGCGGCCGCCAGCACCGACATGGCGGCGAACATCAAGGGCGTCGCCAAAAGCTGGTCCCACTGCAGGCGATAGGGCGTCGCAGAAAAGCCGGCGCGCTCGGTTCTGCTGATCATGCTGGGCAGGCTCCAGAACGGCACGGCCTGGGGCGAGGAAAACCGCTCCAGCGCTGTGTGCTCCGTTAGCGTGGACGGCAGGGTGATTTCATCCACCTTAACAGCCTGGGCGCCGGGGTCGGCTTCGCGGACGCCGGACAGGACCCATTGGCGGTTCACCAGCCTGGCCTGATCAGCCTCGATACGTCGGGAAAAGTGAAATGCGCCTTCTTGGTCAAGCTTGTAGACGAACAGCACCACATCTTCCAACCGCACGCCGGGGCCGATCTGCGATGCGGCGCGGATGATCACCTGGGTGTGCTTGTCGCCCTGGCGCAGCCACAAGGCCTTGGTTGTCGGCGCGGCGGTGGCGATCATTTGAGCTTCGATTTTCGTGAACGCGTCGCTCATGGCCGACGCGATTGGGTTCAGGACGAGGACGGTGATGATTCCGATCACAATCGCCGCGCCGCCCGCCGGAAAAATGAAGCGCCAGGCCGAGACGCCGGCGGCCCGAAGCGCCACCAGCTCGCTCCGCCGATTCAGATTCACATAGGCGCCCAAGACGCCGAACAGGAAGGCGAAGGGTAGAACTTGGAGGATCTTGGCCGGGGCGTCCAATAGGGTCAGGCCGATGATGGAAAATACGGTCGCGTCCTTGGCCTGGACGCCGACGCTGCGCGACAGCTCCACAAAGTCGATCAGTGTGAGCAGGGAGGCTAGGATGGCTAGTGCTCCGCCCACTCCATAGAGTGTGCGCATCAGCACATACTGCTCTATCCGCGTCAGCTTTAGGCGGATGGCGCGCGCGGCGTAGCCCGGCAGTTCAGCGGCCGTACGCCGCCAGACCTTGGGCTCGCCCAGCCTTTTGGCGCCGGCGGCCACAGCGGAGAGGCGTCCGAAGGGGAGGGGTTCAGTCGGTCTCATCAGCTCGGACTAAAAAAGGCGCTCGCCATAGCGCGCGCCGGGAAAAAAATACTTCTATACGTGTCCGCGCCGGGCCGCCAAGCCGATGGCGTCAACTCTCGCCCGGCGCGCGCATTTGCCGTAAGCCGTGTTCTGAAAGTCATGGAGTTCATAAGATTATGCACATCGGGTTTGTTTCAGGGCGCGTCAGTCCCAAGCTGACCGCCGCCCTGGCGGTTCTGGCCTATGACGGCCCTGTGCTGTCAGCGTCGGCAGCCGGCGCCGATCAGGCGGCGGGCGGCGCTTTGACCCGGGCTTTTGCGGCTGCGCGCTTCAAAGGGGCCAAGGGCCAGACGCTGGATGTGATCGCGCCAAGGGGGCTTGAAGTCGGTCGGCTCCTGGCCGTCGGCGGCGGAGATGCTGAAAAGCTGGATGATTTGACTATCGAGCAGGCGGCGGCCGGCGCCTATGCAGCGGTGAAGACCACGGGGCTTGCAACGCTGATCCTCGACCTGTCGGACCTTTCGCCCGCCCAGGCGGCGCGGGCTGCCTTCGGCGTTAGCCTCGCCGCCTACCGATTCGATAAGTACCGCACTAAGGAAAAGCCGGAGCAGAAGCCCTCCATCATGAAGGTGGAGATCGTCACGACCGACGTCGCCGCCGCAGACGCCGCCTTCGCCCCCCTGAAAGCGCTGGCCGACGCCATAAGCTTTACCCGCGACCTCGTCTCCGAGCCCGCCAATGTGCTCTACCCGGCCGAATTCGCCGCCCGTGTAAAGGCGCTGGAGCCGCTGGGCCTCACCGTCGAGATCCTGGGCGAATCGGAGATGGAAAAGCTCGGCATGGGCTCGCTCCTGTGCGTGGGCCAGGGCAGCGACCGGGAAAGCCAACTCGCCGTGATTCAGTGGAAGGGCGCAGACGACCCCGACGCCCAGCCGATCGCCTTCGTCGGCAAGGGGGTCTGCTTCGACACCGGCGGTATCTCCTTGAAGCCCGCCGAGGGCATGGAGGACATGAAGTGGGATATGGGCGGCGCGGGCGCGGTCGCCGGCCTGATGCACGTCCTGGCTGGGCGCAAGGCCAAATGCAATGCTGTTGGCATACTGGGCCTCGTGGAGAACATGCCCGACGGCAAGGCCGTGCGGCCGGGCGACATCGTCACCTCCATGTCCGGCCAGACCATTGAGGTGATCAATACCGATGCGGAAGGCCGCTTGGTGCTCGCCGACGCGCTCTGGTACTGCCAGGATCGGTTCAAGCCCAAGTTCATGATCGACCTGGCCACCCTGACCGGCGCCATCATCGTGGCGCTGGGCAATGACTATGCCGGCCTCTACGCCAACGACGATCCGCTGGCGGAGGGCCTGCTTGCGGCGGCGAAGGCGGAGGGGGAGAACCTCTGGCGCATGCCCCTGCCCGCCCAGTACGAAAAGCAGATCGAAAGTATGGCGGCGGATATGAAGAATATCGGCGGCCGGCCCGCCGGCTCCATCACCGCCGCCCTGTTCCTGCAGAAGTTCGTCAACGACCATGCCTGGGCCCATCTGGATATCGCCCCCACCGCCTGGAAAAAACCGTCGTCCATCTCCACCATCCCTGAAGGCGCCACGGGCTATGGCGTACGTCTGCTGAACCGCCTGGTGGCGGATCGGTTCGAAGGCTGAACCTTGCTCAAATCCGCCCATCCCCGCTTTTGGCGGATGGGCGGGGGTCAAATTCGATCTCTTTTGGGGCATGACCCTCAATGACCACCCCCTGTGAGGTCTGGTTCTACCATCTGGAGCAGACGGTTCTGGACCAGGCCCTGCCTGACCTGCTGGAAAAGACCCTGGCCAAGGGCTGGCGCGCCTTGGTGCGCTCGCCCGTCAAGGACCGGCTGCGCCATCTGGAGGACTGGCTCTGGCGCTATCGCGACGACGCCTTTCTGGCCCACGGCATGGCCGATGATCCCGATCCCGACCGCCAGCCCATCCTGCTCACCACAAACGACGCAAACCTGAACGCTGCTCAAGCCCTCTTCCTGCTGGATGACGCAGATCCCGGCGATCTTACGCCTTACGCCCGCTGCCTGATCCTGTTCGAGGGCCACGACGAAGCCGCGCTGAAAGCCGCCCGCGCCCGCTGGAAAGAAATCAAAGCCCAAGGCCTCCCGGCCAGCTACTGGCGCCAATCCGAAACGGGCGCCTGGCGAAAGGAGGGGTGAAAGGATGCTCCTCAGTTCCGCTCATCCTCACAAAAGCCCTTAGATCACCCATCCGCCGCATCTCCGGCGAAGGCCAGGGTCCAGGTCATAAGGCGACGGAGATGTTTTCGCTCAAGCGGCCCTGCGGAATTTCTGATTAAGATCAACGTCAAACGCCGTCCCAACTGGACCCCGGTCTTCGCCTGGAACGCGGCGGAAGGCGAAAGGAGGGATGCCCGGCGCAGCTCTGACGCATGGCGTTTGTACCACAACTTCATTTAAGTGAAAGTGGACAAGTTGTCGCTTTGTTCTTTTTGGGCTGTCTTATGCGCCCCCAGACATCCGCAACCGATCCAGCGCCCCTTGCAGGATGTAGGCGGCGGCGGCTTTATCGACGGCGGCGGCGCGTTTAGCGCGGCTTAGGTCCGCTTCGCCGATTAGGGTGCGGTTGACGGCGACGGTGGAGAGCCGCTCATCCCAGAAGGCGATCTTCAGGTCTGGATGCAGGCGCAGGAGGTTGCTGGCGAAGGCGCGGTTGGACTGGCAGCGCACCCCCTCTGTCCCGTCCATATTCAGGGGCAGGCCGATCACCATACCGATGGATTGACGCCCCTGCATGGCCCCCATCAGCTCCCGTGCATCCTGGGTGAACTTGGTGCGGTGGATCAGGATCAGCGGCGAGGCGAAGGAGCGCATCACATCGCTCACCGCCACGCCAATGGTCTTCTCCCCCAGATCGAGCCCAAACAGGGGCGTATGCGGCGGAAGGGCGGCGGGCAGGTCGATCAGGTCAAGCACGGGCATGATGGGCTGTGGATAGGCCGATGGGGCGGCGTCGTCCATGGTCGCTTGATCCCCTTGCGTCGTCAGCCAAATATAGTCACTATAAATGACCAGTCATATTGAAGTGACCATATGTCTAGCGATATTTCCTACACAGCCACGGAGTTCAAGGCCAAGTGCCTTGAGGTGTTTGACCGCCTGGCCAGCCATGAGCTGTCGCGCGTCACCATCACCAAGCACGGCAAGCCGGTCGCGATCCTGACGCCGCCTGAGGCGCCAGCGGAGGCGATTAACCTGCTGCATGGCTATATGCGCGGCAGCGTTATCCTGCCCGACGGGCTCGACCTGACCGCGCCGGTCTTGGATGAAGAACTGTCGGCAGGCCATGGGTTGCTCCACCTGTGAGTCTGGCTCCTCTATCTCAGAGCGCTGCATGGCTTGGCCAGAACAGGCGCGGGCGTCGTGTCGGCGGATCGGAGGCGGCCGCGATGGCGGGCGGCGTCCTGTTGGATACCTGCGCCGTCATCTGGCTGGCGAATGGCGCGCCTATGGCCCCGGCCGCGCTTCAGGCCATCAGCGAGGCCGCCGCGAGGGGCGGGGTCTTCATCTCGCCGATTTCCGCCTGGGAGATTGGGATGTTGAGCCGACCCGGCCGAGCGCAGTCGATTGAATTTAAGCCCGATCCAGCCCGCTGGTTTACGCGGCTCATGGCCGGTCCGGGCATCAAGCCTGCGCCCTTCAACGGCGCCATCGCCATCGCCGCCTCCTACCTGCCCGAGCCCTTTCATGCCGATCCTGCCGACCGGCTGCTGATTGCAACAGCGCGCCATCTGGGCCTTCCGCTCATCACGCGGGACAGCAAGATCATCGCCTATGGCGAAGTGGGCGGCCTCGGCGTCATCACGTGCTGACCGCTGGCTTTCGTTTGCGCTAAGCTTCGCCGAGCAGCCGATAGAGAGGCCTACGATGCCCGCCATACCTTTCGCTCCGGACGCCACAGCCATCCGCGACGCCATCCGGGCAGGCGCGACCACTTCGGCCGCCCATGTCCAGGCCTGTCTCGACCGGATCGCGGCGCGGGACGCGGAAGTGAAGGCCTGGAGTTTTGTGTCGGCGGAGACAGCCCTGGCCCAGGCTGCGGCGCGGGATGGGGAGCCCCATGTCGGCCCCTTGCATGGCGTAGCAGTGGGGATCAAGGATGTGATCCTGACCAAGGATATGCCGACGCAGTTCAACTCGCCCCTTTATGTCGGCAATCAGGCGGGGATGGACGCCGCCAGTGTTCTCTTATTGCGCGCAGCGGGGGCCGTGATCTTGGGCAAGACGGATACGGTGGAGTTCGCCGCCACCGGCGCCCGGGCCAAGACAT
>Ga0116226_10003522_pt1 | contig 13810 bp, 10 predicted proteins | sample S1TSphfallax_FD_89692 | JGI IMG/M metagenome (GOLD analysis project Ga0116226, IMG submission 89692) | Host-associated microbial communities from peat moss isolated from Minnesota, USA - S1T2_Fa - Sphagnum fallax MG | ecosystem: Host-associated > Plants > Peat moss > Unclassified | place: USA...
CAGTTGCTCCAGCATCTACTCAAGCACCTGCGGCAAAATCTGCTCCAGTTGCTCCAGCATCTACTCAAGCACCTGCGGCAAAATCTGCTCCTATACCTGTACCATCTACTCAGGAGCGGGCTGAGGAAATCACATCGTACATTAGAAAGCGGGCTGAGGAAATCACAAACTTGATTCAAGAACGTTGTCTATGGCAGTTTCACTCCCGTTCTTGGGATAGAGAAGAAAACATCAATGGTGTTCTCAGCAAGACTAGCGAAATCTTGACTGGCAAAAATGTGACTTTGGAAACTCTGATCGACAGAGGTTTTTATGCTGATGCTAAAATCTTAGCATCTGACCTAACAACCAAGTTCTCATGGTTGAATCAGATGGATAATGAGCAAAAGAGGACAGTACTAGAATTTGCAAGGGAGCGCTTACTGGAGATCGTAGTCACCAAATCTTTAAATGGTGAGTTACACCACTCCCTTTACTAAGTCTATTCCATCAGTAGTTCCACAATTCAACCACACAAATGACATTGTTCATTTGCCGCACTAGATAAGGCTTGTCATAGTGTTCTAGTTCCAGCCTACGGATAGGTATAGAATCGCTTCAATTTACTAAACTGATAACGTGGCGCAAGCTAGAACATGATGGCAATTTATTTTCTAGAGCATCCAGTCAGACCAAACATACACAATTACGAGTTTTTCGCAATCTAGGAGTAAATAGAATGTCTTTAGTTGTCGCACAGAAAGAACGTAAGGGAATCATTAATCCTATATTCACTTGTCAACCTGCTGGGGCTGAATATGCTGCGATTGGAGTTAAGGACTGTATACCATTGGTACATGGTGGACAGGGATGCAGTATGTTTGTACGATTGATCTTCGCCCAACATTTGAAGGAAAATTTTGACATTGCTTCTTCTTCACTCCACGAAAATAGTGCAGTTCTTGGAGGTATACCCCGGATTGAGGAAGGTGTAAAAACCTTAGTCGCACGCTACCCTGATTTAAGAATTATTCCGATTATTACCACCTGCTCAACTGAGACAATTGGGGATGATATTGAAGGAACTATCAATAAACTTAATCGGGATTTAAAGAGAGATTATCCTGATCGGGAAGTTGTCCTCGTTGCTGTACATACTCCTAGCTATAAAGGTAGCCAAGTTACTGGGTATAATATCGCAGTACATGCAATGGTTTCTACCCTGGCAAAAAAAGGACAACCCAATGGCAAGTTAAATGTGATTACTGGATGGGTTAATCCTGGAGATGTCACAGAGATCAAGCGACTTTTACAGGAGATGGATGTTCCAGCCAACATATTGATAGATACGGAAACTTTCGACGCACCCACCATGCCCGATAAGTCAAGCTTTGCCTTTGGTAATACAACTATCGAAGATATTGCTGATTCCGCTAATGCACTGGGAACCATTGCTTTATGCAAATATGAAGGTGGTAGTGCGGCTGAGTTTTTGCAAGAGAAATTCAAAGTTCCTGCAATTGTTGGACCAACACCACTTGGGATCAAAAATACTGATATTTGGTTGCAGAATATTAGTAAATTAACTGGTAAACCAATACCAGAATCTCTAGTGAGAGAACGCGGAAAAGCTATTGACGCGATCGCTGACTTGGCTCACATGTTCTTTGCTAACAAAAAAGTCGCCATTTACGGCGATCCTGATTTAGTGATTGGACTAGCAGAGTTTTGTCTAGAATGCGAATTAGAGCCAGTACTGTTGTTATTAGGTGATGATAACAAGGCTTGTTCAAAAGATCCTAGAATTGCTGAACTGGAGAAAAATGCACCCTGTGACATTGAAGTTATCTGGAATGCAGACCTTTGGGAGTTAGAGCGTCGCCTGAAAGATGGATCTTTGAAAATTGACTTAATTCTAGGTCATTCCAAAGGTCGTTACATTGGTATTGACTACAACATTCCTATGGTACGCGTAGGTTTCCCCACATTCGACCGTGCTGGTTTATGGAAATATCCCGTAATCGGTTACAAGGGAGCAGAATGGCTAGCAGATACCATCGCTAACACATTATTCGCAGACATGGAATTCAAACATGACCGCGAATGGATCTTAAACGTTTGGTAAGAATTTGATCTGTAGGTTGGGTTGAGCAACAGCGAAGCCCAACCTACATTAATATAATAGTAGGAGTATTATGACTCAGAACATAGATCAAAACGTGGTATTTTACGGTCGTTTAAGCGAGTTGTATCGCTTGGCTAAAGAAGGTAAGATTAAGACCACTTTACAAGGTAGCCATACTCGCCCTTGTAAATTCTGGACAGCAACCAAGATTCTGAGTGGGATTAAAAATGCGATCGTTATCGCTCATGGTCCAAGTGGTTGTGCATATGGTGTAAAAAGAGCATATAAGCTAACTAATAGTCGGAACAGCGGCTCTCCCTATGAACCCTTGGTCACCACAAATATGGGTGAAAAAGCAGTTATCTTCGGTGGTGAGAAAGAATTACAAGGTGCCATTCGTGAAGTAGAGGAAAAATACCATCCAGATGCGATCATTGTCGCTACTAGTTGTGCATCTGGAATTATCGGGGACTGTGTTGATGATGTCGTGAATAAGGCTAGGAAAGAAATCCAGTCTGAGATCATGACGATCCATTGTGAGGGGTTTGCGGGAGAGTATCGCAGTGGATTTGATATCGTATTTCGCCAAATTGTTGATTTTATGGAGCCACCAACTCCAGAGCGTCAGTCCCAATTAGCTGATGCGGTAAACATTGTTGGTGCGAAAATGGGTCCGGAAAGGACAGAAGTAGAAACTGATGTGAAGGAATTGGTAAGACTAATCAAAGGAATGGGCGCAAGAGTACACAGCGTCATTGCTGGTGATTGTACCTTAGATGAACTTAAACAAGCACCAAGTGCAGCAGTGAACTGTACCTTGTGTTTGGATCTAGGCTATACCATCGGTAAAGCCATGTATGATAAATTTGGTACTCCCTTAAATTCCACAATTCTTCCCTATGGTATTAGTGCTACTGAAAAATGGCTCAAGGGAGCAGCAAAATATCTTGGAATGGAAGCCCAAGCAAATGCGTTGATGGAAAGGGAATACGCAGCGATCGCTGAGGAATTTACCGCAGCCAAGCAAAATATAACTGGAAAATTGGCGATTATTGAGGGACATGACGCGATCAAATGCTTGTCCATTGCTCATATGCTAGAAAATGACTTTGGGATGCGTCCGGTAATTTATAACTTCCATCCCTGGAGTACAGAAGCGCGAGAAACCAGTGTAGACTACCTGCTAGAAACTGGTATGGACCCAGAAATATTAATCACTAAAGGTACTCTAGCCTTTGGTAAATACGAATCAATGAAACAAACAGAGGATGAACTACTAGAATTTATTGGTAGTCTAGATGCAGAATCAGTCGTATATTTCGGTTCTTCCTTAAGTTTTCCCCATATTCCCGTCGTTGATTTGAATGCAATTTTAAATCGTCCTAGATTTGGCTATAGAGGAGCATTAAAAGTAGCCAAATGTATCTCTACAGCTCTCCAGTATGGATTTAGACCCCGGAGTTCTCTAACCAAGCAAATGGTATTTCCCCAAAATGCTGGATTAGCATCTGCTCAATCCATGACTGGAAAACTAGCCCAAGACTTACCAGATTGTACTGTATACGCTCAGAAGAAACGTGGCAAATGTTGGCAAGAGTAGTTATTTGTCTATTATTTGTCAGTACTTAGTATTATCTACAACCCTAGACTAATGAACAGGAAGAAACAATGTCTGCTGGAATAACCTTTGAGAATTGCGACCATAGTAAAGATCCTGTCGTCGGTTGTGCACTTGAGGGCATTGCAACCGTAGTTGCTGGCATTAAAGATGTCAGTATTGTGATTCACTCTCCCCAAGGTTGTGCTTCTACAGTTGCAGCCGGATACGATACCCATGAAGTTGATTTCACTAAGCGAAAAGTAGGCTGTACCCGTCTGTTTGAATCAGATATCGTTATGGGAGCCTCGGAGAAACTGAAAGACATGATTAAACAGGCGGACGATTCGTTTAACGCCAAGGTGATGTTTGTCGTTGGTACATGTGCAGCAGATATTATTGGTGAAGACATTCAGGGATTATGTCATAACATTCAGCCACAGATCAAAGCCAAACTTGTCCCATTACTAGCGGGTGGATTTCGAGGCGACACATACACTGGAATAGATATGGGTTTAGAAGCGCTACTTCCCTTTATCAAAAAAAGGTTATCTAAGAGGAAAGGTAAAAAACCCAGGATAGTGAATATTATCGCACCACAAGCCAACCTCAATCCTACTTGGTGGGCTGATTTAAAATGGCTAACTGAGACTTTAAAGATTTTAAAGATTAGAGTACAGACGGTGTTTTCCCATAATACATCCTTTGAAGAAGTAGAGCAAGCTGCTACAGCATCGGCTAATATTCTTCTAAGCCATGATATTGGCTATAAATTCGCCCGCAAAATGGAGGAAATTCATCAAATTCCACTGATTCTTGCGGATATACCCCTACCTGTAGGCTTAAATAACACAACAAGGTGGTTAAAAGCATTAGCAGCACACTTCAAGATTGAAGAAAAAGTGGAGCCAATCATCAAGCAAGGCGAAGAAATGGTTGTTGATACCCTGCGCCGACGAGCATTAATGATTATTCCCCGATATCGTAATTGTAGAGTTGCTGTATCAGCAGATGGGACTCTCGGTGTTGGGCTGATTAGAATGCTGTTCTCAGAGTTGGAGATGATTCCAGAAGTTTTGTTGTTCCGTTCTGCTATGACGGAATCTCGTAAAATTTTAGAACGAGAATTACAAAGCTTAGGTATTTCACCCCGCCTGGTATTTTCAGCGGATGGCTATCAGATAAACCGAACTTTGCAAGAGTTTAATGTCGATGCTGTAGTTGGTTCAGCATGGGAAAAATATATGGCGGAAGAGTTAGGTATCAAAATTGCTTTTGATGTATTTAGTCCGACTAATAGAGAAACCTATCTGGATAAACCCTATCTTGGTTATGAAGGTATGATCAACATGATGGAAGTAATCGCCAATGATTGGGAAAGAGCTTTTCGCTCAAAAGAAATTCACAAAGTATAGATGAGGCTGTTTTTTCCCAGGATCTGCTCACCTAAATTATAAGAATAATGAAGGGTATATTTATATACTATTCATTATTCTGTTTTGGTATAATATTATATTTGTTAGTGCTAATGCGCTGGGCTTTATATATACCAGTATGACCAGAAAAAACATAACTGGCTACACAAGCAATAGCAACAAAGACTCCTGATTCCAAGCCAAAGAGTTCAATTCCCATTAAAGTTGAGGCGATAGGGGTATTAGCTGCACCACCGAAAACAGCAACAAACCCCATGCCTGCAAGTAATGGTGTCGATAGTGGTAATATTAAGGATAAAGTATTACCTAATGTTGCACCAATATAAAATAGCGGGGTGACTTCTCCTCCTTTAAACCCTGCTCCCAAAGTCAGAGCGGTAAAAGCAATTTTCCCAGCAAAATCCCAAGGTGCTAACTGGGTGTTAAAAGCATCAACTATTGTGGGAATACCTAATCCAATGTATTTTGTAGTGCCAATTGTCCAAACAGCTACGGCTACAATTAAACCACCGATCGCTGGACGTAAAGGAGCGTAGGAGATTTTCTCTTGAAAAATGTGGTTGATGCGGTGAGTCAATTTGGCAAAAATCATGGCGACGATTCCAAAGATAGCGCCAGCAAAAATTGCAGATAATAACCCGATTAAGGTGATTGTTGGAACCACAGGCGCATGATGATATGCTGTATGGTGGAAACCTAACATTAAAGTCATGCGATCGCCAACAATCGCAGCGACCAAACAGGGGAAAAGTCCATCATGCTGGATTTTACCAATAGCTAAAACCTCCAGACCAAATATAGTTCCAGCTAAAGGAACCCCAAAAACCGAAGCAAAACCGCCACTTAAACCAGCCATTAATAAAATGCGTCGATCTGCGTGTTTGAAGTGGAGGATCTTTGTCAACTGATCTGCAAGAGAAGCAGCTATTTGAAGCGCTGTACCTTCACGACCCGCCGAACCACCAAAGAAATGAGTTAGGTTTGTTCCCAGCAAAACTAATGGAGCCATTCGCAAAGGAATAATATCTTGGGGATGATGAATTTCTTCCAACAAAAGATTATTTCCCGCTTCTACCCGTTTACCAAATTGATGGTAAACCCAACCACTGAGAAAACCACCCAGAGGTAAAAAAGCAATTATCCACAAATGAGATTCTCGCCAATCAGTTGACCATTCCAAAGATGCTAAAAGAGCAGCAGAACCTATTCCAGAGAGAATTCCCACCACTAAGGAGATCATAAACCATCTGAATAGTTGAGGTAAAGCAATTAACTGCTCTAACTTAGATAATTGATCAGGATCAAAAATTCTCCTTCTTCCCATTGCTTTGCATTAATATATTCTTGGGTTCTCAACCCTAATTTTCCCTAGCTGCTTATCTATTCTCCATCAACCAAGCTTCTAATAAAGCAATTTCCGAGAAATTTAACATGGATTTTCCCAAAGCTACCAATTTTTCCTCCGACAATGCTTGGACTTGCTTAACTAATGAAGAATTTAATTCGCCAAACTTGTAACCAAGTAATTCTAAAATTATTTCCTGCTTACCTTCCTGATTACCTTCCTGCCTACCTTCCTGCTTACCTTCCTGCCTACCTTCCTGTTTAGCTTGTTCTCGGTCTTGCTGATAAAGCGGTGCTAATCTCATAACTAACTCCCTGTCATCCGGTTCTGTACTTTGAATAATTCTTAAATTCTGTTGCAAGTTGTACAACAATTCTAGCGTTACTTGGCGATAAGGGTGTGTTATAGATAGCCCTGTCAACTCATCAATCGCTAATTTTTGTACTGTTCCGCGCCCTAATAACCTCAGCTATAATGTTTCATGGGTCTTTGGTAACTGATGAACTGCTACTATTGCTGTTCTGAGTGCTTCTCCTAAATAATATATCCCTGGTAAAGAGTTGGACAAGGGAACAGCATTAAATCTGGATAACCTTTCTGCTGACACAGTTGGTGTCAGAATCCATAATTTCGGTAATTCTGCTTCTGTCAAAGTGGTTTCATTGCGTTTTGCTTCTTTTTCCAGCACACTGATTATTTCCAGTTCCTTCAACAAGCAACTACGTATTTCTTTTTCTGCTGCTGGGTTGCGAAATGGCTCTAATATTGCTGGTATTTTGGCAAATTGACCCAATAAACCCAAAACTTCTAACTGGGGATTTTCGGCGATAAAAGGAGAAAAAAAGACATCTATTTCTCTGGCTTCTCCCACTACCCGATGGGGTGCGTTTACTTCTCCGTATGGTTTGAGTAATTGTTCTAAATAATCTTTAGCAAATTGGTCGTGTATAAATCTTGTCATTATATTTGCTGCGGTTCTTACTGGTTTCGAGAATGGGTGGGAGTGTAGTCAGCTGGCTTTCTCCAAGCAGGGTACACTGGAAACAGTGCGGGATAAGGCGTGCGAAGAAGAATAATTCGTGATAGATTAGACGGAATTATCTTAAACTATAAACTCCATACTCCTGATCCTGCAGTTCCTAAACATTGAAAATAGTTTCCCATGTCTACGTTTTTATTAGAAGTTGGTACAGAAGAATTACCTGCCAGTTTTTTGAGTGATGCGATCGCCCAATGGAGATCCCGCATTCCGCCAAGTCTGGAAGCCCACAGTCTCCAAGCAGAATCGGTGGAAGTTTACGGAACTCCCCGAAGATTAGCAGTTTTAATCGCAGGTCTACCATTACAACAACCAGACCGAGAAGCAGAAATCAAAGGACCACCAGCCGCTACAGCCTTTAAGGATGGTCAACCAACACCAGCCGCAGCAGGTTTTGCTAAAAAACAAGGTGTGGAATTAACAGCTTTGTCAATTCGTCCCACTGACAAAGGAGATTTTGTGTTTATTCACAAAAAAATTCCCGGTCGTCCTGTGGCTGAGATTTTAACAGAACTAGTTCCTCAATGGATATGGAACTTAGAAGGAAAGCGCTTGATGAGGTGGGGAAATGGTGATGCGAAATTTTCCCGTCCAATTCGTTCTCTAATTGCGCTGCTAGATGGAGAAGTTCTTCCATTAGAGTTGCAAAATGGTGATGAGACAGTGAAAAGCGATCGCCTCTCCCCAACTCATCGCGTTTTACATCCCCAACCAATAACTATTGCTGACGCTGGTGATTATGTAGAAACTCTACGTTCAGGTTATGTAATCGTCGCTCCTGAAGAAAGAACCAAGATGATTACAGAGCAAGTTCACCAAGCAGCAGCAAACGCAGGTGGTTATACAGTAGCTTATCCCGAATTACTAGAAGAAGTCGTCAATCTAGTAGAATATCCTTCTGCTGTTGTGGGAAAATTTGCGCCGGAATTTTTGCAATTACCCACAGAAGTAATTACAGAAGTCATGGTAACCCACCAGCGTTATTTCCCTATCTTCCAAACAGATAGCGAACCACCAGCCTTATTACCCAATTTTATTACTATTTCCAACGGCGATCCCCAAAAAGCTGATATTATTGCTTTAGGAAATGAAAGGGTGATTCGTGCTAGGTTAGCAGATGGGAGATTTTTCTACGAAGCGGATCTGGCAAAACCTCTGGAAAGCTTTTTACCCCAATTAGAAAAAGTCACCTTCCAAGAAGATTTAGGTTCACTTCGCGCCAAAGTCGATAGAATCGTTAAAAATGCTTGGCTCATTGCTCAACAGCTACAATTAGATGAAACCGCTACTCAGAAAATCCAGCGAGCAGCTTTATTGTGCAAAGCTGATCTAGTCACCCAGATGGTCTATGAATTTCCCGAATTACAAGGGATTATGGGTGAAAAATACGCCTTAGCTAGTGGTGAAGATGCTGAAGTGGGAAAAGGGATTTTTGAGCATTACCTACCTACAGGCGCAGACGATGACTTACCACAAACACTTACGGGTCAAGTTGTCGGTTTAGCTGATAGGCTAGATACTTTGGTAAGTATCTTCGGTTTGGGTTTAATCCCCTCAGGTTCCTCTGACCCCTTTGCTTTACGCCGAGCCGCAAATGCTGTGGTGAAGATTTCTTGGTCAGCTAATTTAGCCATTAACCTCAACCAGTTATTAGAGCAAATCACCTCAGACTTCGCAGCGACCTTTGATAAAAATCCCACATCGCTAATTGCTATTTTGTCAGATTTCTTCCTACAAAGGATTCGCACTTTACTCCAGGAAGAACATCAGATTGATTATGATTTGGTCAATGCTGTTTTGGGAGAAAATGACCCAGAGTATACAGAACGCGCTTTGAACGATTTGTTGGATGTACGCGATCGCGCCCTTTACCTCCAACAAATCCGCCGAGACGGTACTTTAGATAAAATCTACGAAACCGTCAACCGTTCCACTCGACTAGCTGCTCAAGGAGATTTAGATTTTCAACAACTGGAACCAACAGCGATTATCCAGCCAGAATTATTCCAAAAATCCTCTGAAACCAGTTTCTATCAAGCACTGATTCAACTAGTTCCCCAAACACAAGCAGCACAAACAACTCGAAATTACCAATTATTGATTGGTGCTTTAGCTGAAATTGCGCCTGATGTGAGTACCTTCTTCGATGGAGCAGATAGTGTTTTGGTCATGGACTCCAACCCGGAAATCAAGCGCAACCGCTTAAATCTACTGGGATTATTGCGGAACCATGCCCGAATCATAGCCGATTTTGGGGCGATTGTGAAAAATCTGTAGCTAAAGTTAACAAAAAACTGTGTTATTTTTGCCAATTAGGGTTACTATAGGGAAGCTTAACCAGGGATGCTACACAGTCTATGCCTAGAGCCTCGATTATTGGATTGGGAAAGTCCGGTATTGCAGCGGCAAGATTGTTGAAACAGGAAGGCTGGGAGGTGGAAATTAGCGATCGCAGTACCTCCCCAACCCTCCTCGATCAACAACACGAACTCGCAAAAGAGCAAGTTATCCTTAAATTAGGACATTCCCCAGACCTGAAAGATTCAGATATACCTGACTTAATCGTTGTCAGTCCCGGTGTTCCTTGGGATATTCCGCTGTTGGTAACAGCCAGAGAGCTAGGAATTGAAACTATTGGCGAAATGGAGCTAGCTTGGCGACATTTACAACATGTTTCATGGGTAGGAATTACAGGAACAAACGGTAAAACAACCACTACAGCCCTAACTGCTGCTATTTTTCAAACTGCGGGATTCAATGCTCCAGCTTGTGGTAACATTGGTCTAGCTGCTTGCGAAGTGGCTTTAGGTGAAACGCCAGATTGGGTAATTGGGGAAATTAGTAGTTATCAAATAGAGTCTTCCTACACCATCGCGCCACAAATTGGTATTTGGACAACTTTCACCCCTGACCATTTAGCCCGTCATCGGACTTTGGAAAATTACTACAATATCAAGGCTAAGTTGTTGAAAAAATCTCATTTGCAAATTTTCAATGGGGATGATGCTTATTTGAGTAAGTTAGGATTAGCCCATTGGGAAGATGCTTATTGGACAAGTGTGAAAGGGAGAGATTTTCTCATTGGGGAAAAGGGCTTTTATCTAGAAGATGGTTGGGTGATGGAAAAATTGAGTGGGTCAGACCAACCACGGGCGATCGCTCCTGTATCAGCTTTATGTATGGTAGGAGAACATAACAAGCAAAATTTACTCATGGCTGTAGGTGCTGCGAGATTAGCCGAAATCGACAGCGAGGCTATTTCCCAAGCTGTGAGCGAGTTTCCCGGAGTTCCCCATCGATTAGAACATAACTGCAATTGGCTAGGAATTGACTTTATCAATGATAGCAAAGCCACTAATTACGATGCGGCGGAAGTGGGTTTAGCATCTGTCGCTAGTCCGACAATTTTAATTGCTGGTGGTGAAGCCAAAGCTGGAGATGATCGGGCTTGGTTAGCACAAATTCAAGCTAAAGCTGCTGCTGTCTTGCTGATTGGGAATGCTGCTCCTACATTTGCTCAACGTTTAGAAGCGGTGGGATATAGAAATTATCAAATTGTGGAAACTATGGACAAGGCTGTTACCCAAGCAGCGACATTGGCGAAGCAGTATCAAGCATCTGTGGTTTTATTATCTCCTGCTTGTGCTAGCTTCGACCAGTATAGTAACTTTGAAACGAGAGGCGAACATTTTCGCCAATTATGTGGGGAAGTATTGCAATTAGCTTGAATCCAATTTTTACTTGTTTGGTTTCTACTTGTTTGTAGGTGAGTGAGCATCTGGCGATCAACCAATACTCACCTCTTATAAACTTATGATCTGCCAATCCATCTCTATATTGATTGTTGATCCCTATCTGCTTGACTAATATTCCTGAGCCAAATTTCTAACTGAGGAATTTCTGAAAAACTGAGCAAAGCTTTACCCAGTGCTTCCAATTGTTCCACAGATAATAGTTGAATTTGCTCAATTAATAAGGAATCCAACTCACCAAATTTATATAGTAGTAACTGCAAAACAATCCGTTGTTCACCTTCCTGTCTACCTTCCTGTCTACCTTCCTGTTTAATTCTTTCCTTCTCTGTTTGATAAAGCGGCGCTAACCTCATAATTAACTCCCTGTCATCTGACTCCAAATCTTGGTTAGTGGTTAAATTCTGCTGCAAATTATACAACAATTCTAGCGTTACTCCCCGATAGGGATGGTCTTGTGGTAACGCCATTAACTCATCAATTGCTTGTTTTTGAACTGTCCCTCTTCCCAGCACCCTGAGCCACAAAGTTTCTGTTGTTTTTGGTAACTGATGAATAGCTACAATCGCTGTTCTGACTGCTTCTCCCATATAATATATCCCCTGGAGAGAATTTGATGCAGGAAAAGCATTAAATTTTGCTACCATTTCTGCTGATGCTGTTGGCGTGAGAATCCATGTTTTGGGTATTTGTGTGTCGAGCAAGGTGGTTTTATTGCGCTTGGCTTCTTTTTCAAAAACACCCTTAACATCTAATTCCTTCAGTAAAGAATAGCATATCTCCTCTTCGGTTGCTGCATTGCGAAATGGTTCAAATATTGCAGGTATGGTGGCAAACTGTCCTAATAAACCCAAGATTTCTAAATTAGGAATTTCTGATAGGGAAGGAGAAAAAAACACATCTATTTCTCTCACCTCTCCTGCTACACGTTTTGGCGCTTCTACTTTTCCATAGGGTTTTAGCAGTTCTTCTAAATAGTCTTTGGCAAATTTATCATGGATAAACCTTGTCATTGTAGTTTCCAACTCACTTACTATATTAATTTGTTGTTCAGCATCTATGGTCTTATTATCTCCTGTTTGTACTAGCTTCTACCAATATACCAACTTTTAAATGACAGGCGAACATTTTTGCCAATTATCGTGGAGAAATATTGCAATTGGCTTAAAACCAGTTTCTAATTGTTTGTAGGTGGAGTGAGTATCTAGAGTAAGAATGTCATAGTCTTTTCTAAGTAACTATTTTTGAGGTAATTTTATGTCAGATTTTACTGCTATACCTAACCTGAATCATGCACAAGAGACTTTTCATTCTGGCGACCTGAGTTTACAAATAGTCGGGGAAATAGTCCCTGTAGTTGATGTACATCTCGGAAAACAACAATCAGTTTACTTTGAACATCATATTCTCTTATGGAAGAGTCCAAATGTCCGCTTAGGTGTCAAAGGGCTAAAAGGCGCAATTAAGCGATATTTCGCTGGACTACAAATTTTTATTAGCGAAGCCCATGGTCCAGGAAACATTGCTTTTTCTCGTGAAGCTCCAGGACAGATTGAGGTGATTAAACTAGAACGAGGACAAACTGTAGATGTGCGAGAACATCAATTTCTTTTAGCTACTAGTAATATTGAATATAGCGCTTTTTTCCAAAGAGGATTGGTAAATATCTTATTTAGTCGCAGCGGAGGTTTATTTATTGATCGCTTTGTCGGGACAAATGATGGCGGTTTACTGCTAATTCACGGTTATGGTAACGTGTTTGAGAAGTATCTTCAGCCGGGTGAAATGATCGATGTTGAACCGGGCGCATGGTTATGGAAAGATAGTTCGGTCAAAATGGAAACGGTCACGGCTCTACAATCAAGTGGTGGTATTTTTGGGGCGATCGGAGCCATGATTGGTGGAATTTCCTTTACACTTAATCGGTTTATTGGACCTGGACGTTTAGGTTTACAATCTATGACTTATCATCAACCAGCACCAGAGGGGGCTACTCAAGTAGGTGGTAGCAGCAATCTTGGCTAGTTAAGACTCTATTTGCCAAAAAAAACTCACAAAAAAACTCACAAAAAAGGTTTGGTGTCAACCAAACCTTTGTAGAAATCCAGTGCATAACAACATCCCACACCAATTTACTGTTTTTACTCCGAAAAAAGCATCTACCTAGGGGATGTATACAAATGACCCATTACGTGATAAGCAAATACCTCACAGCAGAATTTGGCATGAAAAACGTGCCAAATTGTTCCCGTAAAGTTGCTATACAACAGATGTTGCTTTAAGCGCAAAAATCTTTTCAATCACATCTTCAACCACCTTATCTGGTGTTGAAGCACCTGAAGTAATACCGACAACAACTTCTCCTTCAGGTAACCAATTTTTGGCGATCGCTAATTCCCCTGGCAATTGTCGATGTTCCAAAGAATTTATGGATAGGATGCGCTCACTGCTGTCAATATGATAGGAAGGAATACCATACTCAAAAGCAATTTGCTGTAACTGAGTAGTATTTGAGGAATTAAACCCACCAATGACTA
>Ga0116226_10003523_pt1 | contig 13807 bp, 14 predicted proteins | sample S1TSphfallax_FD_89692 | JGI IMG/M metagenome (GOLD analysis project Ga0116226, IMG submission 89692) | Host-associated microbial communities from peat moss isolated from Minnesota, USA - S1T2_Fa - Sphagnum fallax MG | ecosystem: Host-associated > Plants > Peat moss > Unclassified | place: USA...
CGACTATGCAAAATGTTGCCCGCTTCGGAAAGACGAAGCCTCATTGGGAGGTATTAAATGACGGTTCGCGTTGCCATTAACGGTTTTGGTCGTATCGGACGCCTGGTGTTCCGCGCCTTGGCCGAGTCGGGGCGAACCGATGTCACCGTGGTCGGGATCAATGATCTCGGCTCGGCGGAGGACAATGCCCATCTCCTGAAATATGACAGCGTGCACGGCGTCTTCCCCGGCGATATCCGCGTCGAGGGCGACACGCTGCTGGTCAACAAGCTGCCCCCGATCAAGGTAACCGCCGAGCGCGACCCGACCAAGCTGCCCTGGAAGGAGCTGGGCGTCGATGTGGCGCTGGAATGCACCGGCATCTTCACTGCGCGCCCCAAGGCGGCGCTGCATCTCGAAGCCGGCGCCAAGCGCGTGCTGGTCTCGGCCCCGGCCGAGGGGGCCGATCTGACCGTCGTCTATGGCGTCAATCATGGCCTCTTGAAGCCCGAGCATCAGGTGATTTCGAACGGCTCGTGCACCACCAACTGCCTGGCGCCGGTCGCCAAGGTGCTGAACGATCTGGCCGGCATCAAGCATGGCTTCATGACCACCGTGCACTCCTATACCGGCGATCAGAACCTGGTCGACACTCTGCACAAGGACCGCCGCCGGGCGCGCGCCGGCGCGCTGTCGATGATCCCGAGCTCGACCGGTGCGGCCAAGGCGATCGGCCTGGTGATCCCCGAGCTGAACGGCAAGCTGGACGGCGTCTCGGTGCGCGTGCCGACCCCCAATGTCTCGATGATCGACCTCAAGGTCGTCACCAACCGCTCGGTCACCAAGGACGAGATCCACGCGGCGATGATCGCCGCCGCCAACGGCCCGCTCAAGGGCGTGCTGGCGGTCGAGACGGAAGAACTGGTCTCGATGGACTTCAACCATAACCCGGCCTCTTCCACCTTCGATCTGACCCAGACCAAGGTGATCGACGGCACGCTGGTGCGCGTACTGTCCTGGTACGACAATGAATGGGGCTTCTCCAACCGCATGTCGGATACGGCAGCCCTTATCGGCAAGCTGGGCTGAGCCGGATGGGCAACTTCGCCTCGCTGGACGATGCCGCGGTCGCGGGCAAGCGGGTGGTGCTGCGCACCGACCTCAATGTCCCGACCAAGGACGGTGTCATTACGGACCTCACGCGCATCGAGCGGGCCGCAACCACCATCAAGGAACTGGCCGAGAAGGGGGCGCGCGTCGTCATCCTGTGTCATTTCGGCCGTCCCAAGGGGGCGGAAGCGACATATAGCCAGAAGTTCCTGGTCGAGCCGCTCGCCAAGATCATCGGCCGTCCCGTCGACTGGTCGGCCGAGGTGATCGGGCCCGATGCCGTCGCCAAGACCAAGCGGCTGGCCGATAGCGGCGTGCTGCTGATGGAGAATGTCCGCTTCCATCCGCAAGAGGAAAAGAACGATCCCCTGTTCGCCAAGGGCCTGGCCGAGTTGGGCGATCTCTATGTCAATGACGCCTTTTCGGCGGCCCATCGCGCCCATGCCTCGACCGAGGGCATGGCGAAGCTGATGCCGCGCTATGCCGGCCGGCTGATGCAGGCCGAGCTCGAGGCCCTGTCCAAGGCGCTCGAACATCCGCACAAGCCGGTGGCGGCGCTGGTCGGCGGCGCCAAGGTGTCGACCAAACTCGATCTGCTGGGTAACCTCGTCGCCAAGGTCGATATGCTGATCATCGGCGGGGGCATGGCCAATACCTTCCTGTTCGCCCAAGGCGTCGAGGTCGGCAAGTCGCTGTGCGAGAAGGATCTGGCCGACACCGCACGCGACATTCTCGAAAAGGCCCGGGCGGCCAAGTGCGAGATCGTGCTGCCGACCGACGTGGTGGTGGCCGGCGCTTTCGCCGCCCATGCGCCCAACAAGGCGGTTCCGGTCGCCGAGGTTCCGGTCGACCAGATGATCCTGGATGCCGGCCCGCACAGCGCCGCGGAGATCGCCAAGCGTCTGGAATCCTGCAAGACCCTGGTCTGGAACGGTCCCTTGGGTGCCTTCGAGATCGAACCCTTCGACGCCGCCACCAATCAGGTGGCGCAGGCGGCGGCCAGGCTGACCGAGCAGGGCTCGCTGCTGACGGTGGCCGGGGGCGGCGATACGGTCTCGGCCTTGGCCCATGCCGGGGTCGAGGACAAATTCTCCTATATTTCCACTGCCGGCGGCGCCTTTCTCGAATGGCTCGAAGGCAAGGAACTGCCCGGAGTCGCCGCACTCTCGGTCTGATACAGAAAGAGCGCCCGAAAAGGATGGGTGCGCCGTAAGGCGTTTGTTAAGCTCTCACCCGGCATTCTTTGCCTGGGCATCAAAGGGGGTTCGAGATGGCGGATCAGGGTAGCGTGTCACGTTTGTCGGGCGGTGCGGTTGCGGGTCTTACCGGAAGCCGCACCATCGACGGCACGGCGCAGTCCCGGTCCGCCATCTCGGTCTCCAATTCCGCCGGTAACGGCGTCGGCCGCCGCGAAGTCCCTGATCGCGCCAATCGGCAGACCGTCAATTTTGACGGCAAAGTGCTGAATAAGACCGCGCCGCGCGGGACCTATCTCAACATCGTCGTCTGAGACCCCGCGAGTCTGCCCGCTGGTCAGAAATCTGATAAAATAATCAGCTTTCACAAAAGCGTGCCTTGAAATCAAAGACTTGATCTGACATCACCCATACGTACACGTATCAGGGAGAGGTGCTCAGACCATGTCTAGTTTTGCGTTCAGGACCATCTTGTTGCGGTCCGCCATGCCGGCTGCTCTTTTGCTGGCCTCGGCCGGTGCTCTCGCTGCTGAAGGGGGAAGCAGCGACGGTGCCGCCGTTGACACCATCATCGTCTCGGCCACCGGCGAGGCCCGCCACAGCGAGGCGATCACCGATGTGACGATGCAGGATCTCGGGCCGGCCAGTTCGCCGATGCGCGCACTCGCCATGTTGCCGAGCGTGAACTACATCGCCAGTGATCCTTATGGCAGCGACGAGTTCGGTCTCAAGATCTCGATGCGCGGCTTCAACCAGAACCAGCTGGGTTTCACGCTCGACGACGTCCCGCTCGGCGATATGAGCTACGGCAACTGGAACGGTCTGCATATCAGCCGGGCCATCATCAACGAGAATATCGGCCGCGGCGTCGTGTCGCAGGGCACCGGATCGCTCAGCACGGCCTCCAACAGCAATCTCGGCGGTACGATCCAGTTCATTTCGCTCGATCCGTCCGATAGCTTTCACGTCCGCGCCGACCAGACTTTCGGCAGCTACAATCTGGATCGCACTTTCGCGCGCCTGGATTCCGGCCAGCTGTTCGGCACCGGCACCAAATTCACCCTGTCCTTCGTCCATGAGGATGAGAACAAGTGGAAAGGGGGCGGCGATCTCGGCCAGCCGCTCTATCAGGTCAATTTCAAGCTGGTGCAGCCGGTGGGCGACACCGGCAACGTGACCATCTTCACCAATTATAGCGATCATCGTGAATCGGAAAACCAGACCCTGTCGCTCGAGCAGTTTTCCAAGCTCGGCTATGATTGGGACTATACCGGCAATTGGGCGGAATCGATCGCCGCGGCGCAGCAGGCGCGGATCGATGCCGGGCATGGCGCCTATAATTATCCAGTCAGCGCCGTCAACGGCCTGTCGACGGCGTCCGAGCGCGAAGGGTCGATCTATTACGGCGGATCCAGCGTGCGCAAGGATTTCCTCGGCGGCGGCACCTACGCCACCGACCTGGTCGACGATGTGCATCTCAAGACCACCGTCTATGGCCATTGGGACCAGGGCGCGGGCCTGTGGTTCGCCCCGACCGCGCTGACCCCCTTGCCGGCTCTGGTCAATGGCTCGCCGATCGTCCTGCGCACCACCGAATACACCATCAACCGCTATGGCGATCTCGGCAACCTCAGCTGGGAGCGGGGCGGCAATCGCCTCGAGGCCGGTTACTGGCTGGAGAATAACGACTTCGATATCGCTCGGCGCTGGTACGCCACCTCGGTCGCCAGCCCGGTCTACGATCTGCTGTCGATCCCCAGCAATCCCTATGAGACGCAGTGGGCCTATCACTATTCGACCACGGTGGCTCAGGCTTATATCCAGGACAAGCTGCAGATCACCGACCGGCTGAGCGCCTCGGCCGGCGTCAAGCTGAGCGACACCTGGACCCGGGGGACGCTCACCAACTGGGTTGGCGCCGCATCCGGCTATTCCCAGGGCAGCCTGTTCGCGGGGAATAAACCGCTGCCTCAGCTCGGCGTGGTGTGGGACGTGACCAATCGCGACCAGATCTACTTCGACGCCGCCAAAAATCTGCGCGCTTTCGTCGCCGGCGGCCCGGGCATCGGCAATTCACCCTGGCAGAACACCCAGCCCTATTTCGACACCTATGTCAAAAACAGCCTCAAGCCGGAAACCTCGATCAGCGAAGAGATCGGTTATCGTCTCAATCGCGATTTCGCGACGATGGAACTGAGCGCCTTTCACGTCGATTTTTCCAATCGTCTGCTCGCCGCCCTGCCGGCCGGCGTGTCGGCGGCGGCCGGGGTGCCCAATATCCTCACCAATGTCGGCGGGGTGCGGTCCGACGGCGTCGATGTCGCGATCACCAACCACCTGCCGTGGGACCTGTCGCTCTATAACGGCTTCACCTGGAACCGCTCGGTTTATATGAAGAACATGGTTGCCGGCGGGGTCGCCTATGACACCGAAGGCAAGATCACGGTCGACACGCCGAAATATCTCTACAAGACCAATCTGACCTGGCAGGCCACGGACGCTCTGTCAGGCCATTTCGGCGGCATGTATACCGGCCGGCGTTATTATTCCTATGTCGACGACGCCGGCTCGGGGGCCTTTTTCGTCGCCGATGCGGGCATCGCCTATGACAGCAGCCTGCTGGGCGGCGGACATGATCTGCGCTTCCAGTTCAATGTCTCCAACCTGTTCGACCGCCATTATGTGTCGACCTATTACAACTACGCCAACTCCGACCCCACCGGCACGTCGGCGGGCGAACTGGTCGGCGCGCCCCGCACCTTCAGCGGGACGGTCTCGCTGCGCTGGTAAGCGGCGGCATCCAGCCTGGCCGGGTAGACCGGCCAGGCTTCCTGCCGGTTCTCGCTCGCCCCGCTTTGTCGAGCAAGATCCAATAAGAAATCGCAATTACATATTATTGCGGTGCAATATTACTGCGCGCATGGTGGTTGCTGGCCGATCTGTAAAATGAAGCGCAGTCGGACAGAGGATGGTGTTAAAAAATTTCACCATTTTTACAAAAAAAGACATTCTCTTAAACCTCTTTTACGAGGGCATGCGTAATGCTGTCGAGAATTTCTATTTCCGCGCGGTTGCTTTTATTTGTGCCGCTGATGATAGCGGCGCTTGCCTCTAGTGTTTTATTCAGTTTGGTTGAGTTGCGTCACAGCATGACGTCCGACCGCGAGGACTCGCTGCGCAATCTGGTCCAGGTCGCCTATCATGTGGTCGAAACCTGGCACAATCAGGAGCAATCTGGCGCCCTGACGCGCGAGCAGGCTCAGAAGGGTGCCCATGACGAATTGACCCGTCTGCGCTATGGGCAGGACGGCTATTTCTTCGTGCAGGGCAGTGACGGTGTGTCGATCGTCGCGTTCGATCCCCTGCGCGAGGGCAAGGCTCGGCTCGATATCGTCGATTCCGACGGCGTCCATCTGGTCCGCGAGCAGATCGCCCAGGCGCGTAAGGGCGGCGGTTTCGTTACCTACCGAACCCCCTTGACCGAAGCCGGCGCGCCGATCCCGAAAATGTCTTACACCGTCGAATTCGAGCCCTGGGGCTGGATCGTCGGATCGCTGATCCTGATCGACGATGTCGACCGTCTGTATAATCGCCTGGTGCTGATCTTTCTCGGGCTCGGCGTGGCCATATCGGTGCTGGCGGCCTTGGCCGCCCACCTGATCGCCCGCAGCGTATCGCTGCCGCTCGGCGCCATTGCCGGGCGGATGGGCCGTCTGGCCGAAGGAGACCTCTCGATCGACGTGCCTTATCTCGGCGATCGTCATGAAATCGGTCGGCTGGCTCGGGCACTCGATGTGTTCAAGATCAACCGCCAGAAGGCCGACGAGCTTGATGCGGCTCAGGCCAGCGAACAGGCCGCGAAGCTCGAGCGCCAGCAGCGGGTGGAAAAACTGATCGGCGACTTTGCCGGCCGCGCGTCGGGGGCGTTGCAAACGGTGGTCAGCGCCGCCAACCAGGTGCAAACCAATGCCGGCGAGCTGGCTCGCATGGCCGGTACCAGCCTCGACAGGGTGGCCGGTGCCACCCGCGCCGCCTCCGATACCAGTGGCAATGTCTCGACCATCGCCGGCGCCGCCGAAGAATTGTCGTCCGCGGTGCGCGAGGTCAACCAGCAGGTCGGTCAGTCGGCGGGTGTCGCGGAGCAGGCCGTCGATCAGGCCCAGCGGACGGGCGTCACCATCCATGATCTGACCGAGCAGGCGGCCCGCATCGGCAATATCGTCTCGTTGATCAGCGATATCGCCAGCCAGACCAATCTGCTGGCCCTCAATGCCACCATCGAAGCGGCCCGCGCCGGCGAGGCCGGCAAGGGTTTCGCGGTGGTGGCCGGCGAGGTCAAGACATTGGCCGCCCAGACCGCCAAGGCGACCGAGGAGATCCAGGCCTCGGTCGACGGCATCCGTACCGAGACCGAGCGCGCCGAGCAGGCGATCGGCGGCATCGTCCGAATTGTCGCCGACATGAAGATGATCTCGTCCTCGATCGCCTCGGCGATGGAGGAGCAGGACGCCACCACCCAGGAGATCGCCCGTCATATCGTCGAGGCGGCACAGGGCTCGCAGCTGGTTTCGGAGAATATCGGCGGCGTGGCCGAGGCGGCGGAGGTTACCAGCCGCGCGGCGGGCGACCTGAGCAGCGCCTCGCAGGAACTGCAGCGCCAGGCCGGCAGCCTGCGGGCGGAAATGACCAGCTTTTTTGCGGCGTTGCGCGCCGGTTGAGACTCAGTCCAAACCAACCAGGCTGCGGGCAAACGCCGCAGCCTCGAATGGCCTGAGATCGTCCGCACCTTCGCCGACGCCGATGGCATGGACCGGCAAGCCGAATTTCTCGGCCAGCGCCACCACCACGCCGCCGCGTGCCGTGCCGTCGAGTTTGGTCATGACCAGGCCTGAGACCTGAACCAGCTCCTTGAAGATCTCCACCTGGGCATGGGCGTTCTGACCTACCGTGGAATCCAGCACCAGCAGCACATCGTGCGGCGCGGTCGGGTCCTGCTTCTTCAGCACGCGGATCATCTTCTGCAGTTCGGCCATCAGATCGGTCTTGTTCTGCAGACGGCCCGCCGTGTCGATCAGCAGCAGATCGTCGCCGCGACTGGCGGATTGGCTTAACGCATCGAAAGCCAGGCCGGCTGCGTCCGAGCCCTGCGGCCCGGCCACCACCGGAGTGCCGGTGCGCTCACCCCAGACCTTCAGCTGTTCGACAGCGGCGGCGCGGAAGGTGTCGGCGGCGACCATGGTCACTTTGAGGCCCTGGCCGCGGTAATAGTTGGCCAGCTTGCCGATGGTGGTTGTCTTGCCCGAGCCATTGACGCCGACCATCAGCACCACATGCGGCTTCTTGGCCGGGTCCAGGGCCAGCGGCCGGGCGACCGGGGCGAGGATCTCGGCGATTTCCTCGGCCAGCGCCTGCTTGATCTCCTCGGGGGAAATCTCCTGGTCGAAGCGGCTCCTGGACAGGCGCGCGGTGACCTTGGTCGCGGTGGCGACGCCGAAATCGGCGCCGATCAGCAGCTCTTCCAGCTCTTCGAGCGCGGCATCGTCGAGCTTGCGCTTGGTGAAGAGATCGCCGATGCCCTGGGCCAGGCGCGAGGAGGAGCGGCTGAGGCCGGCCTTGATCCGGCCGAGCCAGCCGACTTTCGGTTCGTCTGTCACGCTGCGATGGTTCCGATCAGATGGGTGTCGTCCTGCCCCGTCACCGTTACCCGGTGGATGGCGCCGGGCGCAGCCGGCCGGTCGAGGCGGATGGGAAGATAATGTTCGCAATGACCGCTATCGTCCTGCTCGACCAGCACGTTGGCCGATCGGCCGATGCGGTTCGCGCGGAAGGCGGCCATCGCCTCGGCGCCTTTTTGACGCAGGCGCGCGGCGCGTTCCTTGATGGCCGGGCCGGGCACCTGCGGCATCTTCGCCGCCGGCGTGCCGGGGCGGACCGAATAGGGGAAGACATGCAGATGGGTCAGCCTGACCTCGTCGACCAAGGCGAGGGATTGGCGAAACATGTCCTCGGTCTCGGTCGGAAAGCCGGCGATGATATCGGCGCCCAGCGCCAGATCGGGGCGCAAGCTCCGCAGCCGCTGGGCCATGGCGATCACATCGTCGCGCAGATGGCGGCGTTTCATGCGCTTCAAGATGGTGTCGTCGCCGGCCTGGATCGACAGGTGAAAATGGGGCATCAGGCGTGGTTCCTCGGCGACCAGGCGGATCAGATCCTCGTCGATCTCGACCGGGTCGAGCGAGGACAGGCGCAGGCGCGGCAGCTCCGGCACCTGGGCCAGCAGGCGGCGGATCGCCTGGCCGAGGCTCGGCGTGCCGGGCAGATCGGCGCCATAGGCGGTGATGTCGACGCCGGTCAGCACGATTTCCTTGTAGCCGGCCTCGGTCAGCTGGCGAACCTGATCGACCAGCGGGCCTAACGGCACGCTGCGATTGGGGCCGCGGCCGAAGGGGATGATGCAGAAGGTGCAGCGATGGTCGCAGCCCTGCTGCACCTCGACGAAGGCCCGCGCCCGGCCGTCGAAGCCGCCGATCAGATGCAGCGCGGTCTCCTTGACCGTCATGATGTCGGCCACCGCCACCTTGCCCTCGGCTGGCGTCAGATAGGTTTCGGCCTTCATCTTCTCGCTGTTGCCGATCACCTGGTCGACTTCCGGCATCGCGGCGTAGCGCTCGGGATCGATCTGGGCGGCGCAGCCGGTGACGACGATGCGCGCCTCGGGGCGCTCGCGGCGCAGGCGACGGATGGTCTGGCGCACCTGGCGCTCGGCTTCCTTGGTGACGGCGCAGCTGTTGATCACCACCGTGTCGGTCCAGCCGGCGCTCGTGGCATGGCCCTTGATCACCTCGGACTCATAGGCGTTGAGGCGGCAGCCGAAAGTGAGAATCTCGGGCGAGGGCTTCACGGCAGCATTCCCGTATAGGCCAGCGCCACGGGCCCGGTCATCATCACATGGTCGTTGTCCAACCATTCGATGCTCAGCGTGCCGCCATCGAGCAGAATGTCGGCCTTGCGCCCGGTCAGGCCGCGCCGGGCGGCGGCGACCAGGGTGGCGCAGGCGCCGGTGCCGCAGGCGAGCGTGATACCGGCGCCGCGTTCCCATACCCGCATGCGGATGCGCCCGTCATCGAGAATTTGGGCCGCTTCGATATTGCAGCGCTCGGGGAACAGGGGGTGATGTTCGAGCTGGGGGCCGAGATCGCTCAGCGGCACGGCTTCCGCGTCGAGCACGAAGAAAACGGCGTGCGGATTGCCCATCCCGACCCCGACCGGGTCGGTCAGACGGCCAGCCGAGACCGGCAGATGCAGCGTGTCCATCGCCTCGGCCAGCGGGATCTGGTCCCACGCCAGCCGGGCCGGCCCCATATCGACGGTGACGCGGTCGGGACCGGCGGCCTGGGCCGACAGCAGCCCGGCGCGGGTCTCGATGGTGACATGGCCGGTATCGGCTTCGCCCATCAGCATCCAGGCGACGCAGCGGGTGGCATTGCCGCAGGCCGAGACCTCGGAACCGTCGGGATTGAAGATCGACATGAAGGCGTCGGCGCCCGGCTGGCGGGCCGGCCCGACCACGATCAGCTGGTCGCAGCCGATGCCGGTGCGGCGATCGGCGATGCGCCTGGCCGCTTCGCCATCGATCTCCCACGGGCGCGACCGCGCATCGAGAACGACGAAATCGTTCCCGGCGCCATGCATCTTGAGAAATGGGCGGCCGCTCGGACCAAGCTTAGTCATGCGCGCGTTATAGGAGTGCCTGTGGAAAAAATCCACTTAGATATGGGCATCGCCCGGCTTATCGGAAGGGCCGTCATGCTTTCCCCGGCAGGTAAAGACGAGGTCGTCGCCGTCCCACTGCACGCTGACATCGTCGCCGCCCTGTTGCCGGCAGGTTTCCAACTGATGTTTCTTGGCCTCGATCCAGTCGCCGACGGACTCGCTCTTGCGGTTCCAGACAGTGTGGATCCCGCCGATCACCACGAAAACACCGGCGACCAGCACGACCAAGGTCAGGAACGGCCCCGACAGGATGCCGATGCGGCGCAGGATCCAGATCAGGATCAGCACCGGCAGCAGCGGGATCAGCAGCAACAGCAGGAAAGGCGCCGCCACCAGCAGCAGCGCGCCCAACCCTATGCCGATCCCGAGCAGGGCGACAAAGAGTCCGACGATGCCGGCGATGAGGGCGGCGATGAAATGCAGCATGTTGGAGCGCGCCACCTTGAAATAACAACAAACGACCCGGCGCGCTCGCACGAGCGCAGCGTGGACCCCGAGGGTGCTACCCGCCTTTGTTCCTCAGAACGGCTTGGCTTCGACCAGGACCAGGATCGCCACTACGCTGACGATCGTGATGTAGGGGGCCGACCGCAGAAAGGCGCTGACGGGTTCGCCGCGCTGACGCCGCTTGAGCCCGCCCGCCAGCATGCCGTGCAGCGCCGACAGGACCAGCACGAAAACCAGCTTCGCCGACATCCAGCCGGAGGCGAACCAGTGGCCCTGGATCGCCAGGATGACGCCAAGCGCCCATACGGCGAGCAGGGCGGGACCGGTGACGGCCATATTCCAGCGACCCAATGCCGACAGCGTCGCGGGCGATGATGGTCTGGCGACGGTGATGGCGGCCAGCAGGATACCGATCACCACCAAAGTGGCGGCGATCATATGCAGAATTTTCAGCGAGGAATAATCGGGCATTGTCTCACTCGGTCGGAGGACTCAGGCCGCGTTCGGCCTGTATCGATGAACTGTGCCACGGAGATGGACTTTTCGCACGGGTCAGCTTTGCATCGCTTGTGGTTGGGGGATGTCTTCGCTAAAGTCCGGCGCCATCCAACCGGAGGGCTCCCCGCATGACCGACCGCATCCTGATTATCGACTTTGGCTCGCAATTCACTCAGCTCATTGCGCGCCGGGTTCGGGAGGCCGGGGTCTATTCGGAAATCCATCCCTTCAACAAGGTGACGGCCGAAAGCCTGGCCGCCTTCGCGCCCAAGGGTATCATCCTGTCGGGCGGTCCGGCCTCGGTGACCGAGGCGACCTCGCCCCGCGTGCCGGACGGCGTGTTCGAGTATGGCGTGCCGATCCTCGGTGTCTGTTATGGCGAGCAGGCCATGTGCGCGCAGCTGGGCGGCGGCGTCTCGACCAGCGATCATCGCGAATTCGGCCGGTCTTTCCTGCAGGTCGAGAAGAACTGCGCCCTGTTCGACGGCGTCTGGCAGGTCGGCGGGCGCGAGCAGGTGTGGATGAGCCATGGCGACCGCGTCACCAGCATTCCGCCTGGCTTCGTCGTGGTGGGCCAGTCGGAAGGCGCGCCCTTCGCCGCCATCGCCGATGAATCCCGCAAATTCTACGGCATCCAGTTCCATGCCGAGGTCGTCCATACCCCCGACGGCGCCAAGCTCTATTCCAATTTCGTCCATAAGATCTGCGGCTGCGCCGGCGACTGGACCATGGCCGCCTTCAAGGAGCAGGCCATCGCGGCGGTGCGTAAACAGGTCGGTTCGGGCCGGGTGATCTGCGGCCTGTCGGGCGGTGTCGACAGCTCCGTCGTCGCCGTGCTGCTGCATGAGGCGATCGGCGACCAGCTGACCTGCGTCTATGTCGATCACGGGCTGATGCGCTCGGGCGAATCCGAGCAGGTGGTCAGCCTGTTCCGCGACCGCTTCAACATCAAGCTGGTGCATAACGACGCCTCGGATCTGTTCCTCGGCAAGCTGGCCGGCAAGATCGACCCCGAAGAGAAGCGCAAGATCATCGGCGCCACCTTCATCGACGTGTTCGAGGCCGAGGCCAAAAAGATCGGCGGCGCCGATTTCCTGGCCCAGGGCACGCTCTATCCCGACGTCATCGAATCGGTCAGCTTCATCGGCGGCCCCTCGGTGACCATCAAGTCGCACCACAATGTCGGCGGCCTGCCGGCCCGCATGAATATGAAGCTGGTCGAACCCCTGCGCGAGCTGTTCAAGGACGAGGTGCGCGTCTTGGGCCGCGAACTCGGGCTGCCCGACGACATGGTCGGCCGCCATCCCTTCCCCGGCCCGGGGCTGGCCATCCGCATCCCCGGCCAGGAAATCACCCGCGAGAAGCTCGACATCCTGCGCGCCGCCGATGCGATCTATCTGCAGGAGATCCGCAATGCCGGTCTCTATGACGCGATCTGGCAGGCCTTCGTCGTGCTGCTGCCGGTGCGCACCGTCGGCGTGATGGGCGATGGCCGCACCTACGACTATGCCTGTGCGATCCGCGCCGTCACGTCGACCGACGGTATGACGGCGGATTTCTATCCCTTCCCGCATGACTTCCTGGGCCGGGTGGCGACGCGCATCATCAATGAGGTGCGTGGCATCAACCGGGTGACCTACGACATTACCTCGAAGCCGCCGGGCACGATCGAGTGGGAGTGATTTTTCAATAGGTTAGATGGTTTTTAGAGGGCGCCTGCGGGCGCCCTCTTTTTGTCTGGTGGCGGTCGACGGCAAGCCGCGAGCGGAGCCGGTCGTCCCCGGTGCTGCTCTTGCGTCGAGCGAGGACGGGGGTGGAGAAGCCTATATTTTTGCTGACGGTGACGGGATCGACCATGGCGCCCTTTACGAAGGCGATGATGCCCGAACTGATTGTGGAGGCCGAAGCGGAGTCCATCCGAAGTGAGCCGCTCCCAAATCGTATGCAAAAATATCGATTTTTCGTCATTTTTTGCGTATGATGTGGGGATGTCGCTTGATCGGTACCTTGATGAATGTTTGAGCCGCGGGAAGGCCTACGTCGTCCGAGAGGAGCTATCTCATGCGCTCACCCTGGAGCCGGGGGCCTTATCTGCGGCGATCAGCCGCCTCGTCAAAAGGAAGCGGTTAGCCAATCCGCGCCACGGTTTCTATCTCATTCTGCGCCCTGAAGATTGGAACGCCGGTGCGCCGGATCCTGTCAAATGGATCGATCCATTGATGAAATACCAGGGAATTGATTATCGCATATCCCTGCTTCGAGCCGCGGCTTTTCATGGTTCGTCACACCAGGCGGCGATGGTCTTCCAGGTGATCATTCCCACCCAACTGCGGGATTTCGAGATCGGCCGGCACCGGCTGCAGTTCATCTCCCAGTCGCCGGAGGTATTCGCTCTTGCGAACAAGCCTGAGCATCTTGAAGCGTTAAAGACCGATAGTGGCTATGCCAAGCTGGCCGGCAGGGAAGTGACGTTGCTGGATTGCGTCCGCTATTTTCACAAGGCTGGCGGGATCAACGCCGTGGCGCAACTCGTCAAGGATGTAGGGGGAAAGGCCGATCCGCGCCTGTTGGCACGGTTTCGGTCAATCTATGAGAACACCAGTCTGCGAAGGTTAGGCTATCTGCTTGATTTCTTCGGGCATGGGCGTCAGGCGAAGGCGCTGGAGCCTTGCCTTGTCAAGGTCAAAACGGCCGTACCGCTCGATCCGTCCAGCAAGCCGCTCCTGCCGGCTCTGGCGCAAGAGTGGCCTCGGGATGCCAAATGGAAATTGCTGCTCAATGAGCCGGTGGAGATCGATTCGTGA
>Ga0116226_10003524_pt1 | contig 13806 bp, 13 predicted proteins | sample S1TSphfallax_FD_89692 | JGI IMG/M metagenome (GOLD analysis project Ga0116226, IMG submission 89692) | Host-associated microbial communities from peat moss isolated from Minnesota, USA - S1T2_Fa - Sphagnum fallax MG | ecosystem: Host-associated > Plants > Peat moss > Unclassified | place: USA...
ACCGTGCACAAAGCCGTGTTGCCGGCGGTGACGCCGGATAGTGCAACCGACTTCTTCGGTTTGAAGCCGGGGGTGATAGGCGCGGCTGCGTCGTTACTCATCAATTGCTCCTCAGTCGTTGAAAGTTTTTTGCATCAGTTCGATCCGGTTGCCGAAGGGATCGAATACTGACGCGCGCAAGTAACCCGTTGGACTCTGATCGCTTTGCGTCCTACAACCCGCAGCAAACGCGCGATCGAGTATCGAAACGACATTATCCACGCGTAGCGCCGGGTGCGCCCGGCCGTCGGTGGCGAACGCTGCCTCCTCGCCCAGATGCAGATTCACCGGCCTCTGCTGCAACCAGGCACCGGTTTGATCCAGTTCGGCCGGCTTTGGAATGCGCACGAATTCCAATACATCAACATAAAAATTCCAGGCTTCATCCAAGCAGCATGCCGGAATCGAAATCTGCACATGATCGAATCCGAGAACGGTCATGAACTGCTTACTGTTTGGCCGCGAATAGCACATCGAGCTTCTGCTCATACGCATGATAGTCGAGGTACTTGTAAAGATCGGCGCGCGTTTGCATTGTCGGCACTACATTCTTTTGCGTGCCTTCGGCGCGAATCGTCTCGTAGACCTTGAGCGCAGCGGCGTTCATCGCGCGATAGGCGGAGCAGCAATACAGCACCATATCGACATCCACTGAACCGAGTTCCTCAGTCGTGAACAGCGGTGTATGGCCGAATTCGGTGATATTGGCGAGGATCGGCACTTTTACGGCGGCCTTAAATTTTTTGTACATCGCAAGCTCGGTCATCGCTTCCGGAAAAATCATGTCGGCGCCGGCTTCGACATAAGCTACCGCGCGTTCGATCGCCGAGTCGATCCCTTCCACAGCCAGCGCATCGGTGCGCGCCATGATGACGAAACTTTCATCGGTACGCGCATCGACCGCGGCTTTCACGCGATCGACCATTTCGGCTTTCGTGACCACCTCCTTGCCCGGACGATGGCCGCAGCGCTTCTGACCCACCTGATCTTCCATGTGTACTGCGCCGGCACCGGCTTTGACCATCGAACGGATCGTGCGCGCGATGTTGAACGCGCCGCCCCAACCGGTATCGATATCCACCAATAAAGGCAGCGTGGTGACTTCGGTAATGCGGCGGATGTCGATCAACACATCCTCCATTGTGCTGATGCCGAGGTCCGGCATGCCGAGCGAATTCGCGGCGACACCGCCACCGGAAAGATACAGCGCCTTGAAGCCGCATGCGGCAGCCAGCCGCGCCGTGTACGCGTTGATTGCCCCGACAATTTGCAAGGGCTGCTCGTCCGCGACGGCCATACGCAAGCGGCCCCCGGCGGATGGGAGTGGGACTGTGATCATGGGATCACAACTATAGTGACAAGGCGGCTCGCCCCGGATGACAAAACCGATCAATTTCACTGCACGAAAATGCCACATCCATCCTCAGGGCGCCGCCGTCGTCAGGCCTCGACGAAACTCGCCCGGCGAGGTGCCCGTCCACTTGCGGAATGCCCGGTGGAAGGCACTGCGCTCGGAGAAACCCAGTTCCAACGCAATGTCCATGACGTTGCGATCCGAATGACTGAGATAACTGATGGCAAGATCGCGCCGCAATTGATCCTTGATTCCCTGATAAGAAGCCCCCTCCTCCTGCAGGCGGCGCCGCAGCGTCGCGGTGGTCATATGGAGTTCCTCGGCGAGCTGCGCGAAATCAGGCACCTCACCGGGCAGCAATTGGCGCAACCGGCGACGGATGCGCGCGCCCAGGCTGCTGCCGTTCTTGTACTTGACCAGAATGCTCTCCGGCGCGGTACGCAGAAACTCTTTGACGGATCGGTCGTTTTGAACGATCGGCAGCCCCAGGAAGTCGGCTCCGAATACGATGGCGGTATGTGGGCCACCGAAACTCAAGTCGGTGCAGTACATGAGCCGGTATTCGGCGCTGTGAGCGGGTTCGGGATAGGAGAACTGTGCGCGTAAAATGGGGATACGCCGCCCGACCAGCCAGCAGGCCACTCCGTGCAACAGCATCAGCAGCACTTCGTGTCCGAACACCCGGGCGGGCGCGCTCCGCACAGCAGCGTCCGACGCGCCGTTGGCAGCCCCTTCGCGCAGCACGATGCTGGCCTCGCGACCCTCGCGCCGCAGCGAGCCGCTGAAGTCATCCAACAGCAAGCCATAGAAACGCAGGCTACGTTCCAAGGCGGCTCCCAGGTTCTTGCACCCCAAGACGGCGTGCACCAGCATCGCAAAGCTGCCCGCCTTCATGCGCCTCGGATCCTGGCCGAAGAACTCATCGTCGAGCGTGAGTGCAACCAAGCGCCACAATTGCCCGTAGTGCTTGGCGGAGACGCGCGCCTGCGGCACCGCCAGCAAGGCCGGCGACAAACCGACCTGAGTCAACAACCGGTCGGGGTCCAAGCCGCGGGCACGAACGCTTTCGAGGGCTGCGACCACGAAGCAGATCGCCACCGTGCCCGGTTCGGCGCGGCCAACCGGCAGGACGTTTCCAGCCCCTAGGGCGGCCGGAGAGTGTTGCATTTTCGATCACGCATTTTGACCGGTTTGGGCACCAAGGGCAGGAAAGCCAAGCTCTATAGTTTACGCCATACGGACGAGGCGGAAGGCAACGATGGCGGCGGATTATTACACCGAAGAGCAGCGTATGATCCGGGATTCGGCGCGGGACTTCGCCCGCACCGAACTCGCGCCGCGCGCCGCCGATTTCGATCGCGACGGCTGGATCGCCGACGATGCGGTGGTCAAACTCGGCGAACTCGGCTTGCTCGGCATGATGGTGCCGGACGAATGGGGTGGCAGCTACTCGGATTACATCGCCTACGCGCTGGCGGTCGAGGAGATCGCGGCCGGCTGTGCCGCCACCTCGACCCTCATGAGCGTGCACAGTTCGGTGGGCTGCGGGCCGATCTTGAAATTCGGCCGCGAGGATCAGAAACGCCGCTACCTGCCGTCGATGGCGCAGGGGACGCTGATCGGCTGCTTCTGTCTGACCGAACCTCAGGCAGGTTCGGAGGCACACAATCTCAAGACCCGAGCGGTACTGCGGGACGGCGACTGGGTGTTAAATGGCGCCAAACAATTCGTCACCAACGGCAAACGCGCCCAGGTCGCGATCGTATTTGCCGTGACCGATCCCGAATTGGGAAAAAAAGGCATTTCCGCTTTCGTCGTGCCCACGGCTCTGCCCGGCTTCCTGGTGAGCCCGCCCGAGCACAAACTCGGCATTCGCGGCTCCGACACGTGCGCCATCACGCTCGATGATTGCCGCATCCCGGGGGATGCGCTGCTCGGCGTCCGCGGCAAGGGTCTGTCGATTGCGTTGTCCAACCTCGAGGGGGGCCGGATCGGGATTGCCGCCCAGGCCATCGGTATTGCGCGCGCCGCTCTCGAAGCGGCGCTCGCTTATGCGAAATCGCGCCGTCAATTCGATCAGCCGATTGCTGAATTCGGCAGCATTGGGACCATGCTCGCCGACATGCACACCCGCATCAACGCCGCGCGCATGCTCACCCACCATGCCGCCCGGCTGCGCAGCGCGGGCGTGCCGTGCCTATCGGAGGCCTGTCAGGCTAAACTATATGCCTCGGAGATGGCCGAGATGGTGTGCTCCAAAGCCATCCAGATCCATGGCGGCTACGGCTATTTGGAAGACTACCGGGTGGAGCGCTATTACCGGGACGCCCGCATCACCCAGATTTACGAGGGCACCAGCGAGATTCAACGGCTGTTGATCGCCCGCCGCTTAACGACACAAGAGGAACTCTCATGACGACCCAACCCGCAGTTCTCGCCGCCGAGACGGCATCCGTCAAGATGCTGGTCGACGGAAAATTCGTCGAATCACAGACCACCGAATGGCACGAGGTGGTGAATCCGGCAACGCAGGAAGTGCTGTCCGTGGTGCCGTTCGCCACGGATGATGAGATCGGCACGGCCATCGCGGCCGCGAAGCGCGCCTTCAAGACCTGGAAAACCACGCCGCTCGCCGCGCGCGCCCGCATCATGCTGAAGTTCCAGGCGCTGATCCGCGAACATCTGACCCGGATTGCGCATACCTTGAGCGCCGAACAGGGCAAGACGCTGGCCGATGCCGAGGGCGACGTGTTTCGCGGCCTCGAAGTGGTCGAACATGCCTGCTCCATCGGCAGTCTCCAGCTCGGCGAGTTTGCCGAAAATGTCGCCGGCGGCGTCGACACCTACACGCTGCGCCAACCCATTGGAGTCTGTGCCGGCATCACCCCGTTCAACTTCCCGGCGATGTGTCCGTTGTGGATGTTTCCGATGGCCATCGTCTGTGGCAACACCTTCGTGCTCAAACCCTCGGAACAGGACCCCATGACGCCGATGCTGCTGGCCGAACTCGCCGTCGAAGCGGGCCTGCCGCCGGGCGTGCTCAACATCGTCCATGGCGGCAAGCGCGCGGTGGATGCGTTGTGCTCCCATCCGGACATCGTCGCCGTCTCCTTTGTGGGATCCACCCACGTCGGCACCCATGTCTACAATCTTTCGTCGCAACACGGCAAGCGCGTGCAATGCATGATGGGCGCGAAAAATCATGCCGTCGTGCTGCCCGATGCCAACAAGGAGAAATCGCTCGACTCGTTGGTGGGCGCCACCTTCGGCGCGGCCGGACAACGCTGCATGGCCACCTCGGTCACGGTGCTGGTGGGTGAGGCGCAGAAATGGATCCCGGAGATCGTCGCCAAGGCCAAGACGCTGAAAGTGAATGCCGGTTGTGAAAAGGGTGCCGACGTGGGTCCGGTGGTGTCGAAGAATGCCAAGAACCGCATTCTCGCGTTGGTCGAAGAAGGCATCAAGGCGGGAGCGACCCTCGAGCTCGACGGCCGGGGCGTCAAGGTGCCGGGCTACGAGAAGGGCAATTTCGTCGGGCCGACGATTTTCTCCGGCGTCACGACCGAGATGTCGATTTACACCACCGAGATCTTCGGACCGGTGATGGTCATCGTGGGCGTCGCCACGCTCGACGACGCGATCGAGCTCATCAACAAGAACCCGTTCGGCAATGGCACGGGCATATTCACTCAAAGCGGGGCAGCCGCCCGTAAATTCCAGAGCGAGATCGACGTGGGCCAGGTGGGCATCAACGTGCCCATTCCGGTGCCCGTGCCGTTCTTCAGCTTCACCGGTTCACGGGGCTCGAAGCTCGGCGATCTCGGGCCCTACGGCAAGCAGGCCATCCAGTTCTATACCCAGACCAAGACCGTGACCTCACGCTGGTTCGATGACAGCAGCGTCTCCGCCGGCGTCAATACGACGATCAGCTTGAAATGAAGATCGCGTTCGTGGGGTTGGGCAACATGGGCTCGCCGATGGCGCGCAATTTGCTGCGCCATGGTCATTCGCTGGTGGTGTTCGACGTGGTTCAGCGCAACGTCGATGCACTGACCGCGGCGGGCGCGATGGCCGCCACCTCCGTCAGAGCCGCCGCCGCGACGGCCGAACTCGTCATCACGATGCTGCCCTCATCGCCGCACGTCAAAACGGTGTACCTCGGGGATGACGGGGTGCTGGCGGGCGTGCCGTCCGGCATTCCGCTGATCGACTCCAGCACCATCGACCCGCATTCCGCCCGGGAAGTGGCGGCCGCCGCCGCCGCCCATGGCAACCCCATGGCAGACGCGCCGGTCTCGGGCGGGACCGGTGGGGCGGAGACTGCGACCTTGACTTTCATGGTCGGCGCGGAACCCGCCGTGTTCGACCGCATCAAGCCCCTATTGGCCCAGATGGGCAAGAACATCGTTTACTGCGGCAATTCGGGCACCGGCCAGGTCGCCAAGATTTGCAACAATATGCTGCTCGGGATCTCGATGATCGGGGTGGCGGAGGCGATGAACCTGGGTGCGGCGCTCGGCATCGAGCCGAAGATCCTCGCTGGGGTCATCAACACGTCGAGCGGCCGATGCTGGAGTTCGGACACCTACAATCCCTATCCCGGCGTGCTCGACAATGCGCCGGCCGCCCGCGGCTACAGCGGTGGCTTCGGCACGGATCTGATGCTCAAGGATCTCGGTCTCGCCACCGATGCCGCGAAGCAGGCCAGACAACCCGTCACGCTGGGCGCGGCTGCCCAGCAGCTCTACCAGATCTGGAGCGCGCACGGCGCCGGTGGCCAGGATTTCTCTTCCATCATCAATCTGTTAAAAGGGTGTGAGTGATCCGAAGGGAGTCTGCGATGATCGACTGCACTATCGATGGTCACGTTGCCGTGATCACCCTCAACAATCCCTCGGCCAACACCTTCACCGCCGCCGGGCTTGCCGAATTCCATGCGCTGATCGACGATCTCAACGATAATCGCGACGTCTACGCCGCCATCGTCACCGGTCAGGGGGACAAGTTTTTCAGCGCGGGTGCCGACTTGAAAACCTTCGCCAACGGCGACAAGGCCGAGGCACGGCGCATGGCGCAGCTGTTTGGCTCGGCCTTCGAAGCACTTCAAGAAGCCCGCCCGGTGATCATCGCGGCCATCAATGGCTATGCGATGGGAGGCGGTCTCGAGTGCGCCCTGTCCTGCGATCTCAGAATCGCCGAAGAGCATGCCCAGATGGCGCTGCCCGAGGCCTCAGTGGGACTGCTACCGGCCGGCTGCGGCACCCAGACGCTGCCCTGGTTGGTGGGCGAGGGCTGGGCGAAACGCATGATCTTGACCAACGAACGGGTCGACGCGACACGGGCATTGGCGATCGGGCTCGTGGAAGAAGTCGTGCCCCGCGGCCAGGCGTTGCCGGCCGCCGTTCTGCTTGCGAACCGGGTCAGCACATTGAGCCCGCAGGCCGTCACCTTCAGCAAGCAGCTGATTCATCAGGCCCGCCGCGGCACGCCGCGGCACGCGGCTCTGGCTCTCGAACGCGAACGCTTCGTCGATCTGTTCGACGGGGTTGATCAACTCGAGGGAGTCCATGCATTTTTGGAAAAGCGCAAACCGTCCTGGAGGAACGGATGAGCGGCGCGAGTACGGCGGAACCGGAAATCCTCTGCGAGACCCGCAACCACATCGGGTTCATCACGTTGAACCGCCCGGCCGCACTCAATGCGTTGTCATTCGACATGGTGATCGAACTGCGTAAACAGCTCGACCGGTATTCGAACGATGCCGACATCCGCGCGGTGCTGTTGCGGGGCGCTGGCGAGCGGGCGTTTTGCGCCGGCGGCGACATCCGGTCGCTGTATCAAAGCTTTCATGAATCGGGCTCGCTGCATCGCCGATTCTTCTTGAACGAATATCCGCTCGATTATTCGCTCTACTTCTATCCCAAACCCTTCATCGCGCTGCTCGATGGCATCACGATGGGCGGCGGAATGGGTTTGGCACAAGGCTCTACGCTGCGGATCGTCGGCGAGCGCACGCGGATCGCGATGCCGGAGGTCGGCATCGGCTTCTTCCCGGACGTGGGTGCCAGCTACTTCCTGTCGCGCCTGGCAGGCTCCCTCGGCGTCTACCTCGCCCTGACCGGCATTCAGATTCGCGGCGCCGATGCCGTGTACTCGAGGCTTGCCGACGTCTTTCTGCCGCCGGCGGCCGTCGACAGCCTGCCGGATGCTCTCGAGGCCATGATCTGGACCGATGATCACCGCGAAGACCTGCGGCGGGTCGTGCATGCGCGCGCGGCCCAAGGCTTGCCCGCGCCGTCGTTGAGCGTCCTGCGGCCGGCCATCGATGCGCATTTTTCGCAGCCCTCCGTGCTGCAAATTCTCGCCTCACTCGACTCCGAGGAGCGCGCGGAATACCGCGAATGGGCCCAGCAGACCGCAAAATTGATGCGCACCCGCTCGCCCATGATGCTGTCGGTGGCGCTGCGGCAGCTGGAGCGCGGCAAGACGATGGAACTGGCCAGCTGTTTCCGCATGGAATACGGCATGGTCGAACATTGCTTCGAACAAGGCGACTTGATCGAGGGCATCCGCGCACTGCTCATCGACAAGGACAATACCCCGCGTTGGAATCCCGCTCGTTTCGAGGATGTCACGGATGCGGCCGTCGAGGAGTTCTTCCGCCGCCGCTGGCATGGTTCGGGCCACCCGCTGGCCGATATGGACCGCAAAGTTTACGAATTTCCGAGGTAGGCATGGACTTCAGCAGCACGTTGGCGATCGTCACGGGGGGCGCTTCCGGTTTGGGGCGCGCCGTTGCCCAGCGCATCATCGCCGCCGGCGGCAAGGCGGCGATTCTGGATCGCGACCCGGATGCCGGGAGTGCCGTCGCGAACAGCATCGGTGCGCTATTTTTCCGTTGCGACGTCGCCGTCGAGGCCGAGGTCAAGAGCGCCATCGGCGCCGCGCGCGACGCGCAGGGCGGGCTCAACCTATTGGTCAATTGCGCCGGAATCGTCGGCGCCGGCAAGCTGGTCGGCAAGGACGGACCGATGGCCGGCGGCTACTTCGAGAACGTGGTGCGCATCAATCTGATCGGCACATTTCTGTGCGACGCCGCCGCGGCAGCCCTGATGCAAACCAACACGCCGAACGACGAGGGCGAGCGTGGCGTGATCATTCACACCGCGTCGGTGGCGGCATTCGAGGGCCAGATCGGCCAAGTGGCCTATGCCGCCACGAAGGCCGGTATCGCCGGGATGACGCTACCGATCGCGCGCGAAATGGCCAAGTCGGGAATTCGTTGCGTTACCATCGCTCCCGGCATCTTCATGACACCGATGCTGGCGAGCCTCCCGCCCGAGGTCCAGGAATCGCTCGGCAAACAGGTCCCCTTCCCACCTCGGCTCGGCAAGCCCGAGGAGTTCGCCCGCCTCGTGCAATCCATCGTCGAAATCCCGACGTTGAATGGCGAGACGATCCGGCTCGACGGCGCGATCCGGATGGCACCGCGCTAGCCGCAGCCGCCCTTTTAGGTCCGCTCGAAAATCGCCGCGATTCCCTGACCGCCGCCGATGCACATGGTGGCGAGCGCATAGCGCCCACCGGTGCGTTCGAGCTCGTAGATCGCCTTGGTGGCGATGATCGCGCCGGTGGCGCCGACCGGATGGCCCAGAGAAATGCCCGAACCATTCGGATTGACCTTCTCTGGGTCCAAATCGAGTTCGCGGCTCACGGCGCAGGCCTGCGCGGCGAATGCCTCATTCGACTCGATCACGTCGAGATCTCGGGTGGACAACCCCGCGCGCTGCAACGCCAACCGGGTGGCGGGAACGGGACCCATGCCCATGTAAGCGGGTTCCACGCCCGCATGCCCATAGGCCACCAGACGCGCGAGGGGGGTAAGTCCCAAGCGCTTGACCCCGGCAGCCGATGCCAACAACAACGCCGCCGCTCCATCGTTGATACCCGACGCATTGCCCGGGGTGACCGAGCCGTCCTTCTTGAAGGCAGGCTTGAGCTTGGCGAGCGCCTCGAGGGTGGTATCGGCGCGCACATGCTCATCGGTATCGAAGATCGTGACCCCCTTACGGGTCTTGATCTCCACGGGAACGATCTGACTCTTGAAACGCCCTTCGGCAATGGCATTCGCGGCACGCCGCTGACTGGTCAGCGCCAGTTCATCTTGCATGGCCCGGGTGATGTGATGACGTTCCGCCACATTCTCCGCCGTGATGCCCATATGCAGGGATTCGAACGGATCGTGCAGGATCCCCAGCATGTAATCGAGCACCTCGGCATTGCCGAGTCGCGCGCCCCAGCGCTGCGAGGCCAGCAGATAGGGCCCTCGGCTCATCGACTCGGCGCCGGCGCCGACCGCGAAATCGACGCCGTCGAGCACGATGCTCTGCGCCGCACTGACGATGGCCTGCAAACCAGAGCCGCACAGACGGTTCACGTTGAAGGCCGGTGTCTCCTTCGGGATGCCGGCATCGATGGCGGCCACGCGGCTGAGATAGGCATCGCGCGGTTCGGTCGGGATCACGTTGCCGAGCACCACGTGACCGACGTCGGCGCCCGCGACCCCCGAGCGCTCCAGCACCGCCCGCACCGCGGTGGTCGCGAGACTCGCCAGCGGGACATCCTTCAGCGCACCCCCAAAAGATCCAACCGCGGTTCGCACCGCCCCGACGATGAAGACTTCCTGTGGCAACATGTCGTTAGTGTAGCAGCTTGCCGGGATTCAAGATGCCGCGGGGATCGAGCGTCTGTTTGATGGCGCGCATGCAGGCGATTTCGCTCGCCGTGCGCGAAAACCCCAGAAACTCCCGTTTCAGCGAACCGATGCCGTGCTCGGCGGAGATCGAACCCCGATGGTCGCGCACCAAACCGTAGATTAGCCGGTCGACTTCATGCGCCGCCCCCGCAGCGATCGATCGAGCATCGACGGTGACGTGCAAATTCGAATCGCCAATGTGGCCGAAGTAAAGTGCCCGGCAGCCGGGCCACGCGCGCTCGAGGGTGGCCCGGCAAACCTCGACGAAGCGCCCGATGGCGGCGATGGGCAGACTCACGTCAAAGTTGATGGGCTCGATCCGGCCGGCGAAGTCGCCGGTGGCCTCGCGGATCGCCCACAGTGATTCGGTGTCGGTCAGCGACTGCGCCATCACCACGTCGAGCACGGTGCCGGCTTCGAGCGCCTCGTTGAGCACGGCGACGAAGCGCCCGGCATCGTCGGTGAAGCCTGCCCGCTCGATCAACACATACAGTGGATGAGAGGCGCCGAACGGCGAGCGTTTCGAGCGCGTCGAGCCGACACCGAAGTCGAAGAAATCAGGCCACATGACTTCGTAGGCGGCGATGTCGTCGCCGAGTGAGGCTTGAAGCGTGCGCAGCAAGCCGACCGCCGCGTCGAAATTCGCGAGCGCGCACAGCACGGTGCTGCGCGCGTCACGCGCAGGCCGCAGTCGCAGCACCGCGCGCGTAATGACCCCGAGCGTGCCCTCCGAGCCGATGAACAAATGCTTAAGATCATAGCCGGTGTTGTTCTTCAACATCGTGTTCATCGAACAGAGCGTACTGCCATCGGCGAGCACGACCTCGAGACCCAGCACCTGCTCGCGCGCGCATCCCGATTGCAGCACCCGGTTGCCGCCCGCATTGGTCGCGAGATTGCCACCGATCTGGCAGGAGCCACGCGCGCCGAGATCGAGCGGAAATTCGAACCCCGCGTCGCGGGCGGCTCGTTGCACGTCGAGCAACGTGACGCCGGCCTCGACGCTCATGGTGGCGGCCGCCGTATCGATCTGCTCGATGCGATGCATCCGCTCGAGCGACAGACAGATCGAGCCCGGGGACGGAATGGCTCCGCCGACCAAACCCGTCCGCCCCCCTTGCGGCACCACCGGTTGGTGTGCCTGATGACAGAGGCGAAGCAGCGTCGCCACCTCGGACACCCGGCGCGGCAGTACGACGGCGAGGGGAGGCGTTTCCGACCGTCCGCTCCAATCGCCGAGGTAGCGTGCGTCGATCTCGGCCCCGGTGCGCACCGCATCGGCCCCCAGCGCATCGATCAGCGAAGACACGATCGATGTCACGGGCTTAAGGCCATCTGTGTCCGCTTTTTCCGATAGCCCATCGAGTCATTGATGCGTCCGAGAATATAATCGCCGGCGGCAATGGGCGGGTAGCGCACGTCGCCCTGCGCCGCTCCCAGATCGCGCGGATCGACGCTCGCCCCATAGGTCGGATCATAGAAGGTTGCGATCGAATAGCGCTCGCGACCGGAACGATTGATGACTCGATGCAAGGTCGACCGGAAGCGATCGTTGGACCAGCGGGCCAGCAAATCGCCGACGTTCACCACCAAGGTTGCGGGAATCGGCGGCGCATCGATCCAGCGGTCCGCGGATATTTCCTTGACCTGAAGTCCACCGACGTCGTCCTGCCACAACAACGTGATACACCCGTAGTCAGTGTGCGGCGCCACGCCGAACTGGTCCGGGTCGGACTCTGGCTGCTGGGGCGGGTAGTACACCATCTGGGTCCGCTGCATGCGTTTGGTGTACCTCGAGGCGAAAAAGTCCGCCTCGACGCCGAGGCTCAAGGCGACCGCGCGCAACAGGTCGGCCCCGCACTCGCCGATCGATTCATAGTAGTCGTACAGCGCGGGGCGCAGCGAGGGCATGAAATCGGGCCAGTTATTGGGTCCGCGCAGCGCCTCGCCGGCCACGACGCAGGGATCGTCTTCCGCCAATTCGAGGCCGATGGTGAAGAACTCTTTGTAGTCGGGTTTGGTGGCCTGGTACATGGTCGCATCGCCCATCGCATTGAAGCCGCGGTGCCGCTGATTGACCGCGACCCGCCGTTTCACGTCGAGCGGATGTGCGAAGAACTCGCGGGCCGCCTGGGTCACCGTTTCGAGCACGTGCGTCGGCACTCCGTGATTGCTCACATAAAAGAATCCGCTCGTCGTACACGCGGCCCGAATCGCGTCGGCCGCGAGTTCGAGGCCGGCCGGATCGCGCGCGCGCACACCAGCGAGATCGACCACGGGAATTGGGGACGCGCTCATGAGGGTAAAGTGTATATCACCCGCCATCGGCGCGCGTCCGAACGTCGATGCCGAGCCATGCCGCGGCAGCCGCCAGCGCGAAACCAGAGCCCACGATGAACGCCACGGACCACAGATGATGGGATGACAGGTTAGCCACGATCGGAATGCCGATGATGCCGCCCAAATTGCCGCCGGTGTTCATGAAGCCGCACACCGCCATGGTATCGCCGCGACCCACCGTCATCCCGGCCCCCCAATACGCACCCTCGGTGAGTTCCACGCCGCAAAAGCACACGGCGAGCATCGCCACCGCCACGTATGGGTTGGCCGCATTGACCGCATAGAGCAGCAGCAGCGCGACCAGCGGCAGCGCCGTCAGCGGCACCCAGCGGAAACCCCAGCGATTGCCGAAGCGCCGGCACAGCGATCCCGTGATGAGTCCGCCGACGCCGGCGCCGAGCGCCGCGGCGAGCGGCGGCGCGGTCGCCAGCCAGCCGCTCTCCAGCAGCGAGAACTTGCGTTCCTGCACGAGATACAGAAACACCCAGTTCGACAGCAGATAAAACGTGTAATTCATGCACAGGTAGGAAATGCCGAGCAATAGCACGTTGCGATTGCGGACCAGCGCCCAAAGCTGCGGGAGAGTCACGGAGGCATGCACGGTGGGCATCCCGTGCGCCGAATGATGCGTGCCGATTTCCTCGAGTTCCCGTGCGGTCACGGAGCGATGTTCACGCGGTGTGTTGCGGCCGTACCAGGCCCACAGCGCGATCAACGCGAGCGCCGGCAGGCTGGTCCACAACAACGCGGGTTGCCACCCGAGAGCCAGCATCAGCGAGGCAATCAGCGGTGGGGTCAGCGCCGCGCCGAGCTGCAGACCCATCGTCTGCAGGCCCTGCACGAAGGACCAGCGATCAGGCGGAAACCATGCCTCGAAAACGCCGGCGGACACGGGAAAGATGGCCCCCTGGGAGCAACCGAGCAGCACCTGGGCGCCTAACAACGCGATGAACAGACTCGTGCCGCTGCAGAGGTGCGGCGCGAGTGGAGTGGCCACCGTCGCGAGCCAGGCGCCCACGCCGATGATGACGAAGGTGTAGCGTGCGCCGACTCGCTGACCGAAGACACCACCGGGCATCTGGAAGATCGCATACCCGAGCACGAACGCCTGTTCCAACCAGCCGATCTGCACCTGGGTCAGACCCAGCTCCGGCATCATGCGCTCGGCCGCGACCGTGAGCGTCTTCTGTTGAACGTAGGCCAGAAACCCGAAGCCGAACAAGAAGGCAAATATCCGCCAGCGGACCCGGCCCGCGATCGACCAAAACTGTGCTGACATCGTATCCCTTACGTCGCAGCGTCGGCGCTGACGGTATTA
>Ga0116226_10003526_pt1 | contig 13799 bp, 11 predicted proteins | sample S1TSphfallax_FD_89692 | JGI IMG/M metagenome (GOLD analysis project Ga0116226, IMG submission 89692) | Host-associated microbial communities from peat moss isolated from Minnesota, USA - S1T2_Fa - Sphagnum fallax MG | ecosystem: Host-associated > Plants > Peat moss > Unclassified | place: USA...
GTTAGCATCCAGACACCATGCAAAATTGCGGGACGTCATAACCAACGCAAGAAAGGATTGTCATGAAATTCAACAAGTTGCTATGTGTAGCACCGTTGCTGTTATCTCTATTATTTTCCGAAGCGGTTTGGGCGCACGCACATCCAAAATCAGAAGTTCCTGCTGATGGTGCGACCGTTGCGGCACCGCCAGAAGTTGATATTGTCTTTGACGATGCGCTGGAGGCGGCATTGAGTACGCTGACAGTGAGTGACGCACAAAGCCATCCGGTCACGAATGCGAAGGCGGAACTCGATGCAGCAACACATAAAACCTTGTCGCTGAAATTGCCGACACTTGTTGCCGGAACCTATCTGGTCAAATGGGTGGCCGTCAGCCTGGATGGACATCGTACCAGCGGCAATTATCGATTTACAGTCAAATAATGCTAGGCGTGGTTGCCTGGGGCCATGCTTTGTCCGCAGCACTACTTTCGATTGCCTTGTCTGGCCTGCTGGGGACCCACCTGTTGCATAGCCAACACGGCCCATTGCGGCAAATCGGTATTGCTCGCATCTCTGCCATTCTATTGCTGATCGCACAAGTCGCCTATTTGCGGGAAGCAACGATAGCGATGACCGATGATGCCTCTGGTGATGGATTGTCGGATGCGATGTGGCTTGTATTTGCGCATACCCATTTCGGTGCGATGCTGCAGGTTTCAGGCGTCGCTACCGTGATTGTGTTGTCCCTGCTATTCCTACCATGGTTGTCGTCTTCTGGTGCGATCTGGCGCGTTCTATACGGTGTATCGATGGTCGCGCTGGCGGTAGCGCGCGCAGGGGCAGGGCACGCCATTGATCATGGCATGGTCAGTACTGCAGTATTCAACGATACGCTGCATATCCTCGCAGCTTGTGCATGGCTTGGAGTGGCGATGGTGTGCGGTGTTGCGACCTATCAATGGCGAACATGGAGCCATGCTGAGCAACTTGCATTGATCCGACGCGTATCGCTCATTGCCACGATGGCTTTACTGGCTGTCGGCATGACCGGAATCTTCAATGTTTTCCGCATGCTTGATCTTGGTGATTTTTCCCTGTTGCTACCTTACACTCGTATGCTGGTCCTAAAGCTTGGCGGTGTTGTCGTGGCAGTAATGCTGGGTGCATATAACCGCTGGATATCTATGCCGCGTATGCAGTTATATCCCGGAAGTGCGGGGCGTCGCTTTGCGCAGGTACTGTTTGTGGAAACGATAGTGCTTGGATTGGTGATGGTGGCCGCAACCTCGCTTGGCACAATGATGCCACCCATGTAAATAACTGAACCACAAATCGAAAAGGCAAAAAATTGCGGCGCCTAGTAGGCGCCGCAATCTGCTTCCAACTTTTCTTGCAGACTGTTATTACTTCACAGCCTTCTTTGCCTTTTCAAAGACCGGCCCCCATTGTGGATGGCCTTTTTCACCCGGCAACAGATCAAACTCAGGGCTGAGTTTCAGCGCCTTTTCAAACTGCTGTTTGCACAAGTTGGCGCGATTGGTCACGCAATAATCGAAAGCCGAATACTTCAACGCATCAAGTTGAATATCATTATCGGTTACCCAAATATTTTTACTATCGAGTAATTTCTTCAATGAACCGTTGTAGTCGCCTGCATTGTAGGCGTCGATACCGTCTTTCAAGTCGTCGCGTGCAGCCGCTTTCGTTTGCTCCTGCTGGATTTCTTCCGGTGTCTTTTCAGGCACTTGCGGGATCGGTGGCGGCGCTGGTGGAGGCGGTGGTGGCGGTGGTGTAGGGCAACCCGCCAGTGGCAACAGCATAGCCAGCGCACAAATCATCGGCACCAGTTTCAATGTTTTCTTCATCACTTTCTGTTCTTCCTTTAGTGAGCAGTGAAATCGTGCTCAATATTAACAGTTTTGTTCTTCACTACGTCGATATCCATCACATAATCAGGGAACCCCGGATTACTGACTTTAATATGGTGCTTACCTTCAGGAATCTTCACCTTCTTCAGAGGAGGTGATGCGCCCTTAGGTGCGTCGTCAACGAATATATTACCCCAAGGCTTGACGTCCAAGGTAATCGAACCATTGCCTTTTACTTCCTCCTGTTGCGCACTAGGGGCAGTTGCAGCATTCGGATCGCTAGATGGTGTGAATGCCAGACTATCTTCACGCGACTTCATTGCCTCCTGGGTCAGGGCTTGCAACTTTGCATTCGCTTCGGCGATAAATTTGCTGTTCGGATAAGTGTCGATGAAATTGGCGACATCGGCAATCGAATCGGCTGTTGGACGATTCTCATCCTTCAGCTCATCCCATGCAGCCAAGCTTTCGTCAGGCTTCGGTGCAACTACTGGTTGTGGCGGAGGAGGTGCGACGACCGGAGGCGCTTCCTTCTGCGGCATCATGCCCGCTAGGAATTCTGGCGCTTGATCCGGGTTGCTGACCAGGTATGCACCATAACCGCCAATACCAACGACCACGAGCAGGCCCAATATCAAAGCGATGCGCTTGCCATTGCCCTTACCAGGGGCTTTTGCAACCACGTCCTTCTTTTCTGGCTTTGGTTTGACTTCTGGGTCTTTCTTCGCTGGTGTATTTTTTTCACCTTTGCTGGGCGGCATGATCAACACGGTAGCCCCGGTTTGCTCTTCCGGTGGCATCAACACTTCGGCAGGTTTGACAATCGGAGGCTGTGGTACTTCTTTTACAACCGGCGGTGTCACTTGGGCAGCAGGTGGCACCACTGGCGGAGCGACTTCAACCTTCGCAGCAGGCGGATTCGGCTTGACCGCTGGCGCAATAGTTTGCGGTGCGATCGTGACTGGGCCATCGTCGATGCCGATCAAGCTGCGGAATTCGTCGATAGTCTGTGGACGATGATCCGGGTTGACAGCCAAGCCTTTATTGACGGCAGCCAGGAAGTTCTCACTGAAATTCGGAAACTTGGTCGTAGACAACCACTCAATCGGGTCCTTGATCATGCGCGCAACCGACGTTGGTGGCGGCTTCTTTGTGATCGTTACATACAGCACGGCGCACAGCGCATAGATGTCAGTCCATGGGCCTTGCTTCATTGAAGAATCTTCAGCGTATTGCTCAACTGGTGCATAGCCGGGCTTCAGGATCACAGTCAACGCCTGTGTCATATCACCGATGATCTGGCGCGCAGCACCGAAGTCCAGCAACACCGCGCCACCAGTCTTCTGGATCATGATGTTGTCTGGCGAGATGTCGCGATGCAGGATGTTGACCTTGTACAGCGCTTCCAACGCTTCCAGGATCGGTTGCAACATCGTGCGCAGCCATTCTTCGGTTACGACTTCTGGCGTGTTTTTGACAACGTTCTTCAGAGTCTGGCCTTCGTAGTAACGCATTGCCATGTACGCAGTGTTGTTTTCTTCCCAGAAGCGGTGAACCTTGATCAATGCAGGATGATCGAATTGTGCGAGCAAACGTGCTTCATTGATGAAGCTGCGCAGGCCGGTAAGGAAGGTTTCCTTATGGCGCTCCGAACGCACCATGACGCTTCTGTCATCGTTACGGCCAGCCAGCGCGCCCGGCATGTATTCCTTGATGGCGACGGTGCGTTGCAGCGAATGGTCGAACGCCAGATAAACTGAGCCGAAACCGCCTTCGCCGATGATGCCAGTCAATTCGAATTCGGACAGGCGGGTACCGACCGGCAGACAATTCTCCGAGGCTTTGGCCGACACCAACGGAGCGGTTCCCTTGTTCATCGGTTCGGTATTTACATCCAATTCTGCATTTTCCATAATTTTCTCTCTAACCTGCGGCCAATCTGTTTTCGCTTATCTGCTTATCGTGTAATTGTGACGACTTCCGGCTCACCCAGCCAAATGGCATAGGCCGTGCAATTGTCGCGGGATTTCCCAGATTCCCCCGCTTTGAGGCCGATAGTGTCGCATAACCTGTGCAACCATTCATCTGCGCTGGTCGATTCGGCCAGTGCGTCTTCCATATCATTTTCTGTGGCCCATTCCCAAAAACCGTCGGTGCAGACCAGAAATACATCGCCATCGAAAAACGGTATTGCTGCTTCGGTGATTTCCGGTAAGGTTTCACCTTCCGAACCAATCGCGGCAAACAAACGGTTACGCTGCGGATGGTTACGAATGCTGTCGTAAGCCCAAAAACCGGCATCGACGAATTGCTGTGCAATGCTGTGATCCTTGGTGATTCTTTGTACTTTCCCACGGCGGAACAGGTAGATACGGGTATCGCCCATATGCGCCCACAGCGATTGGCCATTCTTCAAATCCAGCAACACCGTTGCTACTGTTGCACTCATGTCCTTCAGGCCCGGTTGCGCCTGTTTGACTTCCTGAACACGGGCAATCGCCGAATCGATATGTTGCTTGAGCACTTCCGGCGAGAACACGGTGTTATTCGTGAAACTGCTGACAACAGATTCAGAAACCGTCTTCGCTGCGAGTTCACCACCTTCGTGGCCGCCCGCGCCGTCAGCGACGACAAATATGGCAAAGTCGTCCTGTACCGCACATTGCTGGGCATCCTGATTCGACTGCCTTCCTCCGATATCCGATATTTCTGCAAAATTTAAAGCGATTTCAGCGGCATTCAATGTTGTTACTGTCATGTTGGGCTTTCTTGGCGAAAACGGGCAATCTCACCCTCGTAGGCGGTCAGGAAAGCCTTACCGAACAGAGTTTGGAAGTCGTCTTGCGCTTCGATATAAATATCCTTAAATAATTCTCCGTACAAATCCCACATCTTTGCCTTGCGATTTGCTGCGACCAGGGAGTCAAGCAGGGTGCGGGTCTTGAGTTTCTTTTCCAGCATCTCGGGATCGAAGCGGTGCAGTACCTCGTCAAGCGCCGCACGCATTCCAGCAACAACACCGATCTGATGCGCACGTAAATCGATATAGGCATCCTGCATTGCTTCAATCGGCTCCATGAAGCCTGGTATCTTGCGGCCCAGCATTTGAATCAAGGCAGACTGACCATCCGGCAAAAATTTCAATGGATTATTATTGCGTACCACGATCATCGTCAAGTCGGCTTTGACTTCACGTTTGACCAATGCACGAGAAGCAATCAATTCCACAGTGCCGTCAGTAGCAGTTGCCATCATGCGACCCAGCGTTTCCATCCACTCCAGCGTAATACCAGATGGCATGGTGTCGAGTGGTAGATTCGCACCACGAAGGAATGCTTCTGCCAAAGCACGTGAATCGAGCAATTGCGAACCGGTTGCCGGTTTTTCAACGTTAGCTGAGGGAGTGGCAGCTTGCGATGTCGCTTTGGCCTGTGCCTGGCTTGGTGGCGTCATGGCAGTCGATGACAGCGACGCCGGTTTAGGCAAGTCAGCTGAATGTGGCATCACAGGTGGAGCTAATGGCTTCGCCTTCAGCGCTTCTTCCACCAAGCTCATTGTCTGCTTTGGTGCTACTGGTGCAATAGGAGTGAGCGGCGTGACAGGGGCGATTGCTGCTTGCTCAACAACCAGTGTTTCAACAGCAGGGGCCAGGAAAGTCGTGATATGCAGGGGATCTGGCGATGCCGGAATCGGCGCTGCTTCGACCGTCAATGGTGCTGCTGGCGCATCGATATGGGTCAACAAGCCATCATGGACGTTTTCCGGCAGCACTTCCTGACGCGCTTGCGGTAACGTGAAATGTGCGCTCAATTCCGACACATGGTTGGATGAAACATCACCAAAGATCGGCTCTTCCTTCTTTGTTGGCAGCAGGGCTTCGGAAGAGAACAGCGCTAATGGGTCCGTCTCGGTCGATGCAGTTGGACCTAGTGCGACTGGATCAAGCAGAGATGGGCCGGTTTGACCGCCAGATGACGACATCAGGCCGTCAATACTGATGTTTTTCGCTGCCAGATCTTCCAGTGAAACATCATTGTTGGATAGTCCTGCCAACGGGTCCTGCGAATTACGTGGTGCAGCTGATGGATGCGCGAACGGATCGAAATCATCTGGTATCAACTGTGCACGTTGCTCATTGTGCGTTGGTGCTGCATTGTGGGCGGGGCTAGTCAACAAGTCGTCGAAACCAAACGGGTTGTCACGTACGGTCGGCAATGGCGCTGACGCAGTATGCGAAGCAGGTTGTGGGCTACCGCCAAGCAAATCATCGAAATTGAATGGATCTGCAGCGCCAGCATGCGAGACTTGATGCGCGGCTGGTGCAATGGGGGCTGCCGGTGTTGCTGGTGTACCAAGCAGGTCGTCGAAGCTGAATGGATCGACAGCACCTGCATGAGGGGCTTGATGTGTAGCTGGCGCAACCGGAGCCGCAGGTGTCGCGGACGTGCCGAGCAAGTCGTCAAAGCTGAACGGGTCAACAGGGGCACTCTTGGCTGCAGGGGGCGTCATTGCAACAGGGGCAGCAGCGGGTGTACCAAGCAAGGCATCGATACCCAATGGATCAGCCGCGCTTGTCGGGGCAATATTCACATTTGCTGGCGGCAGCGGTGCGGCGTTGTTTGGCGCGGACATTGCAGGAGCAGCCGGAGTCGCAGGAACATTCACTGCGCCACCCAACAAGTCGGCAAACGGATCGTCGCTTGATCCACCGAGATTGTTCATATCGAGCGGCAGCGGGTCAACGTTGACCGCATTTTGCGTTTTCGGAATGACTGGTACTGCCGCAGAAGCAGGTGCCGGTGCAGCAAAAATGTCCGCTGATGCCGAATGTGACGAGGGCGCTGTATTTTGTGCCTGTGCAGTCGGCGATTCAGCCTTCAACAGATACAAACCGATCTGGATTTCATCACCGAATTTCAGCGCCACGTCTTGCCCCATGGCGATTTCTTCGCCATTGACGAGAATTGGATTGGCTTGGCTTAAATTGACGATGGCATGATTGGTGCCATCACTTTTGACGGATGCTTGCACGCGTGATACATACCGCTTTGGATCTTGCAAGACCAAAAAATTATCGTTGCTACGGCCAATCGATGCACCTTCCGGCCCGAACAGGGCGGACAACGGTGCTGCTGGCGTCTCATTGTTATAGGAAACAACGCTGATTTTTATCATGTAAGCTTCTTCAAATTAAGCCGGAATGAGTTCGGCAATTTCTTGCTATTGCAGTGAATCTTTGTATTCAATTACTTAGTCATGCGCCGGACTCAAACGCGCCAGATCGTCCGCATGATAGTTGGCAAGGCTTGCGTGTTGCAGCGACAGCAGCGGCAGATCGCGTTCTACGTTGCCATTGCGTGTAACACTGAGCTTGCCTGTATCGCCGTTCAACAATGTCCGGTTGTAACGGACTTCGTCATGCATTAGCAGGGTCGAGAAGCGGCAAGCATCCATACCCAATGCGTACAGACGCCCAAACACTGCGTCAGGCTTGCCTGCAGTTGAGGCAGATGAGTCAGTTGCTGCAGTCGCTGCTGGCGTCGTACTCTTGCCGACCAGATCGGGGACGTCAACAAAATAAATCTTTTGGTTCTTGCTCAACTGCGAGACTTCGGGAGAGTCTGTATTCAGCGCTGAGGTACCGAATACGGTCCAACTGTCCGGCATGGCTTTGATCGCAGGCAGGGCGTTCTGGAAGTCCGCAGCTATGAATACCATCGTATTTGGCGACGTTGCTGTTGTTGCCGCCATCTGGCTGATGCCCGCGATATCCTGCACCGACAACGCAACCTTTACTGTCTCATGCAGTTGTGTCCACTCGTTGATAAATGCTTCGGAGGAACGGCCGTCCAGCGCAGTATTGCCCTTCAATACGATGGCATCGGTAAAGCCCTTGTTCTTGGCACCACGTGCAACTACGCGGGCTTCCTGTGCGATCGGCAAACCAAATTGATACAGATTGATCGGGAATTTGCCATCTTCCACCACGTTCAATGCCACTGTCGGTACAGCCAGCAAGCGACGTTGGGCCAGCAATGCCAGCGAGCTACGCGACAATGGACCAACGATCAACGTTGCGCCATGATCCAATGCGGAGCGGTAAGCTGCCAGCGTGGTTGCGGGGTTGGTGTCGGTGTCATAGAGCTTGATCGGATAAGGATCAGCATCACTTCTTTGCGACGCCTGGAAACCCTCCCACACAGCTTGCGCAAAGCGTCCTAACTCCTTTGATTTGGTCGGCAGAATGACGGCCATATGGCGCATCTCTTCAGGATGCATGCCGCGCAATGCCAGCAGACGCTGATTCAGTACAACTTGATCAGGATATTTCTTGGTCCATGCATTGACTGTTTTTTCGGGGAGTGGGCCTTTCGTCTTCTTCGTCAGCAAGGCCAGATCGAGCCATGCACGCATCGTTGGCGTGTTTGCTTTGGCGCGTACGGCGGATAAATTGGCGACGGTTTGTGCATTCATCAACTGCCACAACGCATCCTGATTCGCAGACAATTCTGCTGGGGACGCCAGCGCATCATTTGCCTCGGAACGGGCATGTACTGCCTCAAATACGCAACCGTTGCTGGACGCTTTCTTCTTCGCCGGCGCTTTCGCTACGGCTTTTCCAGCCGGTGCATGAGTTGCATTTGTCGCTGGTGCAGCAGGAGTAGCGGGAGCTGCCACTACAGGTGCAGCCGCAGTGCCATCTGTGGAACATTTCTCATTGGCTTCCGCGACGGTGCGCCAATAGACGCCCTTGGATGCCGGGTTGATATCGGCTGGTGCAGCATTGCCAAGTGTACTTAACGCGTCATTGGTTTGGCCGCCGATCAAATACATTTGTGCTTTCAGTACTTTGGTGTAGCCGCTGGTCGGATTGAGACTGATCAGTTTCTGCAATACGTCATTCGCGTGCTGTGCGTCTGGCACAGCCAGATAGAGCTGGCCTGCCTCAAATAAATATTGGGTCTTGACGTCATTGGCTGCGCGCTCGGAGACTTGCAGCATCACGCCTGCCGCATCTCCGACTTTGCCGTCGTCTTTCAGCTGCAGTGCGTCTTCGACGGTATGATCTTTTGCTGGCGCCGGTGCCGCTGGATGCTCTTGATCCTTGGATGTGGTGGTACAGGCGGCGAGGGTAGCAAATGTGCCGACAACAATAGCAAAGCGAAGCTTCTTCAAGCGATCCATGATAGTTATAACCTAATATTTCAGCGTGGCGATATATCTGTTTATATCGTCACGCAATGATAAATTCAGCCACGCAATAGGCGCATCGTGTGCTTTCGCAAGCACCACGCGCTCGTCGCTGTGGCGGGAATTGGGCGACGTACAGCCAGATGGCGGAGCCAATTACAACAAAATCCAGTGACGACGCCGTGACACAAACTGTTTGATCGATCTGTCGAAACGGCACGGTCAAGACAATGTCGGTAATACGCACAGAGCAATCACAAAATTTGACGATACTAGAGGCGCCCTTAAGTGTCGTCAGCAAGCCATTGCTTTTGCACTGAATTTTTGACAGAACGCTAGTTTATCAGATTATTATTTTAGCAATCAAAGAAGAAATGTGAAAAAGGAACCATTTGGTAAAATTTTTCCGTTTTTTAATTGCTTGAATGAAATTAATGGTTGGAAAAATTTCTTTCTTGCAATTCAAGTGCTGGCAAACTGCCTGGAATTTCTTTTGAGAAATTTTGTGAGATGCGATTTTGATCTCATCATTTACCCAAATATCGGTCTTCAGATGAATTGATGTAGGGCGCGATGCGACTTCACATGAACACAATGATAGTGTCCATCAGCAGTTTGCGATATATTGCAAACAAGAACGCTCAGTGCAAAGCACATCAATGCGCCGCTAATCCATGCTCCCTTCTACTCAATTTCGAAAGGTGTGCGCATTTCTAGTGCTGTTGATTTGCCTGGGTTGGGCGCAGGCAAGGCCTTTGCAGATCGTAGCAGAAGAATATGCTCCAACCACGATCGAGGAAAACGGCGTTCCAGTCGGTATCGATGTCGATGTGGCGAAAGAAGTATTTTCGAGGCTGGGCGTCGAGATTGAAATCAGGCTGGTGCCGTGGGAGCGCGCCTATGCCATGCTGCGTACTGGGGAGGCGGATGTAGGCCTGCACGTATCTTACTCAGAGGAGCGCTCGCACTTTCTGATGTGGCCGAAAACGGCTGTCTGGCAAGCGGACTTTGTGTTCTTCACCAACGAAGCGACTAAGGCCGCTTACGACTTCAAAGACTACGAGGCTGTGAAGCGGGCGAATGTGCGCATCGGTATCACCAACGGCAATTCTTATTACTCTAGCTTCTGATGCGTTTCCATCGCCTGATCGCGCCAATCAGCACTATTATCCGCAGCTGGAGGCAGGCAATGACCTGATGATGAACTTGCGCAAGCTTGCCCTAAATCGTGTGCAGTTGGTCCCATTGCCGAAAATTGTCGGTATCTATAGTAAGAAGAGCCTGCATCTGGATAGCCTGACCTATTATGATTGGCTCCTGTTTTCCAAGCCTTACCCGAATACGTTTTCGCTGCACTCGACGTTCCACAATGCCAGGTATGCGAATATCCAGGTGCTGATGCAGGCCTACGACGCTGAATTAGCCAAGTTGAAAAGCGATAATCGGGCTTATCAAAAGTTCTTTGATCGTTACGGCGTTCGCTATAGTGATACTACAGCTACGAATGTTCCTTAAATTCTTAAGCCACCTGCAAGCGTGCCGGGCCGCTGGTCATCTCGCCGATGACACAGGCTTCGGCAAAACCTGCCGTGTGGAATGTGTGTAGGACATGTTCGACTTCGTCCGGCGCGCATGCAACCAGTAGTCCGCCGGATGTTTGCGGATCAGTCAAAAGTGCTCGCTGCACAGGCGTTATCTCTGCTGCCAAATCGACGTCAGCGCCATAAGCCGCCCAATTGCGATTGGATGCGCCTGTAATATAAGACTGCGCAGCCAATTGCTCCACATTCGGTAGTAACGGAATTTTCGACATATCGATGCGTGCACCGATATTTGCGCCGCGAGCCAGTTCCAGCAGATGTCCGAGCAAGCCAAAGCCAGTTACATCGGTCATTGCATGCACGCCTGCGCGTTTGGCAAGATTGGTCCCTGGCTTGTTGAGCTTGGTCGTGTTGGCGATCAGGCAGGCATAGCCGGAGGCATCCAGCGCATTTTTCTTCAATGCGGCAGACAGCACGCCGACGCCAAGCGGTTTGCCGAGAATCAGCTTGTCGCCAGGTTTGGCTGTTGCATTGCGCTTGATACGGGAAGGGTGAACCAAGCCCATCACAACCAATCCATAGATCGGCTCGACTGAATCAATGGTGTGACCGCCTGCAATCGGAATGCCTGCTTCAGCGCATATTGCTTCACCACCCTGGATGATTTTTCCGATGACGTCGAGTGGCAGCTTATCGACGGGCATTGCCAGCAGGGCCAATGCCATGATCGGCGTGCCACCCATCGCATAGACATCGGAAATGGCATTCGTTGCGGCAATCCGGCCAAAGTCGAATGGATCATCGACTATCGGCATAAAAAAATCAGTGGTGGCGATCAGTGCTTGTTCGTCGTTTAACTGATAAACGGCGGCATCGTCGGACGTCTCGATGCCAACCAGTAATTCTTTCGGAACCGGAAAGCATTTGGACTTCTTCAATATCTCGGACAAGAGGCCTGGTGCGATTTTGCAGCCGCAACCACCGCCATGGGAAAACGAGGTCAGCCTGATTGCCTCTTTTTCAGTCGTATTTGTACTTGTTGATTGATTAATCTCACCCATAGTCTTTCCAACTTATTTAAGTCGCACCTTGTAGATTGGCAATTGCTGGCACAATATCCATAGAATTCATCCCATAATTAGGAGGGTGTGCAAACGACCTATTTGGGATGTTGCGCTAGGCGTGTCGCGCGCCTTGCCAGCGTCCCTTTTAGCGAAAATGCATCAGCCTCCTAATTATGGAATGAATTCTAATCCGATTAACCGGACTCGATGTGCCAGTCATGAGCCAGACGCATTCCTCTTTTCGTACTGCGACATCGCGCGAACTCGTGCAAGCGCTATCGGATGCGCGCGATTATACGCTGACCCTGTTTGAGTCTCTTGCGGCGGCAGGCTTTGATAAGGCACACAAAGTGCCGCGCCTTGTCACCATCAATCCGCCGCTTTGGGAATTGGCGCATATCGCATGGTTTGCAGAATGGTTTATTTTGCGCGAGGCGACTTCCAGTCTTCCCGCCGCGACTCAGCGACCTTGCATGCTCTCGAAAGGTGACGACTGGTTTGGTGGTGCGGTTGCGCACGAAAAGCGCTGGGATCTTGATCTCCCCAGCGTTGGCGCATTAAAGACCTATTGCTACGAAGTGCAGGATCGCGTGCTCGATAAATTGAATCGGGTAGAAGAGACCGACGTCGGCCTTTATCCCTTTCGATTGGCGCTTGCCTATGAAGATATGCGCGGCGAAGCGCTGGCGATGTCATTGCAAACCCTCGGTGTGATCTTGCCACCCAATCTCGCGCAGCATGGTATTCCCTCCTGGTCGCAGGGAGAAATCAGATTCCCCGGTGGAACCATTCAGCTCGGTATGCCACATAACCAAGGCTTCGTATTCGATAACGAGAAATGGGCGCATCCCTGCTACGTTCCGGCATTCATGATGGATTCGACTTTAGTGTCGAACGCGCAGTATATGGAATTTATGGCTGACGGCGGCTATCAGAAACCGCAATACTGGACGCAAACCGGTCGTGCCTGGTTGATGGCGCAGGATACGTTGGCGCCGAGAGGCTGGATACGTGATGGCCGTCAGTGGCGATGCGAGCGTTTTGCTTTGCGGGTGTCGCTTGTCGGTAGCGAGCCAGTGCGGCATGTCAATTTGTACGAGGCACAAGCTTATTGCATGTGGGCTGGCCGTCGCTTGCCTACCGAGTCAGAATGGGAATTTGCGGCGTTATCCGGGCATCCTGCCTTACGCTGGGGCGATTTGTGGGAATGGACGTGCACGCCGTTCGATCCATACCCGGGCTTTGTGGCGGATGCCTATCGCGAATATTCCGAACCTGCATTTGTCTCACACCAGGTGCTGCGTGGTGCATCTTTTGCGACACAGCTGCGTATGCGTTCCGTCAAGTTCCGCAATTTTGCATTGCCCGAGTCTAATCACCTGTTTGTTGGTTTTCGGACTTGTGCCTTGTGATGGATGAGGAAAAGGATCTCGATTGATGAAAGCCGCGATTCGCATGCTCTGGCTACTTGGTTTGAACATATGCTGCCAAATAGCATCGGCTCAGACCACGATGGTGGTGCAGTATAGTGAACGTCCGCCGTTCATGATGCTTGATGCCAATGGCGCCATGAATGGCACAGTTGGTGCTCCGGCGGCACGGGCATTTCAAAAGGCGGGGATTGCGGTCTCGTGGGAGGCGTCATCTTCCAAGCGTCAACTGGCAATTCTGCAGGAAAATGCAACACCAGTATGTTCCATCGGATGGTACAAAACTCCCGAGCGTGAACAATACGCAAAATATACCAAGGCTGTGTCACAGGATTCGACCATGGTTGCGCTGGCCACTGCCGATTTTCGTGCGCCTGATAACGGAAGAATTGAAGATTTACTGTCTGATCCGAATATTTCCGTGCTGGTAAAGGAGGCGGTGGTTTACGGCGCTTATCTGGATAATCTTCTGACGAAGATGAAGGCACGTCGTGTGCCCACTATCGAAGAATACGGCCCAATGGTACGCCTGGTTCGTCTTGGACGTGTGCAATTGACTTTCATTCCATTGGAGGAGGCAAACTACTATATCGAGAAAATGAGATATTCACGCAGCGACTTCAATATCCTTCATTTTTCGGATATGCCGCCGGGCGAGCGTCGCTATATCTTGTGTTCAAAGAAGGTGAGCGACACGATCATCGAAAAACTGAATGCACAA
>Ga0116226_10003527_pt1 | contig 13799 bp, 11 predicted proteins | sample S1TSphfallax_FD_89692 | JGI IMG/M metagenome (GOLD analysis project Ga0116226, IMG submission 89692) | Host-associated microbial communities from peat moss isolated from Minnesota, USA - S1T2_Fa - Sphagnum fallax MG | ecosystem: Host-associated > Plants > Peat moss > Unclassified | place: USA...
CTCTGGCGCAGCGCTCAGCAGAGGCGGCCAAGGAGATCAAGAGCCTGATCTCGGCGTCTAACGAGCAGGTCTCCCAAGGTGTGGAGCTGGTGGGCGAGACGGGCCGGGCGCTTAGTCGGATCGCCGAGCAGGTGGCCCAGATCAACGGTGTGGTGTCGGAGATCGCCGCCTCCGCACAGGAGCAGGCGACGGGACTGCATCAGGTCAATGCGGCGGTGAACCAGATGGATCAGGTCACTCAGCAGAACGCCGCCATGGTCGAAGAGGCCGCCGCCGCCGCCCATAGTCTGCGAGAAGAGACGGACGGTCTGTCCGAGCTGATCGCTCAGTTCCGGGTCGGCGATATGCCCGCCGCCGCGACGACCACGCGCTCGCCCCCGCGCAAGCCGAACCCCGTGCACGCTGTGCAGCAGAAGATCGCCAGCTTTGTGGGCGGCGGTGGACGAGCGAGCTCAGCCGCCGCCTTGGCCGCCCCGGCGCCAGAGCCTTGGGAGGAGTTCTGATGACTACGGTCCAGACGAATATGAGCCGTGCGGTCGGCCAAGGCGCAGAGCTGCTATCGGTGCGGATCGGCGATCAGGATTTCGCCCTCGATATCATGGCCGTGCGCGAAATCCGCGGCTGGATCGCCTCCACGCCGCTACCCCATGCGCCGGGCTTCATCAAGGGCATGATCAACCTGCGCGGCGTCATCCTGGCGATTGTCGATCTCGCCGAGCGTTTGGGCCTGCCGACCCGCGAACCCGATCCGTCCTCCGTCGTGGTGGTGGTGGAGGCCTGCGGGCGGATCATCGGCCTTGTGGTGGACGCGGTGTCCGACATCATCACCGTCACTGACGATATGGTGCAAAGGCCGCCCGACGTTGGCTCAGACACCGCGAACACGATCTCCGGCCTCCTCACGCTAGAGGGTCGGATCGTCACCATCATCGCGATCCCGTCCATAGTGGACCAGAGTTGGGAGCCTATCCCGAAGGCGGCCTAATTCGACCTAGTTAGATAAAGTCGATGCAAATTCGTTCGTGATGCCCCAAGCGGGTTTGTGTTGAACAAATGTTAATTGTAGATGTTCGCGCCGTCAAAGTGAGGTCGCGAAGGGCCTTAATTTCGTAGCTCTGCCGTCGCTCCCAACATTGTCAAAATCGTGGCAATATTAGTAATAATTTGCATTCGAGGCAAACGTCGTTATAATTGATCAATTAAAAGTGCTTTGAAAATCAGTTGTATTGAATTCGTTTCGATATCATGATTAATTATTTTGCGCTTCGTGTCGAATATATTAGTTAACATTTCGTGACAATAGCTAAAATCGGCGATGTCAACGGGCGGCGCCTGCTGAATTAATCAAAGGCTTGGCTTACGCCCAAGCTCGTGTGTCGCCTTTTAGCCCCCTCAGTCAGTATCGGTTGCATCAAACAGGAACCGCTATCAAATGTCGCTCTCGGTCGGGACAAGCCCGAGGAAGGCGCAATTATATGTTGCTCTATATGTTTGATTAAGCATCGCTTTTTGCCGAAAACCGGCGCCCACTTTTCGGCGCGATGCTCTAGATATCCAGGTTCCGGTCAAACTGCATTCTATCGATGTCTCGGAGCGAGCGCTGAGGGCGTCGAACCTGAAGCCAAAGATCGGTAAGGCGGCGCCCCGTGCGCGGCATAAATCATAGCTAAAACAAATAGATAGCGGCCGGGTGCAGATCGGCGCGGCGATCTGCGTTTTTCATGCCTTTCTATGAAAAACACGTCATAAATACAGAGGCTTATAAACTTGACAAATCGGCGTTGATCATTGTGATGGCCAGATTGAAACGCCTCGATATAAAAACCGAACTCCGTTGAATCGCCCCGCCCCACCGCACTAAATGTAAGTGCTTAACACGTCGCCGGGCCGTGCGATAAGAGGCGCCGGGCGACACACGCTAAAGGGGCTCCATGTCCATGATGGGCGGGGATGACTATCATCAGCAGACCTTCACCAAGGCCGAGCGGCAGGCGACGCTGGCGGGGGTGATGATCGTGTTTCTGCTGAGCGCGATGGATCAGACCATCGTGTCGACGGCCATGCCGCGCATCGTCGCCCAGCTCCAGGGGCTGAACCTCTACGCCTGGGTCACCACCTCCTATTTGCTGGCCTCCACCGTCATGGTGCCGATCTACGGCAAGCTGGGCGACCTGTACGGGCGCAAGGCGATCCTGGTGACCGGGGTGTCGATCTTTACCGTAGGCTCGGTGCTATGCGGTCTGGCGGGCGAGTTCGGGGCGTTTCCGCTGCTGGGCGGCGGTATGGTGCAGCTCATCGTGTTCCGCGGTTTGCAGGGGATCGGCGGCGGCGCGCTCTTCACCGGCGCCTTCGCGGTGATCGCGGACCTCTACCCGCCGCGGGAGCGGGGCAAGCTCGGTGGGCTGTTCGGGGCCACCTTCGGCCTGTCGAGCGTGCTTGGCCCGGTGATCGGCGGCTTCTTCAGCGATCTGGGGCCGACCCACCTGTTGGGCCTGACGATCGCCGGCTGGCGCTGGGTGTTCTACGTCAACCTGCCGCTCAGTCTGATCGCCCTCTTCGTGCTGATCTTCAAGATGCCGGTCCTGACCCACCGTGTGCCGGGACGCGTCGATTTTCTCGGCGCGGTCCTGATCGTGGCCACCTTCGTGCCCCTGCTACTGGCGCTGAGCTGGGCGGGGCGCGAGTATGCCTGGACCTCGCCCTTGATCTTGGGACTGTTCGCTGGATCGGCGCTCGGCCTGATCGCCTTCCTGGCGGCGGAGAGCTTTGTCGCCAATCCCATCCTGTCGTTGGCCCTGTTCAAGAACAAGGTGTTCGCCACGACCAATGTGGCGGGCTTCGTCACCTCCATGGCCTTCATGGGCCTGGTGACGTTTCTGCCCCTCTATATGCAGCTCGGCCAGGGCGTGGCGGCGACGGTCAGCGGCTTGACGCTCCTGCCCTTGATGATGGGCCTGATCGGCTCGGCGGCGGGCTGCGGCTTCCTGGTGACCAAGACGGGGCGGTATAAGCCGTTTCTGGTCGGGGGCACCGTCTTGATGGTGCTCGGTGCTCTTTTGCTGTCGGCCGTGACGCCGGAGACCAAGACGCTGGACGTCGCCTGGCGGGTGCTGGTGCTGGGCTTAGGGCTGGGACCGATCCAGAGCCTGTTTAGTCTCGCGGTGCAAAACGCCGTCAAGCCCACCGACATCGGCGTCGCCACCAGCGCGTCCCAGTTCTTTCGCCAGATCGGCTCGACCATCGGCGTGGCCGTGTTCGGCACGGTCTTGACCGCCCAGCTTGCCGCCGCCGCCAGAAACGCCGCGGCGAAAGCGCCGGGCGCTCATGTCCATGCCCTGACACTGTCTGATCTTGAGCAGATGGCCGTGAATAGCCAGGTCGCGGCCCACAACGGCGTCCACGCCGCGCTGGACATGACCGGCCGGCTGGTGGTGACCAACGCCATCCGCGGCGTCATCTTCACCGCCCTGATCGTCTCGGTGATCGGGCTTCTGACCACGCTCCTGGTGCCGGAACTGCCGCTGCGGTCGCGGCAGCCTGCTGGCGAGCCGGAGCTAGACACCCAGGCCGCAGCGGAGGCTAAGGCCGACGCCTTGCTGGCGTCCGCTGGGACGGCTCCAAATGCGGCCTTACAGCCGTCGTCGTGATCTTGATGCTGTGTTTGAACGACCTTAAGTTCAGGCCATGGCTCTTCGCGAAATTATTACGGTTCCCGATCTGCGCTTGAAACTGGTGTCTGAGCCGGTGACCGGGGGCGTGGACGATGATTTGCGCGCCCTGATGGACGACATGCTGGAGACCATGTACGCCGCGCCCGGCATCGGCCTTGCCGCCATCCAGATTGGCGTGCCCAAGCGCGTCATCGTCATGGACTTGGCGCGGGAGGGTGAGCCTCCGGCGCCGCGCTACTTCGTCAATCCGGAAATCCTGTGGCGGGCGGATGAAACCGCGCCCTATAACGAGGGTTGCCTGTCGGTGCCGGAAGTGTTCGACGATGTCGAGCGGCCGGCGCGGGTACGGCTGCGCTATCTCGACTACCATGGCTCGGAGATCGAGGAAGAGGCCGACGGGCTTTTCGCCGTCTGCATCCAGCATGAGATGGATCATCTACAGGGCGTGCTCTTCATCGACCATCTTTCCCGGCTGAAGCGCGAGCGCGCGGTGGCCAAGGTCAGGAAGGCCAAGGCGGCGTAGGGGGCTGATAAGCACGCACCAGCGGTTCAGCCTAGCTCACTCCCGAGGGTGCAGCTCGCGCCGGAACGGCGACCAGGGCGTCCAGGCCATTGATCGCATCATCTGGAGGAACGGCGTCCCCGCAGCGCTCGAACGACGCCGCGAGCGCCAGATCGACGGCAGGCCCGCCACCGCGGCGACATAGGCGCGCCAGACCGGCGGTAGGATGCCCCGTTTCAAGGCGCTGCCGAGATAGATCAGGTTGAACGCCAGATGGTAGGGCAGGAACAGCCAAAACCAGACGCCAGGCGTATTCTTGACGAAGGTCCAGATACGGTTGCGATGGCCGTGATAGAGGGTGAAGTCGGACCGTCGGCCTGAGATGCCGGAGCCGGCGTGGCGCACCACCGCGCTCGACGCCCGCACCGATCGGTATCCCGCGGCCCGCAGGCGCAACGCCAGATCGACATCCTCGCAATAGCAGAAGAACCGCGCGTCGAACCCGCCGACCGCCAGGAAGGCCTCGCGCCGATAGAGCGCTGCGGCCCCGCACGGGCCGAAGATTTCGCCGTCGCCGGGCGCGGTTGCGCTAGGCCGGCCTTCGCCCGCTCGCCACGCCAGCCCCGCCACATGCCAGACGTCGCCGACGCCGTCCAAGATATGCGGATCGTCGAGCCGCCGCTGCAGCGACCCAACGCTGGCGATGTCGGGCGCGCTCTGCGCCGTGGCGATCAAGGTCTCTAGCCACGCCGGCTCGGCGACGGCGTCGGGATTGAGCAAGACCAGGAATTGCGCCCACGAGGCGTCGGCGGCGAGGTTGTTTGCGACCGCAAAGCCTGTGTTGGCGCCAAGGCTCAAGACCCGAAACCGGGCGTCGGGCAGGCGCAGGTCGCGCACCGAGCCATCGCTGGAGGCGTTGTCGACAATGACCGCCTCGAACTCCTGAAAGGTCTGGGCCGCCAGCGCATCGACGCACGGCTGTAGAAAGGCGCCGCTTTCATAGGCGACGATGATGACAGTCGCCGCCGGCGAGGCCAGCAAGGGGCAGCTTATTTCGTCAGGCATTGCGTCTTCGCCTGGCATCTCGTCCCGACCTTGAGCCGTTGTACCCCACGGTCCATAAGCGGCGCGGCCTTGGCGATGACCGGTATGGTCGCCGATGGGGGAGCTGACATTTTGAAAACCATTCTAGTCACAGGCGGCGCCGGCTATGTCGGCAGCCATTGTTGCAAGGCCTTCGCGCAGGCGGGCTGGAAAGTGGTCGTGTTCGACAACCTGTTCCGCGGCTGGCGCGACATGGTCAAGTGGGGGCCGCTGATCGAAGGCGATATCCTCGACCGTTCCGCGCTGGACGCCGCCTTCGCCGAGGTGAAGCCCGACGTCGTCGCCCATTTCGCCGCCCTCACCTATGTGGGCGAGTCGGTCGAGGATCCGGGATTCTACTATCGCAACAACTCATTCGGCGCCTTCAACCTGTTGGAGGCGATGCGGTCGGCAGGTGTGAACAAGCTGATCTTCTCCTCGACCGCGGCCACCTATGGCGTGCCACACGAGACGCCCATGCCCGAGGATCATCCCCAGCTTCCGATCAACCCGTACGGCTGGTCCAAGCTGTTTGTGGAACGGATGATGGCCGACTACGCCAAGGCCTATGATCTGCGCTACGCCGCCTTGCGCTATTTCAACGCCGCGGGCGCCGACGCCGACGGGGAGGTGGGAGAGCGGCACGAGCCTGAGACCCACGTCATTCCGCTGGCGGCCCGGGGGGCGCTGCGGGACGACTATCAGTTCACCATCTTCGGCGACGATTTCGAGACCCGCGACGGCACCTGCGTGCGGGACTATATCCACGTCTCCGACCTCGGCCGCGCCCACGCGGCGGCGGCGGATTATCTCCTAAGCGGCGGGGCGGCGACGGCGTTCAACCTTGGCACCGGCCATGGCACGACCGTGAAGGAGATCGCCGACGCCATCGAAAAAGTGTCCGGCCGCCCCCTGCCGCGCCGGATCGGGCCGCGACGCGCCGGCGACCCGCCCGTCTTGGTGGCGTCCAACGCGCGCGCCAAGGCGATCCTGGGCTGGACGCCGCAGCAATCCTCGATCGACGAGATCGTACAATCCGCCTGGGCCTGGGCGCAGAAGGACGATGCACGCCGATGATACAGGCCCCAGAGCGCAACGTGACTCCCGCGCGGCGCGACGCGCTCTTGGCTCTGACCGGGCTCGCCTTTGGTCTTTGCGCAGGTCTGGGTTTCGCCGCCTCGGCGTCGGCCGATGAAGACAAGGCCAAGAAGAAGGGCGGCGGCCTCTCTTATATCCAGCTGGAGTCGATCAATGCGGCGCTCCGACCCGTGATGGGGCGCCGGAAAGTCCTGTCGGTCGAAAGCGGACTGGATGTCCCCGATGGCGGTCTGCACACCCGCGCCGAGCAGTCGCGGCTGTTGCTGCGCGACGCCTATCTGCGCTGGCTGATCGTCTACGCCGCGAGCCTGGCGCCCGGCGCGCCGCCCAATCCGGACGTGATCGAGTCCGAACTTCAGCGCGCAACAAACCAGATCCTGGGCCGACCCGGGGCGCGCTTCGTACTCGGCTCGGTAATGGTGAACTGAGCGGGGCCCTTAAGCCGCTGCATCCATGATCTTGGCCAACTCGACATCTAGCGCGGTGACGCCGTCTGAGTCATGGGTAGCCAAGAGCACCTCGACCCGATTGTAGACGTTGAACCATTCGGGATGGTGGTCGAACTTTTCAGCCGCGAGCGCGATGCGGGTCATGAAGCCGAAAGCGGCGTTGAAGTCCTTGAAGCGGAAGGTCTTGACGATGGCGTCCCGATCCGGCGCCGCGCTCCACCCCGAAAGCTGGCTGAGGGCCGCGGCGGCCCCGATCTTTTTGTGGATCATGATGTGTCGCTCCTAACCTCGCCCTGGCCAGCCGCTTGCAGGGGCGGCGGAGCAGAGACCCGTTCTGGTACAGCATTTGAGACCCATGATGTCCGATTCCTTCGCGCTTCTGGCCGCCCTAACCGCGCTCGCCGTCCAGGCCTCTGCGCCGTTGGCTGTTCAGGCCCAGGCGACGCCGCTCGCGGGCGCCCCAGCGTCCGCCGCCTATGCGCCGTTCGCGCCGCTGCCGAGCGGCCCGCCGCCTGAGGCCGGTCATGGTCGGGAATGCTACGCCAAGGTCAAGTTCAGCGCCCAGTATGGCATTGCGCCGCCGACCGGCCCGCATTTTAGCTGGCGCCAAGAGCCCGGCCCTCCGGGGTCGCCGGGGCCGATCTGGTGCCTGGTTCCCGAGGTCGGCGCGCCACAGCAAATCCTGATCTCGCCCGAGCGGTATGGCTGGATTCGACTGCTGTGCGACGCCGACGCGACGCCCGCGCGCATCGCCGGCATCCAACGCCAGCTGTCCGCCGCCGGCGTCTATCAGGGTCCCTTCGATGGCCGCTACGACCTGAACACCACCGTGGCGGTGCAGCGGTTCCAGGACCAGCGCCATATCGAAGATCGGGGCTATCTCAGCTACGCCACCCTGTCGGCCTTGAGCGCCTATTCAGAGACCCGTTCCCAGCAGACCAGCTATTATCAGGCGCCTTATCCCAACGCCTACCCTCAGCCGGCCTATCCGCCGCCTTACGCCTATGCCCAGTCCTACAGCAATTTACCGCTGACGACCTTCGACACCGGCGTGCTCACCTGGCCGGGGAAGCGCTGACGCTGGCGTGGGGCGTCGCGGCGCAGGTCTGATGGCCTTGGCGGGTGGCGCACCAGCCGGTTTCAGCTGAGCCGCTGCGCAGGACGATCCATGGATCGACCCGGCATGTCACCCAAAGCGCATTGAATCGCTTGGCGGCCTCGGCGTCGGGCTCGTCTTCGACAAAGGCCGGTGTATCGCCCGCGGCGATGAAGCGGGTCATACCGGTCAGGCCGCCAAAGCTGCCCCAGCCATTCACCAATCCGCAGATGACGCCCGTTCGGGTCGACCAGACGGCGCCAAACTCCAGCGGCGCGCGCTGATCCAGCCGCCAGACCAACATCGACCGCACGACCCGCCACTTCGCCGCTGCCCGCGGTCGACCGGCGGCGACCTCTATCGGCGTCGGCGGTCGGGGCGGCAGCTGAGCGATCACATCCTGGATCGCCAGCCCCCAGATCAGCGCGCCCCAGACCAGCCCCGCGAGGAGCACGAGGTTGTCTTGCACCTCGCGGGACAGGATGCTCGGGTGGGATGTCGCGACCATGGACGCCTATAAGATTACGGACGTAGACAAATATGTCTACGTCCGTAATCTTCAGCCGTCAACACGGCCTTAGTGGGCGAGGGTTTCGGCCTGCCCGCCTCGCCAGGACGGGATCAGACCGGCTCGTCCGCCTTGGCGTCCAGCCGCTCGCTCATCAGAAGCGCAAGCAGACCCTGGATCACTGAGCCGCCCATGTCGCCGCCTCCAGTTCCGCCGGCGCCGCCACCGGAGATCGAGACCTTGGGCACCACATCCACGCCGGACGTCTCCAGCGCGGCGGCGAAGCGCTCGGCGACCTGACGGGCGAGCTGGTAGCGGGCGCCGCCGGACGCCTCCACCTGGCTGCGGATCGCTTCGGCCTGGGCCAGGCCGACCTTGGAGGTGCGCTCGGCTTCCGCCGCCGCCAGAACGACGGTGCGCTTGGCCTCGCCCTCGCCCAGGAGCTGGATGCGGTCTGCCTCGGCCTTGGCGACGGTTCGGGTCTGATCCGCCTCCTGCTGCGAGCGGGCCAGGCTGGCCTTGCCGGCGTTGGCCTGGACCTGGATCGACAGTTCGGACTCTGTGATCGCCGTCTGCTGCTTGGCCCGCGCCTCGGCTTCCCGAAGACCGCGTTCCTTGTCCGCCGCAACCCGCTGGCGCTCATAGGTGCCGACCTGTTCGTCGGCGATTTGGCGCAGGCGCAGCTGGGCCAGAATTCGCTCGATCTGGTCGTCGCCGGCGGCGGCGGGCTTGGGCGTGCCGATCAGCACCTCCTGCAAATCCAGACTATAGGCGGCGAACTTGGCCTTCATCTCCTCCGACGCCTGGGTCTGGATCGCGCTGCGGTCCTGTAACAGTTCGATCAGGGTGCGGGTCTGGCCGATGTTCTTGAAATAGGCGCTGACCATGGGATCCAGCGTCTGCTCGACCAGCCGCTTGATGTCGCCGAAGCGTTGGATCACCAGCGGGGCCTTGCGATAGTCGATGTGCACCACGACCGAGACCGGCAGGGTCGGCTCGAACGCGTCGCGGGTGATCAGCGAGACCTCCGTCAGGTTCTCGTCGAACCGATGGATTCCGATCGAACTCGCATCCCATTTTAGGATGAAGTTGGTGGTCGGCACCGGGGTTACACGCCCGGCGAAGGTGTTGAAGGCGTACTTGCCGGGCAGCAGCGGATCGGCCCAAACGCCCCGCTCGCCGGTCGCGACCAACTCGCCATGGCGATAGGATTCGCCGGAGGTGTCGACGCCGCGCTGACCGGTATAGGAGACGACCACCCCGACCTGGCCCACGTCGATCACCGTCTTGCTGATCCGCTCCACGGTGGCGAACAGGCGGTTGATGTAATAGGTGCCCTCCGCCAGCACCTGGAGCTGACGGCCCTTGCGACCGCCCGCAGCCAGGAACTTTTCCGGGTCCTGGAAACTGTTGTGAAAGGTCGCCGGATCAGCCGGATCGACGCCGACGGTCGGCGCGATGATCTCGCCAGTCGCCAGGCCAGGGCCATCGTGGACGATGACGACGCCTACCTGATCCTCGGCATCCTTGATCACCAGCGGCTCGAAACCGCCGCGGCTCTCGATCACCTCCTGCATCTGGTCCAGCAGCTGGGCCTCGTTGCGGTCCAGGCTGAGGGCGAAGGTGGCGTCGCGCGTCACCACCACGAATTGGGCCAGGTTGATCGCATAGGCGCCTTCGCGCAGCACCTTGCGCTGCGGCCCCTTCTGGCCGCCGCCGATCAGGAAGGCCCGCGTATCCTGGAAGTCGGTGTCATGCGGATTGGCGGCGAGCGCCTGATCGGCGGCTAGAGGCTGACCGTCGCGGGCGAACACATAGCCGATCCGCCCCTGGGGGATGGTCACCAGGGTCTGGATATGAAGGCGATACTGGAAGGGCATGAACATATGCAGCCCACCCCGCAACACGTCGGGCTCAAAGCCTGCTTCGCCGTGCATGGCGATCAGCCCGCCCTTGATGGAACCCTTGAAACTCCAAAGCTTTTCCACAACGGCGACTCGATTGTTGCCGATGTAGCGGATCATGCCGGACGCGCGGATAAGCGCCGCCGCGAGCAGGACGACAAGCGCCGAACCGATCACCGGCCCGAACGCCATTAGCGATGTCATGGGAAACCCCTTTAGTCGGCCGCCAGGTCGTCGACGATCGGCGACCGCAGAGAGGCGGCACGTCTAAAATATAGGATCAAGCTGAGCTGCTGTAACGCATAGGGCGAGTTCGCAGGTTTCACATCTTCGCGACTCTGGGCCGGCGAGCGCGGATGACGTTGGAGCAAGGTCTGCTGGGTGGAGGGCGCCTGGGGCGTCCCGGTCCAGCGCCTCCAAGGGCTCGGCGAGACGGAAGGCGCTTTATGGAGCATTTTGCCAGCCGGGTGTGGACGAGCCAGCATCGGCGTTTTCGAAGGTCCGAGAGCGATGGGAAGGAGCCTTTGACAAGGCCACCCCACAAATACCGGCAAACGATGTAACCTACCGCTCACACAGTCTATGACTGGCGACACAACCGGCCAAGGTCGCCTGCCGTAGCGAGCCCCATGCCCTAAACTCTCCGTTCGCGGCAGCCACCCACGCAAGTAAAGTTCCGATCAGATTCGTGATCCTCTACCCTTAACCCTGCCCGCGCGTATTGTGATAGGATTTCAGTATGGCTCATGTTCACGATTCCTGCCCTGATGAGTTTGACGCCGAAGCTGCGGCGGACGCTGATGGCTTGGCTGACCTTGATGCGGGCCGCGTCGTGAGCGGCGAGGCCGTCAAGCGCTGGCTCCGCTCGTGGGGAACGCCCGGCGAGCTGTCAGCGCCAGGCGTAGGCGACTAAGATCTCTGGCCTTGGCCGGTCGTGATTCCACGATGGAGGTATGACCTCTCCAGCTCCGATACCCACCCCCACACCGTCGCGCTGTCCGCCCGCGCTGTCTTAGACCTGGTAGAAATTCGAGCGTTTATCGCTAGTCGGGGCGCACCCCTGGCTGCCCTGCGCCACGCCGCGAAGCTGGAGGCCCTCATTGAGAAGCTGGAGCAATTTCCGCAGCGGGGCCGCCATGTCGGTGGAGGCGTTCGAGAGCTAACCGCTGTTGCACCCTACATCGTGCGCTATCGGCTGCGGGGCAATATCGTCGAGGTCATCCGTGTTCGGCACGGCGCGATGAAGCCCACTCGGTAAGGTGACCGATAAGTAGAGCAGGCCTTGCGGTTGCGCGAAGCCAAGCCGCGGTGTCAGGGCCGGCGGCGGAGCCGCCATGGCTAAGGCCGCTCGCCCTGCAGCAGCTGCGGCAGGTCTCCAAGCCCCGCCCCGGCTTCGCGCATGAACAGGCGGCGCAGCGCAGGGGCGCGGTTTATGGCGGCAAGTCCGAGGTCGCGGGCGATGCGGAGTGGGGCGGCGTCGTTGGAGAAGAGGCGGGTCAGGAGGTCGGTGGCCATGGCGAGGCCGGCGCCGTCGAAGCGGCGCCAGCGGGCGTAGCGGTCCAGCACCGCCACGGAACCGATGTCCTCGCCGATCTGGGCGGCCGTGATCAGGACCTCCGCCAGGGCGGCGACATCCTTCAAGCCAAGGTTCAGGCCCTGGCCGGCGATGGGATGAATGACGTGGGCGGCGTCGCCGATCAAGGCGGTCCGCTCGCCGGTCATGCGGTCGGCGACCTGCAGGCGCAGGGGATAGACGACGCGCGGGCCGAGGAGGCGCGGGCGGCCCAGCATCTCGCCGAACCGGCGCGCCAGATAGGCCTCGAACGCCTCTGGCGAGGCGGCGATCAGGGCGTTTGCGCGATCGGCGCGCTCGGTCCAGACCAGGCTGGCGCGATGCTCGGCCGAGGCGTCGCCGAGCAGGGGCAGGATGGCCAAGGGGCCGCCGGGCAGGAAATGCTGGTGGGCGACGCCGTTGTGGGCTCGCTCCAGGACCACGGTGGTGGATACCCCGGCCTGGGTGTAGGTCCAGCCCTGCACGCCGATGCCGGCCACGTTGCGAACCCGCGACGCCAGCCCATCGGCGCCGACGATGACCGCGGCGCGCACCGTGCGACCATCCTTCAACGTCGCCGTCACGCCGCCCGGGCTGGGCGAAAAGGTCTCGACAGCGCCGGTCAGGATCGTGGCGTGGGTGCGGCTGAGGGCGTCGTTCAGGGCTGCGCGGATATGGCGGTTCTCCAGAACCCAGCCGAGCGGGTCGCCGCCGGTCTCCGCTTCCACCTCCTCGACGTCGAAATGCAGAAAGGCGGGCAGGGGGGCGCCGCGGCTGGCGCCCGGCGCGGGGCCGTCGGTGATCAGGATTTCGGTGATCGGCTGGGCCAGGGCGCTCAGCACCTCGCCGAGGCCCAAGGCGCGCCACTGGCGGAAGTTGGCGAAGGCGACGGCCGAGGTGCGCCCGTCGAAGCTGGGGGCGACGCGGGCTTGCGGCGTCTCCGCCTCGACGACAGCGACCTTGAGGTTCGCCTGCGCCAGGGCCAAGGCCAGCGTCAGGCCGGCCATGCCTCCGCCCGCGATCACCACATCGAAGTCTTCGCCCGCCTGATCCATGGGGTCTTTTCCTATGGCGCGGCCCAAACGTCCAGGGAGCGCAGCTGAGGTCGCCCGCCGGCGCGTCATTCCTGTCCGCCGTAAACGCCCGTTAACCTTCGCGCGCGAAAACGGACGCTGGATCAAGGACGAGGCTTAACCATGGCCAATGCAGCGGCCCGGCCGAAACCGAAGTTGACAACCGTGGTCTCGACCAGCCTGCGCGACGTGTGGGAGGCGGGCGTGGCCTTGCGGATGCGCGGGGTGCTCCTGTCGGTCTGGGGCGCCGTCGTCATGGCCAGCCTCGCCACCTATAATGCAGCCGATCCGAGCTGGGATGTCGCCGCCCCCAACGCCGCCCGCAATGCTATGGGCGGGCTTGGCGCCGATATCGCCGATGTCGGCCTGCAGGCTCTGGGTCTCGCCGCCTGGGTTGCGGCCTTGCTGATGGTGGCCGCGGGCGTGCGCCGCGCGGGCGCCGCCGATCCCCACAGTGAGCGGCTGGATCAGCGTTTGCGCGCAGCCGCCGCCGCGGTCGGCGTCCTCGCCCTCGCCGCCGTCCTGGCGGCGCCCCTGCCGCCGGCGAGCTGGCCTCTGGCGACGGGCCTCGGCGGTTGGATCGGCGAGTTGACGTTGAGCGCGCTGGCGAACCTGATCGGTCGCACCGACCTTCCGGCGCCACGCATCGTCAGCGCAACGCTGCTGACGCCCGTCTGCCTCTGGGCGCTCGCCTATGGCGCCGGCCTGCGCTGGTCGGAGGTACAGGATTTCGTCGCCTGGCTGGTCGGTGGGGGCGCCAGCAAGTCCGAAGACGCCAAGCCCGCGGCCGCCAGGTCGAGCGGCGCCGTCGTGTCCGGCCGCCGGGCAAGCCTGGACGAGGCGCCAGAGACAGGGGATGCGCC
>Ga0116226_10003528_pt1 | contig 13798 bp, 12 predicted proteins | sample S1TSphfallax_FD_89692 | JGI IMG/M metagenome (GOLD analysis project Ga0116226, IMG submission 89692) | Host-associated microbial communities from peat moss isolated from Minnesota, USA - S1T2_Fa - Sphagnum fallax MG | ecosystem: Host-associated > Plants > Peat moss > Unclassified | place: USA...
GCGGCTTCCGCGGTGCCCGCCACCGCAATCGACATGCCGGCCGAGAAAATCGCCCCCAGCAAGCCGAGGATACCCATGGCAATACCGGCCCAGGCCTGTCCGCTCAAATGCCCGCTGGGGTCGGAGCGGTTGATCGGGTCGCCCTCGCAATAGCTATAAGGATTGAGTCCGCCCACGCCATACGGACTCCAGGCGTCGGGCGTGTTAAAGCGCATCAGGGCTGGGGTATAGGCGCGATAGCCGTTACCCAGGTGGTAAGTCAGGCTGACCGGGTCGAGCCGCTCGCCGTTAAAACCCGGTAGCAGGCTATTGCCGCTACGCGCCGGGGTGCTGCCGAATGGGGTGTATGCATAGGCTTGGGCCGCACCACCAGCATGCGTCCAGAGCGGACTACCCCGATCATCCAGGGCCATCAGATAGGCATTCATATGAAATTATTCCTCTGATCAATAAATCGTAAGCCCATCCGTATGCGTGTCGAACATCTACCCAATGTGAGTAGCGCACACCAACGGTTGTGTGAACTTACGTGATGGAGCGCGCACCTCCGAATTTCCTGAGGCACGCGCTCACCGATATGCTTACGACTCAACCAGCGTCATTCACTGATTCAGTACTCTGCCCGAGACAACTATTCCCTACCTTGACGAAGCGCGTATTCTTTTGATTAGCAGTACTGAATTCATTAACCAAAATATTGGATCGATAATAGAGTTCATGCATATCATCGGCACCCACACGCTGACCGACCAGGGTATCGAGTGCATCGTACAGATACGTCCCTCCGGGCGATCCGCCACCGCTGACCGACTGCAGGCGCCCCAGTGCGTCATAGCTCAGCGTGCGTCCCGCTTCATCCAGAATCATCCGTCCATTCGCGTCGTACTGCAGGGTGATGCTAGCCGGATAATCTGGGTGCGTATGCGTGACGGCCATCAACTGATTCGGATCATCGGGATTGGTATAGTGGAAGGTCGCGGTATCGCTGCCCCCCGGGAAGGTCGTGACACACTGCGTTATATTGCTCATGCCGTCGTATTGGAAATCCTGCTGTTGGATCGCCTTGCCGTACGGATCGACAGATAACGCGGTGCCACTGCAGCTATAAGTCTTCAGGCGGCTGCGCACGTCGTACACATAGCTCTCGTCGCGCAAGGTTACGCCGCCTTGCGTGGTCGTGCGCGATTTGCGCTGGCCGTTGTTCCAATAGTGCTGGGTAATACTGGCGCTTGGCTTGCCAGCGTCATCCTCATAGAAATCACGTTGCACTTCCTGATTGAAATCATTTAAGGTCAGGACCGTCTTCAACGACTTGCCAGTGCTGGTATCCGTGACAGTCTGGCTATACAAACGGCCCAGCGTATCGTAATTCAGCGCAATCTGAATCGCCGGATCGTCGATCCCTTTCGCACTACCGTTGGCATAGTAGCCGTAGTACTGCGCAGCGCCCGCGACATCCTGGTAGTACTGGGGGTTGCCCAGCAAGGAATACGCATACTGGGTCGATTTGATCTGACTGCCGACCGGCTGGAACGATTCTGTGTCGAGCTTGCCAGTTGACGTGTAGGTCATGCTTCGCACCATGCCGCCCGCTTCGGTAGCGCGCTTCAGTGCCCCGGTGGCTGATTTTTCAGACGCCATATAATAATCCAGCGTCTGCTGCAGATCGCCGACCGTGACCTGATGCAAGGCATTACCGAGTTGCGGAATGTAGGCGTAGTCAATCACTTCGCCAAGCGGCGTCGTCATGGTTTTGGGCTGAGCATTGGCGCCGTCATATTGGTAAATATAAGTGCGCCCGCCGTTGCTGCTCTGATGGAGTCGATGCAGACTATCGAACTGTTGATCGCCCAAATCGTAAACGCGACCCGAGACGCCATCCGTCACCGTGATATTCGTGATCAAGGCGCTGGAACTGAACGGCGCGTAACGCTTTTGAACCACGGTACCGTCAGGCAGCGTCGTGTTACTGACGCGGCCGTAGGTATCGTATTCATACTGGGTGACGTTACCCATTTCGTCGGTCGCCTCACGCAGCCGTTTCAAACCGTCATAGCGGCTGATCGTATTGCCGTGCGCCACACCCTTTCCATCATAGTGCGTGGCCTGTGCCTGCCACTGTTTCAGATCGTACTGCACGACTTCCTTGGCAAGCAGCGTCGGATTAGTCTTTTCCTGCCCCTGGATCTGCACCACGTGCTGCAGTTGAATCGGATCGTAAGCGGCGTAGAGATTGTGCCCGTCGTTATAGCTGGTCAGATGGTTTTGGCCCCAATCGTCATAGTAAGGCATGGCCGTCTGGGTCACTTTGATCTCGGCACCGCCCGGCTGCTTGGGACGCAACCAGTCGTATGAACTACTCTGTCCCGCCCGCCCGAGGTTGTCGTATTGCTGGGACTGGGTCAGTGCCAGGGACTGCAGCTCGCCAAGGTCGGTATTGTTGCTGTAGTGTGCCAACGGCCGGCCCATCCCATCGTAAAGGGTGATCGTGGCGTTGTCGTTGGGGTCGGTATTGACCGTCGCGATTTTCGTCACGGCACCGGTTTGCGAGTCGCTACTCAGGATGTAGCTGGTTTTCGTGGTGCTTTCATAGTCACTGCCCACCCCGGAGGTCTTGCTTAGAATGCGTCCAAACAGGTCGTAATGGTAGTCTGTTTCGTTGCCGTAACGATCAGTGACGGATTGCGTGCGTCCACTAAAGCGCGACTGAGTTTTTCCCATTGAGGTGGTGGTGCAAAGTGTCTTTGAATTGTCCCAACCGGTAAAAGTCGCCGTTTGCACCAGGTTTTCGCCATCGACATTGAACGAGAATTCAATCTGATCGGTGTAATCGACGCCATCGGTGCCGTGTATCGTACTCTCGACATGTTGCACGCGACCATGCTCGGGGGATGTGGGCAGGTCGACGTAGTGGGTCGTTTTCACGGATAGCGCAGTCTGGTCGCTAAGATGCTGTTCTTGCCAGGCCACCACCACCGATTGAATCGGATTATCGTTACCGCGAAACGGTGCGCTCAGGTTCTGATAACTGTAGTTGACGGTCGATACCGGCGCGCTAAAGGTCGTCGGCGCTGGAGTCACGGTTTGCGACTGGGTAAAGCGCACAAAACCGTTCGGTTCAGGCGGACAGTAGTTGGAGATGCCGGCGGCAGGATAGTACGTGGTAGTCGTGACCTTCCCGTCCGCTGTGCCGATCCAATTCGGGGTGACGGTCCAATTGCTGCTGTCTTGCACAAGCGTCAGGATCGGGAAGGTCGACGTCGCTTGAATCAACGCATTGCCCGAATTATCGAACGTCGTACTGGTATATTCCGACCGACTCTGTTGCCCTGCAGGTAAGCTAGTGTCAGTGTATGTGACGACTTGTTGATACGGTTGTTGATACTGGCTTGGTTGATTCTCGAATTCCCATCCGATCTGGGCATAGTAGCTCATATCGGTTTGGCGGCTGCAGTTGCCCTGCCGAGTCAGTTCTTGAGTCAACAAATGGTAGTTATTATAGGTGCGCTTGGTGGTAGACAGTACGTTACCGGTTTCAGCATCACAGTTCGACTCGGTCGAGCCATATTCGTAATTCGTCATCACGCTAAAGAGATTATCGGATGACGCACTCCAATTGCTCATGCCGCTATCATTACCTAGATAGTTCTTTGGCGTATAGCTGTAATTTTTCAGGAGTTCGGGTTGTCCAAAGCCGGGGGTCTGTCGATAGCTTGAGACAGCAGGCAACGCCGGTTTGGGCGCACCAACGCCGCCAGGAAACGGCATGGCATCGCCTTTATACGTCACGTGCTGGCGATACCCGGTGGGCGCGGTAACGTCCGTCAGCAGGGTATACGTGACGCCCTGGCCATTGACATTGCTATAGCCAAAAGTCCATTGTAGATTCGGCGTCTGCGCTGTATTGACTAGCGTAGCAATGCGGTTGTTGATGTAGTTCAGTTCAATGGTGTATGCCTCGGTGGTGCCGGGCCAGATATTCACTTTCAGATGAGCGGCATTGCTATAATCAAAAACGCACAAAGGATTAGCATTACCACTATCATCCGAGACACTCTGCAACTGCAAAAAGCCAAAATTCGTTTGCCAATTCAAGGTCAAACCATGCCCGGCCGGAGTATAAATATTAGTCAAAACAAAAGTAGAGCTACTGGCGCCAGGTTGATTTTTTAAAACTTCAATCTGCCCAGATTTGTAGATGATGCGATATTCCTTATCCGAAATTTTGATAAAATTAAAATTGTCTAATTTTTTTTGAGAAACCTTTAATTCAGTGGAATTATCGATTACGGAATATTGCTCGCCCGTACTGAGCGTCAAACTGGCCGCTTTAAAATCGTAACCCGAGAGGCCGAGCGAACAGCCTATACCCAATGAAAAATCATTTGAAGTAGATAAAGGCGAGTAATTTAATGCGATCGACAAAGTCGGTCCCAAATTATTATTTCCGATTAAGTTTGCGATCTGCATAGAAGCTGAAAATAAACCCGTGCGCGGGTCTACATCACCTTGAATTGCACTAACAAAATTCGGGGCTTGAGTATAATAGTCTTTACCCTGCGAAGGCGGCCGTGTTTGTGTTGCAGATTCCATAATAGCTCCCAAAAAAATCATAAGTAATATATGCCGCACATATCAAATATGCGGCACATGATTTAGTTTTTAGTTAGGCTTGTTTGGATTTTGACCCTCGCCAAACTCAATAAAATCTTTGCCATCATTAATCGCATAAAAATAAAACTGACCGCTATTACCAAATTGATCAAAGATGGTAATGTTGCCATACGATTTGAAAAATGCATAATACGAATTAGATGAACCAGATAGATCTTCCGTGTACCCCTTCACCTCCACTCTTGTAATACAAACCGCTCCCGCCTGAGTATTAACAGGTGTATTAAAAGTAAAAGTTTTATCTACATTTGGAGTCGGAGCTTTTACTGTTGCGGTGGCGGGATCACCAAATTTCCATAAATTATAAAACATCGAGTAATCGCCATCCCCAATACCAAACAAGCACAACCCAGGCAGATCGGAATGGTAATTCCCATCAAAAGGAGTGTAAATTTCATTAGAAATCGGGTCATTATTAATGCATTTAATAATATTAAGACCAGAATTTTGATTCACGTCTTGATTGATGGAGAAAAAATAATTCCAGTCCATGGCGGGCATATTTGGCACAAATTCATTCGTAAGTACCATATCGCCATGCAAATAAGATTTTTTATCGGTTGTTGCGATTTGAAGGGCGTGCTCTGTATTTTGATGCGCATATTCAGCAGTGCTATACGTGACACCGTTAATTTCTATGGTAGCCGCCACCGATTTTGAAAAAGGTGTACCAACAACATCTTTACAATAAACATAAAAAGTGATTTGCGATACGTTGCTTGCAACATCGCCAATTCTTTCTACCCCACCAGCACTCCATGCAACCGGGCTACCAAAATCACCGCGTGTATTCGTGTACCACCAGCCAGTATTATCATACTGAGCTACATAACCAGAACTTGCTTGCCAATTCATTCTTTGGCTGGAAATATTATCAACCAAATCACAGGCATGAAGCAGCAAATCCTCAGTAACCTGGAATGGGCCACCATCCTGGGCAGTCATTTCGAAAGTCAATGTAATTGCCACAGTATTATTGCCATTACGATAAATAGTGGCCCCGGGCACATTGGCAGTCAAAGCATCGGCGAATTCAATATAAAAATTATCCAATGACTTAAAATTATCCCAAGAATCGCTAGGCGCCGTGCTGATTGGACCAGCCTGCTTTTTTTCGATGCTCATAAATCTTCCTTAAATTTGAATTAATCGGATTAAATAATCTTGCCACCCGCCGCAAAGATAAGCGCAGGCCTAATGTGGCCCAATAAATATCGCACGAGATAAGCAATTTATTTATCAAAAAAAGACAAATATATGTATAAAAAAATAGGTGCGACATGAGATCGATTTATTAAATATAAAAATAAATCACCATGCAGCAAACTGTGAGATATTAAAAATGATCTTCAAATTGCTGGCGGTTAGCCAGCCTTCGCATCAAGACGCGTGGAATTCGAGAGAGATCATGCCATCATGGGTAATGGCAAAATGAAGGGCGGCGACAATTGCATGTGCAGCGATTGCCGCATCTTTATTGCCAGAGGTGTGCCTGCTTAGCTCCGTACGGCGTGATTTGGATTGTCTGATCCGCAGCGGCGGCATCCCAGGGCAAATGGCGATGGGACGCATAAGAAACTCCCCGTAGCAATGAAGCGTCGAATCGGGGAATTTCGATAGACATACGTCAAGGCAAGGCGCCAGCCTTCGTCATCGGTGCCCTCACCGTCTGCCACCCACACACCTGAGCCCCTGCCGCGTTATGCGCAAGTATCTGCCGTGCAGTGGCATCCGACAGCACATCATCGCGACTGATGTAGATCGCCTGATCCCAGTCGCAGGCGCTGTCAACAGTGCGGGTCTGGGTCACGATTTGCGGGACACATGGGGAAGATGCGCTACAGCCCGCCAATAACGTCAACGCGAACCACGCCGACAGCCTGATTAATCGCGCGTCCATGCCTGCAATCCTTTTTTAAGGTACCCATCGGTCAAGGCCGCCACCTGCTGATTCGCCTTGATGGCTGTGGCAGTGTGCTGCTGCGCCGCCGCAGCTGCTTGTGCATCAGCCTGCGCTGCACTGGTTTGCTGCTCGGCCATGGTCAACTCGGCTTGGGCCTGTGCCGTACTCGCGGCCGCCTTGGCTTCTGCCGTTTTAGCCTGTTGATGCCGGAACCAGCCAAGTACCGCGCCGCCTACCCCGACTAGCACGCCGAGCAGTGCCAGGCCGGTATGCCCTACCAAAGCGAGCAAGCTTTTCATGATGAGTGCCCCTGCGACGTCTGCGTCACCGCGGCATCCCCGGTCCTCGTCAGGGCCTCCAGCGCATTGTGATACACGGTATGAAGCGCGCACAGCGATGCTTGCGGTTGACCGTAATGATTACCGGGCAGCGAGGCCCACAGATTGGAGCAACGCGTGATCGCCTCGTCAAGCTTACCGTCCAGCAGCATCTCGAAAGCACCACGCTCCTTGAGCAACTGAATACACCAACGATCTTGCGAAAGCGGACCGAAGTCGGGCAAATTCAGCAGCAGCTTGTAATAGATCCAATCGTGCAACATGAATTGATATCGCCCGGAAGCCGTCGAGGTCAGGCCATGGAGGTTGACTTCGATAGGCTTCCGGTCACTGGCAAACGGATGTTGGCTGAAATCATCAAATCGATTCGGACCATCGACACCGCTGACAATAACGTCATACCCATCGCAACGTGTTACGGGAGAACTGCGGGTACCCTCGGCCTGGGCGCTGGCTAGCATGTCCAAAAATGCACAGATCGCCGGCCCACCGGCTTGCTTGATATCAATGAGAGGCATCGCGCACCTCCTCGACAGGGGGGCGCTCGGTTGGAACGAACAGATGCGCCAGAACCACCAATACGAAACCTGACGTAGCAATCACGCGGCCCCAACCGTGCGGTAACGCATTTCGCAGATCGTCCGGAACCGCGCTCCAGGCATCGAGCAGAATAGGCCCTAGTCCGAACAATGCGGCCATCACAGTCGAAATCCGTACCGGCGCGAGTTTATGAACATCACGCCATTGGCGATTCACTGGCCAAATCATTTTTGCCCCCGACTGGATTCGGACCAGAGACCCGCTTGGTTGTAGATCAAACGGTCGAGTTTCTGTTCTATATTTTTCAAACTCTCGCGCACATCGGCTTTCTGGTCTTCTTCTTCCTTCTCCAGGCTGGCGGTATGACTTTCCAGATGGGTGATACGCCGATCGAAGTTCACATACACACCCAAACCTGAGCCTAGTGTCGGTACCAATATCGCAACCAGTGCGATCAATACAGACCAGCGCGAGGTCCTATCAGGTGACCAACTATCCCTCGGGATCGATGCACCGGGTTTCATTTCGTTTCTCATCTCATGCTCTATCGTATTCAATCAATATCGAGCGCCATGTCATACGCATTGCACCCCTGGTAAAACGGCCTTGACGGCTGGACAGTACGATGTGACACCGTACGTCGCCCGCATGCCATCCTCTGCTCGACTGTGGCAGAGGCACCCGCCTCCCCCTAATCAAATAAAAGCAATTCGTTGACTGGGAGATGGATGAATGACAAGTGCGGGGGTAGCGACACGTGCGCCAGGCTCAATGACTCATCAAACTGCCGGAGTCGCAGCGACGCGGCGAGATGCGTCGAAAGATGGGGCTGTAACTGACATGCGGTGCAGGTTGCATGTCCATAACAAATTGATTGCAATCGATCCGATAGAAGCGTGCGCGCACCAGACTGAAGAACGCAGTTTGGTTGGCTAGAGCGGGCTCGTCCAAATTAGGAAATGGCTTGCTATAGTCCACCTGCAAGGTATAGAGATTGGTACCGTCGGCACGCAGCGTCGTTTGAAGGGACATTTTTGCTGAACGTGCTGCGACAGCCTTCCCTTTCGCGTCAGATATGACGCTCGAGGAAAAAATGTCTCGACCGCGGATGCTGATGACCGTGTCGATCTCGTACTCGCCTTGTTGAGTATCGAAATAATATCTGCTTGACCAAACATCACTCAGTGGTACTAACGGATTGAAATATGAAAAAACACAGCCCGATATCAGGCCTAAGGCGCTCGCCATAAATAATGCGCAGACATAAGAAAACATCAGTTTTCGGACTCGCATTTCACCCCCTTTTTATAGCGATAACACCCTAGATAATGCCCTTCTACCTTTTTCAGCAGGTAGTAAGCTGAGTCACGACGTTCTTTCAAGAATGGCGCATCCAGCTTGTCATCGAAACCGATTTGGATAGGGTGCAAAGCGCTGGCGTCGGGCTGAAGAGGCGCCCATGTCATATAGCGCCCAAATTGAAAAAATATATAGAAAATCAGAATGATTCCCAACAAGATTCCGGCCATCAGGCAGGAACTTTGCCCAGGTAAATTGATGGTGTAGTACGAGGCATTTTGGTCAACCCATTCCGGCGTTGCGACTTTCTCATCATCCGGCAGCACGATGGCATCCGAACATTCACTTGGAGGATGATTCAGCGCATACCCCTGCTTCGGCAAGGTCACCACAATTTCCCGGCTCAAGTCGCCTAATGCATCGCGTAGTCCTTTGATGGTTTGAGTAATGGTATGCGCAATGACATACCCTTCGGGCCAAACTGTCTGCTCGAATTCCTGTCGACTTACCGCATTAGGATAGCGTTGACATAATAGAAGTAATGTTTCGGACTCCTTATGACGTAATTTGAGAGATGTACCATTTTTAAGTAGTAGGTGCTTGCCGGGCCAGAATAAGATGTCCCCCAACTTGATCACCGACCCGCGACCGAAAGTACATGCTGTGGATAAATCCTCCATTGGGTCCTCCCCCCATCGATTGTTGACAACACGTCTGCACCGCCCTATCGGCACTGACGCTGGCGATGAAATCGCTACCCCACTCTGACCGCGACAAAAGAAAAAATACAATCAAAATTAGTGAAAAAAGGGGAAATCTCCTCATAGCGTAACGACTTTTTTTTGGATTGCATGATGTACTCAATATTCTAGGACAGGACTTTTTGGTATAACTGGCAGTACGGGATGCTCGGGAGGCCGTTGGCGGAGCAAATTTTTGAGAGATAACGCATGGCGTCCGTATCGAATGAATACGGTTGGATCCCGCGCATGACGCAATCTTCACCGCGTTATCAACAGATCTAGCGGTTGCAGAAATGACAACAATAAAGCTGGCGCGAATCAGTTGACGATCGTTGACCAAACAACGTAGTAACGATGCCGCATTTAGCTGACTTATTCCCGGGGATACGGTCGACATGTGCCGCCTCTAGTCGTCACGCTTTTCCAAGTACCGGTACAATCCACTGCTACCGATATATGCCAACGAATCTTTTTTGACGCGGCAACTTCGGGCGATCGAGACGCGCAGCACGCTGAGTCGCGCATGACTTTTTTGCCCTTTTTCTAGACAGGAAATTTCCATGACCACATCGAATTCCCGTAGCGCAGAACATCCGGTTGACGCCCAGTTTTTGAATCGCTGGTCGCCGCGCGCCTATACCAAGGACGCCATCCCCGAAGCCGATCTGTTGACGATGTTAGAAGCGGCTCGTTGGGCGCCATCGTCCTATAACTCCCAGCCCTGGCGTTTTATCTATGCACGCCGCGACACCCCACATTGGGAACGTTTTCTGGGTTTTCTCAATGAGTTCAACCGGAGTTGGGCGCAACACGCGGCAGCGATTGTGATCGTGCTGTCCAAACGCACCTTCCTGCCGCCGGGCGCGCAGGCCGAAGTCCCGTCGCCGACACATTCGTTCGACGCCGGCACGGCCTGGGGTTATCTGGCGCTGCAAGCCAGCTTGAGCGGCTGGCAGGCGCATGGCATGGCCGGCATCGAGCGCGACACAATACGCGCCGAGCTACAGATTCCAGACGACTATGCGGTGGAAATCGGCATCGCGATTGGCCGCCCGGGTGACAAATCGACCTTGCCTGAAATGCTGCAGGCGCGTGAAACGCCCAGCCCGCGCAGTCCGCTAAGCGCCATCGCGGCGGAAGGTCGCTTTATCGGCTGATGATGGACTGAACGGCTGGCACAACACTGTGCCAGCCGTTCCAATGTGGGGGGGTGATGAATACCGCCCGCTTCGAGACAGCCAACGGTCTCGACCGGGCGTATCGTGCCTCGCATCGCGCGCGGCACACATTTATCCTTTCGCGCTGTGCTCCTGCCAGCCACCGCCTAGCGCCTTGTACAAGGTAATCAGGTTGGACAGTTGAGCGAGCCTGTCCTGATCCAGCTGCGTCTGCGCCGTGTTGCGTGTCACCTGGGCACTCAACAAAGTAGGCAGACTGTCGGTACCTTGCGCATAGCGCGCTTGTGCCAATTCATAGTAGTTTTGGGCGGAAGCGGCATAGTCGCGATCGGCCTTGACCTGCTCGACGTAGGTACGGCGGCCGGCCAGTGCATTGGCGACATCCTCGAAGGCGCTTTGTATGGCCTTTTCGTAATCGGCGATTTCTATTTTCTTCTCGATCTGCGCGACATCCAGGTTGGCCTTGTTGTAGCCATAATCAAAGATCGGTACTGAAATGCTAGGCTCGAACGCCCACGCCCCGGTGCCGGCTTTAAACAGACTGGACAGTGCCGTGCTAGTGGTGCCTGCGGTTGCCGTCAGCTCGATCTTCGGAAAGAATGCCGCGCGCGCCGCACCGACGTTGGCATTCGCGGCCTTCAGAGTATGCTCGGCGGCAATGATGTCGGGCCGCCGCGTCAGCAGATCGGACGGTAATCCGGCACCGACATCGACGAACAGACCCTGCGATTCCAACGTGCCGCCGGCGGGCAGGTCATCGGGTAATGGGCACCCGATTTCCGTCACCAGCGCGTTGCGGTCCTGTTCCACCGCCCGCGCATACGAAGCCAGCGTCGCGCGCGCTGCCGCCAGTGTGCTTTGTGCCGTGCGGACATCCTGCATCGAACTATTGCCTAACTTCTCGCTGCTCTCGGTCAGCGTATCACTCTGCAGGTCGGCATCCACCGTGTCAGCCGCAATCGACATCAAGGTCTGATCCGACAACCATTGCAGATAGTCGGTCGCCACCGTCGCCACCAAGGTCAGTTGCGTACTTTGGCGCGAGGCGTCGGTCTCCAGATACTGTTCCAAGGCTTGCCGCTTCAGACTGCGCAGGCGGCCCCAAAAGTCGACTTCCCATGAAGTCACCCCGACGCTGACATTCGCCTCGCTGGTAGTCCCCATGGTGCTGGCCGTGTTGCTGTTAACACCCAAGGTTCGTTCGCGCACGTTCGAACCGTCCGCATCCAGGGTCGGTCCCAGGTTGGCACGCGCAATCCGATACTGGGCCTCGTATTCGGCCACATCCAACGACGCCACGCGCAAATCGCGGTTGTTCTGTAGCGCCAATTCAATCAAACGCTGCAGTCGCGGATCTTTGAAAAAGTCGCGCCAGCCAATATCTGCGGCATACGGCGCCTGCGCCGAAACGGTGGAACTGGATGCGGGCACATCGGTGGCGGTCCAGTTCGCCGCAACTGGCGCGTCCGGGCGGCGATATGCCGGGTCCAGCGTACAGGCCGACATCAGTGCGACGCTCAACAGACAGAGTATCTTGAGTTTCATGCGTCGCTCTCGCTCGGTTTTTTGTTTCGGGTCATTTTTTCATCGACGTCATCGTCGTCATCGACGCCGCCGGTATGGTGTTCATTGAAAAGTCGGCGCACCACAATAAAGAAGACTGGCACAAAGAAAATTGCCAGGACGGTTGCGGCAATCATCCCGCCCGCGACGCCGGTGCCTATCGCATGACGGCTCGCGGCGCCGGCACCGCTGCTGATCACGAGCGGCATCACGCCAAACACGAAGGCCAATGACGTCATCAAGATAGGCCGCAGGCGCAAATGCGCCGCCTCCAACGTTGCCTCGATCAGGCCACGCCCCTGCGCTTGCAGATCCTTGGCAAACTCAACGATCAGAATCGCGTTCTTGGTCGACAAGCCTATAGTGGTCAACAAGCCCACCTTGAAATACACATCATTGGATAGGCCACGTAAATGGGCGCCCAGCAGCGCACCGAGTATCCCCAAAGGCACCACCAGAATTACCGATAGCGGTATCGACCAACTCTCATAGAGTCCCGCCAGACAAAGGAACACAACCACCAGCGAAATGCCGTACAGATAGGCTGCTTGCGATCCAGCCAGACGCTCCTGATACGATTGACCGGTCCATTCGATACCGAAACCGCCAGGCAATTGACTGGCCAACTTTTCCACTTCCGCCATGGCGTCACCGGTGCTCGCTCCCGGCCCAGTCTGGGCGGTCATTTCCATCGCCAACGCCCGGTTGTAGCGCTCGATCTGCGGCGGCCCGAAGGTCCAGCGGCTGGTCGCGAAGGCCGAGAATGGCACCATGGTGCTGTCGTAATTGCTGGTGTTGGTCGATGTGGCAGTAGTCGTCGTGCTCGACGTGGATGATGTGGACGACGACGCACTGCTGGCCTTCACGAACCACTTTCCAATGTCGGCCGGCATCATCCGGTACGGCGCATCGGCCTGCACATAGACTTTCTGAATGCGGCCCGTATCCACGTAGTTGTTGACATAAGTCGATCCGAAAGCCGTCGCCAGGGTGTCATCCGTGTCGGCAATTGACAGTCCCAGCGCGCTGGCTTTCTCGCGATCGATATCGACATGTAGCTGGGGGGTGTCTTCCAGACCGCCGGCGCGCATCATCGCCAGCGCCGGATCCTTGGCCGCCAGGGCGATCAGTTGATTGCGTGCTGCCAGCAACTTGTCATGCCCCATGCCACCGCGATCCTCGATTTCAAAATCGAGACCGCTCTGCGTACCCAAGGCCTGTATCGCCGGCGGATTAACCGCGAAGATGCGCGCATCGCGCACGCCACCAAAGTGCCGGTTGGCGCGTGCAATGACGGCCGCAGCTTGCTGGTCGCGGCCACCACGCTGACTCCAGTTTTTCAGATTGACGAAGGCCAGCGCATTGTTTTGCCCCTGTCCATTGAAACTGAAGCCGGTCACCGTGATCAGCTGAGCGGCATTGGGCTCGTCATGCAAGAAATAATCTTCGACCTGCTGTACCACGTTGTGGGTAGCACTCGCGGGCGTGCCGACAGGGGTCGAAATCGAAACAATCAGATAGCCCTGATCCTCGTCGGGCAGATAGGACGATGGCAGATCC
>Ga0116226_10003530_pt1 | contig 13797 bp, 14 predicted proteins | sample S1TSphfallax_FD_89692 | JGI IMG/M metagenome (GOLD analysis project Ga0116226, IMG submission 89692) | Host-associated microbial communities from peat moss isolated from Minnesota, USA - S1T2_Fa - Sphagnum fallax MG | ecosystem: Host-associated > Plants > Peat moss > Unclassified | place: USA...
AGACCGGCGAATTGCTGGGGGCTCATATGATCGGCGCGGAGGTGACCGAGCTGATCCAGGGCTATATGGTGGGCAAGACCCTGGAAACCACCGAGGCCGAGCTGATGAACGCGATCTTCCCGCATCCGACCCTTTCGGAAATGATGCATGAAGCCGTGCTTGACGCGTATGGCCGCGTGATCCATTTCTAACCGCAACAGCTCGACCCTCATCCCCCGCGCAGGCGGGGATGAGGGTCGAGGCGAAACCTGGCGTTTCTTCGCCAACTGGATTCCCGCCTGGGCGGGAACAACGTGATGTTGATGACCGTACAGACACCGCCCGTCCGCCATCCCGAGAAGGCCCGCAAGCCGGATAATCCCAGCCCGCGCAAGCCTGACTGGATCAGAGTCAAGGCGCCGACCAGCGCCGAGGCTGCAGACGTGGCCAAGCTGATGCGGTCGAAGAATCTGCATACGGTCTGCGAAGAGGCGGCTTGCCCGAATATCGGCGAGTGCTGGAAACAGAAGCACGCCACCTTCATGATCCTGGGCGACATCTGCACCCGGGCCTGCGCCTTCTGCAATGTGAAAACCGGCAAGCCCGGCCTGGTCAATGCGCAGGAGCCGGTCGATCTGGCCGAGTCGGTGCTGGCCATGGGCTTGAAGCATGTGGTGATCACCTCGGTCGATCGCGACGATCTGGCCGATGGCGGCGCCCAGCATTTCGTCGATTGCATCGAGGCGGTGCGCCGCATCTCGCCCGGCACCACGGTCGAGATCCTGACCCCCGATTTCCGCGACAAGAAGGGGGCGGTCGAGCAGGTCGCCAAGGCCCGCCCCGACGTCTTCAACCATAATCTCGAGACCGTCCCGCGGCTCTATCCGACCATCCGTCCGGGGGCCCGCTATTTCGGCTCGCTCAGCCTGCTGCAGCGGGTCAAGGAGGTCGAGCCGCGCTCCTTCACCAAATCCGGCATCATGGTCGGTTTGGGCGAGGAGTATAACGAGGTGCTGCAGGTCATGGACGACATGCGCTCCGCCGGTGTCGATTTCCTGACCATCGGCCAATATCTGCAGCCGACCTTGAAGCATGCCGCGGTGGCCCGCTATGTGACGCCCGACGAGTTCGAGGACTATCGCTCGGTCGCGCGGGCCAAGGGCTTCCTGCTGGTCTCGGCCTCGCCGCTGACCCGTTCGTCGCACCATGCCGATCGCGACTTCCAGCTGTTGCAAGAGGCGCGGGACAAGCAGCTCGCGGCACCCACCGCCTGATGCCCACTTACGCAGAGCGTCGGCAGCTGCCCTATTCGGCCCAGCAGCTCTATGATCTCGTCGCCGATGTCGAGAGCTATCCCAAATTCCTGCCCTGGTGCGTCGCCGCGCGCAATCGGGAAAAGCGCGGCAATGTGCTGATCTCCGAACTGGTGATCGGATTCAAGATGCTGCGCGAGCGCTTCACGTCGCAAGTGACGCTGAAAGAGGACCGCATCGATGTCGCCTATCGCGAAGGCCCGTTCAAATATCTGACCAATCACTGGATCTTCGAGTCGCAGCCGGATGGTTCGACCATCATCGATTTTCATGTCGATTTCGAGTTCCGCTCGAAGATGCTGCAGGCGATCATCGGCACCTTGTTCAACGAGGCGGTCAAGGTCATGGTGGGCGCTTTCGAGAAACGGGCCAGGCAGCTTTATGGCGACGCTAAAATTCACTGATTTGACCGCACAGACGCGAAGGCTTGGAGCGTCAGCCGCCTTGGCGCCTCTGCGCCTCTGCGTTTCACTCTTCTTGCTTCTGGCCACCGCCGGCTGTTCCAGCATGGGGTTGGGAGGCGGCGACACCGAGCGCTACGCCATCGAAGGGCTGGCTTTGTCGCCCGACGGCCATCTGGTCGCCGTCCAATTCACCGATCATGACGCTCGCCGCGCCGGCTTTGGTCTTTATGACCTGAAAAGTCACGACTTCACGCCGCTCCCGCCGCCGCCCGGCGGGCGCGCCTATATCGATCCCAGTTTCTCGCCCGACGGCACGTCGCTGGTCGCGGTCTCCGACAATCAGCTTTATCTGATCGACGTGCGGAGCCATGCGGCCGAGCAGATCACCGACAGCGCCCAGGGCTTCAAGGAAGCGCCGGTCTTCGCTCCCGATGGCAGCGGCGTGCTGTATGTCGGCAGTAACCCGGCGCGGCTCGAATTCGTCAAATTCCCCGACCGGAGCGAAATCGAGGTGCTGGAAGCCAAGGATTCCTTCGGCATGATTTCGCCGCCGGCCTTCGGCGGACCAGATCGGGTTATCTTCCAGGGCGTCAATCCGCGCAATCCGGAGATCGCCCGTCAGCTCGAGCAATTCCCCGACCCGCGTCCGCAGACCGACATCCATACCTACGGCCTTAAATTCGGCGCGACGCCGGAGCTGATCCTGAAAAATCTGTGGATCGACGGCAAGGGCAAGAATCGCTGGTTCTCGGGCCAGCATGATCTCCGAGCCTCGAAGGATGGGCTCAAGATCATTCTGATCGACAGCGTGGATAATTCGCCCGAGTTGTTCCTGATCGAGAATAACAGCCTGCGCCAGCTGACCCATTTGCACGCCGCCATGCGGCTGCCGGCCATCTCCTTCGACGGCAGCACGGTGGCCTTCGCGGCCGATCCTTCGCACCATGGCAGCTACAATCTGCATATCCTCGATGTGGCTTCCGGCAAGGAGAGCACGGCCGGCCTGATTTCGCGCCTGAAACTGCCCCCCGCCGAGTGAGGTCGTTGGTCGACGCAATTGGCCGGCTGGTCGAAGAAGCATGTTTCGGCGGCGCCGCGGAGAAGACGGTCTTTCGCCAATAATTCTGTCAGTCGGGGGAAACATCATGCGCAAAGCCATCGTCGCTCTGCTTCTGGGGTCGGTGTCCATGACCGCGGTCGCCGCCGCCGAGCCCGGTCAGGGCTGGATCGCCAAGAGCAATGCCTATACCCAGAAGCTGCTCGATATCGATAACAGGCATTCGCCGGAACAGGGCTCGGGCGAAGGCCTGGCCAAGTTCGATAGGCTGATCAGCGATCCCCGCCTGTCCGATGACGAGGCGCAGCGCAAGGAGCTGAGCGCCGCTTTGGCCGGGATTCGTGCCAAGGCCGCCAAGGAGAGCGATCCAAATATCCTGCAAGACGTCGCCATCCTGCAAAAGGCCTTAGCGCTGCGCTTCCGCCAGCAGGATTTCGCGCGTTCCCACGAGGTCGGGTTCCGCAATGCCAGCCAGGAAATCTTCCAGGGCCTGCGCGTCCTGCTCGACGATCAGGTCGCGGCCGACCGCCGTCCCGCCGCGGTCGAGCGCCTGAAGAAATATGTCGGCGATGAAAAGGGCTTCACCTCATATGCCGAATTGCTCAAGCAGCGCACCCTGGCGCAGATCGCCAAGCCCGGCGTCTTCTATCCCTCGAAGGGTGAGGTCGAGACCGAGTTGGGTCGCAATGCCAATTACATCTCGGGCATCGCCGATCTGTTCAAGAAATACCATCTCACGGGCTGGGAAAAGCCCTATGAGCAGTTGAAGACTCAGATGGCCGCCTATGACCAATGGGTGCGCCAGACCATCCTGCCCAAGGCGCGCACCGATTTCCGCCTGCCGCCCGAACAGTACGCCATGGCCTTCGAGCGCTACGGCATCGATATTCCGCCGGCGCAGATCAGCGAGATGGCGCATAAGGCCTTCATCCAGTACCAGTCCGAGATGGCGCCGATCGCGGCGGAAATCGCTCAGGAAAAGGGCTTTCCCGATCCCGATTACCGCGCGGTGATCAAGGAGTTGAAGAAGCAGCAGATCACCGGCGACGCGATCCTGCCCTTCTATGAGAACCGCCTGCATGAGATCGAGAAAGTCATCGTCGATAAGGGTCTGGTGACGCTGCCGAACCGACCGGCCATCATCCGCCTGGCGACCGCGGCCGAGACGGCGCAGCAGCCGGCGCCGCACATGACGCCGCCGCCCTTCCTGCACAATACCGGCCAGCGCGGCGAATTCGTGCTGCCGCTCAACATCCCCTCGGCCAATGGCGGCGCCGAGGACAAATATGACGATTTCACCTTCGATGCGGTGGCCTGGACCTTGACCGCCCACGAGGCGCGCCCGGGCCATGAGCTGCAATTCGATTCGATGCTCGAGCATGGCGTCTCGCTGGCCCGCGCTCTCTATGCCTTCAATTCGACCAATGCCGAGGGTTGGGGGCTCTATTCCGAATATATCATGCAGCCCTACGAGCCGGCCGAAGGCCAACTGCTGACCCTCCAGCTGCGTCTGCTGCGCGCCGCCCGCGCCATTCTCGATCCCGAGCTGCAGAGCGGCAAGGTGACCGAGGAACAGGCCTATCAGATGCTGGAGAAGGACGTGGTGTTGAGCCATGCCTTCGCCAAGGAGGAGGTCGAGCGGTTCACCTATCGCGCACCCGGTCAGGCCAACAGCTATTTCTACGGCTATACCCGCCTCCTTGACCTTCGGCGCGAGACCGAAGCCGCGCTCGGCGCCAAGTTCGACCAGAAGAAGTTCCACGACTTCATCCTCGGTCAGGGTCTGCTGCCGCCCGATTTGATGCGCAAGGCAGTACTGGAGAGTTTCATTCCCTCGCAAAAGCAAGGCTAATGTGTTAGTCAGGAATGGCGGCCGGGTGATCCCGGCCGCCGTATTTTTTTGGTTCAGGATCCCCCCGATGCTCCCCCCCGCTCTGGCCAAGCCCGCCCTTCGCGCCGCTCTCGCCGTTCTGCTGATGACCTTGGCCGCCTGCGCTACTCCGCCGCCCGCCGACGATCCCGAGGCCGTCGCCGAATTCAAGGAACTCAACGATCCGTTCGAGCCGGCCAACCGCGCCATTTTCGATTTCAACGACGTGATTTACGAGGATTTCTTTCGACCGGTAGCGCTCGGCTATCGGGGTGCTGTGCCGGAATTCGCCCGCGCGCGCATCAGTGATTTCCTCTCGACGCTGCGTATGCCGGTGGTGTTCGTCAATAACGTGCTGCAGGGCAATTTCCCGGGTGCCGGCGAGTCCGTCGAGCGCTTCGCCCTCAATCTGACCTTCGGTGTCGGCGGCATCATGGATGTGGCGACGCCAATGGGACTGCCGCTGCAGGAGGCCGATTTCGGCCAAACCCTCGGTGTATGGGGCGTGGGTGAGGGGCCCTATCTGGTGTTGCCGCTCATCGGTCCCTCCAATCCACGCGACGGTGTCGGCTATCTGGTCGACAGCTTCGCCGACCCGCTCGATCAATATCTGCAGGACAGGAACCTGACCTGGATCGCCGAATTGCGCTTCGGGGTCACGGTCGTGACGGTGTATGAGGCCAATGTCGGCGTGCTGGACGACCTCAAGCGCTCCTCGATGGATTATTACGGCGCAATGCGCAGTGCCTATCGTCAGCGCCGCGTCGCGCAGATCAACGACGCCAACAATCCGAGCGTCGGCTGGGCGCATTTCATGCCGCATTGGACCTGGAGCAGTCTGGGTATCCAGTAAGGCGGCGAAACGTCTTTAAAAACGTAAGTTTCACCACAAAGGCACGAAGGGCACCAAGAGAGTTTTGCGCTTCCTTCGTGCCCTTTGTGGTGAATTATTTTTGATCTTCGATCCGAAATACCGTCCGCTTTTGGCTGTCATCCTGCGTCCAGGCCTGGTTCACCCGGGATAGAGGCGTCGGCGTCGTGGCGATTTTGAACCCGGCGGCCGGAGCCGCCTGCAGCAGATCGCCGATGCAGGCAATCAGGCGCTCGACCGCTACGCTGCCGCTGCCCATCAGTTCGATGGACGATGACCGCAATACGGCGCTGGGCAGGGAAATATCTCCGCCACTGATGGCGCCGACCTGGACGAAGCGGATGGGACGGGCGTCAGCGCCCGCCTTGGCCGCGGCGACCAGCAGCGATTCCGCGCTCTGTCCCCACAGATAATCGATCACCAAATCGATTCCGGCGGCGAAATTTGGCCGGAAATCCTCCTCCAGCCGCACTGTTACGTCCGCGCCATCTTCGAAAGCTGAGGGTCCACCGGTCTCCTGGTGCTTCAGTCGAGGCATCAGGCCCTTACTTGCCCCAGGAATCGGGCGATTTCCTGCTTCAGCACCTCGACCTGCTGCGTCAACGCGCCCGAGGAGCTATCGATGCGGTGGGCGGCCTCGCCGGTTTCACGGGCGGCCCGTTCGACCCCGCCAATCGTGCGCGAGACTTCCCGCGTGCCGGTCGCCGCCTGATCGATATTGCGGGCGATCTCGCCGGTGGCGGCGTTCTGCTGCTCGACCGCGGCCGCTACCGAGGTGCCGATTTCGGCCATTTCGCCGATCACCTTGACGATCGCCTCGATCGCCTTGACCGCGTCGGCGGTGCCGTTCTGGACCGCAGCGATCTTAGCGACGATGTCTTCGGTGGCCCGGCCGGTCTGCGTGGCGAGATGCTTGACCTCGCCGGCTACCACCGCGAAGCCCTTGCCGGCGTCGCCGGCGCGCGCCGCCTCGATGGTGGCGTTGAGCGCCAGCAGATTGGTCTGGCTGGCGATGTCGTTGATCAGGGCGACGATCTCGCCGATGCCGGCGACGTTGAGCGACAAGGCGCGGATCAGGCCCGACGTCTCCTGGGCCTGTCCATCGGCCCGCTCCGCCACCGATTGAGAGCGCGACATCAGCGACGAGATTTCGTTGATAGACGAAGACAATTCCTCGGTTGCCGAGGCGACGCTCTCGACATTGGACGATGCCTCTTCGGCGGCGGCGGCGGCGGCGGTGGCCTGGGCACTGGTCTGGCCGGCATTGACGATCATCCCTTGCGAGTCTTCACGCACGCCGCCGGCCGCGCCAGTGACTTCCTCGACCACCCGGCCGACCTGGCTTTCGAAGTCGTGTGCCACTTTGTGCAACCCCTGTTTGCGCTCGATCTCGGTTCGTGCCTCCAACTCCTTCTGCTGCTGCTCCATCTCCCGAACGCGGCTGAGTTTGTCCTTGAACACCGCGATCGATTTGGCCATGTCGCCCAACTCGTCGCCGCGTTCGGTGCCGGGTACGGCGAGTGACAGATTGCCTCGGGTGAGTTCCTCCATGCAGCGGCGCGCATCGCCAATCGGCCGCGTGATCGAGCGGGCTGTGATGATGGCGACGACGAGGCCGATCAGCAGTGAAGCGCCCAGCAGCGCGCCGCCCAGCCAGGCGACTTCGGCCGACTTGGCGCGAGCACTTTCCATGAAGCTTTCGGCACGCTGGTTGGAATTTGCGGTGATCGCCTGGTTCTTTTCGGAATTTACGCGGGCTGCGTCGGCCCCAATGCCGTGCAGCAGGGCCAGCGCGCCGGCGCGGTCTCCTGCTTTGGCCTTGGCGGCGATCTGCTTCACGGTATCGGTGTAGGTGGCGAAGCTGGATAAGGAATCGTCGAACATCGCCTTGTCGCCGTCGAAGGCGTCCCTGGCGGCGCCGATCGCGGCCAGAAAATTCTGCGCTTCGAGATTGGCGGACTCCTCAGCTTGCGCGATCTCTTGCGGCGTTTGGGCCAGGATCAGATCGCGTGAGGCCATGCGCATGGTGCGGAAGGCGACCCGCGCCTTTCCGATATTGTCGACCACCTTGAAGGGGGAATCGTGGAAGGCGCTGGTGATCTCGGCCAGATCGTGAGCGCTTCTGATGCCGATTATTCCGACCATCACGGTCATTAGAACCAGAATGCCGAAGCCGAAGTGCAGGCGGGTGGAAATGCGTAAATCGGAAAAGTAAGCCATGGTGTTTCCCCATGTCTATGCCCAGAGAGGACGTTCTCCCCATCATAGCGAATAGAACGGGAAATCGGCCGTCTATCTTCGGAAGGAACAGATTCGCTCGATGATAAGGTCCAGGGCGACCAGCGCCGATTGCTCCCGCACCGACTCGCGGTCGCCCGCGAACAGGCAGGCGCGATGTAGGGTAAGCGTTCCACGAAGCGCGGCGGCAATATGGACCGTGCCGACCGGTTTGCTTGCCGAGCCGCCATCGGGCCCGGCGATTCCGGTGATGGACAGGCTGACATCGGCGCGTGAATGGCTGACCGCGCCTTCGGCCATGGCGCGCGCCACCTCGGCGCTGACGGCGCCATGCGCTTCGATCAGCGCGCCCGGCACGCCCAGCATCTCGATCTTGGCGTGGTTCGAATAGGTGACGAAGCCGCGCTCGACCACGCTTGAGCTGCCCGGTATGGCGGTCAGCGCGGCGGCGACCAGGCCACCCGTGCAGGATTCAGCGGTTGCCAGCATCAGCCCGTGCTGACGGCACAGCGCCAGCACATCATCTGCCTTGGCGGTCAGCGCTTCGGGCAGGCTCATGGCAGACCCGCCTTGTGCAGCAGCGTCAGCACGGCCAAGCCCATCAGCCCGGCCAGCACATCGTCGAGCATGATGCCGAGTCCCCCCTTGATCTTCTGGTCGGCCCACGAGACCGGCCAGGGCTTCCAGATGTCGAACAGGCGGAACAGGGCGAATCCCAGCGCATAATCGAGCAGGGACGGGGGGGTGAGCAGCAGCGTAAGCCATTGCCCGACCACTTCGTCGATCACCACCCAGCTCGGATCCTCCAGCCCTTCGGCCCGCACGATGCGCTCGCTGGCCCACCAGCCGATGACGAAGACGAGGACCGAGGCGATGGCCAGCGCGGGAGGTCCGCCCAGCCACCACAGCAGCCAGCCGAGCGGCAGCGCCGCGGCGGAGCCCCAAGTGCCCGGCGCAGGCTTCATCCAGCCAGCCCCGAACCAGCTGCATAGCAGGCGCTCGACCATCAACGCTTGATGTCCCGCTCGAGCTGAGAGGTGGTGGCGGAGCCGAGTTTGCGCCGATAGATCTGCGTGGCTTCCAGCACACGTTGGACGTAATCGCGGGTTTCCCAATAGGGAATGCTTTCGATCCAGTCGACCGCATCGACCTCCGAGCTGCGCGGATCGCCCATATCCTTGAGCCAGTGCCGCACCCGGCCGGGCCCGGCATTATAGGCCGCCGCCGTCAGCAGGTAGGAGCCGTTGAAGTCGTTGAGCAGATCGCCGACATAGGCCGAGCCGAGCTTGACATTGAGCGATGGATTGGCGGTCAGCTGGGCGCTGAGATTGTCCTTCTTCTTAAAGGCAACCTTGAGCGCCTTGGCGATCTGGGCGGCGGTGGCCGGCATCAGCTGCATCAGCCCCTTGGCGCCGACACCACTGACCGCATCGGCGTGAAAGGCGCTCTCCTGGCGGATCAGGCTCAGCACAAGCGCATGCTCGGGCTTGTCGCCGGCGGCGGGGACGACCGGATAGCCCGATTGGATCAGCGGAACACCCTGGCGCTCGGACTGTTTGGCCACCGTCACCGCGATGTCGGGGCGGCCCAGCGACTGGGCGAGCTTGGCGGCCAGCTCGCGCTCGCCGGGGGTTTGTGCCAGGTCGATCGCCCGCAGCATGAAGGGGCGGACCAGATCGGTTTCCTTGATCTCTCCCAGCAGATGCGCTGCCTGGGTCATTTCCTGATGTTCGAACTGGGCGATATCGGCCTGGGTCGGCTTGGGGTCGGGGGGCAGAGGCTGCAGCTGGTCCTGATGGAGGCGGCTTACCGCCAGCTGGCCATAGAAGGTGGTGACATTCTGCGCCGCCAGATTGAACCAGCGCACCGCCTCGTCGCCCTGGCCCAGCGCCTCGCAGGCGCGGCCGGCCCAATAGGCGGCGCGGGAGCGGCTGCGCGGGATGACGACATGGTCGTACATGCGGGAAAAATGGTCGAGACCCTGGGTCGCGTCGGACAGAAAGCGCAGAGCGATCCAGCCACTCAGCCATTCCGCGTCGGCGAAACCGGCGCCATCGGTCTGGCCGTGATTCTGCGCGAGGTCGTAGGCAACCGAGACATTGCCCTTCTGCAGGGCGCGCCGCGCCAGCACGGCGCGCTCGGTCCACCACAGATCGGGTCGGACCTGATCGTGCGCCGGATGGCGCAAAAGCTGGATGGCGCCATCGTCATCGTCGCGATTGCGGCGGTAACGCACCCATTCATAGATCAGGCCGGGATCGTCCTTGACGCTGGCCGGCAGGTTTCTGGCCAGGCTTTCCGCATTGGAGGCCTCATTGTCGAAGGCGAGGCGGGCCTGAGCCAGCAGCTTGTGGTCGGCATCGACCCGGCTCAGCTGCTGGCGGACGGCGCTATCCTGATGGTCCCACAGCAGACGGTCGAGGCGGGCGATATCGTCCTCGTCGCGGATCTGCTCCTCGAAATTATTGAGGAACAGCCGCTCCTGCACCTGACCGAAATTGCCCGAGATCCAGAATTTGCGCACCAGCTCGGCGGCCTGATCGGTGCGGCCCTGGTCGAGCAGGGCTTTGCCATAGGCCATGGCGCCATCGACCGATGTCGGAGGGTGCTGGTCGAACCAGTCGAGAATGGCGGATTTCGGCGTGGCCGCGGTGATGGCTTCCTCGGCGCGGCGTTCGAGCGTGGTCTGTTGCGGCCAGTCTGGATTGGCCCGCATGAAGCTGGTGATCTCGCCAAATTCGGCGCCCGACCCGGCCGTGACGTAATATTGCCACTCCAGCACCTTGGCCAGCAGCTTGTTATGCGCCTTGTGGGTGGCGGTCAGCGCCCAGTCGAAATGCTGCTTGTGTGCGGAATCGAAGGCGAGCTTGTAGAGATGCTCGTCGTCGGCCGAGAGCGCGCCGGCGCGCGATTGGGTGGCGCCGAGGCACAGCATGATGACGCTGACGGCGGCCGCAGTACGGAAACCACGAATCGAACGACGCACCCCATCGACCTCAAAACCAGAAATTACTGAAAAGCTTTCCCGAAGCATGGTCATCTTATGGCCTGCCACTCTGCACCGGCAACTCCAAAGAACCGGTTAAAACCGCGCCTCTTGCCGCAGCGGGCGGGCGGGGCTATGTTCCACCCCTTCCATATTCCTCGCCAATTCCTGTTCGAAGGCTGCCATCATGTTCCAAGGGTCTATCACCGCGCTCGTTACCCCCTTTTCGGGCGGTGCGGTCGATGAGAAAGCCTTTCAGTCCTTCGTCGATTGGCAGATAAAAGAGGGCACCCACGGCCTGGTTCCCTGCGGCACCACGGGCGAATCGCCGACGCTGTCGCATGACGAGCATAAGCGCGTCGTCGAATTGTGCGTCGAGGCGGCGGGCGGTCGCGTGCCGGTGATCGCCGGGGCCGGGTCGAACTCGACCGCCGAGGCGATCGAATTGTCTCGCCATGCCAGATCGGCCGGCGCATCCGCCGTCCTGATCGTCACGCCTTACTACAACAAGCCCAACCAGGAAGGGCTCTATCAGCACTTCAAGGCGATTCACGACGCCGCCGATCTGCCGATCGTGATCTATAACATTCCCGGCCGCTGCGTGATCGATATGAGCGTCGAGACCATGGCGCGCCTGGCCAAGCTGCCCAATATCGTCGGCGTCAAGGACGCCACGGCGGATCTGTTGCGCCCGATCCGCACCCGGGCCGCCATCGGCGAGGATTTCTGCCAGCTGTCGGGCGAAGACGGCACGGCGGTCGCCTTCCTGGCCCAGGGCGGCGTCGGCTGCATCTCGGTGACATCGAATGTGGCGCCGCGCCTGTCCGCCGATCTGCAGAACGCCTGGGTCAAAGGTGACTTGGCGACGGTCATGTCGATCCAGAAGAAGCTGGCGGCGCTCAACGACGTGATGTTCGTCGAGACCAACCCGACGCCGGTGAAGTTCGCTTTGTCGCTGATGGGCAAGATCAAGCCGGATCTGCGTCTGCCGCTGGTGCTGCCGTCCGAGGCGAGCCAGGGCAAGATCAAGGCTGTCCTGCAGGAACTCGGTTTCATCTGATATGGCGAGGCCAACCCTTATCGCCGGCAAGATCGCCGCGGAAAACCGCAAGGCGCGGCATGAATATTCGATTCTCGATACGATCGAAGCCGGTATCATGCTGCAGGGCACCGAGGTCAAGAGCCTGCGCCTGGGCCGTGCCCAGCTGGCCGAGGCCTATGCCGGGCAGACCGACGGCGAGTTGTTCCTGTTCAATGCCTATATCCCGGAATATCAGGTCAAGACGGCGTTCACCCATGAGACCCGCCGCCCGCGCAAGCTGCTGGTGCATAAGAAGGAAATGCGCAAGCTGCTGGGCGCCATCACCCGCGATGGTATGACCCTGGTGCCGCTGTCGATTTTTTTTAACGATCGCGGGCTGGCCAAGGTATCCTTGGGCTTGGCCAAGGGACGCAAACTGCACGACAAGCGCGCCGCCGAAAAAGAGCGCGATTGGAGCCGCGAGAAGTCCCGATTACTGCGCGACAAGGGCTGATACGATGGCTTCCGATGGCGGTATCAAGGACAAGCTGATTGCCGCCAAGCAGCGCTGGGCGAAGGAGGGGCGTCTGCTGACCGGCCAGACCGATCCCGCCCATCAGCGCCGTCTGCCGCCCGGCCAGCGCGAGGTGCAGGACTGGCCGGTTCTCGATCTCGGCATCACGCCCCGGCTCTATCCCGACACCTGGCAATTCTCGGTGGGCGGCGCCGTCGAAAGACCGCTGAAATGGGGTTGGACCGACTTCATGGCCCAGCCGCAGCATACCGTCCGCTGCGATATCCATTGCGTCACCTCCTGGTCGCGCTATGACAATGACTTCACCGGCGTGCCCTTCCTGCACCTGCTCGATCTGGTGCGGCCCCGGTCCGAGGCGCGTTTCGTGATGTTGCGCTCGTTCGACGATTACACGACCAATGTGCCGCTTGCGCACCTCGCCGACGAAGACGTGCTGCTGGCGCATGCCTGGCAGGGCCAGCCGATCAGCGCCGAGCATGGCGGCCCGATGCGCTTGATCCTGCCCAAGCTCTATCTTTGGAAAAGCGCCAAATGGCTGCGCCATATCACCTTCATGGAGAAGGATGCGCCCGGCTATTGGGAGCAGCGCGGCTATCACAGGCGGGGCGACCCGTGGACGGAGGAGCGGTATGGCTAAGACCGGCATGTTGGCGGCGTTGTTCGGGGTGTTCGCACCCTCTTCGTCGGAGGCGGTTTCGGCCTGGGATTTCTCCTTCCTCGCCATCGATGGCGAGCCTATCAAGCTGTCGCAATTCGAGGGTAAGGCAGTGCTGGTGGTGAATACCGCCTCGCAATGCGGTTTCACCCCGCAATATAAAGGGCTGCAAGCGCTTTATCAGAAATATCGCCAGCGCGGGCTGGTGGTGCTCGGCGTACCGTCCAACGATTTCGGCGGGCAAGAGCCTGGCAGTCCGCACGAGATCCGGGAATTCTGTCAGACCAACTTCTCGGTGGATTTCCCGCTGACCGAGAAGGTCAAGGTGACCGGCGAGGACGCCCATCCGTTTTTCCGCTGGGCGGCAAAAGAGATGGGGCCGCTGGCCAAGCCGCGCTGGAACTTCCATAAATATCTGATCGCCCCCGATGGGCGGCTGGTCGATTGGTTTTCCAGCGTGACCTCGCCGGATCAGGCCTCCGTCAGCCGCGCGATCGAAGCTAATCTTCCGCAGTAGCATGGGGATGGCGCGCCTCCTTCTGCTGCTCGGCCTGCTTCTGGCGGGTCGCGCCGGAGCATCTGACCAGCCCGTGGTCGTCGCCACGACCGAGCGTCTGCCGATGGCCTATGTCGAGAATGGCAGGCTGACCGGCGTGCTGGTGGATCTGACCCAGGAAGTCTTTCGCCGCGTCGGCCGTCCCCTCGACTTCCGGGTCTTGCCGTGGCCTCGCTGTGTAGCCGAGGCGCGCTCGGGGGGAATCGATGCCGCCCTCACCATGTTCCGCACGCCTGAGCGCGAGGCGCAATTCGCCTTCACTCAGGAAGAGCTGTTGCCGCAGAAGCAATCCCTGTTCGTTGGCAAGGACGG
>Ga0116226_10003531_pt1 | contig 13797 bp, 12 predicted proteins | sample S1TSphfallax_FD_89692 | JGI IMG/M metagenome (GOLD analysis project Ga0116226, IMG submission 89692) | Host-associated microbial communities from peat moss isolated from Minnesota, USA - S1T2_Fa - Sphagnum fallax MG | ecosystem: Host-associated > Plants > Peat moss > Unclassified | place: USA...
ACAAGAGAATTTGGGACAAATGGAAAGCGCCCGAGGGCTTCACCCCCTCCTGGCCATTCGTGCTTTTCGGAGAAAATGTCATGGAGCGCGAGGATGACCCTCCTGGGCTCCTCGCATACCACACTAGCGGCTTCACCTACTTTAGACAACCTCTCGACATCCTCCGTAGTTTTATCCTTTATCACCTCTAGTCCAAAAGGTGCCGAAGGCACTTTGGTGACCAATACTCCCTCAAGAAGGTCCTCTTCCAGGCATGGGTGGCGACGGTTGAAGTCGATATGGCCACTTGGAAGGCTATTAGATCTCACCGCCCCGCCAAGGATCCTAACACCCAATCTAGCATCGAGCTAGCCTTTAGGAAGGAATGGCTTCACTTGAACATTCTCGGGAAAGACAATGCCACCATTGGGTGGCATTTCCTTCCCCCCATGTATTATTTGAACTTTTATAATGTTTGATGGGGCTGTTGCTTCCTCCCCCTCTCCGGGGTTCTCTGCGTTGCTCCGCAACACCCACATCCAAATGGCTTTTATTCTCGGGACTTCCAAGGAGGAGTCCTGAAATTGTCCCGGTTTGGACTCCCAAAACTTTGGGAGCTCACAACTCCCGGCTCAAACCTCAGATTGGAATGAGGTCTAAAGCAAACTTGTAGCTCTCCTCAAGAGCTTTCCAACGATGTGTTGCACTCCATCTGCACACACCGGGGTCGGGTCGATTCCCAACTTTTTGTGGTCGGGAGTCAAACTGCCAATTTGACTTTCGGCCCTTCTTTTGCCCATAACTTGTGTTGCAAATGTCCAAATGGCTCATGCGAGACCATTTTCGACATTTACACTTCAAGGCCTTTCCAATGTTATAAAGAACACCTCAAGGCAAGGTGTTTTTCCCTTTTCTGTTGAGCTTTGAAGTTGCAAGAGTCCCAGAGGACTCCAAGTTCCCACTTTTGGGAATGTGAGTCTCATCCTCACACTTGCCCCAAAGTGGGGTTGCGACACACATATTAGGCATAAGCTTGGGCTTGATGTCAAAATATAATATTAATGCAATATGTGCCATATAAACACCATGTAATTTTGTTATGGATAAATTCACAAAATTTACTTCATGCATGTGTAGTGAACAAATGTAATTTGTTGTTGTAAGAAAAATACATATTCTATTATCAAATTTTCAAGTGCATTTATTTTTTAATTGTGATAAATAAAATAAATTTAAGCAATGTATTTTTTTGTCTTCCTTGGGTTAAAAGTAATGTTGTCAAATTCATTTTTATTTGCAAGTTTGCATCAACTTTGAATTGAACTTCCTTCTTGTTCTTAATTTCACACATAATCTTTTTCAATCACATAATGTTTAATCATCTCTTTATTACACACTTGTATGGAAGTAAATAGCTTTTGACTAAGGCATGTTGACCAATTGTGATAAAGAATCACTACTATAAAATGTGGGTGTACTTAATTAGTCCTTGTTCACTAAACCAATGAATTCATTTCTTCCCCACTAAGTCCCATTCACTATGACCAATGATTTCACTTAACACTTGGTGAAATCACTTGGCATATAGGGACACTTTTTGTTGTAGTGAACATATTGTTGGATTTATGTATTTAATATTGTTATCACAATCCACCAATCTTGCCATTTAAAATGTATAAATCTAATGTTGTACCTCACACCAAGTTTGAGTTTTAAATTTGAAGATGAACCAATGTGCCCCAAGTGGAAACCACCAAGTTTCTACAAGTTTCACAAAATGAGTGTCAAAGATTTGTCCCAAAATCAAATCCTCGTATGGTAAAGTGTGTAACTAGGATAAAGAGAAACAAACAACACAAGTAATGTTGGAACCTTGTTTATTAGTTATAAAGTTTGAAATAGGCTAATGTACCACCACAATCGAATTATCCTTTATCTCCAATATTTGGATAGGTTTTATTTTAACTTCATTGGGAGGCTTGCATAATTTTATAAATCAAAGTAATTTACATTGAAGAAATCATCTTAAATGGAGCACTTCATTTATGGATGTTGTAAAAATAATCAAATATGATGCAAATCCTTCTTCTTGGATTGTTTTAGTACAATGGATTGAAGGGGTGCTCTACTCTTTAAAAAAATGAAAAGGAATTTTTAATGTTGAAATTGTATATATAAATGTTACGATTTGTGCACTCTTTAGTAAAATTAGATAAGCATGTGCTAAAAGCTCCAAATTCTTGCTAAATTTTCCTCTTGCAATTTGCATGTCTTTTAGATGGCACACATGCAAACAACATGCAACATTTAAATATTAATTTAGTGAAGAAACCATTTAAAACAATTAAAGACACCAATTTGAACAATCTTATTGGTGACAAAATTGTTTTTCAGACTTAGGCACAAGCTTATGAGGTTATTACAAGATTTAAGAGTTAGTTTATTGAAAATAACTCCTTAAAACAATTTAAAGCTCCTACTATAACAATTTCATTTGGCCACATAAGCTTTCTTTTTCACACCTCAATGTACAACACATTCCACAAACTTGGTATATTTGTGAATGTTTTCTACACTATTATTATATCCTTGTTTTTACAAAAGTGGGGGATTTTCAAAGGTTGTGAGTTGCACACAGTTGAAGAGAATAATGATGTCAAAAAGTAATCCAAGTCAAACATGTCACCAAAAAGGAGGGATGATAATGTATAGGAAGCAACCTACCACCTACAAATTGATTTTTAGATCTTGTGCACTACTTTTCGATGTAAATTCCCACCTCCTAAATCATTAGTGTGAAATATAGTTTTCAAACTAAAACATGCATGTAGTCCAACCAATTGAATATAGGCCAATACATATTCATCTTTATGTTGTCGTTTCAATTTTGTTTTTTCTATATTGATTTAATTTGTGGCTAAATATGCTTATTCCATGCATAAATAGGAGGAAATTTGAATTCCTTACCCTTCTAAGATCCCGTTTAAAGTTCATGGTCTTCAATCTACCTTAATTACCCAATAACAAATTTCAGGTTCAAGGTTTAAAGGTCTTTAGGTTTTTAAGGTTTATGATGTACAACAATGAACACTAGCTCTCCAAGGTTAGCAAAGATGAAAAAAATTTGATGTTGTGAAAAAAATTATTTTTGTAGTATTAGCAAAAGAAACATATGATCATCATAATTTCATATTGTGATGGCTTAATGGTTACAAGTATATTGTCTTGAGAAATAACATGTTGTAATAAAAGTCATTATTAAAATTCATATATATATATGAACTCATTGACAAATTATTCACAATAATGATTTGAAATAAACATAACAATGAAAACAATCATAACCAACAAAAGAACTTGATAAAAGAAAATATTCTCTTGCATGTTAACAACAAACATAATGACTATATTTTCTTGTTGTTTCTATAAATGTGATAGAAACTTAGGTTGTTTTCATTGTCAAGCAACCATTTTGTGAGCTTTGTTGCAATGCCACCACATACTTGCTCACTTGTGCACAAAATATGAAACAATACCATGTTGTGTATGAAAAAATACAAGCTTCCAACCAAAATTGGTAGTAAGTTTGGTCTACCAAGTTTGTCCTCATGTTAGAATGCAAATGTGTTCCTTCTTCCATGGATGTTGCAATAGGTTTTACAATCTTCATTCCAAACCTCTTGAATATGCTATGCACATAAGACTTTTCTACTTGCATGATAGGTCTATAGCTTAAGCAACAAACTCCAATCCTATGCAAAGCCTTGTCAATTTAGTTTGGACATTTCAAACATTATAGTTCCAAGTTGTTTTCCAATACACGCTAACTTGGCCAAATGGTCTTTTGTCAATAATAAATCATTAACATAATTAATAATGATTATAACATACTTTCCTCCCTCAATCAATAAATATAAGTTATGATCAAAGTCATTTAAACCCATGTCTTGCTCCCAAGGGGATGATCCATTTAAGAATACCAAACATGATTTATTTGCCTCTAATTCATAAACATAATTATTTCATCCCTTCATGATCACCTTGAAACCTTGGGACTAAACCATTTCAACCTCCTCATGGACAATGCAATTGAAAAACATTGACTTTATATCCCAAGTTTGAATGGATCGCTTATTATTGGTTGCCATTGTGATAATTACAAGATTTGTTGGCCATTTGACATATTGACATATTGGTTAATAGAATATTGAAAATTGACTATTTTCATTTGTTCAAGCCTTCATGCCATATGGCAACCTTTGAGCCTATATAAGCTTCCATTTGTTGTGTTTTTCACCATAAAAACCCATTCAAGGCTAATATGGGTGTCTTCCAAGCTTTATTCTTCAAAATTGAGTCATATTCTTGTGGAATGGCATTCCTCCAACCTAGGTGTTAAATCACTTCAAAAAAGTCACATGGTCGTTGTGTGTCTAGTTTACATGCAAAATTCCAAGCCATTTGAATGAAAACACATTTAGATTTCATTGTTTAATAATAATTCACAAAATATATTTTTCACGAAGAATATGTTTTGACAAGTTACAACCTTTGTTCATGAAAAATAATTTACTAAGAACATAAAATTAAATGTAAGATTGAATTTATAATCTTAGTTTATATTAATAATTGATATTATTTGCATTCATATTATATTATAAAGTAATAACATATTATTTCAACAAGTCATAAAATAACATTTTTTGTTATATTATTTTTAATATATAATATATCATACATTATATTTATATGTTTATAAAAGAATTTATGTCTACAATATAATGTATTAACACTATATATAACATACATATACGTGAAAGTATGATTGGGTGGTACCACTAGGAATCTCACAATGGTTATTTTCCTTGAACTTTTTGGTTAGGATCAATTTTCAAACAAGGTTTGGGGTTTTTTCTTTTGTGGATATAAAATCTATAGGTATTTTAAATGGTATTCTATTTGATTTTTTTATTGGGTAATTATTTTATTATGTATAATTTAGTTATGAATTTCCAAATTTTAATAACTTGTTTTTTGAAAGGGCCACATGAATAACGAATACAAATTTGTAACAATTTCCACCTTTTTTTTATTGCAATGGAAACTTCAACCCATATAATCTGGCACGTAATAAATAAAAATGAAAAAAACATAATTTATAATTATGAAAACATTTAAAGAAAAGGGCCTAGGAATATTATTTGGCTAATTTTTGTTTCTTGACCATTCCTTGAAGTGGTTATTAGTGAGTCCACCCAATCATGTTTTCACCCATACATTTAATTATTCTAACCATAATTACGATGAAATATATGGATTAATGAAAAATTATAAAATTTTATCCAATATTCAAATAATAATTTGATAAAATACAAAAAAGTTGACCTTAATGAATTACCATAATGAATTGCTTCCATTAAAAGTGGACATGACTCAAGTTTCACCCAAGGTGAAATGGCACAACTATATGGTGATTTAATTCACTTTTAAAGCTCCATAGTGTCATGAACACAAAAACAACCAAGTCTACATGATTTTAAACCAAGATAAAAATAAAAACAAACTTAATTCCAAATCTAGATCGTGAGACAAGAAAAACAATAACAAGAACATGACACATGTAAAACAAGAATCCACCAAGATTTTCTCGCAAGGAAGATACAAAAATAAAACAAATTTATAACAAGAAAATGTACCCAAAACTATTGTTGAACATATTAAAACTAATGAAAAATTCTACCTCTATTCATACTCATTGCACACCTAACTCAAGGAAGTGAACACGGTGAAACTTCCAATCCACATGTGGCATGTGTTCACCCATGTGTGCCCATGTGCACTCATGTGTGAACTATGAATGAATTAAGTCAACTAAAAGTGAATTGAAAGTGAACTAAAAATTAATTAGAAGTGAACTAAAAGTGAATTAAGAGTTAATTAAAAATGAACTAGGATTTAATTAAGAATGAACCAAAAGTTAATTGAAATTGAACTAAAAGTGGAGTAAAAATTAACTAAAAATGAACTAGGATTTAATTAAGAATGAACCAAAAGTTAATTGAAATTGAACTAAAAGTGAAGTAAAAATTAACTAAAAATGAACTAGGATTTAATTAAGAATGAACCAAAAGTTAATTGAAATTGAACTAAAAGTGAAGTAAAAATTAACTAAAAATGAATTAAGATTTAATTAGAAGTTAATTAAGAGTGAATTGAAACTAAACTAAGAATTAAGTGAAAATTCATTACATTTCATGAATGAATTTTATGGTGTTGACATCCATAACATTGACAATGGTTGAAGGACACCATGAAGCCGATGACAATGATTCTTTACTCAAGCACAAACATTGCAAGAACTGGCAAACTCCTTCACATACTTCCAAAGTTGTGACCACCAATAATATCGAAACATTAATTCCATGGTCTTGTTGGAGCCAAAATGACATGTAGTCAAAGTATCATACCTAGCCTGGAGGCTTGAAGATGTGTAGGGCCATTAGGAATATACAAAAGACCATTGTGATATTACAAACCATCTTGAAACTCAAATTTGGCATGATCACTGGAATTTTTTTGAACTGACAATGACTTTTTAATTAGCCTTGGATGCCAATAGCAAAAGGGTCTTTTTTCGAATTTTCATGAATTTGACAAAAAAAAGGTTATGTCATTAGGAATTATTGACAACGCTTAAAGTAAAAAATGTTCATGTTTGAAAATGACATCACATTATTGCTTATAGGTTGTGTCTCCCTCCTTAAGTGTGAGGTATGAACAACGGGACAACGCATCAAGTTTCCTTTGTTAGTGTTTAGGGTGATATGTGATGACAAATCAAAATCAGGACAAGGACAATGGCCACTAAGCTTGACGTCGGTTCAAAACACGAGTTGTCATGAAATATTGCAAGTTCTTATGTTAATACACAATGATTTCAAGTTGAGATCCTTTAAGCAAATGACGTCACTCGTCAAAGGCATCCATGATTGCTATAAGTTTTTTATCATGAATCTTATAATTAATCTCCACAAAAGAAAAAATACAAAAATGGAAGTCGACATGATGAAGAAGATTGTCTTCTCCAAGTTATGAAAGTACGGTGCCTATTGCAAAGTCAGAAACGTCCATCTCCAAAATAAAAGGTTTAAAAGGGTCTACATGAATAAAGGGTGTGGTAGTCTTGAAAAAAACCTTCAAAGATTGAAAGGAATCATTAGTTTGAACTTTCCAAGAAAAAGGTTGATCCTTTTAAGTCAAATGAGTAAGAGGGGCAACTATTGAAAAATATTAAGTAATGAAACATTGATAAAAGTTGCCAAATCTAAAAAAACATTGGAGATCTCAAATAGAAGCTGAAATAACTTAGTCAATAATGGTTTACAAAAATCCATGTGAATGCCATCTCTAGAGATGATGTAACCCAAGAATTCCAATTTAGATTAATGGAATTCACATTTTTTCAATTTGGCACAAAGTTTAACTTCCCAAAGCTTTTCCAAAACCAGATGGAGATGGTGTTCATGGTCTTGCATGTTTTTGGAGAAAATGAGGATATCATTGATGTAACAAACCACGAAATCATCCAAGTAATCACAAAAGGCATCATTCATTAGATGTTGAAAGATAACAAACATGTTGGTAAGACCAAATGGCATCACAACATATTCAAAATGGTCATAACGAGTTCTAAACGTTGTTTTCCATTCATCAACTTTTTGAATGTGCACCAAGTTGTATGCTTCACATGAATCAATCTTAGTGTACATTTTGGCATGACTTAACTAGTCCAACAACCTTAATATCAAGGTAAAAGGTATCAATTCTTGATGGTGAATCAATTCAGTCCAAGACAATCAACACATATTTGTAAATAACCATATTTCTTTTTGATAAAAAGGATAGGGACATCAACTGGAGATTTGGAATGTCAAATGAACCTTTTTTCGAGATTTTTTTAATGTATTTGTGAAGCCCTACAAGTTCATTTTGTGACAAATTGTAAATGGGTGTGAATGGAGGTTGCGTTCTTTTGTCAAAATCAATGGTCTAGTTGTATGATTGATGTTTTTGACAAGGTGTCCACATTTTTCTTCTCAAACACATCCTTGAATTTCTGGTATTGGAAAGGAATTTCATGTGGACATGGTTCAATATTTGGTGAAGAAAGAATGTAAGTAAAAAATGCATATCCTTTCTTAACAACCTTTGTGAAAACTTTTGCTTTAACAAACAAAGGCTTGGGGTCCTAGGCCTTATTGTATTACCGAGGTTTTCCTTCTACTTCAAATTCTACATGTTTATAACTAGGGTTCCACATTCCAAGGTCACGTGTTGTGGTGTTTCAAATTGAAGACTTTTCATATGCCAAACCACTCATGAATTATGTAGATCAAACCAAAATAATTTAATGATGATAAGATTTCTTGGAGATGAAATGACATTGAAAACAACCTTGATGGTGTGGGAATTAATGGTAACATTTAATGCTTGGCTTCATGTGTGACTAGTCCTAATGAAAAGTTCCAAGCATTAATGACCTCAACCAACATTTGTGTGCTCTTTTCCACTAGAGCCAACTCGTATTGTTGCACCTATTATTTATCAATGAAACATGTTGATGTGCCAAAATCAAGCAATGTTTGGGCTTCCATTTTCATAAACTTATTACATTTGACAATGATTAGTACCAAGAAACATGGTGCTAGATCTGAAGATAGGTTGGGACCGTTCCCATTACATGATGTATTAAAGTCTAGCTTCATGGTCCTTACTAAGACCATACACATTTGTTTTTCAACTCTTTTGGTTGTGGATTGGTAACAAAGATGACATGTGTTGCATGTGGACCACATTTCTTTGGACATTCATGAACAACATGACTTGGTTCTCCACAATACAAATAAAGATTGTTTGTTCATTGACGTTGCTTCTCTTGTTTCATGAAGGGTTTGAATATTGTTTTATCAATATTCATGGGGTCGTTTTTTGGCAAGGTTGCCAAAGGTTGGGTTGAGATTGTAAGTGGAAAACTCCTTTATGTTGCTAATGTTGCAAAACTCCTTTGTGTTGTCAATGTTAGTTCATGACACTTTTATTGTCAATATTCAAAAAGCATGTTGTCACACTAAATAGCTTGTGCAAAAGCATGACTTAATGTTGAAGGGTCTCTAACATGGTGAGTAGCAAGTCCTTCACATCACTTCATTACCTAAATTGGAACTAATTTATGAATGCTACTTCACCCCATGAAATATCACAAAGCTATTATTTAAAATTCGATGCATATATTGCAACTAAATGTGATCCTTGACAAAAAAATCGTATTTTGATGTTAAAAGAACAATTTTTGTTCGAATCTTCAAGTGGCATTGAACTTTTCAAAGGAAGCTTTCAAAGTTGTTGAATAAAGGTGGTTGATGCTCCAACAAAGGTGCAAACTAAACAAAGGCCATGTTTAACAACAAAGTACCAATGAGTCCAACTTGGGTTGGGCCAGTTAGATATTGACGAGGATGAAATTAGAGGATAAGACGCACTTAGTAGGAAAAACCTCAAAACTTTGAATGTGCGCCATTAAATTTGTCAAATAGGCTAATTTGTGGCTCCTTTGGTTGGGGTTGTGTTGTGAAAAAACATCCCAAAGAGGTTGAAGCTTGATTGGTTTACAAATGAGCAACACATTCACAAAATGATTAATTTTCATGTTCAAGATTCCTAAGGATAAAAAGGACTTCTTCCATAAATGTAGACATGATCTCGAAACAAAAGGAAAACAAGAAAAAATGATGAAAATAAGTTTGATGGAAGTTTGTTCAAATTGTTATGGGCACAAAAACAACCAAGTCTACATGATTTTTGAACCAAGACAAGAACAAAAATAAGCTTAGTTTCAAATCTAGATCATGAAACAAGAAAAATAAAAATAAGAACACAATACATGCAAAACAAAAATTCAATAAGATTTTATTGCAAGGAAAATATAAAAACAAAACAAGGTAATGATAAGAGAACACATCCAAAACTAGTGTTGAACATACTAAAGGTAACATGGAATTATATTTATAATATACTTATCAGACACCTAGCTTTTGAAGAAATTTACGAATAAACTTTCAACTTACATGTGGCCCATGTTCACCCATGTGTGCCCATGTGCACCCATATGTGAATTAAGAATCAACTAAAAGTGAATTAAAATTTTAATTAGAAGTGAATTGAAAGTGAACTAAAAGTTAATTATAATTGAATTAAGTGTAATTAGAATCTAACTAAAAATGAATTAAAATTAAATCATGAATTAAGTATAAGTTCATTACAAATCATGAATGAAAAATTATATGAATGAATTCCATGGCATTGGCCTTCATGATACAATGATTGGGTTAATGAATTACATCCACAATTGTTATTAATGCCATAATAACAAAAAAAAATCCCCTTTTAAATGCAATAAAGAGTGTCCTTTTAAATGGTTGTAAGGCCCTTCACTTTGCAAAAAGTTCTTATATGAAGGCAAAAAATATGGGAGCCCTTCAAAATAAATGTCAACTAAAAAATGAACCTTACAACATGAAAGGTTACAATTGAAAATGAAAAGTTGATACATTCATTTACAATATTATTTGTCTAGTAGCAATGGTGGGCTATGTTAGAGTAAGTTTGTTATGGTAGACCCATAAAATTCAATTATAATAATAATGGCTCTTGACAACTTAGGTAGGACTTAATTGAGACAAATTGAACTTAGTTGGACTTGGGTGGACAATAAGGCCTACTTCACATTGTGCAAGATATAAAGTTTGCTTACAAGTCTTGGTTGACATTCTTTTCAAGAAGCAAGAGGCAAGGTTTTGGTTGTAGTCAATTCTTGACAAATACAAATAACATTACAAACCCAAATCTATATATTTTTATTTGAAGATTGTTGGTGGGTGTTTCCCTACTTTCTATAAAGATGTAAGGACTTTCTTTGTTTTTATAACTTGTTGACAACTTAGCAGTTGTAGCAAGTTTATGTGTATTTTATTTCCTTCATAATGATTGAATCATCATTTTATTTTGAAGGGATACAAAAATTGTCTCAAAGTATGACACTCTCTTGATGCCAATTTGGTAAAAATTGATTTTGTATCCCAACTAGCCCATGATGTTTCTTTTGGGGGAAATCATGGGAGTGTTGGGTTTATAACAATATAAGCATGCACAATATCTTGGTTGTGTGCACAAAAAATGGCATCTTAATGGTCCAATTCCAAGTTTTTAAAAAATTGATGTTTCATTCAATAGTGGGGTTAGGAGACATGGATAGTTACATTTGTGTGGTTGCTAGATGGTTAAAACATAAGTCACCAACAATTGGGTGTAGAGGTAGGCTAATTTGCAACACATTTCTAGCCCTTATTTTGCACCACATTCCAAGCTAATCATTTATTCATTCAAGAAATGTCAACATTCAACACATCACACTTATTTTACCTATGACTAGTGGTGTAAAGATTTGATGGCTTGTAAAGGTTTTCCTACTTGGGTTTTCATATCCACCCCAAGGATGCATGCTAAGTTGTGTGGTGGGTTTTCTTTCAACCAAATAAATAAATCATTTAGATTAAAACTTATTATTTAACTTACTATTTGTCGGGACTCTAAAATTGAAAACACATAAATGACAGATAAAATTGTAAAGGGTTGCACATGACTACAAGTTGATTTCTAGGGTGATATATAAGTTTTGAACTACTATTTCTCCCCAAAAAAGGTACCTAATGAGCCTTCAAAAATCTCAAAAAAATTGTCCTTTCCTTTTTGACAAGATGACAAAAGCATTTTTGGTTATTTTCTTGCCTCTTCCCTCAAAAACAAAAAAAATCCACAAAGCTAGAAACTTGGATTTCCCTTTCAAGTTTGTTTTTTTGTTTGTTTGTTGCTAGATGTAGCTTCATAGACTTTTACCACTCAAGTTCCTAATGCTCATCTTTGTACTATTCTTTGTAACACTAGGATATGAAATGTGATCTAGAAACTTAATCTAGCACCTAATCCATATTTCCCATTCCAAAATGGGTGGCTCATTGTTAATCCAATCAATTTTTTGGAAATTGTTAATGGGTTTTTTTGGAGGGTTTTTTAAAATTAGTGTAAAATAGTCTAATACTAAATGTTCATTGACTCACCCTTGCACTTGGGTGATGTTGGCAACCAAATGCATGTAAAAATGATTGGCATTACTGAATCAACACCATTTCAAGTCCAGATTAATGAAATTGTACATTTTGCAAGCTCAAGGGGGATTAATGAAACCACCACAAATTTGATATCTATTGATAGTGAACTACAAGTTGAAGTGGTAATTAGCTCCTCCTTGTAGTTCAAGCCATCATACACATACACACTACATAATGGCCAATGCTTTTAGCAAAACTTTACTTGGTGGTAGAATATGTATTCAATACCTTTTCATCTAATGTTTTTATGTCCCATGTTTTTGATAGATTTTAACATTCAATTTCAATAACTAACATTTAGTTTCAAATGGTTGTTTGGTTGTCAATCTATTGGGGGCTTTGGCATGGCTTGTTGGGTGGATTAGTCATGGGACGTGCATACCACATGTACTTCACTTGTTCAACCCTTTGAATCAATTTTATGTTTCAAATTTGTTCCTAAACAATATTGTTGCTCATCACCAACATTACTTTCCATGTTAATAAATTTTCAAACCTTATTTGCATGTAAATTTGGCATGTTTCACATTCACTATCTTTTTTATACATTTAAAAAAAAATCTTAATAATGACCATTGAATGGGGCCAACATTCAGTACAATTCAAAATAACTTCAAAAAAATGAGTTTAGATTCATTGTTCTTACATTCTACACCATCAATATATTGTTCTCAACAAAGTTTTCCACAAGGCAATCATTCCAAACAACAAAATATGTCAATTCATCATTATCAAAACCTTGTGGATGTGAAATATAATGTTTTCACATATATTAATGAGGATGGTATTTCATATATTAATGTTCTACATTTTGATCCTATTATTGGTTATCAAATTGAGTGGAAAGTTAGATCAAAGATTATCAAAGAATTGGAAAATAATATATCCAATTACTTATAAACAACTTAAATTTTAGATTTCTTGATTTCTCCATTGTTAGTACTTTTCGTTTATTTAGTCTTAACATTATCCAATTCACAATAGAGAGAGAGGGAAACTTATACAAGATTGATTTCACAGATTGTTCATCAAGTTCAACTATAGTGAAGAAATATTTGATAGGGCAAGAGGTGACCTTGAGTTTGTGGAGAGAGTGTGAACATAAATCCATGTTGGATACTTAGACATTTTGTTTGACTTTAGATGAGTTTTTTTTTTTACTTTGTCTAACATTAATTAACATTTAGAAAATATATATTTTATTCTACTTAACACAACTATTTGTGAACATGGATTTTCGAAACAATATTAGGTGAAATGTGATCACATAAATAAGTTACAAGTCAAAACTTTGGATGCATTGATTTGGGTATGATTGTGTGAAAAAAAGTTGAAGGCCATGGATTGACCTAACATCTTTGATATTTGGAGTGATGTGATGGATTGTAAAGTTGTGCCTTTAGACATCGGGATAGATTGCTTTCTTGTTTATATATTGTAATTTTGCAAATTTTAATATATAATATTGTCCTTTTGATGTGTAGGTTGTTGAAGAATAAATGGATGTCTTGTTACACATTAATCCATTGATGCAACCTTTATAATAATTAAAACTAACCACATGGGCAAGAAAAAGAAAGGAATTGAGAATGGC
>Ga0116226_10003532_pt1 | contig 13793 bp, 10 predicted proteins | sample S1TSphfallax_FD_89692 | JGI IMG/M metagenome (GOLD analysis project Ga0116226, IMG submission 89692) | Host-associated microbial communities from peat moss isolated from Minnesota, USA - S1T2_Fa - Sphagnum fallax MG | ecosystem: Host-associated > Plants > Peat moss > Unclassified | place: USA...
CGTCCCATGTCAGGCCGAAAATCGGTAGCAAGGCGCCGGCTGGCGGGCCGGAGCCGGGCAGCGCCATGTCGATACGGTATCTGCCCGTTTGGCGCGGCTTGGCTGATTCGGCCTTGCCGCCGGTGCCCTCGCCTGGTGGACCGCCCGCGAACAGGCGCACCCGTGGCGTGTCTGCGTGATCGAATACCGTGCCCTCGATGCGTCCCTGGGGGTTCACGCCGTGCAGGGCGCCGGATGGCAGGGGCAGCGGATTGGCCGTTTGGGACTTCAGCGCTTGCAGCAAAATGCGGTGATAGCCCGGTGCTTCGGCGTATACGGCGAGGCGGGTCTGGCCGGCCATGAGCGAGTCCGTGCTGGGGCCGAAAAGCAGGGCAAAACCCCATTGGCCCATGCCGTCGCAATGGTTTTCCACGTCGCCTCGCACGACCCTCGTGGGATAGATGCCCAGCAGCCGATCGCCGGCATACACGCTGATCGTCGCGGGCGAACCGTCCGACACGCAAGCCCAGCCCCTGGCGTGGGAGGAATCCAGCTTTTCGACCATGCCACGCAGTTCCGCAGCGCTGGCGGGCCCCGCGGCGAAGGCCGCAAAAGCGCAAATAACCTGTAACCGCATGCCGCTCGCTCCTTGTGCTGGGCGAGAATGGCGGCGATATGTCTAAAAACACGCTAATCGTCGAAAATAAAGCAAGCCATTCTTTTTTGAAAAAAGAACCAAAAAACTTTTGCCTCTTGCGGTCGGCACCTGATTGGCCCCTTTGAAGCATCTGCTGCCTGCAATTCGTAAAAGTTTTTTGCTTCTTTTTTTCAAAAAAGAAGTTCTTCCTTTTTTTCTCATTTGGTTGCCGCATGTCACGCATCGCCTACGTCAACGGCGTTTATCGCCCCCTCGCCGACGCCACGGTTCACATAGAGGATCGTGGATTTCAGTTCGCCGACGGGGTGTACGAGGTGATCTATCGCCACGCCGGGCGCATGATCGATATGGACCTGCATTTGGCGCGCCTGGAGCGGAGCCTGGGCGAATTATCGCTGCGGCCGCCGGTGACGCGCTCGGCGCTGATGGCGATCCTGGCGGAGGTTGCGCGGCGAAACCGTCTGCAGACCGGGCTGCTTTACATTCAGATAACCCGCGGCAGCGCACCGCGCCTGCACGCCTTTCCGCCGGCTGGAACGCCTACCACGCTCGTTGTTACCATGCGCCGCACGCCGCCTTTTCCGGCTTCGGCGGACGCGTGGCAGGCAGCAGCCATTACGCTGGCGGACCAGCGGTGGGCGCGCTGCGACATCAAGTCGGTCTCGCTGCTGCCGAACGTGCTGGCGCGCGAGGCGGCGCGCCAGGCCGGTGCGCTGGAGGCAATTTTTGTGGACGGCGATGGGATGGTGACTGAGGGGGCGTCGACCTCGGTGTTCATCGTCGATGCGGCCGGCATGTTGCGCACGCGCCCGCTGGGCCGCGAAATCCTGCCTGGGTGTATGCGGGCGGCGCTTCTGGCCCGGCTCGCGGAGGACGGAATTGTTTGCGACCAGCGCGCGTTCTCGTTACAGGAGCTTCGCGCCGCGCGCGAAATTTTCGTTACGGCCGCCACCAGTTTTGTCAAGCCGATCACGCGGCTGGACGGCGCGCCGGTGGGCGACGGCACGCCGGGGCCGGTGGCCAATCAGTTGTTCAAAATCATGGCGCAGCACGTCACCGGCCGGCGCAACGCCGCCTAGACGGCGCGTCGGCGTACGCACTCGCTGGCCCCTCGTGGTTAAAATCCAAGGGAAGAGTCCTTGGATTTTAGCCACTAGCCTTGTTTTTGCCGGCCGATTTCACCCAACGCTCCGGCAGTGAGCGTTGCGATCGCACCACTCGCGCGGCCTATCCTTTTATACCGCTTGTGTGGGCCGCGCCGTGCGCTAAATTACGTGCGCGGACAAACCGCGACAGCTTATGCAGGCGCGGCCAAGCCGCGACAATACGAAACCGTAAAAAACCGACCGAAACCAAACTCACCTGCCGGCATTTACCCCCCGGCACACAAAAGGAAAAATCCTCGTGGCTAACGAGAAATCCCAGAATGTGCAGGACGTGTTTCTGAACACCGTCCGCAAGGCCAAAACCCCTGTAACCGTCTTCCTCGTGAATGGTGTGAAACTGCAAGGCATCATCACCTGGTTCGATAATTTTTCGGTGTTGCTCCGGCGTGACGGTCACACGCAGCTCGTCTATAAACATGCGATTAGCACCGTGATGCCCGGCGCGCCGATCGTGCTGTTCGACGCCGCGAAGGCAGAAGGCGCCACCGGCGTGCGGGAGACGGTATCTGCCGGCCCAGACTGATCCTAACGGCGGGGCCGGCGCCCCGGCGATCTCCAGCGGCGGCGCGGGTGCCCATACTCGCGCCGCCGTCATTTTGCCGTTCGACAAGTCGGACAAGGCTGAGGCCGCCCGCGAGGCGGCCGCACGACTTGCCGAAGCCGTGGGCCTGGCTGCCTCGATCGGCCTGTTTGTGGTGCATGAACGCATTCTGCCGCTGCGTGCGCGGCGGCCGGCGACCCTGCTCGGCTCCGGCCAGGTGGAGGCCGAAAAGCTCGCGCTGAGCGAGGCTGGCGTTGCGGTGTGCATCGTCGATGCGGGCCTGAGCCCGGTGCAGCAGCGCAATCTGGAACGCGCCTGGGACGTGAAGGTGATCGACCGCACCGGGCTGATCCTGGACATTTTCGGCGAGCGGGCGGCGACCAAGGAAGGCGCGCTACAGGTGGAACTGGCGCATCTGGACTACCAGCGTTCGCGGCTGGTGCGGTCCTGGACGCACCTTGAACGCCAGCGCGGCGGATTCGGCTTCCTCGGCGGGCCCGGCGAAACGCAGATCGAGGCGGACCGCAGGCTGATTACCGACCGCATCGCGCGGCTGAAGCGGGAGTTGGACCAGGTGCGGCGCACGCGCGGGCTGCACCGCGACGCAAGGCGGCGGGTGCCGTTTCCGGTGGTGGCCCTCGTCGGTTACACCAATGCGGGCAAATCCACCCTGTTCAACGCCCTGACGGGTGCCACCGTCACCGCGCGCGACCAGCTATTTGCGACGCTGGACCCCACGATGCGTGGCCTGACGCTACCCAGCGGACGGCGGGTTATCCTGTCCGACACGGTGGGGTTCATCAGCGAACTGCCAACCCAGTTGGTGGAAGCGTTTCGCGCTACGCTGGAGGAAGTCGCCGAAGCCGACCTGATCCTGCATGTCCGCGACATCGCGCACCCGGACACCGACGCGCAGCGCACCGACGTGCTCGCGGTGCTCGCCGCCATGGCGCATGACGGCACGCTGGATGCCGATTTCGCCGACCGTACCGTGGAAGTGCTGAACAAGGCGGACCTGGTGGGGGGTGTCGGGAACGTCGAGCTGCGGCCGGGTGCCATCGCGGTTTCGGCATTGACCGGCGAGGGGTTTGGGTTGTTGCTGGAAACGCTTGATGCGCGCATCGCGGCGGGCATGGAGGAAAGGCACTACGCCATTCCGCACACGGAGGGGGCGCGGCTGGCGTGGCTTTATGCGCATGGAGAGGTTACCGCGCGCGCCGAGGGGGACGGGGGCACGGATGTTACGGTGCGGCTGCTGCCGGCGGATCGGGCGCGGTTTGAGCGGGCGTAAGGAAGCAAGCAGTTCTTTCTTGAAAAAAAGGACCAAAAAACTTTTGCCTGTTGCGGACTGCACGGCGTTGGCCTTTTTGAACCGCATGCGGGACGCAATGAGCAAAGGTTTTTTGCTTCTTTTTTTCAAAAAGGAAGTTCTTCCTTTTTATGTCCTTTAGCGAACGCGATCTGGCGGGGGTAGCCGCCGTCCTGCGCGACGCGGCGCGCACCGAAATATTGCCGCGATTCCGCCGGTTGCCGCCGGGCGCGATACGCGAGAAATCCAGTCCGCTCGACCTGGTAACCGACGCCGACGAAGCCGCGGAAGCGCACATTACGGCGGAACTGGAGCACATCTTTCCCGGCGTGCTGGTTGTCGGCGAGGAAGCGGCCGCGACGGACAAGTCACTCATTGCCCGGCTGTCGGACGCACCGTTCGCTATCACCATCGATCCGATCGACGGCACTTCCAATTACGCCGCCGGGCTGCCGCTGTTCGGGGTGATGGCCGCGGTTGTTGAAAACGGTGTCACCACCGCCGCCATCATCCTCGATCCGATCGTGGACAGTTATTCGGCGGCACGTCTGGGCCTGGGTGCGCGTGAACATGCCGCGGACGGATCATCCGCGCCGCTGCACGTGGCCGCTGCCGTTCCGCTGGCGGAGATGGCCGGCATGGTATCGTGGCGGTTTCTGCCGCCCCCGCAACGGGAGCGGGTGCTCGCCGGCCTGCATCGCGTGGCCAATGTGTGGGACCATCGCTGTGCCGCGCATGAATATCGCGCACTGATTGCGGGTCACGCCCATTTCGTCATGTTCAATCGGTTGATGCCGTGGGACCATTTGGCCGGCGTTCTGCTTGCCGGCGAGGCCGGCGGCTACGCGGCGAAGTTCGATGCGTCGCCCTATCTGCCCGGTGAGACGCAGGGTGGCCTGATTTGCACGCCGGACCTTGGGAGTTGGCAAATATTGCGGCGGACCCTGCTCGGGCCGTGAAACACGGGTGAGCACTTGGCCGGTGGCCGCGGCATGGGCTAGTGGTTAAAATCCGGGGGAAGAGTCCTTGGATTTTAATCATTAGCCTTTGTTTTTGTGGGCCGATTTACCCAACGCTCTGGTAGTGAGCGGTGGGATCGGACCACTAGAAGCGAGAGATACGGAGCTTTTGCCATGATCCACGTCGTTGCCATCGTCACCGCCAAGCCAGGAGAGCGGGATGCGCTGCTTGCCGCCATGCGGGAAAACCTGGCCGCGGTGCGGGCCGAGGAAGGCTGCATCGAATACGGCCCAGCGATCGATGCCGACCGGACTCCGGCGAAATTCGGCACGGATACCATTGTCGTGCTGGAGAAATGGGCCAGCCCGGAAGCACTTGCGGCGCACGCGGCGGCGCCGCACATGTCGGCGTTCGGCGCCGCGACCCGGCACCTCGTTGCCAGCCGGGCAATTCATGTGCTGAGCCCAGCATAATACCGGAGTTCACGCCATGAATCGGTACCCCGCGGCGGCCGCGATTGTTGCCCTGACGCTGAACCATGCGGCGGCCGCCAGTGTGGCCGATACGATCCGCGGCCTCGAGGCGAAGGTGAATGCGGCCTACCAGAGCAACGATCTGCCGACCTATTTTTCCTTTTACGCCGACGATTTCCGCGGGATGTTTCCCGAGGGCGTGCAGAGCAAAGCGGAATACCTGAAAAGCTGGACCGCGTTCATCAAAAGCGGCGGCGGAATCGAGAAGTTCAGCTACTTTGGCATGGTGGTGCAGGTGAGCCCGGCGGCCGACGCGGCGGTGGCAAGCTACCATGCCATTGCACGCACGAAGAACCCCGGCAAGCCGCCGGAAGACGATAAATACGATGAAACGGATGTCTGGTACAAGCGCTCCGGCGTTTGGAAACTTGTCGAAGTGCACTACTCGGAAGCGGGCAAGTAGCGCATTTGCCGCCATGTGGCGAACCCGGACGGCGGACCGTGCCTTTGTGCTCAGGGGCCAGTGATCCAGGCCCGCAACCCGGTACCAGGATAGGTGTATACCAGATAAAGGCCACAAAGGTAGCAGTTCCTTCTTGAAAAAAAGAACCAATAAACTTTTACTAATTGGCGTACGCGATTCACTTTGAATTGGGCCGCTTACGCCACTGGCAAATGTCTTTTGGTTCTTTTTTTCAAAAAAGAACTGCTTACCTTCCTGCGAACATTTGCGCGACAATCGCGGCCGCGGCGCCACCCGAGAACAGGCGCCAGATGCCTTCGCGAAAGCCGCCGGATTGGCGGGTGCTCATCAGGGCCGCCAGAAAATCCTCCGCCCAGTGGTCGATATCGTGCTCCTGCAAATATTTGAACATCGGCTGCCACCTGGCCTGTCGTTCGGCCAACGGCATGTCCAACGCGGTGCGTATGGCGTCCGCCACCGCATCGGGTTCGTGCGGATTGACGATCATTGCGCCCTGCATTCCTTCCGACGCGCCGGCGAATTGGGAGAGCACAAGCACGCCAGGATCGTCAGGGTCCTGGGCGGCTACAAATTCCTTGGCGACCAGGTTCATGCCGTCGCGCAGAGGCGTCACCAGGCCGACGTCGGCGGCGCGATACATGCCGGCCAGGATGCCGCGGGAAAAGGATTTGTTGAGATAGCGAATCGGCGTCCAGGCGGGTGCGGCGTGAGCGCCGTTGATCTGGCCTACCAGGGCGGAGACTTCGTGCTCCAGCTCGGCATATTCGCGTACTTCGGTGCGGCTCTTGGGGGTGACCTGCAGGTAGGTCACGCGTTCGTGCCATTCCGGATTACGATCCAGGAAATGGCCGAACGCCTGCACGCGCTGCGGAATGCCCTTGGTGTAGTCGAGCCGGTCCACGCCCATGATCATCTGCTTGTCGCCCAGACTGTCGCGCAGTTCGCCGACAGCTTGCGTGCGGGCGGCGCAGCGCGCGGCACGGGCATAAACATTGGTGGCGATACCGACCGGAAAGGCGCGCACCTGCACGCGGCGGCCGTCACGCTCGAACACGCCGTTGCCGCGCCGCACGGCGCCCAGCGCCTGCTCGAAATAATTGCCGAGGTTCACCGCGTCGCGCTCGGTCTGCATACCGACGAGATCATATTGCATGAGCGCACCGACAGTTTCGGCGTGCTGCGGCAGGGCAAGCAGAATGTCTGGTGGCGGACAGGGGATATGGAGAAAAAACCCGAGCGGCGGGTCGGCGCCCTGGGCCCTCAATTCCCGCGCGAAGGTCAGCAGATGGTAGTCATGCACCCACACCACATCGTCGGGCTGCAACACGTCGGAGAGGGCGTTGGCGAACAGCCGGTTGACCCGCAGATAGCCGCCGAGATCCACCGTGCTGAATTCCGCCAGATCGACCCGGTAATGAAAAATCGGCCATAGCACGCGGTTGGCAAAGCCGTTGTAATATTCATGGTAATCCGTCGCCGGCAGGTCCTGCAGCACGAAGCTGCGGCGGGCGCGGGTGACCAGGGTCGGGGGCGGCGGCGTGTCGTCATTGACGACTTCGCCGCTCCAGCCGAACCACACGTTGTCGCGCAGTTTTTGCGCCGCGTGAATGGCGACTGTGAGCCCACCGGCACGCCGGGCACCCTCCGTATCCGGCACTGCGACGCGGTTGGAAACCAGGATCAGGCGGCGCGCCATTCATCCCCCGCGAGGCGACGCATCCAGGCTCGCACGGCGGCCGGATTCGGTAACGATTGCGCAACGCCGGGCAGATGCCGGCCGACCGAAATGCCGAAACCGCCGAGTGCGGCCGCTGCGTCGAAGCCGGCCTGGTCCACCGGATGGTCGGAAACGAAAATTGGCGAGCGGCCGCGGAAGCGGTCCAACTGCATGAAATGGCGCAGCGAACGGCCCTTATCGAAGCCAGCCGGCTTGAGTTCGTACACGAGCTCGCCCGCCATCAACTGCACGCCGGTGACCTCCCCGCCGGTTACATAACGTCGCAGGGTGTTGCCAAGTTCCGTGCCCAGCACAGGGGCGCGCCGATAATGCACGGCGACGCTCATGCCCTTCTCTTCAACCGAAGCCGCGGGGAAATCGGCGAGCAGCGTGGCGAGGTCGGCGCGCAACCGGCCGGGCAGGTCGGCATGTGTCGTAATGCGTATCTCGCCGCCGGGACTTTCGCGTATTTCGCCGCCATGCAGGCCGCTTGCGGGTAATGCGAGCGGCGCGGTCAGCCGGTCGAGTTCGGCGATCGACCGGCCGCTCAGCAAGGCGAGCGCACCTCGCGTGCGGCGTGTGGCGCCGTCCAGCGCCAACACGAGGTCCGGCGGCACCGTCACCGCTTCCGGCGTCGCGGCGAAATCGATCAGCGTGCCGTCCATATCCAGGAACAGCGCGATGCCGTCCGCGTTTTCGACCGACTGCATGAGCTGATAATGCGTTTGTAAGGCAAGAAGTTCTTTTTGAAAAAAAGAACAAGAAAACTTTTGTCTATCGCGGGCAGCATCTGATTGGCCGTTTTTCGACGTAAGCTGGCCGCAATTAGTAAAACTTTCTTGCTTCTTTTTTCAAAAAAGAAGTGCTTGCCTTACCCTTGTTCTCCCGCCCAAAACCTGACACCAGACGCACGAATGCCATTATCCGCCTCGGAACCGCCGCGCGCCGCGGTCGTCGATCTCGGCTCGAACTCGGTGCGCCTGGTGGTGTTCGAGGGGCGCGGCCGTAACCCGGCGATCATTTGCAATGAAAAGGCTGTGCTGCGCCTCGGCCGCGGCCTGCATCAGACCGGCCGACTGAACGACGAGGGGCTGGAGCAGGCGCTGACCGTTTTGCAGCGCTATTTCGCGCTGGTCCACGCGATGCATGCCGACCCGTTCGAAATCCTGGCCACCGCCGCGGTGCGTGACGCCAGCAATGGCCCGGCTTTTATCGAGCAGGTGCGGGAGGCGTTGCCCGGCGTCGGCGTGCGCATTCTCACCGGCGAGCAGGAGGCCAGGCTTTCAGCCGCCGGCCTGCTGTGCGGCATTCCGCAGGCCGACGGCATTCTGTCCGACATCGGCGGCGGCTCGATGGAGGTGGTGAATTTGCGCGCCGGCAATGTCGAGGCTGCCAAGACCCTGCCGCTCGGGGTGCTTCGCCTTGCCGACCGCTCCGAGGGCGATCCGATACGGGCGCGCGCCATTGCCGAAGCGGCACTGGAACAGGTGCCGTGGCTCGCCCAGGGCGTCGGGCGCGACCTGTATCTCGTGGGCGGCGCCTGGCGGGCGTTGGCGCGCATTCATATGGAGCAGACCGGATATCCGCTGACGATCGTGCATCATTACACGATCGATCGGGAGGAGGCGCGCGATCTGGCCGGTGTCATCGGCGGCGCCAACCGGCGGCAACTGGAACGACTGCCCGGCATCAGCCGCCGCCGGGTGGACGACATGCCGTTTGCTGCCGTGGTGCTGCGGCGCCTGCTGCGCGCGACAGGCGCGCGCCGGGTGGTGTTTTCCGCCAACGGCCTGCGCGAAGGCTGGTTCATGCGCCTGGTGTCGCCGGAGGCACAGGCAGCCCCCCCGTTGCGCGCCGCGGGAATCGAAATGGCCATCCGCTACGGCCGCAGCCCCGCCCTGCCGCCCGACCTCGTTGCCTGGACGACGCCCCTGTTCGATACTGAAACGCAAGAGGCAAGCCGGCTGCGCGAAGCCGCGTGCTGGATGAGCGACATCGGCAGCCACGACCACCCCGAATACCGCGCCGAGCAATCCTTCCTGCGCGTGCTGCGCCAGCCCGCGGTGGCGCTGGACCACCATGCCCGCGCCTTCCTGGCACTCACCCTGGCATTGCGTTACGATGCAGAACCGGATATGCCGTTCCTGGATACCGCGCGCATGCTGCTCGATATCGGCAGCCTGCGGCGCGCCGAAGTGCTGGGCACCGCGTTGCGGCTGGCCTACACGCTGTCCGGGGGGACGCCCGAGTTGCTGGCCGGCACGTCGATTGCGCGTGACAAGCTGCGGCTGACGCTGACGTTGACCGAAGGCAGCGGGGTTTTTGCGGGGGAGAGCGTGACGCGGCGGTTGGATCGGTTGGCGCAAGCGTTGGGGCTGGAGGCTGCGACGCGGGTGGTTAAGAAGAAGGAAGCAGTTCTTTCTTGAAAAAAAGCACCAAAAAACTTTTGCTCATTGGCGCACGCGGTAAATTTCGGAATTGAAGGCGTATGCCGATGTAAAATTTTTTGGTTCTTTTTTTTAAAAAAAGGACCGCTGTCTTCCTTACGCTGTCCGATCGCTTCCCGTGCCAAGCGCCGCCTGTGCCGCGGCAAGGCGCGCCACCGGAACACGATACGGCGAACAACTGACATAATCCAGCCCGACCTCCTCGCAGAAATTGATGCTGGCCGGATCGCCGCCGTGCTCGCCGCAAATGCCAAGCTTAAGGTCTGGCTTGGTTTGCCGGCCGCGCTCGGCTGCGATGCGCACCAGGGCGCCGACACCCTCGATATCCAGCGATACAAACGGGTCTTTCGGCAATATTCCGGCCTCGACGTAGTGCGGCAGGAATTTGCCGGCGTCGTCGCGCGACAGCCCGAATGTCGTCTGTGTCAGGTCGTTAGTGCCGAAACTGAAGAAATCCGCGACCTCGGCGATCTTGTCGGCCGTGAGCGCGGCGCGCGGCAGCTCGATCATGGTGCCGACCGTGTAATCGAGCGTGGTGCCTTCTTTCTCGAACACCTCGCGGGCCACGCGATCGACTTGGGCACGTGTAATTTCCAGTTCGCGACGGGTGCCGACGAGGGGGATCATGATTTCCGGCACCACGGGGGCGCCGGTTTCGCGGGCGATGACGATGGCGCCTTCAAAAATCGCGCGTGCCTGCATTTCGTATATTTCCGGGTACGAAATGCCGAGGCGGCAGCCGCGGTGGCCCAGCATGGGGTTGGCCTCCGCCAGTTCGGCGGCGCGGCGGCGCATGCTTTCCACGTCCTGGCCGAGCGCTTCGGCCACGTCGGCGATTTCTTGTTCGCCGTGCGGGAGGAATTCGTGCAGCGGCGGATCGAGCAGGCGGACGGTGACCGGCAGGCCGGCCATGATACGGAACAATTCGATGAAATCCTGGCGCTGGAACGGCAACAGTTTTTCCAGCGCCACGCGGCGGCCGCGCTCGTCCTGCGCCATGATCATCTGGCGCACGGCGCCGATCCGTTCCGGGGCGAAGAACATGTGTTCGGTGCGGCAGAGGCCGATGCCCTCGGCGCCGAATTTGCGCGCGGTTTCCGCGTCCAGCGGCGTTTCGGCATTGGCGCGCACCTTCATGCGCCGCAACTTGTCCGCCCAGCCCATCAGGGTTGAAAAATCGCCGCTCATGGTGGGCTCCACGGTGGCGACCGCGCCGATGAAGACTTCGCCGGTGGCGCCATCGATGGTGAGCGTTTCACCGCCGCGGATGGTTTTGCCGCCGGCCGACAGGGTGCGGGCGCCGTAATCCACCGAAATGCCGCCGGCGCCGGCGACGCACGGCCGGCCCATGCCGCGCGCCACCACGGCGGCGTGGCTTGTCATGCCGCCGCGCGTGGTGAGGATGCCGCGCGCCGCATGCATGCCGTGAATATCCTCGGGGCTGGTCTCGATCCGGACGAGGATTACCGCCTCGCCCTTGGCCGCGCGCATTTCCGCGTCGTCGGCGGAAAATACCACGGCGCCCGATGCCGCTCCCGGGCTCGCCGGCAGGCCCTTGCTGAACAACGTGCGCGGCGCCTTCGGATCGAGCATCGGATGCAACAACTGGTCGAGCGATTGCGGATTGACGCGCTTCACTGCTTCCGCCTCGGTAATCATTCCCTCCAGCGCCATTTCGACCGCGATTCGCAGGCTGGCCGCCGCGGTGCGTTTGCCGTTACGCGTTTGCAGCATATACAGCTTGTTCTGCTGCACGGTGAATTCGATATCCTGCATGTCGTGATAATGCCGCTCCAGCGTTTCGCGCACGCGGCACAATTCTTCGTACGCCTCGGGCAGCGCCTCCTCCATCGAGATCTCGCCGGGCTTCGCACCTTCGCGCGACAGCGGCTGGGGCGTGCGAATGCCGGCCACCACGTCCTCGCCCTGCGCGTTGACCAGGAATTCGCCGTAGAAAATGTTCCGGCCTGTTGACGGGTCGCGCGTGAAACACACGCCGGTGGCGCAATCGTGGCCCATGTTGCCGAACACCATGGCCTGCACGTTCACCGCCGTGCCCCAGTCGGCCGGAATATCATGCAGCCGGCGATACGTGTTGGCGCGCGGGTTCATCCAACTGCCGAACACCGCGCCGATCGCCGCCCATAATTGATCTTCCGGCGATTGCGGAAACGGCTTTCCCGTCTCCTGGGCCACCATGGAGAGATATTCCTCGGTGACACGCTGCCAATCGTCCGCGGTGAGCGCGGTGTCCTCCACCACGCCCTGATCGATCTTGACCGACTCGATGATTTCCTCGAACCGATGGTGGTCGACACCGAGCACGACGCTGCCGAACATCTGAATGAAGCGGCGAAAACTGTCCCAGGCGAAACGTGGGTCGCCCGAACTCTCCGCGAGGCCCGTGACGGTCTCGGTATTTAGGCCCAGATTTAGAACCGTGTCCATCATGCCGGGCATGGACACGCGGGCGCCGGACCGTACTGACACCAGCAACGGATTTTTGGCGTCGCCGAAGCGGCGGCCGACCGCGTTTTCCACCAGAGCCAGTGCCGCGCCTACCTGGGCCCGTAATTCGTCGGGATAATTCCTGTTGTTCTTGTAGAATGCAGTGCAGACCTCGGTGGTTATGGTGAAACCGGGGGGCACAGGCAAGCCGATGGAGGCCATTTCCGCCAGGTTGGCGCCCTTGCCGCCTAGCAGGTTGCGCATGTCGGCACGGCCCTCATTGTGACCGGCGCCGAAACTGTACACCCATTGGGTCATTTTGAATACTCCAAGAAAGGAAGCACTTCTTTTTGAAAAAAAGAAGCAAAAAACTTTTGCCTTTTACCCGTGGCGGCGTGTTGTTTTCAGTCGGGTACGATCCCCACTCCTCACCCTTCTATTGCCGAGAAATCGGCGACGGAGTTCATTGCGCGTCGCACGCTTGCCAGTAAGTTCAGACGGTTACGTCGAAGTCCGGGCTTTTCATCATTGACGGTCACCTTTTCAAAGAACGTGTCCAACGGCGCACGGAAACCGGCGAGTATCGTCATCGCATCTGCGAATTGTTCCTGCGCAATGCAATTCTGCACAAGCGCGATGTTCTGAAGTTGTGAATGTAACGCCTGTTCGGCCAAGTCACGCAGAAGCGGCTCCAGAATTTCGCCATCGTGTGGCCCATCCTTCCGGTCCTCGATGCGTAATATGTTAGCCGCGCGCCTGTACGCCGCCAGCAAGTTCGTTCCATCCTCAGTTACCAAGAGTCCGGCCACCGCTGCGCTGCGCGCCAGAACCCGCACCAGATCATCGTCCGCGCCGGCGGCGAACACCGCTGCCAGCACGTCATGACGCGCGCCCTCGCTGCGCAATTGCACCCGCAAACGCTCCGCAATAAACGCCAGAACTTCGTCCGCCACTTTCGCCGCCGCATCGCCCGCGACGGGTGCCGCCGCCTCACGCAGAACCGCCCGCAAGCCGATGCGCAATCCATTCTCGCGTATCAGACGAATGACGCCCAAAGCCGCCCGCCGCAATGCATACGGATCACCCGAGCCAGTCGGCTTTTCGCCCACGGCAAAAAATCCTGTCAGCTGGTCCAGCTTGTCGGCCAACGCCACCGCAACGCTTACCTTAGCCGACGGCACTGGATCGGAAGGCCCCTTCGGCGCGTAATGATCGCGCACCGCCTCGGCCACCGCTTCCGCTTCGCCGTCATGGCGCGCGTAATAAAACCCCATCACCCCCTGCAGTTCCGGGAACTCGCCCACCATGCCTGTGGTCAAATCCGCCTTCGCCAGCAGAGCCGCCCGCGCCGCCTGCTCTGATGAAGCGCCCACCAGGGGCGCAATCATTTCCGCCAGCCGCACCAGCCGGGCGACACGCGCGCCCTGCGTCCCAAGCGCCGCGTGAAACACCACCCCATCCAGCGCCGCCACCCGGTCCGCCAGCCTCGTGCGCCGGTCCTGATCCCAGAAATGCCGCGCATCGGAAAACCGCGCTCGCAATACGCGTTCGTTGCCGGCTACGATCGCAGCGCCGCCGTCCGGTGCCGTCCCGTTGGCGACGAACACGAAA
>Ga0116226_10003533_pt1 | contig 13783 bp, 15 predicted proteins | sample S1TSphfallax_FD_89692 | JGI IMG/M metagenome (GOLD analysis project Ga0116226, IMG submission 89692) | Host-associated microbial communities from peat moss isolated from Minnesota, USA - S1T2_Fa - Sphagnum fallax MG | ecosystem: Host-associated > Plants > Peat moss > Unclassified | place: USA...
TACAGCCTGAAGCGATTCAAATTTCGGCATTCGACTCGCTAGACAACAGCGTGACCTGCGACGATCTCGCGGCCGCGCTCGAAGATCGCGTTGCCGAACTGGAGGCCGCTGGCGTTGACGTCGCCGACACCGCCATCGTGACGCACTCGACCGGCGCGATGATCGCCCGGCGTTGGATCCTCGACCGCGTGGCCGGGAACAAGCCCCTCCCCTCCCACTTCGTCTCCCTCGCCGGCGCGACGCACGGCTCGACCCTCGCACATCTCGGCCAAAGCATCTTGAACCGCCTTCGGCAGGACTTGTCGAAGGCCAACGGCATCGGGCAGCAGGTCCTTACCGACCTCGACTATGGAAGCGCGTTCCTTCGCAGGGTTGACGCCGAATGGCTCGATGCGGCGAAGGCGGGCAATCTCGATAACTTGTTTTGTTTCAGCATCGTCGGCGACGACCACAGCGAGCTACAGGACGAGGTCTTTTGGCAGGCGCACGAGCCGGGCTCCGACTCCACGGTCCGCATCGCCGGCGCGAATTTCAATTACACCTGGCTGGAGGCCGACCCGTACGCAACGCCGCCCGTCATCAAGTCGCGCGCCGCGGTAACCGACGTCGCCTTCCTCGTCCTACACGGCTACAGCCACACCGGCAAGACCGGCATCATCGACAGCGTTACGACGACGCGAGATGCCCCATTCGCCGCCATCATGGACGCCTTCCGCGTCGTGGACAAAGCGTCGTACGACGCGCTTCGGACGACGTGGTCGCAGGCAGTCGCGGCCTGGAACGCAGCGAATTCCGCCGACTGCTGTTCAATGATCGTCTTCCGGTTCGTGGACGAGAGCGGCCGGCCGATCCCGGACAACGTCATCCTACTCTACGACCTCACCGGAACGCCGACTCAGCTTCAGGGCATGCAGGACCATCAACCCATCCAGAATGCCGTGGACGGGTCCGTGATTTCGTTCTATCTCAAATTTCCAGCGTTCACGGGAGACCCGGCCGCGCCGATCAATCACGGCATCCGGATCGAGGCAAAGAGCGGAAGTCCGCTGATCGACTACGAGGGCATGGACTACGTCCTCGCGCCCGACGTACTCGTGCTCGTGCGACCGAACGAGGTGACATACGTCGACGTCGCCGTCAAACGCGACGTGTCGGCCATCTACCGCGTCATCGCGTATTCGACGGGACCGGACATGACGAAGCAATGGCCGCCGCTCCCGGCGTGAGTACCTTAGACGACGTCGCCACGCTCCTGTACTACAGCGACGATCCGGAGACGCTTGGCGCGACTGCGAACCGCAACGGCGAAGGCGTGCTCTTCGGTTTCGACGTCTCCGGTCCTGATGTCGCACGCTTCCTGTTCTACCACTGGCTGCGGGACGGGGCGACGCGCATCATCGCCGTACGAGCACTGAATCTGTCGGGTGCGCCAGCCCAGCTCGCGTGGCGCGGCAGCGTCTCCGCACCGAGCGCAGCGATCATCAACGCCGGTCACCATTGCACGGCCGGGTTCCTGAGCGTTCTGCAAATCGGAACGTGGACGACGCTCGATCTTACGGCAAACGCGCAATCCATCGTCGTCTCCGGCACGCTGGATGCCGGCGATCTGTTCAACGGCATCTGCGAATTCCGGGTCGCGTCGGGCGGCCCGGTCCGCTTGTCGCTCATCGTCGCCAATTCGCTCGCGCGCGTTCCGCTCGTCGCCTCCCAAGGCGCAACGTTCGCCACCGACGGACGCGGCCGCTCGGGCAAGTTCGACATCGCCGACAAGACGCCGTTCGCGCTCTCGTACGACGGCACGGCGCCCGTCGAGCAGCGTCTCGGCGAGCGAACCTTCGCTAACGAACGACCGGGAGCGAATGGCCAGCCGGGCATCCCGTACAAGGGCGAGTACGCCGTCGTCTCGCACATGCAGGGCACCTTGACGAATCCGACGGCATCCGACGCCGTCTACGCCTTGTACCAGGCGGCCCACGGCGGAGATTCCACGGGCTCCTACGTCATCGATGGCACCCGTCTTGAGTCCGGGCTGATGTCGGCATCCTCCCCTCCGCCGCGATACAAACTCGCGACCTGGCCCATCGCCGCGCATTCATCGAGCATCGTCGACATCTACACGATTCCCGATAACGCCTCGTCGTCGCCCGTCGTCCTCACGTTCGACCTCGACGATGTAAGCGTTGCGGCTGGATCACCAGGGTCGATCGTGCACATCGATCCACCCGTCTCTCCCACGAATCTCGTGTGACGAGGCTGCTGTGACGATGGCGTCCTATGAACAAGTACATTGCACCGCCTCCCGTCGTCGGAAGTTTTTAAGGGCGCTGTCCGATTCGGCAATCGCCCTCGCTCGAAAGGAACAACCATGAAACGACGTCTTTTGGTCGCGCTCTTGAGCGCCGTATTTCTGTTCGCACCGATCGCGACGTGCGCGTCGAACCACAAGCCCGTATCCGTTACCGCTGGAACACTGCAACTCTTCAGTTCGGAAACGGCAGCGCAAGCACACTGCCCGCGTGATGAGGTGGTCTGGTTGAACACGAACACGGGCATCTATCACGAAAAAGGCATGCGCTGGTACGGACGGACGAAGTCCGGGGCGTACGTGTGCAAGAAAGAAGCTGATGCCGCGGGCGACCGCGACACGCGAAATGGCCAATGAATGCTGGCCGCGTTGATGATGCCGTCGCACAATCTCGTCTAAGAAAGGACCGAAATGCGCGCATTCTGGTCGACCATGTGGACCTTCCTGAATCAAAGCTTCACGATATTCGTTTTGTCGAGCGTCGTGCTCGCCGGGCTGACCGGCCTTTATTCCCACATTCAGGTCGTGAACCAGAACGCGCAAACGGTCCAGTCGCTGGACTTCGAGATAGCCACGCGCCTCCGCTCGCTGAAGCAGATGGTCGGAGACCAAAAGCGCGACATGAGCGTCGATAACTTGCTACGCGTCTACGACGTCTTCAACGGCAGCACGAGCGACATCTTCGTGCACCGTCCGACGCTCGCTTCGTTCAACGATCGGAATTTGGCCGACCTCATGTCGCAACGACTCGGCCTTACTTCGAAGTCCGATGGCTCCGTCGCACAAATGTCGAGCGAAGTCGACTACGCGCAGCATTTCTCCGACGTCCTCTCCAACGCGCTATTCAAGGCCCACAATCTGACGCCGGATTGTCGAATCGATGCGGCGATCCTCGTCAAAGACCGCTCGTGCATCATCCCGGGCGACGCGCCCCGTCAGTCGGAACTTTACGAAGCGATACTCAGGGACAAACTCACCTGGGCAATGGCGGAATCCATTCCGAAGACGAAGCTGAACTCCCCACTCTGACGCCAGATTCAATCCATAAAGGCCGCTGTCCCGGATGCCTTCAGGGCAACGATAGGCCAGCGCGGCCAACCTTCGGAGATCCGCGAGAGCGGAACGTGGAGCGAACGCCCTGTGCCTCGCGTCTCGTCCAGGTCGTCAATCCACGGAACCGTCCACAAGATAGGCCCTCTGTGTCCCGCCGAACGGACAGAACATCATGCATTGGTGCGACCCGGCCGCCGACATGGCGATGCAGGGGTTCAAACTTGAGTACGACGAGACGAAGCGCCGACCATACAACGTCATTGTAACGGACCGGATCGCCGCGGCCGTACCGACGATCATGATGGACATTCGCGACTTCATCGTCCTGTACAACAGCGATCTGAAGAATTTCCACCCCAACGTCGTCGCCGCGTTTGACGACATGATGACTGTCGACATCTAAGGTTCGACGTTGTCCTTCTCGGCATCCGTGCGCCTCTCAATCCCGAGGGCTTAGCGAGGCCCGCAATCGTCTCGCAGCCATCGCCAGCTGCCACGGTTCAAGGGGGGATCGACGGGGGGATAGCCGAGCGACTTAGCCGCCCAAAGCGACACAGGCGACGCGAAATTGCCTCGTCGGCCCCAGGCTGCGCACGAATGTTCGCGTTTTCGTAATCAGCAGGTCAGCGGTTCAAATCCGCTCGTCGGCTCCAGAGTAACGCACAAAAGCCACCGAGAAGTCCGGTGGCTTTTTCTACGATGCGAGTTAAGCCCACGCGGCCCTCCGGGTCCGAATCAGCCACTCCCGTCGTCCGTAGATTCGTTCCGAAAGCGATATGAAGGCGGCATCGGATCCACCTACTGCCAAACCGTTTTCTAAAGCTCTATCGACAACCCCCATCCAGAACTGGAGAGCGACTATTACCATAGCGCTCAGTCAACCCGCATCAGCGTTCTGGTTGTGACGTCGTGCCGGCGAAAAAAGGAAATTTCTTCGACCAAACAATGGCCGCGTATCCGCGCGCGGAGTGACGTCGGTTGTACTTGTCCGGCTCTCGTCGAATGCCGAGTGCCGAATGCCGAATGCCTCGCGTCGATCACTGAAGGGCTGCGTCAGTCTGTGCCCGTCCGCCGCCGACTCTGCCGCTTTTCAATTGTGGGACAAACGTCGATGAGAACCTCTCTAATCGTTGCCGTTGTCGAATCAGTGAGAAGTTTCTCTCCGTTTGTCGTACTGCGCCCATCGAAAACCACAAGGAACCCGAGACTTGTTCCCTTGTTCCTCATGTAGTGCTCAATCTGGTCCTCACCTTGCGCCGCGTACGTACTCGAGTATCCAGCTCCACACATTTTGAGCTCGATGACGAACCGCAGTCCGCCTTGCGCCAAGAGGTAGATATCGATGCGACCGGCACCAGCGTGCACCTCATCGATGATTTCGACGCGAGAGCCAAATGTCGCAGCAAGATATGTGTGTAGGAGACGTTGTCCGAACTTTTCTGGTGACGAGCACCACGTGTGACCTTTTTTGGGATCGGCCTTCCAGAAACCCATCCTTTGCGCTGAACTTACGAACGCCGCAAACTGCGACAGCGCGTCAGTAATCTCCTCAACGGTAACGTCGTCATTTACTGTCTCTGGCTTCTGCGGTTTTCCAGACGCCTTAGAGGCAATCGTGATCGCCAGTTGGAGCAAGCCCCCCAGGTAAGTCTTACTATCCCCCTCCGGTAGCGCGTCGTGCGCCTCACCTAGCGGGCCGACGGCCTCCCAAGCGTTCCCCTCTTCAAGAAGCGAGCGCCCGTAGGCACCGAGCATCGTCGGGTGCTTCCCGACGAGATCAATCTGATTCTTCAAGTGGCGAGCCGCGTCTGCCCAGCGTTCAGTGTGCCACAGATTGTTGATCAAGCGCGCAAAGACGTCGGAGTCGAGCGGTGCTGCTTCGTGCGCGCGCTCGAAGTAAGAAGCGGCCTCTTTCTCTCCCCCAAGGCGTTCCAGAAGCTGACCAAACGCCGAAAGAAGCGGGACAGCTAAAAGTTTGCTCTTGTTGCTTGCGAGCTGGTTTTCCACAATTTCGAGTCGTTTCGCGTCATCGAGAGTTTTATCCGACATGGCGCGCGCAATCGCAAGTCCCGCAAGCACGTCGCTGTCGTCGGCCGCAGAGGCGTCGTTTTCGAGCGCTTCCGCCGCTTCCAATGAGTAGCTCTTCAGCAAACTGACGAGGCGCGCAACGCGCGCATGATGGGGCGCCACCGCACTATTTTCGGCTAGCGCGTTCGCCTCCGAGGTAAACGTTGCAGCGGTTCCCTCATCGCCGGCCGCAGATGCCGCAAAAGCCGCGCCGTGAAGGCAGGCTATTAGCTCAGAGGTTCGACCGGAAAGTGTACGCTCAACGTCCACCGCCTCTTTCGCTTTTTCGAGGGCATCGCCATATCGCCGGAGCTCCATAAGGAACTGCGCATACTCATGAAGCATTGTCGCTCGAAGGGCGCGCATGAGCGGGTTGCTATCGCTCGCGACTTGCAGCAGTCGTTCGTAGGCAGCATTGGTGCGTTTAAGATCGTGACGCTTTGAGGCCTCAATGACGCCGCGGAGACCGATCGCTGCTTCGAATTTCTGTCCGACTTCGAGAAAGGCGTCCACCGAGTGCTCCGCCGCGTCCGCTGCCTCTCGACCATTCATCGACAACGAGATGTTCCGCCACGCCCATGCGCGCGTCTCGGCCGTGATCTCTGGGTTGCGCGCGATTTGCTTCATTTTGCGAAGGCCCGTTCCCACACTCCCAGTCTTTATTAAAGCTATTGCATGGGCCATTTCAACGTTAGCTCTCTCGTCAATTGAAAGATCGATACCAGGGTCATTCAGCAGTGAGTCGGCAACGACGCGTACGTCCTCGTGCCTCTTGACGACTTGGGCCGCCCCAATGTGACAACGTTGAACGATTCGCCGCATATCGTCGTCCAAATCGGCCGTCTTAATCTGCCCGATCGCTTCAAAGAGTTCCATGCCGATCGGTAACTGAAAAACACCGCGGTCTCGCCCGAGCTTGAGGAGCTCAGCTGCGTCCGCATGCTGCCCTACATCCGTGCAGGCACGTATCTCCGTAGCCAGCTCCGCTGCAGCGCCAGTTAGGCTGCGCTTTGTCAGGTCGCCGAGCTGTTCCACGAGCGCGCTAGCATTCGGACTGTTAGAACTTGTACGTCCGTGTGCGGCACTTCGCCCCGACGAATCGATAGCGAACGTCAAATCGACGCGGACAGGCTCGGGGTTTGGTGATGATTCGGTCATCGCGCGGACGCCCCGCCGAATCCATAAAAGATCGGCGTGTGAAGAACGCGCCGCTTTGGCGACATCCACGGTACGGTAAGCGACAGATTGGTCGTCACAGTAAGGATAAGACTTCGGCATCAAGCGGCCCATACTATTCATCCACAGCCCTGGCGCCTTCCGATTCTGGATTTTCTGACATTCGGTAAGGCAGTTCGATTTGCGACTCTTAGCAAGCCGTTTGTGGGGCAATCTCGCCAAGTACCGCGGATGAGCGCGAAAAGTTCATTGCCCAGCGTCAACCTCTAGTAATGAGGCCCGCTATGCCCTGACGCTCAGGGAGTCCGTGGGGCGAGTGCTATCCCCGCGCGTGGTTGTGATTTTCCCGTGCGCCCCGTATAGTAGGTAAAGTACCTACAGTTTACAGGAGTTGTCATGGATGAGGCTGTTTCAGCGGCGGATGCCAATCGCCGGTTCTCCCTCCTCTTACGCGGGGTTCGGGAAGGTCACACCTATGTTGTGACCAGTCATGGACGACCTGTCGCGCGGATCATTCCCACCAGCAAGCGCGACGATGCAAGAAGTAACGCGCACTCGGAGCTGTTGTCCCGGCTTGAAACGCAGCCTGCTAACGATGGCGGGCGATGGACCCGTGATGAACTCTACGAGGATGATCGGTGAGGATCGCGTTCGATACGAACGTGCTTGCTTATGCGGAAGGCGTCAATGGCGTGGACCGACGCGATCTCGCCCTGACCCTCATTCGCCGTCTGCCACAAGAGAGCGCCGCGGTTCCGGCACAGGTCTTGGGCGAACTTTTCAACGTACTCGTCCGTAAGGGCGGAAGGTCGCGAAGCGACGCGCGCGATGCGCTCTTGAGTTGGCGCGACACCTTCCCCATCATCGAGACCTCGCCTGAGGTCATGACGGCGGCCGCGGATCTCGCAACGGATCACCAACTGGGAATATGGGACGCGGTTATCCTATCAGCCGCGTCCAAAGCGGGATGCCGTCTGCTTTTGTCCGAGGACTTTCACGAAGGCTTCACGTGGGGCGGCGTGACGGTCGTCAATCCATTTTCCTCGCCGCTTCACGGTTTGCTCCGTGCGCTCTTAGCCGACGACGGCGCATGATTCGAACGGCGGCCAGCTCGATTCTTTGGACGATCGGACTGGTTCCGGCCTATCCGAGCCCTTACAGCACTTTGCCGGGGAGTTTGCCGGGGAGTAGGAAGACCGCAGAGACCCTAAGGACCCCGAAAAACCTTGATTTTACGTGCTTCGCAAAAGTCGCCCGCACGCATGGGGATAATTCGTAATCAGCAGGTCAGCGGTTCAAATCCGCTCGTCGGCTCCAGAATTACGCACAAAAACCGTACCTCTTCAGGTCGGTTATGCTCTATTGGGGGAGACGTGGGGGGAAGCCCGTCCATCGGGACCTCGACGATGTCGGCCCTCCGATACGGTTGATTAAGGGTGAGATTCTGGGCCGCGATCGTCTTCTGGTTGGTCACCGGGTTGGCTTGTGCCGCCGCGCTGGGGCAATCTGCCGCCAGCGTCGGCCATCTCGAAGCGCAGATTCATCGCATGCACGCGATGGTGATCCGGCTCGTCATCACCGGCGCCGTGACTAACACGTATTCCCCAATACGGTCGGCGACGCAAAATCAGCAATACTCCATAGGAATGCACGAGTTGGGTCATGCGATGGGCCTAGGGCATAATCCAACGTACTCCTCGGTGATGTATCCCTATTACGACGAACCGCCGAGTTCGGGTTTCGTTCCCTTTCAATGCTATTCGTATAGCTCATCATACGGCCAGAGTACGTTGCCCATTATGGCCGATACGGACAAACTCGAGAACGAGTATGACCCATTGGCTTTCAAATGCGAAGTCACAACCGCGTCCTCTGCGCGTGCTAGCCAAGGGAACTTTTCGAAGTTGTCGTGGTATTCGAAACAAGCGCGGCAACTTGCTTACGACAACGTTCTCGCAAAGAGCAAGTGGGTCCACGCCGAGGATCAGTTGCACGCGCGATCGTTGAGCCTTGATTCGCTGGCGATCGCCACGCCGCTCATTGTGCGTGGCCAGGTAGTCAAGAAGGTTGCAACCTTCGGGACTGGGGTCGTCCTCTGGGACGTTTTCCAAGTAAACGTACTCACGAACCTTCGTGACGATCTGCACGCCGCTGCCAGTGGATCGGTACTCGTCGCTGATGCGCGTCCGTCGGAGGGTACCGAGTATTCCGACGACCCAATCCTCAAGCCACAAGAGCAGTTGCTTCTTTTTCTTCGACCGGCCGGCGGCGACATGTTCGCCACGATGTCCAGCCAAGTTTTGGTCCCAGAAGCGGACTTCGTCTCAAAATGGGTCATTACGGCTCAGGGCACGTACTCGCTCCCGAGCGAGTCTTTAGTAGGTCAAGCAGTAAACGGCGGAACTCCGTCCGAGAAGGTTCTCGGAAGAGAAGAGGCATCGCTCAACCCCGAGAGCGTCCGGCGCATCGCATCTGCACACCTGTCCAACGCATTTCCCACGCCACCCTCGTTCCTGTTACCGCAAGACGACGCTGCGCATAAGGCACTGCTCAACTTGAAGTTGGTCTCGGCATTCGACAGAGCAAATCCCGGTGGCGTTTCGCAGACGCTTTCAACCTTCGTGAATCGCTAGGGCGGGCGTTGCAACGAACGCCAACCGCATCGGCCGATTCGACCCCGATGCCGCCGTCGGCGTCGCTGGACCGCCGGACGGCGGTCCTCAGGCCGTTGTCGCAACAACTCCAAAGCCGTGCATCGCGATCATCATGGATAATACGATCCTTCGCCGGAACCATCGTCTTCTAAGAACGAAAAACTTGTTGACGCTGGCCAGCTTCATGGGCCGTATTTTGGCTGGAGTCGCTATCGCTATAAGGAGGCCGGACTCAATGTTGTTGAGCGCGCCACGGGCTTTGCCGTTGACTTGGGCGGGATGGCCGATGCCGCCTGGAAGCAGGCGCGCTCAGGGTTTCCTAGGCTGTCGTTCGTGGAGTCACGGGAAGCCGGCGGCGCGATGTAGCCCTTGAGCAGTGCCTATTTGGAATGCGCTTGAACGTATTCCCAAAGAATATGTTGGATCAAATTCCCGCGTTTGCGGTGTTGCTCATGCGAGAGCCGATCCAGGGCTTCGAGGAGCGGTGCACTCAAACGTACCGAAACCGGTGATTCCGATCGCGAGCCTTTCACGATCTCGGCGCCCGCTATTCCGTCTACCTGGGATTCGGCGAGCTCTTTGATCATTTGCGCCTGACTCTTTTTGGCTGCAGTTGCCATGGATAGGTTTCCTTATCTCTTGCGGAAGGCGCGTTTCTCTTTCTCGTCCATGTCCTGCGCCGCGAACACGCGAAACCGGCCGTCCCTCATGAACTCTCCCACAAGCTTGAGCAAGCGTCCCGAGCCTGTTTCGCCGTAAATCTTGAGATAGTCACCGTCACGGAGTTGCCGGTAGACGGCCTCGTCGCCGTCAACGCCAAACAACACTTCCTCGACCTCATCTGGACTGACTCGGTGGCTTTGCCAGAGATGGTTTTGGTTATTATCGTCCCAGTAAAGCGGCTCAACGATTCGCGGCACGCCGGTCCCGATCTCGCCACGCCGGGCCCCCTTGCATGTAGTTGATTGTATTACAATGTAGCGGTGCGGTCAAGGCTATGGTTCAACGTTAAGCCCGCGGGTCAGGGATAAGGTCAGGGATTCCGGTGCCCGATGAACTGCGACGCGCCTGCGGCCTTCATAAATAGCCACTCGCGACTTAAAGTAGGCAATATGCCTACATTTGTCGTAGGGTGACGTATGGATGAGACGGTCTCGGCGGCGGATGCCAATCGCACGTTCTCCCGGCTATTGCGCGGGATTCGGGAGGGGCATAGCTATGTCGTGACGAGTCACGGACGGCCCGTGGCGCGGATTGTTCCCCCGAAAATGCACGACGATTTGGGGAGTAACGCGCTCGCGAGGCTTATATCCCGGCTTGAAACGCAGACCGCTATCGATGCCGGACCCTGGACGCGCGATGAGCTCTACGAGGACGATCGGTGAGGGTCGCGTTCGACACGAACGTGCTGGCTTATGCGGAAGGCGTCAACGGGGCGGAGCGACGGGATGTCGCTGTTCGCCTCATTCGACGATTGCCGCAAGAGGCCGGCGTCGTCCCCGTACAGGTCTTAGGCGAGCTTTTCAATGTACTCGTCCGGAAAGGCGGAAAGTTGCGAACCGACGCGCGGGATGCGCTGCTGAGCTGGCGCGATACGTTCGCGGTCATCGAAACCTCGTCCGAGGTCATGATGGCGGCGGCGGATCTCGCGACGGATCATCAACTGGGTTTTTGGGATGCGGCGATCCTGTCCGCCGCGTCGCAAGCGGGATGCCGCCTTCTCTTGTCCGAGGACTTTCATGAAGGCTTCACGTGGGGCGGAGTGACCGTTGTAAATCCGTTTTCCTCCCCATTGCACGTTTTGCTCCGCGCCCTCTTGTTGGACGACACCGAATGACCGGAGCAGGTCAGCGGTTCAAATCCGCTCGTCGGCTCCAGAAAACCCCGGTAAAACATGGGGGGTTTTTCTTTTTGCTTAGCGGCGTATCGAGGTTGGGGGCGTGGCCTCGGTGCGCCGTGAGGCGGTAACTCAAAGCCTGCCGCACGTCTACATTGAATCTGCTCGTGGAGCATACTGCTTGTGAAGCAACATGCCTGAGAAGCAGTTTATTGGCCGATCCTCTGAGCTCGATGATCCTCTCGGAAAAGTTGAAAAGCGACGAGCTCCCGTTTGGTGCGAGTCGTAGAGATTACGACGGAGCGGAGGGCGAGAGACGGGCGGACACGACCGCACTTACAAATGCGAGAAGTGCGCCACCCGCGCCGAGCCACGGGAGCGTGTCGTAAGCAACGCCGGCGGCGATCGCCGAGCCACCGATCCACGCCCCCGACGCGTTGCCGAGATTGAACGCGCTTTGATTGAGCGTTGCAGCGAGATTCGGTGCCGACGCAGCTTCATTGACGACGCGCGTTTGTGTAAGCGGTACCACGGCGAATCCGAAGCAACCCCACAAGAAGAGCGTTATGAATGCCCCAACGGCCGAATGACTCGTATAAACAAACGCGACATTCACGAAACATAGTGCAACGAAAACGGCGAGCAGGGACGGCATCAACCGCCAGTCCGCGAGCCGTCCTCCGGCAAGGTTTCCGACCGTCAGGCCGACGCCGAAGACGAGTAATGCATAGGTAACGGCATTCGGCTTGAGCGCGGTCACGGACTCGAGCAACGGCGCGATGTACGTGAACACCGCGAAGAGGCTCGCCGAGGCCAGCACGCTGGTGAGCATCGCGAGCAGAACGTGGCGATTTCCGAGCACGCGTATCTCGCTCCTCAGATCCGAAGGCTTCATTGCGAGGTTCGACGGCAACCACGCTGCGATCGCGACGGCCGCGATGATCCCGATGACGACGATTGCAAGAAAGGTCGAGCGCCACCCGAGCGCATTGCCGAGCGCGGTTCCGAACGGGACGCCTAGCACGTTCGCAAGCGTAAGACCGCCGAACATGAGCGCGATCGCCGACGCCCGGCGTGTCGGGGCAACGAGATCCGCCGCTACCACCGAGCCGAGCCCGAAAAATGCGCCGTGACAAAAGGCGGTGACGATGCGCGCGATCATCAGCACCGCATAGTTTGGGGCAAGCCCGCACAGCAGATTGCCCACCACGAAACATCCAACCATTCCCAAGAGCGCGGTCTTTCGCGGCACGCGAATCGTGGCAGCTGCGACGATCGGAGCGCCGATGACGACACCGAGCGCATATCCGGTTATCAAGAGGCCGGCCTGCGGGATGGTAACACCGAGATCGCGAGCGACGTCCGGCAACAAGCCCATGATGACGAATTCGGTCGTCCCAATGCAGAACGAGGCGAGTGCGAGGGCGACGAGTGCTACGGGCATGCTTGCACAACGAAGATTATCGCGCTGCTTGAGCGACGATGGGTTCCACGCTGACGATCCGTGGCCGGAGTTCCTTGCACCACTCATTATGGCGTCGCAAGAGCGCCGTGCGCTCGACGCCCGTGAGGTCGCCACCGGCGATCGCATGCAGCGTCATCATTGCGGAACTCTCGGGCTGAAGGAGGAGCAGCAGCGGCGAGGCGTCGCCCACGCGCTCGGAAACGGCGCGATAGGGATCCTGCACCACGATGCCCGGTTCGCTCGCGAGCGTCGCGGCAACATCGGCGGCAGCAGCCGCAAACGTCATGCTCCGCAGGGTCAGGTGCGAGAGCCCATCCAACTCCGGCAAGCTCGGTTCGTCCGCGACATCGCCGAGCGCGATCCACGCGAAGCCGTAGCGTTCTCGTACGCGATAGCTGCGCACGCGGGCTGCTTTTGGTGGAACTTGGCTGGGATGCGCGGGGATGAGGGTGCAGCTGCCGCTGCCCGAAGCGAAGCGCCAGCCGTGATAGCGGCACACGATCTCGCTGCCGGCATGGGTGCCGATCGAGAGACGTGCGCCGCGGTGTGGGCAGCGATTTTCCCAGGCGTTGAGCACGCCGTCGTCCGCGCGCCAGAGCACGATCTCCTCATCGAGCAGCTGCACGAACGCGATGTGGCTCGGTACGACTTCCTCGCTGCGCAGAACGGGAAACCAGCGCGACGTCACGTCCATGCTATGCCGGGAAGATGCCGGGCATGGCGATGAAGCCCGGGATCGCCTTTACCCGATCGGTCCAGCGCCGGATCGCCGGATAGGTGCGGAGCTCGATGCCGCCCTCCTCGGCGAGCATCACGTCGGGGAAGCAGGCGATGTCGGCAATCGTCGGGTGATCGAAGGTGCAGAGCCAGCGCCATCCCGCGTCCTCGTTGAACCACAGGTGTTCGTCGAGCACCGCGAGTTGCTCGTGCGCTCCACGGCGCGCTTCCTCAACGTCGATGTGGTGATAGAGCAGGCCGTCGTGCAGCCGCGCCGCCGACGCCGTCGGCGTCAGGGCGGCAGCAAACGCGAGCCACGTCGACACCTGGCCGGTGAGGCCGGCGTCGTTCTGCGGGTACCACCGGCCGGTCGGATCGTGTCGGCTCGCCAGGTGCACGAGCACGTTCTGCGCGTCATCGACGATGGTGCCGTCGTCGACGATCACCGGCAGCTCGCCGCGCGGGCTGAGCGCGAGAAATTCCGGCGCACGATGCTGGCGGCGGGGATA
>Ga0116226_10003534_pt1 | contig 13781 bp, 13 predicted proteins | sample S1TSphfallax_FD_89692 | JGI IMG/M metagenome (GOLD analysis project Ga0116226, IMG submission 89692) | Host-associated microbial communities from peat moss isolated from Minnesota, USA - S1T2_Fa - Sphagnum fallax MG | ecosystem: Host-associated > Plants > Peat moss > Unclassified | place: USA...
CGACGAGCGAGAACTCGGTGTGCACGCGCAGATGAACGAAAGATGCCGTCATGCCACCCCCTTCAAGTCCGACATTTTATCGGGGCGAACGACTTTCGGTGCAGCGGACTTGGGCCAAGGACCCGCAGAGCCTCGAGATGCTGCGGCGTCGGATAGCCCTTGTGAGTTGAGAGATTGAATCCGGGATAGCATGCATCCAGTTGTTCCATCAGCGTATCTCGCGTCGTCTTGGCGAGAATCGACGCCGCGCTGATGGCCGGCTCGGAGACATCCCCCGCGACGATCGCTTGCTGGGTGCAGCCTAGCCCAAGATCTTCGAGCCGAGGCAGAAGGTTGCCATCGATCTGTACATGGGTCGGCGCGACGCCGAGCCGCAGCAACGCCCGCCGCATCGCGAGGAAGGTAGCCTGCAGAATGTTCAGACTGTCGATCTCCTCGCAATCCGCCCAAGCCACCGCCCACGCGACTGCGCGCCGCCGAATGATGGGCGCGAGCCGAGCGCGCTCCTCGGGAGAGAGCAGTTTGCTGTCGGTGAGCCCGCGGATGCCGATGGGTCGCGCCAGGATTACCGCCGCGGCCACCACCGGTCCCGCGAGCGGGCCGCGGCCCGCCTCATCGACGCCGGCGATCCGTGGGCCTTGGCCGGACCCGAGCCCTGGCTCTGGCACGGGCCCTGGCCCTGGCCCTGGCACAGGCTGTATGGTCTGCCGCGCGCGCTTCATATACGCCGCTGGCGGGAGGACGTGAGCGCAAGCACCGCATCCACGGCACGCGCCGCGCCGCCGCGGCGCAGCTGTTCGTGAATGCGTAGAAATTCGCTCTGCATCGCTGCGACTCCCACCGGGTCCGCGAGCTGCGCCTCGATGGCGCGCCCGAGCGCTTCCGGCGTCACCGCTTCCTGGACGAGTTCCGGCACGAGCGCGCGCCCCGCGAGCAGGTTGGGCTGCGAGAAGTACGGCAGTTTGACCAACCGGAATAACCGCAGCAGGAACGCCGTCAGCGGCGAGAAACGGTACGCCACCACCATCGGCCGCTTCGAGAGCAGCGTCTCGAGCGTGGCGGTTCCCGAGGCGACGATCACCGCATCCGCCGCAGCCAACACCCGGTGGGACTGCCCGTCGACCACTTGGATCTCGACCCCGGGCGCGCGCTCCTCGCAGGCACGCTCGAACAGGCTCCGCACCGCCGGCGATGCCATCGGCGCAATGAAACGCAGATCCGGATGGCGCGCCGCGAGCCAGGCCGCCGCCGCCGCGAAATCGCGTCCGAGGCGGGTCACTTCACCAAGCCGGCTGCCCGGCAGCAGGGCGATCACCCGCGCCGCCGGATCGAGCCCCAGGGCGGCGCGCGCGGCGGCGCGATCCGGCTCGAGCGGAATGAGATCCGCGAGCGGATGACCCACAAACTCGGCCTGTACGCCGTGATCCGCGTAGAACGCCGGCTCGAAGGGCAGCAGGCAGAGCATCAGGTCACAGGCTTCGCCGATCGTTCGGACTCGGCCCTGGCGCCAGGCCCAGACCTGGGGGCTCACGTATTGCACCGTCGGGATACCCGCTGCCTTCAGGCGCCGCGCGAGCCCGAGATTGAACTCCTTGTAGTCGACGCCGATGAACACGTCGGGCCGCAACGCCGTGAAACGCCGGGCAAGCTCGCGCCGCAGCCGCAACAGGCGTGGCAGGTGCGGCAATACCTCGAGCAATCCCATGACGGCGAGGCTTTCGGCATCGGCCCAGACGTCGAGACCCCGGGCCCGCATCTTCGGGCCACCGACCCCGACGCATTCCACGCTCGGTAGACGACGTCGCAGCTCCGCCATCAGCTCGGCACCGAGCTGGTCGCCCGACGCCTCGCCCGCCACGATGCCGATTTTCAAGCCGGAACTCGATCAGCGAATGAGACTACGGGTCGATTTTCCGATGAAGTCCACCAGCACCGCGAGCTCCGGCTGGGTCGGTACCAGCGCCGTCAAGCGCGACACCGCCTCGGCGAGCGGTAGGTCCGAGCGATACAGCACTCGGTAGGCATTGCGGAGGTTACGGATCTGCGGCGCGGTGAAGCCGCGGCGCTTGAGCCCCTCAGCGTTCACCGAATGCGGCACCGCCGGCTGACCGATGGTCATGACGTAAGGCGGCACGTCGCGCGTGACCGCCGCATTGTTGGCGACGAACGCATGCATCCCGACTTTGCAGTACTGATGCACCGCGGACAGGCCGCCCATGATCACCCAGTCGCCGAGTTCGACATGGCCGCCGAGCGTCGCGCAGTTCACCATCACGATCTTGTTACCGATTCGACAGTCGTGCGCCACGTGCGAATACGACATGAACAGATTGTCGTCGCCGATGCGGGTCACCCCCTCGTCGTGGGTCGTGCCGCGATTGACGGTGCAGAACTCGCGGAACACGTTGCGACTACCGATCTCGAGGCGCGTCGGCTCACCGTTGTATTTCTTGTCCTGCGGCGCGTCGCCGATCGAGCTGAATTGAAAGAAGTGGTTATCCTCGCCGACGGTGGTCGGACCCATGATGACCGCATGCGGGCCGATGCGGGTGCGCGCACCGATGACGACACCCGGGCCGATGACCGTGAAGGGACCCACCTCAACGTCGGGAGCGAGTTCCGCCGCGGGCGAAACGATGGCGCGGGCATCGATCACATGTCCCCCTCGGACTTGTCGCCCTCAGACTTCGTGACCGTCTTCGCACCCATATCCGGCGCCACCATCATGTCGGCCGCGGCCGCCACCTCACCGCCCACCAACGCCGCGGTCGAGAATTTCCAGATGCCTTTTAAGCTGCGCTCGATGCGGGCGGTCAGAATCAGCTGATCGCCGGGTTCCACCGGCTTTCGGAAGCGAGCCTTGTCGATGCCGACGAAGAAGAACCGGGTGTCCTCGTCCGGAATCACATTGGCGGTGACGAACGCGAGGATGCCTGCGGCTTGCGCCAGCGCTTCGATGATCATGACCCCGGGCATCACCGGTCGGTGGGGAAAATGGCCGGGGAAAAACGGCTCGTTGTAGGTAACGTTCTTGAGCGCCTTGATGTGCGACCCGCGATGACACTCGAGCACCCGATCGACCATCAGGAACGGATAGCGGTGCGGAATCTGCCGCATGATCGCGGTGATATCGAGGCTCACTGGTTCGTCACTCATCTTCCGCGTCTCCCGTATTCCCACCCAACGCCTCGCCCGCCCGGCGCTCGAGGGCGCCGAGTCTTCGACCGAAGGAATCGAGCCGTTTGAATCGCGCCACGACGCGGCGCCATTTCGCAGCCTTCTCGAACGGCAGCCCCCCGGAGTAGACCCCCGGCTCGCGGATGGAGTGGCTCACCATCGAGAAGCCCGTAATCACCACATCGTCGCAAATTTCAATGTGTCCGTTGACCCCTACCGAGCCGCCGATCATGCAGCGCTCACCGATGGTGGTACTGCCCGAAATGCCGGTGCAGGCGGCCATCGCCGTGTGGGCGCCGATGCGCACGTTGTGGCCGATCTGGATCTGGTTGTCGAGCTTCACGCCCTCGCAGATCACGGTGTCGCCGAGCGCGCCGCGATCGACGGTGGTATTGCAGCCGATTTCGACGTCCGCCCCGATCGTCACCGTGCCGATCTGCGGCACTTTGATCCAACGCCCGCGCTCGTTGGCGAAGCCGAAGCCGTCCGCGCCGATCACGGCGCCAGGCTGGATGAGCGTGCGCGGCCCGATCGAGACGCGCGCCCCGAGGGTGACGCGCGCCACCAGCCGAACATCCTCAGCGAGCTGTACCTCGCGCTCGAGAATGCAGCCGGGACCGAGCTGCACCCGGGGACCGATCACCGCGCCCGAGCCGATCACGCACAGCGGTCCGATGCCGGCGCTCGGATCGATGCGGGCGTCCGGCGCGACCACGGCGGTGGGGTGGATGCCAGGAATAAAATCGGCCACCGGGTGCAGCAGCGTCGCGATACGGGCGAATACCGCGTGGGGGTTGGTGGCGATCAGAGCCGCCACCGGACACTCGGCAAGCGCCGCCGCCTCGAGCACGACCGCCGAGGCCTTGGTGGAGCTCAGGCCCGGGCGAAAGCGCGGATGAGCGAGAAATGCGATCGTCCCCGGCCTGGCCTCGTGTAGCGACGCGACCGCGCCAACCCGGAGGTCCGGGTCGCCACGCAGCTCGCAGCCGAAGCGGACAGCGATCTCGCCCAGCGAGAGCACCGCTCGATGTCTTTCGTCAGCCGCTCAACGAGCCGCCGCGTCGTGCGCGGACGGAACTACTTGGCCGCCGGCTTAGGCGAAGAAGCGCCGGACGGACTCGCCGCCGCACGCGCCTGGAGCGAGGAGAGAATCGCGGGCGTGATGTCGAGCGCCGGGGTCGCGTAGACCACGCCATCGGCTACCACGAGGTCGAAATTCTGCGCTTTCGCGTAGGTCCGAACCTCTTCGATGAGCGTGCGCTGCAGACGCGACATCTCCTCGTTGCGGCGCGCATTGACGTCGTCCTGCAGCTCCTGCTGCTTGCGCTGCAGCTCGCGCGCACCGTCACGCACGTCCTGCTCCGCCTTGGCACGCTGATCGGGCGTCATGGTCGCCTGATCCTTCTGGAAACGCTCGTCCTTGGCCTTCAGCGTCGTCTGCAAGGTCTGCAGCTCGCGCTGCCGCGGGCCAAACTCCGCACGCATCGCATCGCTCGCGGCCTTTGCCTGAGGCGCCTCCTCGGCGAGCTTCCCGAAATCGACAATCGCAATTCGGGTTTCGGCAAACGCCGGCGCTACCATGCACAGGGCCAAACCCACCAATCCCGTCAGAATCGACTGCTTCACGAGCTTCACGCTTGATATCCCTCTAATTCAGATCCAACGCTCAAAATGCCTGACCCACAGAGAACTGGAATGCCTCTTTCTGGTCAGGGTAGCGAATGTCGTCACCGGGGTAGGCATTCAGCGGTACAGCCAGGCTGAACCGGAACACTCCAAGTGGCGCGAGCCATTGCACGGCGATTCCCGCCGAACGCTTCAAGTCATTATAGCTGAAATGGTAGGTCACCGGGGTCAGGCCATCCCGACCGACGAAGGTATAGCCATTACCGGTCATGAACACGTTACCGATGTCGTAGAACAGGCTGACCCGAGCCGACGCCTTCCACTTGTCGGGCGTCGGTATCAGGATCTCGGCGCGCCCGAGTACCTTCAGATTTCCGCCGAACGGATTACCGAACTCGTCCTTCGGTCCGAGCCGGCTCTCGGTATAGCCGCGCACGCTGTCCGGGCCGCCCGCAAAGAACAAGCGATACGGCGGCATACCGGTGGTCTTGCCGAGCGGCGAACCGTAGTCCACCTGGCCGGTGAATGACGCCGTCCAGCGGCCGATCAATGGGACATATTCCAGCGTCTGGAAGCTCCCGGTCCAGAACTGCACGTCGGTGCCGGGCAGTACATAGGAGAACGAGATGGCCGTGCGCCCGCCGCGATCGGCGAATAGGCCGCGGTTGCGCGAATCGAAGTTATAACCCGCGACGAGCTCGACGGTATTGAACTCGGAACCGTAGAACTCATAACACTGGTCCTGCGCTGACACCTCTCCAGTGATCGAACTCTGCGCGGTGTAGTCGCTGCAGCCGAGCCGCTCGTTCGGATGGCCGTTGTGCTGCACCCACTCGACCGCCTCAGAGGCGCTGTTGACGCTCGTGAGGAGATCCGCGTGGGTCCCGGAGAGCCCGAGCCGCACACCTTGAAACTCGGTGATCGGATAGGAGTAATCGATCCCTAAGCCCAACGTCTTCGAGGAGAACTGGGACGAGGAGGAGACGAACTGGGTCGAGTCGCGGTAGTTGAAAGAGAGCGTGCGCGAGATGCCGTCGATCGTCTGATAGGGATCGGTCTGGGACACGTTATAGACGGTCGAGTACTTACCCGCGTTTATATCGAGTGCGACACGCTCGCCGCTGCCGAAGAAGTTCGCATCGGCGTAGTTACCGTTCAGGATGAACTTTTGCGATTCGGAGTAGCCGATGCCGCCGCCGAGCTGCGCGCTCGGACCCTCCTTGATGTCGAAATTCACATCGACGAGATCCGGCGATCCGGGGACGGGCGTGGTCTCGGACTCCACCTTCTCGATGTAGGGCAGTCGCTGCAAGCGCTGCTTGGAGCGCTCGACCGCGACGTTGGAGAGCGCAGACCCCTCGAGCTGGCGCATTTCTCGCCGCAGCACCACGTCGTTGATCTTGGTGACGTTGGCGAAGGTGATGTGGCGGACGTAGACGCGATTGCCCGGATCCACCACGAAAGTGAGTCCGATGGTCTTGTGTTCCTCGTCGGGGGTCGGCACCGGATCAACTTTGGCGAACGCGTAACCATCGACGCCGAGCCGGTTCTGGATCAGCTCCTGGGTGGCGGTGATGTCTTTGCGCGAGTAGATCTGACCGGGCTTGACCAGCAGATAGTTCTTGAGTTCCGCCTCTGGCACGACGAAGGTCCCCGCGAGCTTCACGTCGGCCACCTTGTACACGTCACCCGAGTCGAGGTTGACGGTGATGAAGATGTCATCCTTCTCGGGAGCGATGGCGACCTGGGTGGACTCGATCTGGAAGTTCGCGTAGCCGCGATCCATGTAGTAGGAACGCAGCTTCTCGAGATCGCCCTGCAGCTGCTCGCGGGAATAGCGGTCGTCCTGCTTGTACCAGGAGAGCCAGTTCGGGGTGTGCAGGTCGAGCCCGGCGAGGACGTTCTTGTCCGGAAAACGCGTGTTCCCGACGAGGTTGATCTGGCGGATCTTGGCGCGCTTGCCCTCGGTGATGTTGATCTTGATCTTGACTCGATTGCCAGCGAGTTCCTCGACGTTGGTTTCGATCTTCACGCCGTACTTGCCGCGACTGTAGTACTGGTCGGTGAGGTACTGCTTGACGTCCTCCAGCACCGATCGGTCGAAGGTCTTGCCGGCGGCGAGACCGACGTTGCGCAGGCTCTTGGTGAGGTCCTCGGTCTTGATGTCCTTGTTGCCCTTGACCTCGAAGTTTTCGATCGCCGGCCGCTCGAGGACCGCGACGATGAGCGTGTTGCCGTCGCGGCGCAGCTCCACATCGCGAAAGAAGCCCGTGCCGTAGAGCGCACGGATCGCTTCGCGGATACGCGCCGGGGAGAGATGATCGCCGATGTTGACCGGCAAGTAGTTATAGACCGTGCCCTCGGAAATCCGCTGCAGTCCCTCGACCTTGATGTCGCTCACCACGAAGTCGTCCAGCTCGCGCTCTTGTTCCTGGGCGGAACAGATTGCCGAGCACGTGATGAGCGCCAGTGACGCGATAACGGCGTTACGCCATGAATGCACGAAATTCCCCCAGAGAATTGCAGCGAACGATTGTTATGATCATCTAGCGACGACGGTGGCGCGGGCTCAGCCGAACTGCCTCGCCAAGTCGTTGAACAATGCCACGCCCATGAGCAGCAGCAGCAACGCGATACCGACCTGTTGGCCGAACACCTGCGCACGGTCGGACAGCGGACTCCCCTTCAACCACTCGATCGCCTGGAACAGAATCTGGCCGCCGTCGAGGATCGGAATCGGCAGTAGATTGAGAAATCCGAGGCTCAGGCTGATGAGCACCAGGAAGCCCAGGAACGACTCGACTCCGGCGTGCGCGGATTCGCCCGCGTACTGGGCGATGGATAACGGCCCATTCAGGTTCTTGAGCGACACCTGGCCGGTGAGCATGCGTGCGAACAGGCGCCCTTGCAGGAGCGTCATGTCCCAAGCCTTACGCACCGCGGCCTTCAGCGCGCCGGGCACCGAGAGATTCGTGTGGCGGAGCATGCTCGGGGGCAGCTCGACGTTGCCCGCTTCGGTGACGCCGAGCCTGCCGATGCGCTTACCGTCCTCCTCGACCGAATCGATCGTCAGGCGGAGCGTCTTGTCGATACCATCGCGCCGGAAGGCGATCGCCGTGCTCTCACCGGGACGACCCGCGATCTTCGCCGGAATGTCGCGAAACGCCTCGATCGGCTGGCCATCGATCGACACGATCAGGTCGCCGCTGCGTAATCCCGCGCGTCCGGCGGCCCCGGAGGGCTCGACGCGACCGAGGATCGCCGGCGACGGCGGCTGCCAGAAGCGAAAGCCCAGCCCGTTCCAGAACAGCTGCGTCGGCTCGGTCAGACGGCGTCGCTCTTGTGCCGAGTTCACAAACAGGTCGGCCGTCGCCGCGCCCACATTGTCGCGCTTGAGATCGAGCCGCGCGTCGCCCGAGCCGCTCATCGCATCGATCAGGCCAAATACGACATCGCTCTCGCCGGCGACCGGTTTGCCGTTGATCGCAGTGATCTCGTCTCCGGTACGCAAGCCCGCGTGCGCCGCGATCGAGTCGGGGCGCACGTCGCCGACGAGCGGACGCACCTCGGTCACGCCCGAGACCGCGAGCATGGCCCAGAGCACGACGATCGCAAACACGATATTCGCCGCCGGCCCCGCGAGCAGCACCACGATGCGCTGCCACGGCGCCTTGCGCGTAAAGGAGCGATGCGCCTCCTGCGCGTCAACGGGTCCTTCACGTTCGTCGAGCATCTTGACGTAGCCGCCCAGCGGGATCGCGGCAATCACGTACTCGGTGCGATCGGGGGCCGCGCCGACATGCATCCAAAGCGGCTTGCCGAAGCCCACGGAAAACCGCAGCACCTTGAACCCGAGGCGTCGCGCGACCCAGAAATGACCGAACTCGTGGATGGTGACCAGCAGCCCCACCGCCACGACGAACCACAGCACGTACCAAGCGAAATTCATCCGATCGCACTCCGCCGGCGACCTGCGAGGGTCGCCGTCAATTCCTCCGCTCGGATACGGGCCTCCGCGTCGGAGGCCAGCACGTCGTCGAGAAGCCTGATAGAGCCTCGCGCGGCATTCTGCATCACCGCTTCAATGACCTCGGCAATGTCGCTAAAGTTCAACTTGCCCTGCAGGAACGCCTCCACGGCCACCTCGTTCGCAGCGTTGAGCGCTGCGGGCGCGAGACCGCCCGCGCGGGCCGCGGCTTGGGCAAGCGAGAGGCACGGAAACCGCGAGAAATCCGGCGCCCGGAACTCCAGCGTTCCTACCCGCACCAGATCGAGAAATTGTACACCGGAGGCGAGCCGATCCGGCCATGCCAATGCGTGGGTGATCGGCGTACGCATGTCGGGTGAGCCGAGCTGCGCTAGCACCGAGCCGTCGAGATACTCGACCATCGAATGCACGATGCTCTGCCGGTGCACCACGACCTCCACCTGCTGCGGTTCCACCGCGAACAGCATGCACGCCTCGATGTACTCGAGACCCTTGTTCATGAGCGTCGCGGAATCGACCGAGATCTTGCGGCCCATCACCCAATTCGGATGGGCGCAAGCTTGGCTCGGCGTCGCGCGCGCAATCGCCTCGGCGGGCCAATCGAGAAACGGACCACCCGAGGCGGTGAGCAGGATACGGCGCACGCCCGCCGGTGCGCTGCCGGCTTTGGAACCCGGTGGCAGGCACTGGAAAATCGCGTTGTGCTCGCTGTCGATCGGCAGCAGCACCGCGCCTGAGGCGCGCACCGCCTCCATCAGCAACGGCCCGGCCATCACGAGCGATTCCTTGTTGGCGATCAACAGTCGCTTGCCCGCGCGGGCCGCGGCGAGGGTCGAGGGCAGACCCGCCCCGCCCACGATGGCAGCCATCACGTAATCCACCGCATCGAGCGCGGCGATCTCCGCGAGCGCCTCGGCCCCCGCGAGCACGCGGGTGGGCAGACCACGCGCGCTCAGCGCGACGCTGAGCTCGCGCGCGGCCGCGGGTTCGACCAGCACCGCGTAATCAGGGCGGAAGCGCAGGCACTGCTCGAGGAGCTTCGCGCCGTTGCGGCGCGCTCCGAGAGCGACCACACGAAACCGGTCGGAATGTCGGGCTACCACATCGAGCGTGCTCTCGCCGATGCTGCCGGTGGAGCCAAGTACTGCAATACCGATCAAGGGGCGACTCCCGTGAGGGTGAGACCGAAGAGAAAAACGGGTGCGGCGGCGGTGACACTGTCGATGCGATCCATGATCCCGCCGTGACCGGGAATGAGCCAGCCACTGTCCTTCACGCCGGCATGCCGCTTCAGCATGCTCTCCGTGAGGTCGCCCACTACCGAGAAGGCGATGGCCACCACGCTGATCAGCACGAACGGCAGCGGCGATACCGCAAACAACACCGATCCGAGGAGCGCGACCGGCACCCCGAGGGCAAGCCCGCCGACGACGCCCTCCCAGGTCTTCCCCGGCGAGACTCTGGGCGCGAGTTTGACGCGACCGAAGCGCCGCCCCGCGAAGTACCCGCCGGTGTCCGCCGCCCACACGATCGCGAGGGCATAAAGCGTCCAGGCGCCGCCGTGCGGCGCGATCAGCCGCAGGCGCATCAGCGCCACGCCCATCGGCACCAGGGCGAGCCAACCTGCCACGGCCGCCGACCACGCGCCGACGCGCTGCGGCGCGAGCACGAGCCAGCCACACGCGACGCACCACCAGAGAAAACTCGCCGTCAGGAACAGCCGCCGTCCCTCGAGGGTCGCGGTGGCCTCCCAGGCGACCCACAATAGGAGTGCGACCGAAGCTGTGAACACCGCCCGCAGCGGACGCGAGTCCGCACGCACGAAGCCCGACCACTCCCAGGCACCGGCGAGCACGATGAGCAGCAGCACGCCGAGGGTAGCCCCCACCGGCAGCGCGAGTAGCACCACCAACAATAAGCCGATCAGCACCGCAGCAGTGAGCACGCGCCGCTGCAGCGGAGTCATCACGCGTGCACCGGCGTACGGGTACTGCCGAAGCGTCGATCGCGGCTCGCAAAATGATCGAGCGCAGCTTCGAAATGCGCCCCCGTGAACTCAGGCCACAGCACGTCCGTGAACCATAATTCCGTATAGGCGAGGTTCCAAAGCAGAAAGTTGCTGATCCGATGCTCGCCGCCGGTGCGGATGAACAGGTCCGGATCGGGCAGGCCGGCGAGCGCGAGTTCGTTCGCGAGCCGCTCCTCGTCGATCTCCTCGGGGCGCAGCGACCCCGAGGCGGCGGCGCGTGCGAGCCGGCGCGCGGCCTCGATGAGATCCCAGCGCCCGCCATAGCTCACCGCGACCTGCAACTTGAGGCCCGCATTGGCGGCCGTGAGCGCCTCGGCGGCGGCGATCCGCGCTTGCAGTCGTACGACGAGCTGCGAGCGGTCGCCGATCACCCGCAGACGCACCCGCTGGGCGTGAAGCTCCTCGATCTCACGGTCGAGGGCGTCCATGAAAATCCCCATCAGGCTCGAGACCTCTTCCCCGGGCCGCCGCCAGTTCTCGCTCGAGAACGCGAACAGCGTGAGGGCCTCGACCCCGCGGATCGCGGCGGTCTCGATCACCTTGCGCACCGCGCCGACGCCCTCACGATGACCCGCGTGACGCGGCAGGCCGCGCGCCGCTGCCCAGCGGCCGTTGCCATCCATGATGATCGCGACGTGACGGGGCATGCGGCGTCAGACCTGGAGCAGTTCTTTTTCCTTCACGCTGAGGATCTGGTCGATCTCGCCGACGTGGCGATCGGTGAGCTTCTGGATCTCGACCTCGGCACGCTTCTCCTCGTCCTGCGAGATGAGCTTTTCCTTGAGTGCTTCCTTGATGTCGCTCATCACATCGCGGCGCACGTTGCGTACCGCGACGCGGGCATTCTCGGCATCGTGTCGTACCACCTTGGTGATGTCGCGGCGCCGTTCCTCGGTGAGCGGCGGTAGCGGCACGCGGATCACCACCCCGGCGGACATCGGTGTGAGCCCGAGCTCCGATTTGTAGATGGCCTTCTCGATCGCCCCCACCATGGTCTTCTCGTAGGGCGAGATGGTGAGCGTGCGAGCATCCTCGACGTTGATACTCGCCACCTGGTTGAGTGGCGCCTCGCTGCCGTAGTAGTCGACCTTGACGTGCTCGATGAGGCTCGGATGCGCACGCCCGGTACGGATCTTCTTGAGGTCCGCCTGAAACGTCTGCACGCACTTCGTCATGCGCGTCAGGGCGTCTTTCTTGATGTCCTCGAGCATGGAGACACTCCTTAGCGGGAAAAGTCGCCGCAACCTAAATTCAGTCGTTGGTGACGACGGTGCCGACGTCATCGCCATCGACGATGCGTTTGAGGTCGCCTGCGTTGTTCAGATTGAATACCTGCAGCGGCAGTCGATTGTCACGACACATCACGATCGCGGTCGCATCCATGACACCGAGGCGGTCGTCGAGTACCCGGTCGAAGGTCAGGCGCGCATAGCGCACGGCGGCGGGATTGCGGATCGGATCGTCCGAGTAGATCCCGTTGACCTTCGTCCCCTTCAAAAGAATATCCGCCTGAATCTCGATCGCGCGCAGGCTCGCCGCGGTGTCGGTGGTGAAGAACGGGTTGCCGGTGCCCGCTGCGAACACGACCAGCCGCCCCTTCTCGAGGTGCCGGACCGCGCGGCGGCGGATGTATTCCTCGCACACCTCGTTGATGCGGATCGCTGACATGACGCGCACGTTCTTGCCGAGGCTCTCGACGGCATCCTGGATGGCGAGCGAGTTCATGACGGTCGCGAGCATCCCCATCTGGTCGCCGGTGACCCGGTCCATGCCGGCCCGCGCGAGGCCCGCGCCGCGAAAAATATTGCCGCCACCGATGACGACCGCGACTTCCACGCCGGTCGCCATGATCTCGACCAGCTCGGCGGCGATACGCTTCAAGATGGCCGGATCGATACCGTAGTCGCCGCCACCCATGAGGGCCTCTCCGGAGAGCTTGACCAGGATGCGCTTGTAGCGCGCGGGCGGTGTCGGGGTCATGGCGTACTGGCTCGCTCTTCGAGGGACGATCGGGTCAACGACCTGAGTCTAATCAAGGAAAACCCCGCCGATGCGGGGTTTTCTGGATTCGCCGGCGCTCAGTGGTGAGTGCCACCGGGCCCCTTGTCCGCCGGGTCGGAGGTTTTCAGCTGCGCCTTGACCTGCGCCATGACCTCGCCGACGAAGTCTTCCTGGCGCTTCTCGATTCCGGCACCGACCTCGAAGCGCTCGAACGCCTTGACCGTCGCCTTGGCGGCCTTGAGGAGCTTCTCGACCGTCTGGTCGGGATCCTTGACGAACGGCTGGCCGGTGAGCGCGAGCTCGGCGAGTGACTTGCGCAGTCGTCCCTCGACCATCTTGGCGACGATCTCCGGCGGCTTGCCCTCGCCCTGCGCCTTGGCGGTCTCGATCTCCCGCTCCTTGGCGACCACCTCGGACGGAACGTCGCCCGGGGTCAGATACTTCGGGCTACTCGCAGCGACGTGCATGGCGAGATCGTGCGCCAGCTCAGTGCTGCCGGCATCGAGCGAGACCAGCGCGCCAATGCGGGAGCCGTGCGAGTAAGCGCCGAGATGGCTCGGCGCCGACACGATCGCAAACCGGCGCACGCCGATGTTCTCGCCGATCTTCGCCACCAGCGTCCGGCGGCGCTCATCGACGGTTTCACCGCCGGCAAGCCGCGCGGCGAGCAAGGCCTCGAGGCTCGCGGGCCGCGAGGCGAGCGCCTCGGCCGCTACCGCTTCCGCGAAGGCACGAAAGTCCTGCTCGCGGGCGACGAAATCGGTCTCGCAGTTGACTTCCACCATGGCGGCAGTGAGCCCGTCGCTCGAGCGCGCGAGCGCGATCACCCCTTCGGCGGCGACTCGCGCCGCCTTCTTGTCGGCCTTGGCGAGACCCTGCTTACGCATGAGCTCGGCGGCCGCATCGAGATCGCCATGGGTTTCGACCAGCGCCTTCTTGCACTCCATCATGCCCGCGCCG
>Ga0116226_10003535_pt1 | contig 13780 bp, 10 predicted proteins | sample S1TSphfallax_FD_89692 | JGI IMG/M metagenome (GOLD analysis project Ga0116226, IMG submission 89692) | Host-associated microbial communities from peat moss isolated from Minnesota, USA - S1T2_Fa - Sphagnum fallax MG | ecosystem: Host-associated > Plants > Peat moss > Unclassified | place: USA...
ATTGAGCCTAAAATACCCAATATGGGTGGAACTCCTCTTAACAGTTTGCTCATCATGTGCCTATGGTGGACATTGACAAAAACCTATATCTTGTTTTGTGGGCTAACCAAGACAAGCATGGGTATATATTCATGTTTTCAATTAATTAGATGGAGGTGCCTCCCAAATTCAACTTTTGTAATTGCATTGACCCACTTTGATTGGCCCACCACCAAAAAAATTTGAAGGCTCCCCTAAATAGAAACTTCTATTGGAAGATGGAGTGCATATCCTTTGGCCCACCTATACAAGTGCAAGTGGGAGGACTTTGGGCATTGGACAAAAGTGTGGTGCTATTGGGGACTTATTGGGAACGCACACTACAACATATGTGTGTTTTTAAGCTAGTTTTTATGACTAAGATTTCAATCAAAACAAACAAGGGATAGATTTGTCCTTAATCAAATTGGACTAGTTGTTTTTGCTAACTAAGTCCAATGTGATTAAATGTGTTTTTTTTTTAATCTATTTTGACTAAAATGTTCAGATTTTGGTTTGACTAGCCTAACTAAATGCCTAATTAACATGGTTGTTAGGTGACATGTTTTTATTTATTGAAATGATTAATGTTTTAACCAATATCTATGTGCCACATGGCATGTCTACTATCACCAAAATTATTAATGTGATTAAAAAATTAATGTATAATTATGTGCCACATGGCATGTCTGATGTGACTAAAGTGATTAGAACATTAACTTATAATTATGTGCCACATGACATGTCGAATGTGACTAATATGACTAATGTGACTAATCAATTATCTTATAATTATGTGCCACTTAACATGTATGATGTGATTGATATGATTAGTGTAACTAAAACACTAACCTATATTTATGTGCCACATGGCTTGTTTAGTCTAATTGAAGTAACTATGTTGACAATCTTTTCGACCAATATCTAACTACCACATGGCATGTCTGATATGACAAGAATGCCTAACACTTTAACTTATAACTAACTACCATATGGCATGTTTATTATGCATGATATGATTGAAATGACTAACCTATTAGCTTACAAGTGGGTGCCATGTATGCATATCTATTGTGACTGTGATGACTAAATTCTTAAATGTGTGGGATACACACCACAAGAAATGTGTATTATTTAGTTGTTTATATTCATTCGTTAAATATTAGTTAACAATATTTTGACCATTGACATGCAACTTCAATCCTACACAATAATATGTATACACCTACATTTTTTGCTAACATTGCACACATACATTGAAAGTTTAAATTCACATATTATCACAAAAAACATGCATGACTCATTCAAAACCAACACCCAAATCTAATTTTGAAATTGCACATACACACATTAGTTACAATCAGATATATTAAATTTGACCACAATTTGATAGTGTCCAAAAAACATTCTCTCACACAATGTAACACTAATAGTTTATATATATGTACAAACATTTAGTTATGTGTTTCCAAGGCCACATTACAACATACCCTATTGCATTTTGAACGGTACAAAGTGGAGGATTTATGTGATGAATTAGGACATGGTAAATGAACACCTTTCAACAAGTTATTCATGATGGCAACAAAAAGGAAATTTTTTGACATAAAATAACCACGATGCACAACTCCTCCACCTCTAAACTTCACAAAATTTCCAATTGTTATATCCTTGCCTCCACTAGAAGATAGGACAATGTAATCATTTGGGCGATATTACAAAAAAAATGTGAAAAATGCAAGTAATTATTACATTGTCACAATGCAAATCAACAAGTAAAAACAAGTGCCAAGATCAAGTGTTAAAGGGATAGAGAATATTTAGGGCTTTAATAATGAATTATAAATCTCTACTTACAACACATACCCTATCAAAAAAAATTAGCTATCACAAACCTAGCCTTGGGTTCACAACCAAAGTAAGGGCTTGCAAAGGTGCAAGCCAAGAAAGAAGCCCAAGAGTCACATCTCATGCTCTCGAAAGTGTAGGAAAATGTGAGGGAATAAACCTTCACACCCCCAAATGAGCTCCCACTTTGGGAGTTGGAGTCCCTATGGACTCCTGAATTTTCAGAGAACGATTGCAGAGGTCAAAACCCATTATATTGAAATGTTCTTTATATTATTGGAAAACTCTTAGAACGTAAATGTCTAAAATGGGCTCGCATGACCCATTTGGACACTTAAAACACAAGTTATGGCCAAAAAAAGGGCCATGAATCAATTTGACAATTTGACTCCCAACCACTACCATGGTCAAATTAAATTAAGTCATTTTTTCGGCACTAAAAATCAAGAATCTCGCCAATTTTCTTATGTGTAAGTGGTGTGTAACATACCATTAGAAAGCTCTCAACAAAGGCTACAACTTTGCTTTAGAGTTCATCTCAACTGGAGGTCAACACACAAAGTTGTGGGCCCCCAAAGTCGTAAAAGTCCCAACTTTGGGAATTTCGAAACTCCCACTTGGGAGTCCTGGGACAAAATGACATTTGGGTGTTGGTCCAATGGCCAGGCATAGAATATATTATAAGGGGGAAAGTGGTGGCTTCCCCCAAGTCTAGGCCGTGGGGAGTCTTGTGGGTCCACGTTTGCCTATGGCTCGTCCATGCAACAAAGTGTTCCAACTACGCACTAACCAATTTGTTTTTTGGTTTGTGCAAGTCCATGTGAGTGATTGAATTGTTTATCAATCTTCCTAATCCCATCCCGGAGCTTTAACATGCCCCTCTACCCCCGAAGTGCTGCGAGCCAAAGAGCGCGCCCCAACTCCTCCTCCTTCTATTATTTTCAACTTTGGGCTCACAATTGAGTCCATCGAGGAGCTTGGGGGTGCGTCACTAACAATCCATAACTACACCAATGAGTATCTTCAAATGAAACAAATGAAAAACCCTTGTAATGTTCAATAAATGAAAATCAAATAAAGAAACCCCAATCATAGTCCATAATTTTTTTTATGAACTTTTATTTCACAATCCACATGTGGATGTGTAAAAAGAATCCGAATATATTTGTGATTTTATTTTCATGCTAAATTTACATTTGAATGCATGTTTTCATTATTCATTTATCCCCAAGCTATATGAAATTGCTAAAGTTGGGAAAGTCCACCATTTACTATAGAAGAAAATTTGGAAAACAATTTTTTTAGGAAAAGGACTTTAAAGCCCTACATAACATTTGCCACCTATCAACTTTGCAAAAAACCATTTTTTGGGCTACTAGCCTACTCCACTAGTGATGTCATTGAAACATGTGTCACAATTTGGGAAGTAGACCAACTTAAGGTTTCTATCTCTCACATCCATATTTTGAACGACCATGTTTTGTTAAGGTTTTGTCTTGTGTGCCTTGGTTCTTACAGCCCGTTGCTTCTAATCATTGTTCTTTCTTTCACCTATTGCCATTCATATGCATTAGCTTTTTAAAGCCATAAAGTATTTAATCTTTACTTCTTGAATTTTTTTATCTATTTTATGCTCTTGAAATTTTCAAACAAATGAACTTGTGCATATTGAAACTACATTAAGTTGAACACCTTCATGCAATGTTCTTAAAAGTTTTCTAATAACACAAGGTTTCTAATAAACAAAAAGACCTAAGTTATCAATATCCAATGCATTTGTTTGACGAAACCTTTCATTTATATGTTTGTTGTAGTGCTTCACTAAACCATTCTAATTCACTTTAATTTGTATTGGAACTTCTTGTGTGCAAGTATGTTAGTTTGTTTTGAAGACAACTTGGAGGAGGTTTATGAGGGTCAATGTAGTGACTTTCCACCAATTTTTTCACTCCTTGCTTTGAATGTTAAAATTATTTTTTGTAGCAATCTCATTTTTGAATCACTCTCATGGTATTGCATTGCCTATTTCAAATGGGGAGATATACTTTTTCTTGGGTCCAAATTCTTTAAGGTGTACCAAAATCTTGTCACAATGTCACCCTTTTCTATTTTTTTAACCTAATCCTTTTTCACCATGTGAAGACACATTTATGAATGATTATGATGGATTCTAGAATTGTAATGGTCTAAAATATAGTCCTTTTGAAGTTTTAAACAACTTTTGATTCATTAATTTTTATGGGGATCAAAATATAAGGTTAAAAAAGATTGTAGTAAGGATTAGGCCATTTTCATCTTGTGTGGTACACCTTAAAGGATTTTCATCCACTTAGGGTTCCTTCAAATAATCACATTCAAGTTTGTAGTTGGTTATCTTTTCTCCATGTATGGAATTGGTACTTTTTAATGACTGGATAGTTTATGTAAGGTTTTGGTATCACAAAATCAAGGCTTATGTCCACTATGGTGGCTAATGGATACAATGTGATGAACACCCTGTAAATGTGCAAAATGCCTTAACAAGCATCATGGCAACAATGTGTTCAAATCATAAGCAAATGTGGATGGTAGAAGTGAAATTTAAATTCTTGCAGAATATTTCACACTACTGTAACAACATATTTGCATTTCACATGCATGTGTTCGCTATTTTTGTCTTGAATCTCAACAAACTTAACATTACAATTCATTCCCACGTCATATTCATAGTTATTACATATAACCAGAATCTACATTTCAAAATACATTGTGAAAAACTCCAAAAACAATAATACAATTCATTTCATCATAATCTAATACTATAGAAAATTCACACATAAATTGAACATAGAATTCATTGTAGAAGTCTGTGTTTCTCTATATTACTAAAAACATCAATACAAATTACAACATAATCCTAGGTTTTGTTGAAAAAAATCCTAAAACAACACTTAAAATTTGTGTTATATCAAAACAAAGTCTATGGTTTTCTACCACAAGTACCATTAACTCTTCCTATTCTTCTTTAAAAACTCCTTGTTTCATCTTCTTCTCTTTCTTCCATTGTTCTCCAAAACTCTCCCCCTTTTGAACCATCCCAAGTCACATCATCATGATCCAAAATAACAAGAATTGAAAATTCAAATTAACAAAGTTCCTTGATTAGTCCCTATCTTAATTGCCTTATTCATCCCGAATCATATACTCAGCTTACCCCCTTAATAGTGGAGTATGTCATGGCTTTCATTTTTTCCTTTAGTTCAAATTTAATTATGTATGTACATTTTTTGCAACAAGCAGATTTTATTTAACTATTTGTTAGATTGTGTGCAAACTCACAATGACCCAATATATGTTGAACTATAGATTCTCATAATAATGTTCGCAAGATGAACATTAAGAGGTTGGGAGAAGTTGAATAATTAAGTGACATTGTTAATAGACAAAAAGAGCATAATGAACATTAGCACTATTAAAAGGCATTTTGGAGAAAGGCAAAAGTTGAAAGAAAAGCCCAAAATTGTGCATGAGCAAATTATTATGGACAAATGCAAACAACAATGAACAGTAAGTATTATTAGTGATTTCATTTCAAGAACATTAATGGTTGACCCTGGACCTATGAGTAGAAAACTTGTGATGGCAAAGGCCATTTCTCATGTTAAGCTTTGTGATGATCTTCTTGATTATATCTTGCCTGCAAAGGCTACCATTTTTGTTGGATTGATAAAAAAAAATTCCCTAACATGTATGTTAAAAAATTATTTAGATGGACAACCTTTCCTATGGACTTTATTAATTGATTAATCACCACATAAGGCCCACTCAACATTGGTTTAAAACTATTTCTCCATTATAATGTTAAAATATGGACTTTTGGGACTAGGACTTTTATCATTTTTGAGACACCCTAACTTGCATCTACCCTAGGTTAATCCACCTTAAATTATTATATGCATTTTTTTAATGTGTTATTTTACCTTATGTTATTATATTTTATTTCAAGTTATTTTAAATGATTATACCTTAGGATAAAATCACTTATAATATAATGTAAGAAAATAACCTTGAATAATTTAAAATATAATCTGAAATAAAATATATTAACTTAAAGTAAAATAACCTAAGGTTAGTTAAATAATTTAACTTTAAATAACTTTAAATAAAAAGCTTATGATAAGTTAGGATACTTAAAGGTAGAATAACCTATGTAACCAAAGGTATAATAATTTATAATGACCTATAATAACCTAAGGTTAAATTAAAATAGTTAGGGTGACTTAAAATAACATAAATGGGTCCAATCATGTTATAAGGAGCCAAACATGCCCCCTTAGACCATTGTTTTTTGATTGTTTTTTTTGAAAAATCTTTTAGAATCTTTTTAATACGTCTTTCAAAAAAAAATTAAATTTTTAAAAGGTTTTCATGAGGTGTATATTAGAAGATATCTCAAAATATGTCATTAAAAAAAAAATTCAAATTATGTTTTTAGTGTCAACTATTTTTAAACAATGGTTACAAAAAAAATTAAGTGTAAATTACGTATTTTTCACTCATTACATTGATTCCAATTTTTTATGATATGTACATAATGTATTCACAATAACATTTTATAAAAAAATAAGCAATGGTTACAATTGTTAATGGTAAATGTTAGTATGATTACACCTAATGTATAGCCTAAAGTATCCTAACGTATTTAAAACAACAACATAAAAAAACCTTATTTACCATAGTAAATTATAGTAGTGAATTATGTTAATTAGTAATGAAACATGATGTTTACATGGTGAAAAAAAATTAACCAAGGTGAAATCACTAAGGTGAAGTGAAATTAATTCACTTTTAAGGTCCCATAGTGATTTAAGCTAGTGAATTACACCCCACGTTTGTACTAATGGAATATGGGAGTCACACCTAACATTGAACTTCATTGCATTGAGGATCCAACTTCATGATTAGCATTCAAACATTAGCCGTTGGAACACTAATGTGGCCATCAAAAACATATTGATTGAATTAGGAACCCCAACATGGTTTCCATCATCATGGCCTCCTAAAACATCAAATATATCTTCATTTAAGGCCATTGATCTTAAAAAGTTGGCTCCACGAAAATATCTTGGGTTAACATTCAAACTAAAAGATTAACCATCTTCTCAATCCTTTGCCTTCTCCAACCCAAATGCATGATATTTCACTTAGGCCACCATGCTTGTAATTACAACCTCTCAATCATGCAAACCTAACCTCCATTGTGTTGGATTGGCCCTAAATTAATTTGGCGGTCGACCCCTTTTTAGTTATACCTCTTGTTTTTTAACCCTTCCCATGATCGTGGCCCTAATAATTACCAGCATTGGTGTTTTATGAATAGCCTTGCCATAACTATGAAAACAATGATCAATGTCATGGCTATATGCATTTGCAATGGGAACATGGCTGGTTGGGGTTAAGGTTGGAGCTTGTGGCCTAAGGTGGATTACAATAGTCCTTAATTCATATGAGGCCACCAAACTTATAACACTTGTTTTCTTTGCCTTGATTTGTTTAATATGATGTGGAACCACACAATTCCTATTTATCTCCCTTGTCTTTTTGGGGTGTATCTTTATTGGGTTGACCTTGGGATTAATAGGTCGATAGTGCCAACAAATTCCTTGGCCTTTATTTATTAAACCCAAGGGTGACCACCCATTCTTCCACCATGTTCATTTCAGTTCATTCCAATAATTGGAACACACTTGCCAAAGTGGGTTATGAAATACATAGCATTTCACATCCAACATCTAAGCTCCTTATCCAAAAGTCCATACAAAAACTAGACACTTGGATTTTCATAAACCCTATAATCAACCTACAAATATGTGCATAGTCCTTTCATAAGCTTTCATGTTGTTTACAATTTGATTCTTATAAACTTTGGGTGAAAGAAAATTCAATTAAACCAAAAAAAATAGTTTTCAAAAATTAAAATCATCTAAATTCATATGTTAGCACGAAATTATTTCAAAAATTCCTCCTATTGTAGTGCAAAACCTTGTATGCCTCTATTGACCTCATAAGAATGTAAATCTAAAGTTTGAAAAGCAAGCAATTATATAAAAATGTATAAAATTATGTTTGAAAATATTTTTGTAACTATGTTCAAACATACTTCATTTCCAAATATATAATAAAATATTTATAAACTACATGTTTTCACAAAATCTATGGTATACTTTAAGACTACATTTTTCAATTTTTGATTTAGACATTGTTTTAATCTGAAGTGAAAGCATGGTAAAGCAAACCAAAAAATTACATAGCAACATAAATGAAAAGTGGCCATCAAGTAGGCCTTAGTATATTGAATCTAAAGATATTTTTTACTTCAATGATTAATTATACAAAGTTCTTTGACTTTGCTACAACTATATTTTAAAACCATGTGTTTAAAATAAGGTTGTATATATTCATCAAAAACCAAGCAGATGTCACAACCTACAAAATAGATTACATATAGATTAAATATTGGATTTATTTTATTTCAAATCAATGGAACCCAAAATATACTAATGAATTTTTAGATTTTTCATAATAGAATCAAAATATATTTAATGTCTAATGTAAAAGTAGGAATGAACACAATATTAACTTGGTAGTTTCATTCCTACTTGTTACTTACTTTTATTGTATTAAAGTTTTCAAATTTTGTATTCAACTCATCAAAACTCAATAAAAACATGGAAGCTTCCGTAATGAGATTTTTAAAAAGTTTTGAATCTACTTTCTTATGCTTATGTTGAAAATTACCATTTTTAGAATTTGTAATTTGAGCAAACCTATTTTTTGGTTCACTTTACCATGCTTAAACCCTATACTTGCACGTAACTTTTTTTAAATCAATATTATAAAAAATAAATTTTAACCTACTTGCATTTCATAATAACCTATTGAATGTGTTTTTCTAAAATATTATTATACAAGATTAAAAATCATACTAATTTTAATTTTATAATCCAATCAAATATATGTTTAACAAATTTATGATATGTTTTATGATACTTGTAATTAAATCTGAAAAAGTACATTATTTGGTTCACTTGAATATGCTTTCACCCCTCCATAGTTTTTTTGTTTGAACCCCCTAATGATTCCTTTGCAACTCTCAAAAGAATTCCAAAAATGAATTAAATGTTGAAACAAACCCTAGGTACTAATGGAAGGACCAATACCCCCATTCTTAATGGCTACCCCATTTCTAATGATTCCATTACCATTTACACTCCCACCCCCACCAACTAAGCCACTACTATAAACTATTGCAATCACACCTAAAATGGAAACAAATGTTGGGACCATAGGTATTTCAATAATAGACACATAGTTGGGCGACCAATATATTCGCCACTTTACAGTATGAACCTCATGGGCACGAATGGATTCATGGTTATCATCCATAGGTTGTCCTTCCAAATGCTAAAACAAACCCTTCCATGTTATGCAGGGCATGAACAAACAAGGATTACACATATGTTCCATATCACACTAATTGTCAAACTTCTTAATGAAATCATCCAATTCAATGGTGTTAACTGCCTTTGAATATCAATGTAGCCCCTTCCATAAATGTCTTCCATATCCCACAACAATGGTGTGGTGACAAACTTTGGAGATGAACTTGTCTCAAAACTTAAAAGCTTCCCCCAAATGACAATGTAGGTGATGTGGGTGGTTTAAACTACACCCCACACCTATTAAAACCATTAGTGTTAGTAATATGTGCTTTGTCCCTAAATCCTATGCCCCTTTTCTAGTGAACCCTAACCTAAAATTGAGTATCTAACTCAAAACCTTTGGTAACTAAGGTTTAATGAACTTGTTATGATTTATTCCAAACCTAAAGGGATGTGAATTTGTTGTGGCTTAAACTACCCCTTAAAACATAATTTCCATAACATGAACCCAAGAATGTTACACGTGTATGGCTAAAACACTTACACTTACAAAAACATTTCACAAGGCCAATAACACTTAAGCACATTGTGAGGACAACAAGGTGGTTTACTTATCATCAACCCAATCTCACCACAACTCAAAACAATGGGACATCCTAATGATCAAATCTAAAATTATTTGTAATTGCACATCCCAATACAACCTAACCTATTTAGTGATCAAGATTGGTGATAACCTTGTTTCATGTTTGGCCATCAACCACAATAACCATAGCCCCCAAGTTCACATCAATAATAAAGGCATGTGTGGGAAGGCACATAGTTTTTCACCCTGAGGGGGACACTTAGTATAAAATTTGAGATCTATGTGTGTCAAAAGACCATTTTTAGCAAGGGTGTTAAATAAGTGTCCAACCTATTTTTTATCACACTATTATTATTTAATTTTTGAATATATACATATTAAGGCCACCCTATATTAATTATAATCCATTATTTCAAATTATTACATACCTTAAATTATAATTAAATTAATTATTTGAATAAAATGTACCTTTTTTAACTAATTAACTTTTCTTTTTACCGAACAACCAATATATTGCACCCTATATTTTTATTCACATATTTTTTACTTTTTTTATTAGTGTCCCCCCCTCCCCCCGGGTTTTTCACCTAAGGTTTCACATTAAATAGTAAACACAAACTACCAAAAGGTCAACTTGAAAAAATGTGTTCACCTTAAAGTCATAACCAAATGGCACACACCTCCGTATCCCCTTACCTATGAAATCATAGGACAACCCAACCAAAATATTAACATGCAACGTGTGCAACCCAACAAAGACAAGTGGAAAAACACAAATCATATAACACAGATTTTCTTTTTTGTGATCTTCACACATGAGTCATGACAAAAACTCAAATCCTATGTGTTCGTTGATGGCATGGCATTCCTCCACCTATGAAGTAAAATAATGGAAATTCAGTAGCACAAAGTTGATTTGCCAAAAACATTTGGCAAAAAAACAATGGTCCAACACCACCCCATGCTTTGGAAAAATCCTCTAAAACTTTTCTATCACCAAACAACTTGAAATCTCCCAAACATGTCGTGTTCTTCCTTGTGAATTCATTAATGCACATAACTTGTGATTCTACCTTTGTATGGGTGAAATGGTGAATTCCCAAATATTAAATGGAAATTAATCCCAAAATGGAAAAAGTCAACCTCAAACTTCCAAAAACATTTGTCTCAAAACTTTGTGTAACCCTTCTCTCAAAAAACCTAATGGTGGAAAAATCATGTCACATCGGAACCATATGCATTGTGGTGAATTTCCCAAAAATTAATTTATTTTCATGTCAAGTGATGTCACATCTCATCACATCATTTTTTTCCAAAAAAAATTCTAAAAGCATTTTCTCACATAACATATATCACCTAATGTCATGACAACATGAAATGATGTGCCATAAGCACCAACTTGTCTAATTTTATTTCTTTCAATCACCAAACCATTGTTTACCTATAAGTAAGATGAACTTGACTTCTAGGTTTGAGAAAGAAAATAAATTGAAAAATAAAAAGGTAGGTTCATATTAGACCCCCAAACCTCCTTATCCTAAGCCTAATTCAAACACCCAAACTTTAGAAATGAATTGAACCTTTGAGATCTTAAAAAGATTCATAATTCTTCAACACATGATAGTGATGATGATGGAAGTCAACTTCTTCCATCACAACTTCCTCTTGGTGAACCCCCTCCTTTGCTCATGTTGCTATACTATTGTCATCACCTTATTATTAGGCATGTGGAGCTAGCTTTAACAAACATAGTGAAAAAAAGAAAAAAAATAGGGGGCTAATCCTCCCACCCTGCTGATTTGCTTCTCCCACCCTCCCCCCCCCTTATCTCGTCTCCTCCCTTTAATTCTCACCACCTCCGTCTCCGCCTTTCTGATTCCCCCCCAATAATGGCCTAAGTACTGGGCAATTACGAACGTCGTGTCGAGGCCTCCTGCATTCCTTGCAAAAACGCGGGGCTCTGCCAATTGTCTCAAAGGCGTTTGGTTCCCGACACGTTGATGATATTGGCTGGCGGCTTGTGGCATGCGCGACGACAGCAGCAACGAATGGGCGTCCACATACATGGGCAACGGCAGGCTCGAAAATCTGTATTGCAAGTGTACCAACTTATAGATCTAGCGCAAGCCACCACTGCTTGTGTACCGCACTCATTGGTAGGCTCTGGTTTGCAGCACACAGATCGTAGATTGTGGTCGCTGAAGGAAGTCCCATGATAGTCTCGAAGCGGGGCTCTGGTTGCGGACGGACTTTGCGCCCTGCATGCTCTTTGGCAATTGTAAATTGAAGGTGGATCTTGATGAGAGCAACTAAAAAGACCTGTCGGACCACCTGTGAGGAGACACAGGTATACAGTAAATATAGGGAAATAATACATGGGGTCAAGGGAGGAGTCCAACGGAATTAGACTCAGAAAAGGAACTTCTCCACCTGACCCCTTTGACCCCCAACCTAGTCCACAACATAAGACTTGATCAAATGGAAGTAGGAAGCTCTACACACCTGGTCATAGAACATGTCTGAGTGAACAGGATTACGCCGCTCCTTCTACTGTGAGATGGCCGTATCAATCTCTTGATACTGATCGGTGAGAAATTGCAGTACACTTTCGACACAGTCATCATGTCACTAGTGCTAACCTACAGGCGCTGCTTCAACGCTGAGTGTGCGCCTTCCACACGTGATGAGCATGACAACTCGAAATGTGGCACTTTGTCAACATATGCGCCAACAAAGTATGTCTTGTACTGCATCCAGGAAAGCACATACTGCACAGCACGCGGCTGGGTACCCACCCACTCCGTTTGAATCTGCACTAGCTTCTCCTGTAGCTCGTCCTTTGTGCCCGCTCGCATCACCCCTGAGAACAATGTCATGAACGTCTACCAGTCCTCCTCAGTGAAGCCTGTCCGGTGCTTCGCCATCACGTTCTTACAGATATGCCATCAGCAGAGCATCTTATGGGCAACAGGAAAAGCAATCTCGATCGCTCGCATCAGTGCCAACTCGTGATCGATGACAATGGCGAGCGGCAAGTAGTTGCCCATAAAGCCTTTGTAGGTGTTTAGTGCCCACTCATAGTCCTCAATCGTCTCTGCACTAAGAAACGCAATGGCCAATGTGAAGGTCGCCCCAGTGCAAGCAAAACTAACAATGTGAAGTAGGGGCATCTTGAACCTGTTCATTTTGTAGGTGCAATCCATGGTCAGGACCGTTCCAAAGTGACGAGTAAGTTGTACAGCCTTGGTGCTTGTGAAGGCGAGTCGTGTTAAGCGCCCGCTAGCATCAACACAATGGGTGTTGGGTACATCCAGTTTGATCAAGGACGAGAGCAAAGCCTCCATTGGTGTCCGGCCATCAAGTTGCTCGATTCTATGCTGCCTCTTCAAGTTGTATACGTCGCGCGCGATGATGTGTTCGCCCGAGGGTTTCGAACGTATCAACGTCAGGATCTGAGCATGCGCAACACTAGCGGCGAACAAAGTGCGAACGCGTTCTTTTATGTCATTGGTCATTTTGCGGTGAGACGGATGCGCAGCCTCACGAGTCAGAGGCGGGTGGTTGTGCTCTCCGCATTTCACACGCAACGTCCAACTCCCGACTCGATTACGACGACCTTGCAGAAGATAGGGGCAGCCAATCAGGACCGAGCTCGAAGGGCGCTGGCGTGTTTCCTCTGCTAAGCCATGGCGATCATCGCGTGTACCAGACTTGCCGCAGTGCAGCAATAGGACACCCATCTTGTAATTGGACCGCTTAGTGGTGACGCTATAGAGATGAGCAGCGGCATGCTGTCTGCACGCAGCCTTCAAGGCATCGACATCGTCGTAAGTGGCCTCGGGAGGGGGGTTCATGGCGTGGCGATACAAGGAATGGGGGGGAATCAAAAAGGCGGAGACGGAGGTGG
>Ga0116226_10003536_pt1 | contig 13777 bp, 14 predicted proteins | sample S1TSphfallax_FD_89692 | JGI IMG/M metagenome (GOLD analysis project Ga0116226, IMG submission 89692) | Host-associated microbial communities from peat moss isolated from Minnesota, USA - S1T2_Fa - Sphagnum fallax MG | ecosystem: Host-associated > Plants > Peat moss > Unclassified | place: USA...
GAACTGACCCAGGAGCTGCACCGACATGGCGCGCAGCACGCGGGGATGCACATTGATGGGGCCTGGGCCCATCAAAAGGCGGGGGGGATGGTCCAGTTCGCCGAAGGTCTCGGTCATGGGGTCGGGTTCAATTCTAGGGCGTCGATAAAGGCCAGCATGGCGCGGGCGGCGAGGATACAATCGTCTTCACGCACGGCTTCGGCCGGGTTGTGACTGACCCCGCCCTTGCACCGTAAGAATAGCATAGCCGTGGGACAAAGGGCGGACATGGTCATGGCGTCGTGCCCGGCGCCGCTTTGCAGCCGCCGCGGTGTGACGCCGCTGGCCGCGACGGCGGCGGCAAGCTGATCAGTGAGAGCTAGATCGCAGGGGCTTTCGGCCAAGTTTTGCATCAGCTCTATGGCGGCATCGAGCCCACGCCGGGCGGCGATGGCCTCAATCTCGGTGGTGATCTCCATCACAGCCGCGTCCCGCGTGGCCGAGGTCGCAGCGCGGATATCCAGCGAGAACTCTATGGCGCCGGGGATGACATTGAAGGCGCCAGGCAGGGCGGTGATACGCCCGACTGTACCGACCAGGCCGTCCCGCCCGGCCGAGCAGATGCGCTCCACCGCCAGGATCGCCTCGGCCGCGGCAGGGCCGGGGTCGCGGCGCAGGCCCATGGGCGTCGTGCCCGCATGGCCGGCGGCGCCTTTGATCCTGACCATCAGCCGCTTCTGAGCCGCGATGGCGACGACGACACCAAGGCCTAAATCCTCGGCCTCCAGCACCGGACCCTGCTCAATATGGGGTTCGAGGAAGGCGATCACGTCGCCGGGTTTGCGCGCCGCGTGGGCGAGGTCGGTGGCGGGTAGGCCAAAGGTTGTAAAGGCTTCGCCCAAGCTGACGCCCTCGGCATCGCGCGTGCCTAAGACAGCTGCATCGACCGTTCCAGCCACCGCCCGGCTACAGGTCATGGAGGCGGGGAAGCGTGAGCCCTCTTCGTCGCCAAAGGCGATCACCTCGATGGCGAAGGGCCGGCGGCGGCCGTCGAGGTTCAAGGTCTCGACCACGTCTACGCCCAGCATGACGCCCAGCGCCCCGTCATATCGGCCGCCGTTGCGCACCGTATCGATATGGGAGCCGAGCATCAGCGCCGGCGCCTCCGGCGTCGCGCCCTCATAGCGGCCGATCAGGTTGGCGGCGGCGTCCATTCGCACGCTCATGCCGGCCTCGATCATCCAGTTCGCCAGGGTGTCCAGCGCGGCGCGGTGCGCAGGCGTGAGGAAGCGGCGAACCAACTGGCCCTCGACCTCGCTATAGGGTGGGGCGCCCATAAGATCGCACCGCGCCATCGCGCGGGCGCCGGGGGTGAACGCTGTTGCCGTCGCCATCAGCTACCCCGATAGGTCGAATAGCCGAAGGGGGAGGCGAGGAGCGGAACATGATAGTGGGCGCTGGCGTCGGTGACGTGGAAGTCGATGCTGACTGTTTCCAGAAACCCTGGATCGGCCGCAGCGGCGCCAGTCGTGCGGAAATATACGCCGATATCGAACTCCAGCCGATAAGCGCCCACTGTCAGCGCGTCGCCGTCTCGCAACCGCGCCCGCCCGTCCTGATCCGTCTGTGTCTCCAGAAGCGAGGTCCAATCGACGCCGGATCGCGACAATAGGCGGATCGCGACATCGGCTGCGGGGCGGCCGTGGCTCAAGTCTAAGACGTGGGTTGTCAGGCCGCTCATCGGGTGAAGGCCAGGCTCAAGCCCATCTGCTTCAACAGGCGGCGATAGGCGACCGAGGTGCGATCAGCGGCGATGTGGACCTCCAGCGACAGGTCCAGCGGTAGGTCCTCCGGCTTCTGGTTCTCCACCAGCACCCGATCTTCGTTGAAGACCGCCAGGTTGAAGGCGCGCACCGCCTCGACCGAGCTGTCCTTATCGAAGTTGCGGGCCAGCGGGCAGAACAGCCTGGTTTTGCGGGCGGAGACGGGGCAGGCGGCGTTCAAAATCCAGAGCTTTTTGTCGTCGGGAAAGTGGACGATCAGGCGCGCGGAAAAGGGCGGGAACACCTCGAAGGTGCGCCGCCAGAGAAAGTCAGCGGGGGCCAGATGCTTTTGCGCCGGCCCGTAGTTGCTGACGTTGCTGAGGTAATCGGCGCGTAGACCCCGCGCCGTCCGCTCCACGGTGTAGTCGGGCACGGCCGGATTGCTGCGGTCGCCAAAGGTGGTGGTGTGGGCCCAGGCGAAGTGGGACACGTCCACGAACCCCTCGACCTGGCGCCCCGCGGCGCCGGCGATGTCGACCACCGGGCAAACGATCTGTTGATAGTCAGGATCGTCGGCAGCTTCAAAGTCAGGCAGGTCGGGCTCGGTCCCCGCCAGACTGGTCCAGATCAGGCCAAAGCGCTGGATGCTGGGCAGGATCGTCAAGGCCATGCGGTCGGGGATCGCGGCGTTCGGGTCGGCGGGGATGAGGGTGCAGCGGCCCTGGGCGTTGAAATGTAACCCGTGATAGGGGCAGACGATTTCACCCTCGCTCACCCAGCCGCGGCTGAGCGCCATGCCGCGGTGCGGGCACAGGTCGCGGGCTACGACGACGGCGTCGCCGCTGCGGAACACGACCAGATCGACGTCGAGCAGGCGGGCTGCGGCTGGCGCCGCTATCACTTCGTCGGCTACCGCTATGGGGAACCAATGCTGGGACAGCAGACGCCAGTCGTTTGGCGCAAAGGTGCAGTCGGACGGCGGTAACACGATCAATTCTCGGCGAAGTCGGCGGCTGAGCGCCGGTTCAGCAGCAGGTTCAAGACCACCGCCGTGACGATGCCCAGCATGACGCCGTTACGCAAAACGCCCGCAGCGACAGGCGGCAGGTTGTCGAAGAACCGTGCGTTCACATTGGGAATAAGGCCCACACCCACGCCTAGAGCGACCACGTAGAGGTTTCGGGTCCCCGGTCCAAAATCGACCCGCCCGAGGGTCCGTACGCCGCTGGCCGCCACCATGCCGAACATCACCAGCGCCGCCCCGCCAAGCACCGGATGGGGAATGGCGGTGACCAGGACCGCCAACTTTGGGACAGCGGCGAGCAGAATCAGAATCGCGCCCGCGGCAGCGCAGACGAACCGGCTGCGCACACCTGTCATGGCGACGAGCGCCACGTTCTGGGAATAGGACGTGTAGGGCAGGCTGTTGAACACGCCCCCCACAATCGCCCCGACGGCGTCGGCCCGCAGCGCCCTGGCCAAGTCCCGCGGCGTCAGGGGCTTTTCGACGATTCGGCCGAGCGCGAACAGCATCCCGCTCGACTCCACCATGGTGATGATCATGACGATGGTCATGGAGGCGCAGGCCAGGAGATCGAACCGGGGCCAGCCGAAATGCAGCGGCGCGACGGGCGCGAACCAGCCTGCCTCGGCCACCGGCGCCAGATCGACCCCGCCCAGCGCCCACGCGACGGCGAAACCCGTGACCACGCCGATCAGGATCGCGGCGTTGGCCAGGAAGCCGCGGCCAAACCGGGTCACTACGAGGATCGTCGCCAAGACCAGGACCGCCAGCCCCATGGCGCCAAGCTCGCCGGGTGCGCCGGGCGCTGCGCCCGTCGCCCAGGTCACCGCCACGCCCATCAGGGTCACGCCGATCAGGAGCATCGCCGTACCCGTCACGACAGGGGCGAACAGCCAGGCCAAGCGTCCGAACAGGGGGGCTATTACAAAGCCGATGATGCCCGCCGCGATACCGGCGCCAAATACGCCCGGCAGGCCGAGCTCAGGGTTGGCGGCGATCGCTAGCGCTGGGCCGACCGCCACAAAGGTTACGCCCATCATCACCGGCAAACGCACACCGATCCCGCCCAACCCCAAACACTGCACAAGCGTCACGAGTCCGCAGGCCAGGAGGTCGGAGCTGACGAGATAGGCGGTCTGTCCCGTCGTCAGATGTAGAGCCGCGCCGACCACCAGGGGCACAGTCACCGCGCCCGCGTAAAGGCTCAGCACGTGCTGGATAGCGAGCAGTAGCAGGCGAAACGGCGGTGGTGTTGCATCTAGCGCTGGAAGGCTGAAGCGCTGGCCGGCGGCAGGCCTTTCCACCAAGGATGACGGGCTGATCTCGGCCAACACGGACCCTTCCTCGAAGTGATCGGCGGCCAGCATGGGCCGCCAACGTCGAAAAAAACCTAGCATCGGCGGCGCCAGCGCGCGACGCCTATCGGCGCCGGCTTACAAGTAAGTAAGTAAAATATGCAATCGTGCCCAACCGATGGGCGTCGCCCTAGCGATCTGCGCGCCGCGCATGCAGGGCGGCTCTTTCTCCGACCGTCCCTGATCTACCGCTCGATCCTGTCTTGCGCCGCACGGTCTGGAGGGCGTAGCGGATATCCTCCGAAAATAGACCCGAAATGTCGCTCTGGCCAAGCGTGAGATCAAACTTGAACATGCACAAGGCTGATGCCGTCGCTTCTGAACCCGCCACGTCGGAGCCCTTGCGGGCTGAGCCGGTGCGTAAGCGCGACTCCGAGCGCACGCGCGCCGCCCTGATGAAGGCGGCCCTGAAGGAGTTCGCCCAGCATGGCTTCTCCGGCGGCCGCATCGACCGCATCGCCAAGGCGGCCAAGTGCAATATCCGCATGCTGTACCACTACTTCGGCGACAAGAAGGGGCTGTACGTCGCCGTGCTGGAAGCCGCCTACGCGGACCTTCGCCAGAAAGAGGCGGCGCTGAAGATCGATATGGAGCAGCCCCTAGACGGCATGCTGGAGCTGATGCGCTTCACCTACGTCTATTTTCAGAGCAACCCGATGTTCGAAGGTCTGCTGCGGGCCGAAAATATGATGCAGGGCAAGTTTGTCCTGCGTTCCAAGCCCGTGCCCGAGGGCGCCTTTTCCTTGAAGAAGACCATCGCCGACTTGATCGCCAGCGGCCAGGCCAAGGGCATTTTCCGCGACAATCTCGATCCGGTTCATATCTATGTCAGCATCACGGCGCTGAGCCGCTTTCATCTGGCGAACGCCTATTCGATGTCAGCCGTGCTGGGCGTGGACCTGCGCGACAAGGACTGGCGCAATCAAAGGCTGGAGCATTCCATGGCGCTGTTGCGGGCCTATCTGGTGAGGGACTGAGGGCCTGGAGGCTCTCAGTGAAGAGCATCCCAGAACAGCGCCAGGCCTGAGCAAAGCAGAAGCCCATCGAGCACATGATGGAACACGGTGATGCTCATACGCTGAACCACAGCCTTACCGGCGAAGGCGCCCGTCATGACCGAGGCGCCGATGATTAGCCCCTCGACAATGGACGGGATCGGCAGGGCGCCCAGCGCCCGAAAGGTGGCGATCTTGGTGACCATCAAGACCAGCGAACTGGCGGCCTCCGTCGATAGAAAGGCGCCCTTGATCAAGCCATAGGCGGTAAAGGCCGGCACGCTGAGCGGCCCTGTCGAGAGGACGATGCCCGTAATGAACCCGATCACGCCGCCCGCCACCGCCAGCTGCCAAAGCTTTAGCGTCAGGTTCTTGGCCGCGAGCCAGCGGCGTCCTGGAATCATAATCAAGAAAAACAGCCCCAGCGCGATGTCCACGCCATGGGATGGCAAGATGAGCAGCGTGCGGGCGCCAAGCGCCGCTGCGGGGGCCCCGGTGATCGAATAGGCGGCGAAAGCCTTCCAGTCGATCTCGCGCCGCCAGGCGACGACCTTGCCGAGGTTCGACATCAGCGCGGCGATGGCCATGATCGGCACCGCTTGCTTGGGGCCGAACTGGTACACCAGGATCGGCAGGAGCATGACCGACGACCCAGTGCCGATGATCCCGCTGAGCGCCCCTGCGACTAGCCCCACGGACAGCACAAAAATATAGGCGACCATGCTCCCCCACAGCTTCGGGACGGCGCCTCGGAGGCGTTGCATCAGATTAATCTGAGCCTTGAGAAAGGCGTGGCTGATCGTCAAGGTAAAGCTACGGTTTTCCGCACACCCTTCAGGTTCCATCCCTCATGCCAAGACCCTTCCAACTGGTCGATGTCTTCGGACAGAGCGACTTCAGCGGCAATCCGCTAGCGGTCCTGCTCGATGCTGACGGCCTGGACAGCGACGCCATGCAGCGCATCACGCGCTGGCTGAACCTGTCGGAAACGGCGTTTCTGCTGCCACCGACGACGCCCGACGCCGACTATCGTGTCCGCATCTTCACCCTGGACCGCGAACTGCCCTTCGCCGGCCACCCGACGCTTGGCAGTTGCCACGCCTGGCTGACGGCCGGCGGGCAGCCGCGTCGTACGGGCGAGGTGGTGCAGGACTGCGGCGCCGGCCTCGTCACGGTCCGACGCGATGGCGACAGGCTCGCGTTCGCCGCGCCGCCGCTGATGCGGACGGGGGCGGTCGATGAGGCGGACGTCGTTGAGGCGGCGCGTTTCCTTCGTATCGCTCGGGACGACATTCAGGATGCGCACTGGGTGGATAACGGGCCCGGCTGGATGGCCGTCATGCTCCGATCCGCCGAAGCCGTCTTGGCGCTTGAGCCGATGCGCGCCTATGAACGACGCATCGAGATTGGCGTTGTCGGCGCCTATGCGCCGGGCGGCGACGCGGATTACGAGATTCGCGCCCTTTTCAGCGACCCCTATGGCGCGATCATCGAAGACCCCGTGACGGGCAGTTTGAACGCATCGGTGGCGCAGTGGCTGTTCGCCTCGGGCCTACGCAGTACAGGCTATGTCGCAGCGCAAGGCACACGCCTTGGCCGCAAGGGCCGCGTCTACATTGATCGCGATCCAGCCGGGCAGGTCTGGGTGGGCGGTTCGGCGCGCACCTTGTTTTCCGGTCAGCTCGCCGACTAGCGTCCTGCGTCGTGAACCTGCTGCATCAGGTCAATCTCGGGCTTGTGAAAGGCGTGGCCGACCTTCAACGGTAGGCCGAACTCCAGATAGGGATCGCTCTCGGCGTCATAGGCGGGCCAGGCGGGCAGGCCCGGTCCGTTTGGATCGCCGGTCGTGGCGAAACGAACCCAGGCGGCCATCATGGTTTGCGACATGGCCCGGTCGGACGCGTCCGGCGGTGGGTGCGCGATGAAGGTGGGTTGGTCCAGCGTGTCGAATACGTAAGGCAGCTCTTGCGAATGGGTCGGCGGCGGCTCGTCAAATTCCGGGCCGGATTGCACGTAGGTGAACAGGTAGCTGTAGGTGTGCGGCTGGCGACGCGAAACCGCGCGAGCGATCAGGCGAGTGGCGAAGCCGAACTCTCCGTCGCCATAGGCGGCGGTCATGGCCGCCAGGGCCTCTTTGTCGGTTGCGGCGGGGTACAGCTTCAGAAACTTCGGCGCGAGATCGCCAAAGGTCTTGGCCGCCCAGGCGTGATAGGCGCTAAGCGTGGCGTCTTGCGGCTTGGGTGCGAACATTCGCCCCTCCACGGCGTTCTCGCCGATCAGGGTGGGGATGTTTTCGAACTCGCCCCGTTTGAAGGCGACAGCCGGCTGGCGCGGCAGCACGTAGCCATCGACCACGGGGGTGGGGAAGGGCAGGCCCGCCACGCCGCTGCGGTGGGGCGCGAAGCTGAAGGTGGAGGCGAGGAGCTGGTCCGCCGGCTTGGCCCGCAGGGCCTCAATATCGGCGCCGAGCTTCAACCCCGCCGCTTCGGCCGTCGCCAGATCCGGCATATCTGAACTCAGGGCCGTGCTTTGCAGGACGGCGCGTTCGAACAGGCCCTGAGCGAGCGGCGAGGTCATCAACAGCGCGACGCTGCTGGCGCCGGCGGACTCGCCGAAGACCGTCACCTGATCGGGGTCGCCGCCGAAGGCGCCGATATTGGACTTGACCCATTGCAGGGCGGCGATCTGATCCAACAGGCCGTAATCGCCCGAGGTGTGGTTAGGAGACTGCGCCGTCAGCTTCGGGTGCGCCAGAAAGCCGAACACGCCGACGCGGTAGTTGAAGGTCACCACCACGACGCCTTGGCGCGCCAAGGCCGCCCCGTTGTAGAGCGGATAGGCGCCGGACCCGCCGATGAAGGCGCCCCCATAGATAAACACCATCACCGGGGCCTTGATCGATGCGTGCAGCGACGGCGTCCAGACGTTCAGCGTCAGGCAATCCTCGCTCACCGTCTGGCCGGTCGTGATGACGTAGGGCGTCTGCATACAGTCATGACCGAAGTGGGTCGAAGGCCGCACGCCCGACCAAGGCGCCGCGGGCTGAGGCTCGCGCCAGCGCAACGCCCCGACCGGCGGGGCGGCGAAGGGAATGCCCTTGAACGTCGCCACATCGCCCACAAGGCCAGATACGGCGCCGGACGTGGTCTGTACGATGGGCGGCGTCTCTACCGCGGGCTGGGCGGCGTTCGTGAGGGCAGGCGCAAAAGCTAGAACTATCGCGCCGAGGATGGAGGAGAGTTGGCGAAGGAGCATGGGACGTAGGTATAGATCGCCCGACACGTTTCTTAAACAGTCGCGGTCATAGAGCTATCGAATGGACCGCTTGCATCGCGGCGACGCCATCGCGAAGGCTGGCATGGTCGTAGACGTTCGTGAACTCGGATGAGCACGCCCTTTAAGCTCTCAAAATCCACCTTGGGCGTCTTCGGCCTCTGGCTCGCCATCTGTGGTTATCTGCTGGTTCAGGGCTGGCGAGCGGCCGTGGCCGGGTTTGGCGACTCCGACGACGCCATGCGGTTGGTGCTGGTGCGCGAACTGGTTTCGGGCCGGGGCTGGTATGACCAGAAGGTATTACGGATTCAGCCGCCCGACGGGGTGTGGCTGCACTGGTCGCGCCTGTTGGACGCCGCCCTGGCCGCGCCGCTCTGGGGCCTTGAGCACCTGATCGCGCCGGCGCAAGCCGAGTTTGGGCTGAGACTGGTCTGGCCTCTAATCCTGATCTTGCCGATGCTGTTCGCGGGCCGGGCGCTGGTGCGGCGTTTCAATCCCGACCCCGCACAACGCGCGGCGGCCGAGATTGCGGCCGCGGCCATAGCGCTGGTCTGCATGCCGCTTTACGCCCAGTTTCATCCCGGTCGGATCGACCACCACAATGTGCAGATCCTGTTGTGGCTGGTCGCGTTTGCGGGCGCGGCGGGGGCAGGGCGGCGCAGCGCGGTCTTGGCTGGCGCGGCGATCGGGCTTGGCCTAGCCATCGGAATCGAAGCGATCATCTTTGAAGCCGCCATCGCCGCCTTCATGGCTCTGCGTATGCTCTTGCGGCCAGATGAGGCAGGCCGGGTGCAAGCCTTCGCCTTGACCCTTGCGGGCGTGCTGGTTGTCGCCTTTCTGGTTCAAACGCCGCCGCTGCGCTGGGGCGTGTCGGTTTGCGATGCGCTCGGGCTAAACCTGACGCTGGGCATTGTCGTGGGCGCAGGGCTGCTGGTCGCCGCCAGCCTAGCGACCCGGCTGACGTTGCGTCTAGCCTTGACCGGAGCCGCGGGCGTCGCCGCCGCGGCGGTCTGTTTGGCGCTCGACCCCGCTTGCGTTCACGGTCCTTTCGCCCAGGTCGATCCCCGCATTTTCCGCGTCTGGCTGAACAGCGTGCAGGAGCTGCGCTCGGTCCCCCAACTGTTGCACGACGATTTTGCGACCGGTCTGACGCTCCTGATCGCCGGGGCCTATGGGCTGCTCGCCTGGCTGACGCTTGGCTTGTGGACTGGCGAGCGGATGCGGCCGGCCTATCTGTTGACGGGGCTGATGCTCGTGATCGCCGCCGCCTCGAGCTGGGGCATGTTGCGGATGAGCAGCTATCTGATGTGGGCCGCCACCCCGGCCGGGGCGACCTTGGCGGCACGGCTCGCCAGCAAACTTAGCCGCAACGCTGCGCCGCCGACCGTGCGCCTTGTCCTGCTCGGTCTGATCCTGACGCCGACCCTGCCGGCCGCCTTGGTCGTGGCTGCGATGAAGCTCCACCCAGGCCCGGCGCCTCTGGCCAAGCCCCTTGCGTCGGCCGATGGCTGCTTCAGCGCCGCCGCCTACCAACAGCTCGCAGCTCTCCCCCCTGGCCTGACCGTCGGCGAGACGGACCTCGGCGCCTTTGTCCTAGTCTATACGCCGAGCCGGGTTTTGGCCGCGCCCTACCATCGCGCCGACAAGGGTATCGTTGCGGCGCAAGCCATCTTTGCCGCCCCACCGGATCGCGCGCGGGCGCTGACAAAAGCTGCGGGCGCCGCCTATGTGCTGACGTGTGGGTCCCATGCGGCCCGTGATGACAAGGCGTTTGAGTCCCATAGCCTGCGCGCAATGCTCGACGTCGGCCAGGCGCCCGCATGGCTCAACCGCGTGTCGCCCACATCAAGCGCGATCCAGATCTTTCGGGTGGGGCCCTAAGCCAGCGGGCGCTTCGTCAACTTGCCCCATCGTACTTGTCCCCCGCCGCGCTCGGCGTCTTCACCACCACATTGACGGCGTCGGTCAACGCTTCGAAGCTTGTCGCGTCGCCAGGCTCCAGCACGATAATATCGCCCGGACCCCACTCCTGATCCTGCATACACACGCGGCCTGAGACGATCAGAGTGACCTCGGTGGCTATCTTGTGGTGGTGTAGCGGCTCAAAGTCGCCGGCCTTGTAGTGCTTGACCGCCACCTCGCAGACGTCTGTCTGCAGTACAGTCGGGGCGAAGTCGCCGACAAACCATCCCTTGACCATGGTCTCCAGTCGCGCGTGGCGCATGCCTTAAGCCTCCGCTTCGTAGAGCGAGACCTGGCGTTTGGATTTCAGGGGGCGATAGCAGGCTTGGTCGATGGGAAAGACGCCGATCTTCTTGTGCGTCAGCACCAGTTCGTTGAGCGTCAGGCTGACGAAGAACAGGTTGTCCACTTTCACGTCCTTGCGGATCATGTCCTGGGCGGCGGTGATGAAATCCTGCCCGCGCCGAAACCAGAAAAACCCAGCTATAGCCGAGCGGCTGATCGGGTGCTTTTCAGCCGCCTGTAGGACCAGGTCTTGGCCGTCCAGCAGGACATAAGAATAGCGCGGGTGCAGCGAGGGGAAGGTGGTGACGCCAGCGTCTAGGCGCCTGTCACGGAAATTGCTCGCCACGGCGGCCAGATCGACGTCGATCAACTCATTGGCGTTCATGATGATCAGCTCATCGTCGGGATCGATCTCATCGACGCACAGAAGCGCCGTGCAGGCGGCGCCTTGGGTATCGCCTTCGATCTCAATGATGGCGGAGTCTGGCGCGGCCAGGCGCACGATACTGCCCAGGTGATGGCGGCGCGCCTCGGTTTTGAGCATGGCGAAGACCAACTTCGCCTCGAGCGATGCACACCGCCGGGCCAGGTGTTCGATCAGCACCTCGCCGCCCTGCTCGAGGATCCAGACGGGCGGCTCGCCCGCGGGCGCCTCGGCTGCGCCCAGGATCAGAACGCGTCGCATCAGGCTGCGCTCCCCAAGGCTGTCGCGGCGATGGACTGAATATGGGCCATAATGGCGCTGTAGGTCACCTCGGTCACGCCGCCGACCGCCATCACATGGGCGCCCGACGCCCGCGCCGCCGTCAGACCGTTCTCGTTATCCTCCACCACCAGCACCTCGTGGGGTTGGAGGCCGAGACGGGAGATGGTGGTGGCGTACATTTCAGGATGGGGCTTGGCCTGGGCGACATCCTGGTTGGAGACCATGAAATCGAGATACCGACGCAGCTCCGCCCGCTCCATCATCACCTCGACGCTCGGCCGGATCGAATTGGAGCAGACCGCCATGCGATAGCCCTCGGCATGGAGCCGTGACAGGGCGTACTGCTGGACGAAGCTGGGTTTGCACTCCACCGCCACGATTTCCATCGTGTAGCGCTGCTTCATGTCGTTCAGAAAGCTGTGCAGCGACGGCGACAACCCCCGGACCGTGGTGAGAAGCTGAAGCTTTTTCTTCGTCGGTAGACCGTCGAAAGTAGTCAGATGATCGTAGCGGCTGATCTCCATTCCGAACAATCGTAAAGCCCGGTTCAGCGCTTCATAGTGCCAGTCGCGCGCGTCGATCAGCACGCCGTCCATGTCGAAGACAACCGCCTTGATCATTGGGTTAGCCCCTTGCATCAACCTCCAGGGCCTCAGGTGTGTCGGTGCAAACCATAATCGCCGAATCATAGAGGCCAGCCTGACGGAGCATAGACCATAGTGTGTCAGGAGTGCGTCCATGTAATTCGGGCGACACAATGCAGACGCGTTTGTCATCATCGAGCAGGGCGACAATGTCTTTTGCGGTGAACCACAGGCCTTCGAAAGCGTCGAGCCAAACGCCCTGGGCCTGATCGTAGAGCACCGCCTCGCGCTCATATTCACTGCGTCGGGTGAAGACCGGCATGGCCAGCCGCTGCTGGCGGATCAGCTCAGGCCCGGACATGTCGAAAGTGAACCAGCGGGTCTGCGGTCGCCCGGCCATGGCCTCGATGATCAGGGGGCCCAGCCCATCGGCCTTAATGTTCAGCGCTAGGGGCAGATCGCGGGCGCCCAAGATGTCGAGCATCTCCGTAAACCGCAGCTCAGCCCCGTTTGGCATATCGTGGGCGATGACGAGCTCGCCGGCGTGGTCGCGCAGGTCGGTTTCTGTCCCAAAGCCGAGGTCGAAAGAGCGGGCGAAGGCGGCTCTGCCATTCTTTTCCTCGGGCGCGCGCCAATAGCCGCGGTGGCTGAGGATATCCATCGCTCATAAGCCCCGAAGGGCGCGGTGGGAGACCTCGGTCGCGATGAACGCCTCCAAATCGGCCGGGATGCCGAGGCCGTACATGCCGGCGTCCACGGCGCCCACGCTATAGACGCCGACGCGTGCGCCCCGCGCGATTATCTGGTCGTAGACCGGCGCCACGTAGAATTCGCCGTTGATGCGCAGATCTTTCGCGATCATCTCGCGCGCGCCATCGAGGAAATCGCCAGCGCGCCGATAGTTGTAGACGCCTACGGTAGCGTGGCGTGAGATCGGCTCTTTCTCCACCACTCGTGTGACGAGGCCGGTGTCGTCTACTGCAGCGAACGACCATTTGGGATCGTCTGCATCCATGGTCATGATCAACCCGTCGAGCGCCGCGCGGTCCATCTCCGCCAGGTAGTCGTCGATGGCGATATCGACATACTGGTCGCTGTTGGCGATCATCAGCGGCTTGTCGCGGTCGATGTGCTGCTCTGCGGTCAAGACGGTGCAGGCGGCCCCTTGGGTCACATAATCCAGCTCAACGACCGCGCTGCCTGGCGCCCAAGCGTCCAGGCGCCGACGCAGATCATAGCGGGCGACCGCCTCAGCCTGGCAGATGAAGATGAAACGATGCGGGCTGGAAGGGCGGATATTCTCGATCACGACCCGGATCATGGGAACCCCATGAATAGGGATCAGCGGCTTCGGCGTGTCGTACCCCGCCTGCGAAAAACGGCTGCCACGACCGGCCATGGGAACGACGATCGAGATCATAAGCATCTATGTGCCGGGATTCGCAGAGCGGGCCGATGGCTTAAGACGACGCAGACCGCACTGCTTGTCGTTGCGAAGGCCGACTTGGCCGTCAGGTAGCGTGAAACGCTTTACATAAGCGCCGACCAACCCCCTTACTTTACCTGGCGCTTCTCCAGCTTTCGCGCCAGGGTACGTCTGTGCATGCCAAGCCGGCGGGCAGTTTCGCTGATGTTGAAGTCGGTTTCCGCCAGGGTTTGGTGGATACGCTCCCACTCCAAGGTCTTTATCGAGGTGGCGCGCTCGGTCACGGGCGCGCTGACATCGCCCCCCGCCGCCCGGCCGAAGGCGGCCTCGATGTCGTCGGTGTTGGAGGGCTTGGCCAGGTAGTGGCAGGCGCCGAGCTTGATGGCCTCCACGGCCGTGGCGATGCTCGCAAAACCGGTCAGCAC
>Ga0116226_10003538_pt1 | contig 13772 bp, 10 predicted proteins | sample S1TSphfallax_FD_89692 | JGI IMG/M metagenome (GOLD analysis project Ga0116226, IMG submission 89692) | Host-associated microbial communities from peat moss isolated from Minnesota, USA - S1T2_Fa - Sphagnum fallax MG | ecosystem: Host-associated > Plants > Peat moss > Unclassified | place: USA...
CGGACGGCCTGTTCGGCATCGTATTTGGACTGTTTATACGCGCCGATATGGTGGGCGGGCTGGATCGGGGTGGCCTCATCGGCGGGGGAGCCGTCCGGTGTCAGGCCCAGTGCGGCGACGGAGCTGGTATAGATGCTGCGTTCCACCCCGGCGTGGTCAGCGGCTTTGAGCAAAGCGATGGTGCCGTCGATATTGACGCTGCGCATGGCTGCTTCGTTGGGTACCCATAACCTGTAATCGGCCGCGACATGGAAGAGATAGCGGCAGCCGCGCAAGGCGGGCGCGAAGGTAGAAGGCTCGGCAAGGTCCAGGGGAACGATTTCGGCTGGAATACCGGCGAGATTCCGCCGGTCGCTGCCCGGGCGGGCGGTGAGGCGCAGGCTGTGGCCGGCGCGGTGCAAGGCGCGCGCCACCGCCGCGCCGACAAAACCCGTTGCCCCTGTTACCAGGGTTGCCTCATTCTGCCCCAACCAAACCCCCGCCGTTCAACCGCCCGTTTGCAATTCACAAAGCGCTGCGCCACGCCATATACGCGCGCAACGGAACCTATTGTAGAACCTGCCTGTAGAACGCATTGCAGCATTTGGCGCAACCTGAGGAAGCACGATGGACGATTCAGCCACTGTTACCGCCGATTTTAACGCAAGGCATTGGAATTTCGATTTTAACGGGCCGATCCGGCCCGGGGCTGACGCGCATTTTCGGATGCTGACCCAGCTGCTGGGGGCGACCTATAACCCGTATAAGCCCGCCGTGCTGGACTGGCCGAAGCTGGATGCGGAGACGCTTCAGCGCATTACTTCCCTGCCGATCTGGGATATCGCGGTGCAGACGGAGATCAAGGCCTCCATGCGGATCGAGGCGTTTGCCGCCACGATCAAGAACCCGGCGCTGCGGGATGCGCTGATGCATATGGCGGCGGAGGAGCGGCGGCACCGGGATGTGCTCTCCCGGCTGGTGGCGGCCTATGACATTCCGATGCAGCCGGAGGAGACCTACACGCTGCCGAAAGACCCGGAATGGGGGTTCATGGTGACCGGCTATTCCGAATGTATCGACAGCTTCTTCGCCTATGGGCTGTTCGAGATGGCGCGGCGCTCGGGCTATTTTCCGCCGGAACTGGTTGAGACCTTCGAGCCGGTGGTGCAGGAGGAGGGGCGGCATATTCTGTTCTTCACGAACTGGATTGCCTGGCACAAAGCCAGTATGCCGCTCTGGCGCCGCCCGTATTTCGCGCTGAAGACGGCGGCGGTATGGGCGTTCCTGATCTGGGAGCGGATTGGGATTGCGCGTGGGGTGGATGGGCTAGAGGGTGCGGATGCGAATTTTACCATGAACGGGTCTAAAGCCCTGGCGGATGATATGGACCCGGCGGTGTTGATCGATATCTGCCTGCAAGAGGATAAGCGGCGGATGGCGGGCTATGATGCGCGCCTGCTGCGCCCGACGACCATGCCGAAGCTGGCGCGCCTTGCCCGGATCTTCATCAGACCCAAGAAACCGCGTGTAAATTGAGCCAGCGCCTGCGTATTTTGCCTGCCGCCTTCGCCTTGGCGGGTGTTGCCGTTGTGACTGGGCTGGTCATTTATTTTGGCGCCGGGGATGTGCTGCGGGCGCTGACCTCGGTGAAGATTTCCGGCTTTGCGGAATATATCGCGGCCCAGCTCGTGATTACGCTGGGGCTCGGCCTATGCTGGCGGATGTTGCTGCGCAGCCGCATGCGGGGGAGCTATTGGCTCTGCGTCTGGGGACGCATGGTGCGCGACGCGACGGGCGAGTTTCTGCCCTTCAGCCAGGTCGGCGGCTATGTGCTGGGGGCGCGGGTGATCACGCTGGGGGGCGTGAACGTGTCGGACGCGGCGGCCTCGACGCTGGCGGATATCACCACGGAGTTTCTGGCGCAGCTCGTGTTTGTTGGCATCGGCCTCTCGATTCTGGCGCGTAAGGCGCCTTCCAGCGGGTTGCTGGTGCCGGTCGCGGTCGGGCTATGCGTGGCGGTGGTGATGGGTGTCGGGCTGGTGCTGGTGCAGCACGGCTCGGGGGCCAAGGTGTTCCGGGGGATCACCACGCGCATTGCCGGGCAGGCGGCGGCGGGGGCGGCGCTGAATATCGACAAGCTCCAGGCCTCGCTGAGCGTGATGTATGCCGAGCGGGCGCGGCTGGCCTGGGCCTCGTTCGATCATCTGGTGTGCTGGTTCGGCACGGCCACCGCCTCTTTTGTCGGGTTTCACGCGCTGGGCGTGCCGCTGCCCTTCGTCGACGCGATCTGCATCGAGGCGATGCTGCATGCGATTATGGCGCTGGCCTTCTTTATCCCGGGGCGCGTCGGCATTCAGGAAGCCGCCTATACGCTGCTCGGCGGGATTTTCGGGATTCCGCCGGATATCGCGCTCTCCCTCTCTCTGCTCCGCCGGGCGCGGGATTTCGTGATCGCCGTGCCGGTGCTGCTGGTGTGGCAGGGCGTTGAAGCGAAACGACTCAAAGCCGCAGTTTAGACCTGCGTTTCGCACATCCGGGGTCGATTAGGCTTATGCGGAAAAATCCGGTATAAAACGCGGTAATCCCGGTGATTTTGGAGCGATCTTTTTTATGTCCGAGCCTAGTTCAGAGCCCCTCAAAGACGACGCCTATGACGCTGCTTCGATCAGCGTTCTGAAAGGGCTCGACGCCGTCCGCAAGCGGCCTGGCATGTATATTGGCGATACGGATGACGGGTCCGGCCTGCACCATATGGGCTTCGAGATCATCGATAACGCGGTGGATGAGGCGCAGGCGGGCTATGCCAGCCATGTGGAGGCGATCCTCAACGGCGATGGCAGCATGACCGTGCGCGATGACGGGCGGGGGATTCCCACCGATATTCATGCCGAAGAAGGCATTTCCGCCGCCGAAGTGGTGCTGACCAAACTGCATGCTGGCGGCAAGTTCAACCAGAACTCGTACAAGGTCTCCGGCGGGCTGCACGGCGTGGGTGCGGCGGTGGTGAACGCGCTCTCCGAATGGATGGAAGTGCGGATCTGGCGCAATGGCGAGGAGCATTTCATCCGCTTCCAGCATGGCGAGACGCAGGCACCGCTGGCGCTGGTCGGCAAGTCCGACCGGCCCAATGGCACGGAGGTGACGTTCAAACCCTCCGCCGGCACTTTCACGCATACGGAGTTCGACTATGCCGTGTTCGAGCGGCGGTTGCGCGAGCTGGCGTTTTTGAACTCTGGCCTCGCGATTACGCTGCGCGATGAGCGGCATGAGCCGTTTCAGGAGGCAAAATTCCTCTATAAAGGCGGCGTCGCAGAATTCGCGATCTGGCTGGACCGGACGAAAACCTCGGTGCTGGCGACCCCGATCACCTCGATCGGCGAGGCGAAGGAGCATGGAATCCGGGTGGAATTCGCGCTCACCTGGAACGATTCCTACCATGAGACGATGCTCTGCTTCACCAACAACATCACGCAGCGCGATGGCGGCACGCATCTGGCCGGATTTCGCGCCGCACTCACCCGCGTGGTTTCCAAATACGCGCAGGGCATGAGCAAGAAGGATAATCTGGAATTCTCCGGCGAGGATATGCGCGAGGGGCTGACCGCGGTGCTCTCGGTGAAGGTGCCGGACCCGAAATTCTCCTCCCAGACCAAGGACAAGCTGATCAGCTCCGAGGTACAGCCGGTGGTGCAATCCGCCGTGGCGGATGCGCTGAGCCATTGGTTCGAGACGCATCCGAAGGAAGCGAAGAATATCGTGCAGAAGGTAATGGACGCCGCTGCGGCGCGTGAGGCGGCGCGCAAGGCGCGCGAGCTCACCCGGCGCAAGGGCGTGCTGGATATCTCGTCCCTGCCCGGCAAGCTGGCGGATTGCCAGGAGCGCGACCCCGCGAAATCTGAACTCTTTCTCGTTGAGGGAGATAGCGCGGGTGGCTCGGCGAAGCAGGGTCGTGACCGGAAATATCAGGCGATTTTGCCCCTGAAGGGTAAGATTCTGAACGTGGAGCGGGCGCGGTTCGACAAGATGCTGGGGAGCCAGGAAATCGGCACGCTGATCACGGCACTCGGCACCGGCATCGGGCGGGGCGAGCCGGAGCAGGGCGGGTTTGATGAGACCAAGCTGCGTTACCACCGCATCGTCATTATGACGGACGCGGATGTCGACGGTTCGCATATCCGCACGCTGCTGCTGACCTTTTTTTACCGGCAGATGCCGAAGCTGATCGAGCATGGTTACCTGTATATCGCGCAGCCGCCGCTCTACCGGGCGAAGCGCGGGAATGAGCAGCGCTACCTGAAGGATGACGATGCGCTGGAGGCGTTTTTGCTGGAGCGCGCTTTGGCCCAGGCCTCGCTGCAGGCCGCGGATGGGACCGTGTTTGCGGGGGATGAGCTGCGCGGCGAGATGGGCTGGATCGGCCAGACCGTGCACCGGTTGAACGCGCTCGCCAACCTGCTGCCGGTGACCTATTTGGAGCAGATGGCGATTACCGGGCTGCTGGCGACCGATGCGTTGGGCAATCCCGAGCGCGACCAGGCGCTGAGCAACCGGCTGAATGCCTATTCCGCGCCGACCGAACGCGGCTGGGTCGTAACCTCCGATGCCAGCGGTGTGACACTTGGGCGCATGGTGCGTGGTGTGGCCGAACGCTACACGGTGGATGCCGCCGTGCTGCGCACGACCGAGGCGCGCTACCTCGCCGAGCGGGCGGGAAGGCTGGCGGCGTTGTTTGGGACCGATGCGATGCTGAGCATCGACGGGCCCTCCAAGCCGATCCATGGTCCGGCGGCGTTATGGGATTTGATGCTGGCTTATGGCCGCAAGGGGTTGGCGATCAACCGCTTTAAAGGTCTTGGCGAGATGAACCCGGAAGAGCTTTGGGCAACCACGCTGGACCCGGCGGTGCGCCGCCTGCTGCAGGTGAAAATCGCCGATGCGGAGGATACCGACCAGATTTTCTCCACGCTGATGGGGGATATTGTGGAACCCCGCCGCGATTTCATTGTAACAAATGCTTTGAAGGTTGCGAATCTGGATACGTGATGGCGAGCGTGTATTGTAGCGTGTATTGTGTGGAACCATGAAACGGTTCCACGCGATGTCATCGCAGTCTAATGTCCGGCGTCGGCAACGGGCGCTTTAGGTGGTGTTACCTTTTTCATCAGCGGCATCAGGCAGGTGGCGAGGATGAAGGCGACCATGACGGCGCGGAAGGCGTCGGCATAGGAGAGCGTTTCGGCTTCGCGGTAAGTGACGGCCCATAATTCCCGCAGGGCGGCTTGCTGGCCGGCGAGCGGCGAGCCGAGGATGCTGGCAAACCGTTGGGTCATTCCCGTGAGCAGCCGCGTCGTGGGGCCGCTGGCGTCGGTGAGGTTCGAGGCAAGGACGTTGAAATGGTAATTGGTCCGGTCGTTGAGCATGGCGCCGCAGACCGCGATGCCGACGGCGCCGCCGAGGTTGCGCATCATGTTGAACAGGCCGCTTGCGTATTTCAGGCGGGCCGGGGGCAGGCTCCCAAGGCCGAGGGAGACAGAGGGCGCCACGCAAAAAACCTGCGGGATGCCGCGCAGGATTTGCGGCCAGAGCAGTTCGTTTCCGCCCCATAGGCTTGTGATGTAGGAAAAGCTCCACATCGCAACTGCGAACATTGCGAGGCCGAACATCATGATCCAGCGCAGATCGTAGCGTTTGGCAAGCCAGATATAGATCGGTACGCCGGCGACGGAGGCAGCACCCGTGGAGAAGACCGCGATTCCGGTTTGCCAGGCGGAATAACCGCGGACATAGCCGAGGAATAACGGGGTCAAGTAGATCGTCGAAAATATGCCGATGCCGACGGTGAAAGAGGCAATGCAGCCGAGTGCGAAATTTCGGTTGGCGAGCGCGCGGAAGTCGACCACCGGGTTTCGCACCATCAAGCTACGGACGATGAACGCGATAAGGGAAATGCCGGCGGTCCAGGCGCAAACGGTGATGGTGGAATCCGAAAACCAGTTCCACCTTGTGCCCTCCTCGAGAAAATACTCCAGGGTACCGAGGCCGACTGCCATGAGAAGGATGCCGGGATAGTCAGCCTCTTTCAGAAGCGAGAGATCCGGCTTATCGATTTTGACCATGGTGGCGGTGCCGAGTGCGACGAGAATGCCGGGGACGAGGTTGATGTAAAACAGCCAATGCCAGTTGAACGCATCGGTGATGTAGCCGCCGATCACAGGGCCGAGCGTGGGGGCGATGGACGCGATGGTGCCGATGACGGCCGCGGAATAGACTCGCTTCGGACCCTCAAAATAATGGAATGACGAGGTGAAGACCGTGGGGATCATCGAGGCGCCGAGCAGCCCTTGCAAGGCGCGGAAGACGATCATGCTGTCGATATTCCAGGCGAGGCCGCAGAGCATGGAGCTGGCGGTGAAACCGATGGCCGAAGCGGTGAACAGCCAGCGTGTGGAGAAGACGCGGGTGAGCCAGCCGGAGAGTGGGATGACGATGATTTCCGCGATGAGATAGGCGGTTTGCACCCAGCTGATCTGGTCCTGTGCGGCCGAGAGGCCGCCGCCGATATCCTGCAAGGATGATGCGACGATCTGGATATCCAGAAGGGCGATGAACATGCCGACGCACATCACCGCGAAGGGCAGGATGGCTTTCATTGTCGTGTGTCGACCGATGCGGTGACGGAAAGCCCGGGGCGCAGCAGGCCGAGCTGGGCGGCGCTGCCATCGAGCAGGATGCGAACCGGCACGCGTTGGACGATTTTGGTAAAATTGCCCGTGGCGTTTTCCGCCGGGAGGATGCTGAAGACTGCCCCCGAGGCCGGTGCGAGGCTGGCGACCTTGCCGGTGATTTTATCGCCAGGCAAAACGTCCGCGGAGATGGTGACACGGTCCCCGGGGCGCATTTGCGCGAGCTGATCTTCTTTAAAATTGGCGTCGACCCAGAGCCCGGTGGCGGGAACGATGGAGAGCAGTTGGGCGCCGAGTTCTGCATAGCCGCCGGTATGGGCACTGCGATTGCCGATCACACCATCCATGGGCGCGCGGATCTGCGTATAGCTCAAGTTCAGCTCGGCGGCTGCGAGGTCGGCTTGCGCGCCCGCCAAAGCGGCATTTTGCTCCTGTTTTTCCGTGTCGACGACAGCCAGCTGAGCCTGCGCGGCAGCAAGGGCGGCTTGTGCTTTGGCCAAGCCCGCCTCGGCCTCTGCCAAGGTAGTGTAGGCGGTCTGCGCGTCCTGCAGCGTGCCCGCGTGGCTGGCCGCCAAGCGGGCATAGCGGGATTGGTTTTCACGCGCCAGAATGATTTGCGCGCTGGCGGAGACCACGCCGGCCCGTGCCTCGTTAATGAGGGCCAGTTGCAGGGTACGGGTGGCGTCCAGATTGGCGAGTGCTGCCTGCGCGCCGGCGACATTCGCCTGCGCTTTCGAAACCGCCACGCGGAAATCGCGGTCGTCGATTTTGACCAGAAGGTCGCCGGCATGGACCGCCTGGTTGTCGGTGACGGTGACGCTGGCGATGAGGCCGCTGACTTTGGGGGCGAGGTCCGTGACATCGCCCCCGACATAGGCATCATCGGTCGTCTCGATATATTGGCCGGTGGTGACGTAGTTCACTCCGTAAGCGGCGGCGGCGGCGAGCAAAGCAATCCCGGCGGCAGCGACCCAAAGCTGCTTGCGGGACAAGCGCTTTTTGCCGCTGGCGGCGCCGATGCCGCCGCCGCCGATGACCGCATCGCTCATCAGGCGGTTACCTGATAGCGCGGGGCAGCGTGGTTGCGGGAGAGGTTGGGCCCAAGATTAAGACGGGCTGCCTCAAAGGCCTGCCAGTCTTTCGCCTCAGGCAAGGCGGGGATGGTAACGGTTTCGCCCTGGTCGAAGCCTGCCAGCGCGGCATCCACCATCTCATCGGCCCCCATCACGATTTCCGGCGGCAGAGAGTCGACATCGGCGCCGGCGCGGCCCCAGATCTCGGTGCGGGTGGCGCCCGGCAGCACGGCCTGCACGCGCACACCGAGCGGGGCGAGTTCGGCCTCCATCGCCTGGGAGAGGTTGAGCACATACGCCTTGCTGGCGCTGTAAACACTGCTGATACGGCCAGGAACGAGCGCCACGACAGAGGCGATGTTGATGATGGCACCGGATTTGCGGGCGGCGAAGGCGCGGGCGGCGGCACCTGCAAGGCGCGTTGCGGCCAGGACGTTCAAGGTGATCAGCGCCTCCGCCTTGTCGGGGTCGATGTCGGTGAACGCGCCTACCAACGCCATGCCGGCATTGTTGACCAGAAGAGAAATGTCCCGGTCTTCCGCGAGGCGCGCCTCTATTGCGGCCCGGCCGGTGCTAGAGCCGAGATCGGCAGGCAGTATTTCTACCTTCGCGCCGGTTAAGCGGAGCTCATCGGCCTGGGATTTAAGGCGCTCGGCGTCCCGGGCGGTGAGGATGAGGTTATAGCCGCGTTTGGCGAGGCGGTTCGCGTAGACCGCGCCGATGCCGGTGGACGCACCCGTGACCAGCGCTGTGCCCTTATGATTGACCTGAGACATGAAATAACCCTCCAATAAATTGACGAATGCGCTATTTTATGATAATCATCATATAATATGTCAAACGTAATTCTACGACGGTCGAGGGACACTGGCATGCGTTTTGAGAAGGGTCACCGGGAGGCCACCAGGCAGAAAATTATCGAGACCGCTTCGGCGCGGTTCCGCAGGGATGGCTTGGCGGCAACCGGCATTGCCGGGCTGATGGCTGATGCCGGGCTAACCCATGGTGGATTTTATGCGCATTTTCCTTCCAAGGAGGAGCTGGTGCGCGAAGCCGTGACGGCGGCGTTGGCCGGCAGCAAAGCGAGGGTGGTGCTCGAGGAGTCCGGGCTTGAGGCATATATTAAGACCTATTTGCGCAAGGCACACAGGGATGCCCCAGAGCAGGGATGTGCGGCCGCCGCGTTGACGCCGGAGATCGCGCGGCACGGAAACGCGACGCGCGCGGATTTTACAAAGGAGTTGGATGCGACCTTTGCCGGGATTGCGGCGCGATTGCCGGATGCCGTGCCGGAAGCGGCGCGGCAGGAGATGGCGATCGGAATTTTTGGGGTGATGATGGGCACGCTCCAGATGGCGCGCGCCGTTACTGATACCGAGTTGTCGGACAGGATTCTGGAAAGTGGGGCGCGTGCGGCGTTGCGGCTGGCGGGGATAACGAAGGATTAAGCCTGGTATGCCGTGCATTGTTGGCGTGTATCCGTGCCGCGCCGGTGCAGAAGCAGGCGGGAATATTGGGAACGAACTGCATCATCATTTTCAGTATGAGGATCTACCGAGCGGGTCTCGGCGGCTCTGCCCCTTCCGGACGCTGACCGGTTATTTTAACCGAGCTGTTTCACCCGAGCCGGCATTGGTTGGTTTCGACCGGTCCGATGCATATTTCGTTAATCCGTTGTTTGGCGCGTCGACCGGCCCTACCTCTAAGGCAAGGTCGATTTAAGGCGAGGTCGATTATACTTCATCGCGGAATTTCTGGAGCCCTAAATATGAGCAGTTCGTCGGAATACACGCCACCCAATGTCTGGACTTGGAATAAAGAAAATGGCGGGCGGTTTGCGAATATCAACCGGCCGATTGCCGGGCCAACGCATGAAAAGGATCTTCCGGTCGGCCGCCATCCGCTGCAACTCTATTCGCTGGCCACGCCGAACGGCCAAAAAGTCACCATACTGCTGGAAGAGTTGCTGGCGCTTGGCCATACCGGCGCGGAATACGATGCCTGGCTGATCCGGATCGGCGATGGCGAGCAGTTTGGCAGCGGTTTTGTGGATGTGAACCCCAACTCCAAGATACCGGCGCTGATGGACCGCAGTGGCCCGAGCCCGATCCGGGTTTTTGAGTCGGGTGCGATCCTGATGCATCTCGCCGAGAAATTCGGGGCCTTCCTGCCGACGGATCCAAAGGCCCGCGCCGAATGCTTCTCGTGGCTGTTCTGGCAGATGGGCAGCGCGCCTTATCTCGGGGGCGGGTTTGGCCATTTTTATGCCTACGCACCGACGAAGATCGAATATGCGATTGACCGTTTTGCCATGGAGGTTAAGCGCCAGCTTGACGTGCTCGACCGCCGCCTGGCGGAAAGCGCGTATTTGGCGGGTGCTGATTACACAATCGCCGATATCGCCGTCTGGCCCTGGTATGGCGGTCTTGCAAAGGGTTGGCTGTACGAGGCGGCCGAGTTTCTGCAGGTTCAGGAATACAAGAACGTTCAGCGTTGGACGGACGCGATAGGCAACCGCCCGGCTGTCCAACGCGGTCGCATGGTCAATCGCGTCAATGGCGAACTTTCGAGCCAGCTGCATGAGCGCCATGATGCCGGTGATTTCGAAACAAGGACGCAGGATAAGCTGAACGCGGGGCGTTGAGCGGAAAAGGCGCTGAAGGGATCGGGCGCGGGTAACAGCCCGTCGGTCGTGTTCCAGGTCCCGGTCTTCGCAGACGACTTTACCGCGGACCTGTGCGTCATCGCACGCGAGGCAACGATGTTCTGAAATTTTTAGGTCGGAAAAGGAAAGCTGCATATGCCGACTTCCATCAAAGCGTCTGACCTTTTTGTCGCGGCTCTGGAAAATGAGGGTGTCACGCATATTTTCGGCGTGCCGGGGGAGGAGAACCTAGATTTTGTGGAATCGCTCCGAACCTCGTCGATCAAGCTCGTGGTCACGCGCCATGAGCAACCCGCAGCCTTCATGGCGGCGACCTATGGAAGGCTGACAGGCAGGCCCGGCGTTTGTCTCAGCACGCTGGGCCCTGGGGCGTTGAATCTGGTCACCGGTGCGGCCTACGCGCTGCTGGGTGGCATGCCGATGATTTTGATTACGGGCCAGAAGCCGATCCTGAGCAGCCGGCAGGCGCGTTTTCAGATCGTCGATATCGTTGGCACCATGCGGCCATTGACGAAACTCTCCCGCCAGATCGTCAGCGCCGCCAGTATTCCGGCCATTGTGCGAGAGGCGTTCCGCATCACGCGGGAGGAGCGGCCTGGCCCCGTCCATCTGGAATTGCCGGAGGATATTGCGCGCGAAACGACCGGGCATACGGCGCTGATTCCACCGCATGAAATTCCGTTGCCGGTCGCCTCCGAGGCATCACTGGCCCGCGCGGCGGAACGCATCGTCGCGGCCAAGCGGCCTTTGGTGATGCTGGGCGCCGGCGCCAATCGCGTGGCGTTGACTGAGGCGCTGTCGGCCTTCGTGAAGCGCACCGGGATTCCGTTTTTCAACACGCAAATGGGCAAAGGCGCGGTTACGGGGTGTTCGGAGCTTTATGTTGGCACGGCAGCACTTTCGGAGCGCGACTATATTCATCGCATGATCGACCGGTCCGACCTCATCATCGCGATCGGCCATGACACGATAGAAAAGCCGCCCTTTTTGATGGGCGCGGACCAGCATGTCATGCATATCGGCTTTATGCCGGCGACGGTGGAACATGTGTATTTCCCCGATACAGAAATCATCGGCGATGTCGGCCCCGGATTGCTGCGGCTGGCGGATTTTTTGCAGGGGCGCGTGACGCAGGATGCCGAATTCCTGGCATTGAAGGATGAGGTGATCGCCCATGTCGCGGACCGCGCGGCGGAAAGCCGCTTTCCGTTGACGCCGCAGCGTATCGTGCATGATGTCCGGCAAGCCGTGCCGGAGGAGGGCATCGTGGCACTTGATAACGGCATGTACAAAATCTGGTTTGCCCGCAATTACCGCACGCATGTCGCCAACACGCTGCTGCTGGACAATGCACTGGCGACGATGGGCGCCGGCCTGCCCTCCGCCATGATGGCGGCGATGCTCAACCCGGGCAAACGCGTGCTGGCGGTTTGCGGCGATGGTGGATTCATGATGAACGCGCAGGAGCTGGAAACGGCCCTGAGGCTGAACCTCAACCTGGTAGTGCTGATTCTGGAGGACAACGCCTATGGGATGATCCGCTGGAAACAGGCCGTCGATCATTTCCCGGATTTCGGCATGACCTTCAAGAACCCCGATTTCGTGCAATATGCCGCCGCCTATGGCGCGCGCGGGCGGCGGGTGACGGACGCAAACGCGCTGGTGCCGACATTGGAAGCGGCCTTCGCGGAAGGGGGGGTGCAGCTGGTATGCGTACCGGTCGACTATTCGGAAAACCTGCGCGTGCTGATCGATGAACTCGACAACAAGGCAGGCCAGCAGAGCGAGGTCTGAGCGTGCCGCGACCGCGCGCCGGCATCGCGCGCATCTTGCAGAGCCGGAACCCTGCCTGGAGCTTGCGGCGGTATTTCGAAAGCATATTGGGAGCAACGACCCTCGCAATGCCTCGGCAAGCGCGTGGTTGGCGTTGCTGCCAAAGGCAATTTAGGAAGTGGCCGGCGCGCGAACGTCTAAAAATCATATAATTTTTTGGGTCGGACGCGAAATATCAACCTGGAGCTGTTTTTCGTATAACAAGTTCGTGAAGCTTTAAGTTTTAAGCTGTATCGTCGCAAAATTACCTTAAGTAGACTAACGCTTTAGTAATTTTCAGAGTTGCGAGGAGCAATTCGATGGATCAGCTCGTAGATCAGTCGCGGATGTTTCGGCCCGAATATTCGGATAGCGCGTCATCTTTAAATGACGCGGAGTTCTCATTTGGCCTCCTGGAAGGGCAGCGTCTACCGCCTGCGCTCTCGATCCTTCTGATGGTAACGATCTCAGCCATTTTATGGGCTGGGCTGATTTTTTCGGCCGACCGGGTTTGGCATTGGCTCTACCACGTGATCTAGCGCGGAAATGCCCGGTTGATCTGGCCACGACGAAGGCAGACATATCGTGTGAGCTTCCACAGAATAGAATCGCGATTTTCGATGGGGAACAGCTGGTTATCCCGTAAAATCCATCATCATATCTAAATATCACGTAATTGTTTAGTCACCGCTAATTAATAATACATTACGGGACGAACTTTCTTTGCTATATCGACGTCTCTTGGCGATGAGATCCCGAGGCGTTGACTAGCGTTACGTAAATTTTGGAAAATTCGGTCATCAAGTTGTTATGATTCCCGATGCTGCGCTCACGATGATGTCGCGCGCGGGCCGGTACCGATGTTGTTTCCACGCTGCGTAATGTCGGGAAAAATCCGAAGATGTTTAGAACACGCTGAACATGCCAGCGTGCAAGGCTAGACGATGCTAAACCGTGTCACCCTCGTTGCAAGCGCTGGGAATGTTGGATGGACAATGATCTTGATTTTGTGAATTCAGGTAGTCGGAACCAGGAAAGATGCGAATTTTATCTTCGCTTTGGCACGAGCATCTTCGACGTGTTTTTTCTGAATCTGCCCGATGCTAGGAACGCCGCGGAACGTATTGCCGCAGCGACCCGACAAGAGGTCGAAATATTCCAAAAAGAAACGGGTACGATAGTGGAACGATTTTCACCGTCCAGTTGAGCGTGCTGAATCCGACGGCGCGGCCCAATATATCTCAACGCATGCCCGAAACCTCAGAACCATAAAAGATGTTCAAAAGGCGGCTTGGAGGCTGCGATGAGGATGGCAACCAAATGTTGTACAACCCAGGGTATTGCGCAACCTTCGCGATATGACGTCAGCGGACGTTCGGAAAATCCTGTACAAATAACATAAAATTTTCTCAGCAGCGACTCCATAAGACGCATAATATTGATAATTTAATTTATACACTGCGTCGCAACATAATCGTTGACGCGGCCGATAGACATTAATATTCAGTCAACTAATCGTTCACGACTGTGCAATGTTACACAATTTTTCAATTAATTCTC
>Ga0116226_10003539_pt1 | contig 13772 bp, 12 predicted proteins | sample S1TSphfallax_FD_89692 | JGI IMG/M metagenome (GOLD analysis project Ga0116226, IMG submission 89692) | Host-associated microbial communities from peat moss isolated from Minnesota, USA - S1T2_Fa - Sphagnum fallax MG | ecosystem: Host-associated > Plants > Peat moss > Unclassified | place: USA...
CAAGCTCGACAAGCTGGCCATCGGCGGCGGCATGGCCAACACCTTCCTCTACGCCCAGGGCCATGATGTCGGCTCCTCCTACTGCGAAAAGGACATGGCGGAGACCGCGCGGGAGATCGTGCGCCTGGCCGGCCAGAACAATTGCAAGCTGTTCCTGCCTTTGGACATCGTGGTCGCCGAGAAGATGCAGCCCGGCGCCGCGGCGCGGGTGCGCGGCCTCGGCGAAGTGGACGAGGACGAGCGCATCCTCGACGCCGGGCCTGAGACCGTGGCGCGGCTGAAGCGGGCGATGGACAACTCCCACACTCTGATCTGGAACGGGCCGCTCGGCGTGTTCGAGATGCCGCCCTTCGACAAGGCGACGGTGGAGGCGGCCCGGCACGCGGCGGAATTGGCCAAGGCCGGCAAGCTGATCGCCGTGGCCGGCGGCGGCGACACGGTGGCGGCCTTGCAGCACGCGGGCGTCGCGGCCGACTTCACCTTCGTCTCCACGGCGGGAGGGGCGTTTCTGGAGTGGATGGAGGGCAAGCCTCTGCCGGGGGTGAGGGCGCTAGAGGTGTGACACCGGCTCGCGTCGAGGGCGCTCTCGTCCGGTCCCCGGCGCTTTGAGGACGGCGGCTGCATTGCAGCGCCAAAGCATCTCGCGAACCCCGCTGTTTGCGAACGGACTCACGCCGCCAGCCCGGTCTGGGCCAGTAGGCTACGCACCCGCTCGAGGCTTTCCGGTGCAGCGACCAGTTCCGCCCGCGTGGAGGGCGCCTTCAACATCTTCACCGCTTCTGCCCGCGCCCGTTCGGCCGCGGGGCCGAGCGGCCCGGCTTCGCCGACGGCGAGGCGCAGGAGCAAGGTCAGGCGATGGGGCGCGGGCGATCCTGCGCGGGCGATCATCCCGGTCAGCTTGGCCTCCGCCTCCACCGCGCCGCCGATCTCGCCAATCCTGGCGCAAATGTCTTCCTCGTCCGCTTCAGCCAAGCCGGCCCGTCGCACGCCCCGTTGCAGCGCGGCAAGGGCCGCAAGCTTCATCGCCGGACTTTCCGACCCAAAGCGTAGCTCGCGCTCGAACTTCATGGCCCCAACGCAGGCAGACAGCCACCGGGCGGCGGCGCGCTTATTAACCGATCCCGCCACGTTCTCCGCCAGACGCACCAGCGCTTCCGCTTCAGCGATGACGCTCGGTTGGTTGGACAGATAGGTATCGACGAAATCAACCGCCACCAGGGCCTTTGACCGCTCGATAAAGGCGTTTTGCACGTCTTCCAGCGGCAGCAACTTACCCGACGCCGCGGTCAACGCCATGGCCAGGGCGCGGAGCACGGCGATCTCGCCTTCGGGATCTCCAGGCCTGAGGCGTCGAGGTCCGGTCAGTTCGCGCAGCACCCGACGAGCAAGGCTGGCGCGCACGGCGCCGAAGGTCTCCCGCTGCATCCATGACGCAAGCCGTGTCCCCGCGACGGACAGCGGCGGCAGGACCGTCTCAAGGCTTGGGTCATATTGCAAAAGGAGCTTCACCTGTTCGACCGCCGCGAGACGGGTCAAGGCGGCGAGCTCTCCCCCTAGATCCAATCCCCTGCCGAGGAGATCGGCCAGGCCTGCGCGAGATCCCATAATCTCCGCCAGGGGCTGCTCCAGGACCGAAAGCGCCAGGACGCGGGCGGGGCCTTCGCTGGGAGCGTTCTGGGCGAGGTCTAGGAGCCGCTCCACCTTGTCCGACCATGTGGCCGCCGGTTCAAGATAGGCGGCGACGCCGCCGCCGAGGATGTAGCAACGCTCGCCCTCGGCATCCGCCAGGCGCGTGACCACGTCGGCGAAGGTCTCAAGGGTGAGCGCGGGAAATCGCTTGGCCTTGCCATCTTGGACCAGGCGCTGGATCGTGCGCTCCACCAGTTTCTGGAAGGTGCGGATCATCTCGTGGGTGGAGACGCCTCGGGTCTGCGCTTCCGGAACGGCGATCTTCTGAATGGCGTGCTGCAAGTCCAGGCCCGAGGCGTCCAGCACCTCGGCGAGGTCTGGGCGATGTAGGAGTTCGAAAGGCGTCACGGACCGGCGGCTCAGCCACCCGTCCAGCAATCGGCCGATTCGGTCGCGAGCGTGCAGAGTGTAGAGATCCGGCGGGGAGACGCAGAGCGGCGTCTCCGCCCCCTTGTCCTTCGTCTTATCCAAACCTTTGGTCTCGCCTTTGGCGAACACCACCACAGAGTGGAAGACGTTGTTGTGAGCTTGCAGCGTCTCCTTACAAACCTTGACGGCGATGGCGTGGCCGGAGTCAAATATTTCCTCCGCGGCGTCGATGGCTCGGGTCCGATCTTCGCAGGCGAGTTCGAGGACCCAGGCGGAGGCCAGCCGGCGCCGGGTGAACACTTCGAAATGAACCTGGGCCTTGCTCATGCGCTGATCCTATCAAACGCTGCTTTCGGTCCTCTTAATCGGGCCGTTGACCGGCGTCTTAATCTGGGCGCCGACTTGAGATTGAGTGGGCGTGCTTGCAGAGCGGAGCAGGAAGGACCAATTTCCCGCCCATGGCGAAGATCACCCTAGTCGACGACGACGAAAACATCGTCGCATCCGTATCCCTGGCGCTGGAGAACCATGGCCACACGGTCGAGGCCTATCACGACGGCGTCGCCGGTCTCGCGGCGCTGGAATCCAATCCGCCCGACCTCGCGATCCTCGATGTGAAGATGCCGCGCATGGACGGCATGGAAGTGCTGCGGCGCCTGCGCCAGACCTCCGAAACCCCGGTGATCATCCTCACGTCCAAGGACGAGGAGATTGACGAGATCCTCGGCTTCAACCTCGGCGCCGACGATTATATGCACAAACCCTTCTCCCAGCGGCTCTTGATCGAGCGGGTGAAGGCGGTGCTCCGACGGGCGCGCGCCGACGAAGAGGAAGAAGACCTCGCCGCTTCGCCGTCCGCGATCAATGCCGCCACCGGCTCCAAGCCCTTGAAGCGCGGCAAGCTGACCCTCGATCCGGCCCGCCACGATTGCCTCTGGGATGGGCGGCCGGTGAAGCTGACGGTGACCGAGTTCCTGCTGTTGCAATCCCTGGCCCAGCGTCCGGGCTTCGTGAAGAGCCGCGACAACCTGATGGACGCCGCCTATGACGATCAAGTCTATGTGGACGATCGCACTATCGACAGCCATGTGAAGCGGATGCGCAAGAAGTTTCGGGTGATCGATCCGGAGTTCGACGCTATCGAAACCCTGTATGGCGTCGGCTACCGCTACCGAGAAGTCTAAGGGCGAGACGCCCCGGCGGTTTCGCCTGTCGCTGGCGGGCTCGCGCCTGGGGCGGCTGATCGTCGGCCTCAATCTGCTCGGTCTGGCGGTGCTGATCTTCGGCGCCCTCGTTTTGAACGAGACCCGCCGCGGACTGGTGGACGCGCGGGTCGATAGCTTGCGCACGCAGGCCGAACTGATCTCCGAGGTGATCCAGGGCGCAGCGGTGGTCGAGCCCGAACCCTCCATGGACCCGCAGAACGCCGTCCGCGTGCTGCAGCTCCTCGATATTCCTCGAACGGAACGCGCGCGTCTTTATGACGCCACCGGCCACCTCCTGGCCGACACCGACGTCATGGCCGACAAGGTTATGGTGCGCGAGCTGCCGCCGGCGCGAAAGCCGGGCTTCGATCTGTTTGCGTTGTTTCGTCCCAATGAAGCCGCCCGTGAAGCGAAAGCCCACAAGGCGGAGGTTGCAGAGATGCGCGAGGCGCTTTCCGGAGAGCCTGTCCAAGAGGTGCGCGCCGCGGAGACCGGGGGTCGGCTCGTCAGCGTCTCGGTGCCGATCCAGCACGTACACGCGGTGCTGGGCGTCCTGACCATCGAAGCCGGCGACGTGGATCAGATCGTCGCCGCTCAGCGTGCGGCGCTGATGCCCTTCATCCTGATCGCGGTGATCGTCTCCCTGGTCTCCTCGCTGATGCTCAACACCTGGGTGGCGCGGCCGGTGATGCGCCTCGCCCGGGCGGCCGATTCCATTCGCCTGAAGCGAGCGCGGGTGTTGTCCCTGCCCGATATCGCCGAGCGGGACGACGAAATCGGCGACCTCACCCGGGCGCTCGAGGCCATGACCGCCACCCTGTCCGCGCGTATGGACGCCACAGAAGCCTTCGCCGCGGACGTCAGCCACGAGATCAAGAACCCGCTCACCTCCATCCGCTCGGCGGTGGAGACGTTGGAGATGTCGCCGACAGCGCAGGCGCAGGCGCGCCTCCTGCCGATCTTGAAGCATGACGTCGGTCGTCTCGACCGGCTGATCACCGATATTTCCAACGCCTCGCGGCTCGACGCCGAGCTCTCACGGGAGGCGCCGCGTCCGCTGGACGTGGCCAAATTGGCCGCCGATATCGCGGGTCTCTACGCCGCCGGCGCCAAGCCGGGCGAGCCGATGGTGCGCTTCGCCGGCCGAGCCGAGCCTGCGACGGTGGTGGGGCGCGAGGGGCCGCTGGGGCAGGTGCTCCGCAACCTGATCGACAACGCGCGCTCCTTCAGTCCCGAGAATGGAGTCGTCACCTTGAGCGTGGAGCGGCGAGGCGGGGAGGTGGTGATCCTGGTGCAGGACGAGGGTCCTGGCGTGCCGCCCGAGAACCTCGAGAGCATCTTCGAGCGCTTCTATACGGAGCGCCCCCGAACGGGAGAGCGTCGGGCCTTCGGCGGCCACTCCGGCCTCGGCCTCTCTATCGCGCGCCAGATCGTCGATAACCACGACGGCGCCATCCGAGCGGAAAACCGCAAGGGCGCCGACGGGGCGGTGAACGGCGCGCGCTTCATCATCACCCTGCCGGCGGCGCCGTGATTCTGCACGCCACCCTGATCGCCGAGCGGCGCGGCGGCGAGTGGCGCGGCGTCCTGTTGCGGGGCGCCTCGGGCGCGGGCAAGAGCGGCCTCGCCATGCAGTTGATGCAGACGGGTTGGCGGCTGGTCGCGGATGATCGGGTGTCGCTCTGGCGATCCGGCGGGCGGCTGTTCGGGCGGGCGCCCGACGTGCTTGCAGGGCTGATCGAGGCGCGCACCGTCGGCGTGTGCTTGGTTCCGACTCTTCCTTTCGTTGAAATCCGACGGATCGTCGACGCCGCCGAGGATCTTGCGGCGCTGGAGCGCACGCCCGCCCCTTTGGTCGCCGATATCGAGGGGGTCGTCTTGCCCCGCCTTCTCCTCGACCTTCGCTCACAGACCGCCGCGCCAGCCGTTGGGCTCTGGTGCGGCGCCGAGGGCGTTTGACTCAGGGCTGAAGCGGCGTATCAAGCCCGTTCGCGTCTGCGGCCCGGCGGCCCAGCGCCAGGGGCCTCTCAAGAGGAAGGGCATGATCGGTCTGGTGATCGTCACCCACGGGCGGCTGGCGGAGGAGTTCGTCGCCGCCATGGAGCATGTGGTCGGGCCGCAACGGGCCGTGCTCGCCATCTCCATCGGCCCCTCCGACGACATGGAGCGCCGCCGCAAGGACATCGTCGCCGCCGCCCGGTCGGTGGACGACGGGTCGGGCGTGATCCTGCTCACCGACATGTTCGGCGGCACGCCCTCGAACCTCGCCATCTCGGTGATGGACGAGACCCGGGCTGAGGTGATCGCCGGGCTGAACCTGCCCATGCTGATCAAGCTCGCCTCCATCCGCGAGAAGTATGACCTTTCCGCCTGTGTCGCCGGGGCCCAGGACGCCGGGCGCAAGTACATCTCCGTCGCGTCCTACGTTCTCGCCGGCGACAAATGAACGAGCCGATCCGTCGGACGGTGGAGATCGTCAACGAGCGCGGCCTGCACGCTCGCGCTTCGGCGAAGTTCGTCAAGACCGCCTCCCAGTTCGACGCCCACGTCACCGTCAGCCGCGACGATCACACGGTTGAGGCGCAGTCGATCATGGGGCTCATGATGCTCGCCGCCGGCATCGGTTCGACGGTGGACCTTTGCGCCGAAGGGCCGGAGGCGGTCGAAGCCATGGACGCCCTTTGCGCCCTGATCGCCGACCGCTTCGAGGAAGAGCGCTGAGGCGCTCTGGATTCGACCCATCGGGCGCGGCATAGGACGGCGATGCTGATCGATCCCCGCTTCCGACCCGTCCAAGAGGCCTTTGAGGCTGCCCTCGCCAAGGGCGAGGAACTCGGCGTGCGCTTCACCGTGGTGGTGGAGAACGAGGTGGTGCTCGACCTCTGGGGCGGCCACGCCGATCGCGAGAAGACCCGGGCGTTCGATGACAAGACCCTGGCCCCGGTGTTCTCCGTCACCAAAGCCTTGGCCGCGATCCTGATGGCGCGCCTCGTGGACCAGGGTAAGCTGGCCTACGACCAGCCCGTGGCCAGCGTCTGGCCGGAATTCGCCGCCGCCGGCAAGGAGGCCGTGACCATCGAGCAGATGCTGTCGCATCAGGCGGGCCTGCCAGGGTTCCTGGAGCCGATGGAGCCGTCCGACTGGTTCGACTGGGACCTGATCTGCCACAAGCTCGCCGCCATGACCCCATTCTGGCCCCCCGGCACGGCCTCGGGCTATCACGCCGTCACCTACGGCTATCTGGCGGGCGAGGTGTTCCGCCGGGTGGATGGGCGCAGCATGGGGCGGGCGCTGGCGGACGATATCGCCGGGCCTCTGGGTCTCGATCTCTTCATCGGATTGCCCGCGAGCGAGGACCATCGCGTGGCGAGCCTGGAGCGGCCGCACGCTTTTCCGAAGTTCGGCAAGATGAACGACGCCGTGCGCGCCGCCTTCCTCACCAAATGGGCCTCGCCGGGCGGGCGGGGGACCGAAGCCTGGCGGCGGGCGGAAATCCCCTCCGCCAACGGCCACGCCACCGCCCTCGGCCTCGCCAAGCTGATGGGATTGATGGCCACGGGCGGCGGCGAGCTGATCTCGCCGGACGGGGTGCGGGCGATGACCCGCCAGCGGATCGCTGGCGATGATCTCGTTCTGCCTTTCCACATCGCCTGGGGGGCCGGCGTGATGCGAAACGCCGGGCTCAATCTTTATGGTCCGGGACAACAGAGCTTCGCCCACTCCGGCTGGGGCGGCGCCTGCGCCCTGGCCGATCCCGAGCGGCGGCTCGGCATGGCCTATGTGATGAACAAGCAGTCGTCCGACCTGATCGGCGACGCCCGCGCCCGACGCCTGATCGACGCCGCCTACGGCTGTCTCTGACGTCGCGCCCGCCAGACTGCGCCGAAGGCGAACACCAGGACGCCCATCCAGATGAAAACGAAGGAGAGGGCGCGCATCGGCGTCAGCGCCTCGCCGCTCTCCACCCCGACCAAAAACTGCAGGGTCGGGGCGATGAATTGTAGAAAGCCCAGCGCCGTCAGCGGCATGCGCCGGGCGGCGAAGGCGAAGAGGGCGAGGGGAACCACCGTCGCCGGGCCGCCGAGGGTCAAGGCTGCGGTGGCCTGCAGGCTTTTGCCAAAGACCCCGTGTCCGGTCTCGCCCAGCCAAAGCGCATAGGCGGCGGCGGGCAGGGCCAACACCAGGCATTCCACCAAGAGGCCCGTCTGAGCCTCCACCGCGGTCGTTTTGCGGACGACGCCATAGCCGCAGAAGCTGAAAGCTAGGACCAGGGAAACCCAGGGAAATTCGCCGAGCGCCATGCCTTGCAGCGCCACGCCCACCGCTGCAAAGCCGATGGCGATTTGCCCGGTCCTGCTGATCCGCTCTCGAAAAAGGATCGCGCCCGCCGCCATGTTCAACAGCGGATTTAGATAGTAGCCGAGGCTGGCGGAGATGGTCCGCCCCGAGCTCACCGCCCAGACGTAGGTGGTCCAGTTCACCCCGATCAGCGCGGCCGACAATGTGAGCGCCAAGACCGTCTTGGTTGGCAATTGGCGCACGCTGGCCGCCTGGCCGGTGAAGACCACCAGGGCGATGGCGCAGGGGACCGACCAGAGGGTGCGCCAGGCGACCATTTCGAAGGCGCTGGCCCCCACCCGCTCCGCCCAGATGAACAGGATCGGCAAGAGGCCCCAACAGGTGTAGCAGACCAGACCCGCCAGCAGCGGGCCCCGCTCGATCTTGCCGGCGGACGCATTCGGAAAGGGCGCGGGCGGGGTGTCTTCAGCCAAGCGGGTCATAGGCCGGGTCTAGGACCGGGCGAAGCGGGTCGCCACCCGTTTTTTGCGCTACCATCCCGAGGCGGCGTCAGCCCGCATAAGCTGACGCCCATGCGGTCAGGCCGCCGCTTTCTCCAGCAGCCCCTGTTCGTGCAAAAGCTCCGCGATCTGGACGGCGTTCAGCGCCGCGCCCTTACGCAGGTTGTCGCCCACCACCCACATATTCAGGGTGTTCGGCTGGGTGTGGTCGGTGCGGATGCGCGAGACGAACACGTCGAATTCGCCCTGCGCTTCCTTCGGCGTGATGTAGCCGGTGTCGTCGCGCTTATCGATCACCTGCAGACCCGGCGCGGCGCGCAGGATTTCGCGGGCCTCGTCTTCGTCCAGCGGCGTCTCGAACTCCACATTGACGCTTTCCGAATGGCCCACCATCACCGGCACCCGCACGCAGGTCACGGTCAGGGCGATGTTCGGATCGAGCATCTTGTGGGTCTCGTTCCACATCTTTTGCTCTTCGTCGGTGTAGCCGTCGTCCTGGAAGGCGCCGATGAAGGGGATGACGTTGAAGGCGATCTGCTTGGGGAATGTCTTCGGGGCGGTCGGCCCGAGCATGTAGATGGCCTTGGTCTGATCCCAAAGCTCGTCCATCCCCGCCTTGGCGGCGCCTGAGACCGATTGATAGGTCGAGACCACCACCCGCTTGATCTTCGCCGCGTCGTGCAGAGGCTTCAACGCCACCACCAGTTGGGCGGTGGAGCAGTTGGGGTTGGCGATGATGTTCTTCTTGCGAAAGCCCCGCGCGGCCTCAGGGTTCACCTCGGGCACGATGAGCGGCACGTCCGGGTCCATCCGCCAGGCGGAGGAGTTGTCGATCACCACCGGACCGAGCTTGCCGATCTTCGGCGACCAGATCTTGGAGAAGGCGCCCGAGACGCTCATCAGCACGATATCGACCTTGGAGAAGTCGAAGGTCTCCACATCGAGGCACTTCAGCATCTTCTCGCCGAAGGAGACGTCCCGGCCCATGGATTTGCGCGAGGCCACGGCGAAGATCTCGTCCACGGGGAAGTTCACTTCCTCGAGGATGTTCAGCATCTCACGGCCAACGTTGCCCGTGGCGCCGACGACGGCCACCCGGTAACCCATTGCGCTCTCCTGATGTCAGGGGTTGGGAAGGGCTGGGAGGTAAGCCTAAAGCGGGCGGAAAACAAGGCGGAGCCGAAGCGCCGCCTCGCCCCCCAGGTCGTTCAGCTCTTCAGTTTGCGGGTCACCGCTTCGATGTCGGCGGCGATGGCCGGGTCGGCGGTCCGCAACGCCTCGATCCGGCGCACAGCGTGCAGCACCGTGGTGTGATCGCGTCCGCCGAAGCGGCGGCCGATGTCGGGGTAGGAGCGGGTGGTCAAGGTCTTGGCCAGATACATGGCCAGCTGACGCGGGCGGGCGACGGCGCGGGTGCGACGCTCGGACAGCAAATCCGCTTGCTTCAGGGCGTAATGCTCCGCCGTCGCCTTCTGGATTTCATCGACAGTGATGCGACGGTCCGCGCCCTTGGCGAGGTGGGGGCGAAGGATCGCTTCGGCTTCGTCCAGGGTCATGGCCGACAGCTTCTCGCCGGCGCGGAAAGCCAGGGTGTTGAGCCCGCCCTCAAGTTCACGCACGGAGTCGGGGAAACGGTCCGCCAGCATCGCCATGACTTCCGGCCGCGCGCCGCCCGAGACCCCGAGCTGCTCGGAAAGAAGGGCAAGCTTTCGTTCCAGGACGCCGAGGCGCATGTCGCGGTCCGCCGCCTCGATGCCGCAGACCAGGCCAGAGCCCAGGTGCGAGCGGAGCCGCACGTCTACTTCCGTCAGGGCGGCGGGGGCGCGGTCGGCGGTGAACACCACCCGGCGGCCCTCGCCCACTAGGGCGGCGAGGGTGTGGAACAACTCTTCTTGTGAGGATTTCTTGCCGCCGATGAAGTGCACGTCATCGATCAAAAGGAGGTCGGCGGCGCGCAGGTCGCCTTTGAACGCCGGTCCCGTGCGATCGAGCATGGAGCGCACGAAGGTCGAGGTGAATTGCTCGGCGGTCAGATAGACGATGCGTGCATCGGGGCGCACCCGCGCCGCCTCCCAGCCGATGGCGTTCAGAAGATGGGTCTTGCCGAAGCCGTAGGGCCCGTGCAGCAGCACCGGATTGAAACCGCCGCCCTGGAAGCTGGCGACCCTGCGGGCCACAGAGACTGCGAACTCGTTAGACGGGCCTGTGACAAAGCTGTCGAAGGTCATACGCTCTTGCAGCCCGGCGGGGCGGGCGGGGGCCTGGACACCCGCCTGGGGCGTCGTTTGCGGCATCGCGGCGCCCGGATGCCCGGGCTCTCCCTCCTTACCCGTGACTGGGCCGGTGATTGGGTCGGCAACAGGGCCGACCTCGCGTTCAAACTCTACGCGGGACTTCAGATCAAGGCGGCGATGCTCAGGGTCGTGCTGACGCCACAACTCGCCGAGACGGCTCCAGGCGTTGCGCTTGATCCAGTCGCGGGCAAGCCCGGTGGGGGTGACCACCACCATCTCGCCGCCGGCGCCGGCGGCTAAGCGAGCCGGAGCAATCCACGAGCCGAAGGTGTCCTCGCCGAGTTCGCCGCGCAGGGTCATGCACGCTTTCGACCACGCCGCGGTCGATCCCGACGCCCCCGCACCCGCGCCAAATCCGCCATTTCCACCTGCGCTCTGGAACACCGCGCCCGCCTCCTGCTCTTGTCGTCACCGTCTCGAAATCTGCGCAGATGTCGGCCATACTCTCCCGATGCGGGAATCGCCGAGGCGATCCGCCGGGAAAACCAAATTAAATACAGCCACCCCCGCGTCGGGCCTTACGCCCGCCGTTTTTCCGTCCGTGATCAGAGGAAATCCGTCAGAGAGGTTCAGAGTAGCCGGGGGCCAGAGAGGGTCAACGGTGATTCTTTAGCCTGTCGCGCGAAAAAATTGTTGACTCACCGCACCCCCTTTTCGGCGTTGGGATTTCGTTAATCGGGTGTGGGGTGCGACACTTCGTATAGGGAAGAATGTCGCAGCGCAGATATGCGAAAGCCGCAGGCGAAATAATCGCCTACGGCTTTGAAACTCTAATAGAATTTTAGCGTCTCGGGAAATCTATGCAGAGGCCAACTTTTTAAGCCGCGCATGCAGTCGCGATACCTTACGCGAGCCGGTGTTCTTGTGAACCACACCTTTAGCGACGGCGCGCATCAGCTCTGACTGCGCCTCGGTGAAGGCGGTTTTCGCCGCGCCGGCGTCGCCTGAGGTGAGCGCCTCTTCGAACTTGCGCAGAAAGGTGCGCATACGCGAACGGCGGGCGGTGTTGACGGCGGTGCGACGCTCAATCTTGCGGATCGCCTTCTTCGCGCCGGGGTTGTTGGCCATGGGATAACCTAGAATAGAAAAAGGCGCGCGGCTCGTCGCCGGCGCGGCCTTGGGAGGCGCGGATATACTCAAACCGCCCCCGCTCGTCAACGCGCAATGGCGACGACGAGTGGCGATGAGTGCGAGATCATGACATGCGGCCGAAACGGCGCGCACGGCGCGCAGATATCTTAGCAGAGGGTGCGAGGGCGTGAAATTGATCGTGAGGTGGGTCTCAACAGTCGGATGATCAGCCCCGTCGAGCACCCCCTGTTGCCTCGGGGGCTTTGATGGCGTGGTGTGTGTGCCGCCGTGCTCGTCCGCGTCAAGGGACGCTCCGCTCTTCGCCCTTGACCCGTCCTGCGCGCGACGGCGGTTCGGTGGGCGTCGGGACGCAGGGCGTCCCGTGAAATAGTATCGACGGCCTGCGGCGCGTCGAACACAGGGCTATGACTGAGTGAAAGACTCTGCCGCCTTTGGAGCAGATGCTTTGTCATCTGCCCGGTGTTCGACCCTCCCGGAGGGTCGAACCTTTCGCGGGACGCCCGGCGTCCCGACGTCATCCAGGCAGCCGTCGCGCGCAGGGCGGGTCAAGGGTTCAAGCGAAGCGCCCCTTGACGCGGCCGAGCACGGCGGCACGCGCTCCGCCCGCCCGAGCAAAGTGCGAACGCCACCACCACTCTGCACGTTAGCCTTGCCGGCTGAACCTAGACCTCAGCAGTTGTCTTCTCCGCTTGCCGCTCTAACAAGCGTGCATGGATTTCGTGATCGCCGTTGATGGGACCGCCGCCTCGGGCAAGGGCACGCTCGCAAGCCTTCTCGCCAAGGACTACGGCTTGCCGCATCTCGATACGGGCCTTCTTTATAGAGCGGTCGGCCAGGCGGTTCTGCAGGCAGGCGAGGATCTTGATGACGCCAGCCGCGCGGCGGAAGCGGCGCGGGCGCTCGATCCCGCGCGCCTCGACGATCCGGCCTTGCGGAGCGGCCCGGCGGGCGAGGCGGCGAGCCGGGTGGCGGCGCACCCCGCCGTGCGCGCCGTGCTCCTGACGCTGCAGCAGGACTTCGCTGCTCAGGCAGGCGGCGCCGTGTTGGATGGGCGCGACATCGGCACGGTGATCGCGCCCGCGGCGCCGGCAAAGCTCTTCGTCGATGCGGCGCTGGAGACCCGCGCCCATCGCCGCTGGCTGCAGACCTCCGCCAAGGGCGATCCGCGCACCCTGGAGGAGATGACCGAGGACTTACGCCGCCGCGACGCCCGCGATTCCGGCCGCGCCTCAGCGCCCCTGGCCCGCGCCGCCGACGCCGTCTTGCTCGACACCACTGAAATGAGTATATCCGAGGCCGCCGATGCGGCCCGCCGCATCGTCGAGGCGGCGCGCGCCCGATGGCTGGAGTCCCGATAGGCTCCGGACCGCCGGGCTAATCCAACCGCGCCCTCCCTCGCGACCAGCGGGCGATATCGAGACGCAGGCGTTCCTAGCCAGAATTCGGGGCAAGCTCCCCGGCGTCCCTTCGGTCCATCCCCAACCCGAACGCGATCCACCGGCGCGCCCATGCGCGCGTCTTCGTGTTCCCCAACGAAAGAGTTTTTATGGCTGACGATATGAGCTTTAGCCCGTCGCGCGACGATTTCGCCGCCATGCTCACCGAGAGCATGGGCGGCCGCGATTTCATGGAAGGCCAAGTTGTCCAAGGCAAGGTCGTGGGCATCGAGAAGGACTTCGCCATCGTCGACGTCGGTCTGAAGACCGAAGGCCGCGTGCCGATGAAGGAATTCCAGAGCCCCGACAAGCCGCTGCCGCAAGTGGGCGACACCGTCGAGGTCTATCTGGAGCGCGTGGAGAACGCCTTGGGCGAAGCGGTGATCAGCCGCGAGAAGGCCAAGCGCGAGGAAGCCTGGAGCCGCCTTGAGGTGGTGTTCGCCAAGGGCGAGCCGGTCAACGGCTCCATCGTCGGTCGGGTCAAGGGCGGCTTCACTGTCGATCTCGGCGGCGCCTCCGCCTTCCTGCCGGGCAGCCAGGTGGACATCCGGCCCGTACGCGACGTCGGCCCGCTCATGGGCAAGGAACAGCCCTTCGCCATCCTGAAGATGGACCGCCCCCGCGGCAATATCGTCGTCTCCCGCCGGGCCATCCTCGAGGAAGCCCGCGCCGAACAGCGCACCGAACTGGTCGGTCAACTGCATGAAGGCGAAGTGCGCGAAGGCGTGGTCAAGAACATCACCGATTACGGCGCGTTCGTGGACCTTGGCGGCATCGACGGACTGTTGCACGTCACCGACATGAGCTGGAAGCGCGTCAATCACCCCAGCCAGGTGCTGGCGGTGGGCGATACGGTGAAGGTGCAGATCGTCAAGATCAACCCCGACA
>Ga0116226_10003541_pt1 | contig 13769 bp, 13 predicted proteins | sample S1TSphfallax_FD_89692 | JGI IMG/M metagenome (GOLD analysis project Ga0116226, IMG submission 89692) | Host-associated microbial communities from peat moss isolated from Minnesota, USA - S1T2_Fa - Sphagnum fallax MG | ecosystem: Host-associated > Plants > Peat moss > Unclassified | place: USA...
GGAAGGTGGGGAACGAAGAGACGACGCTGGAAAGAAAGTCAAAGGCCGAAAACGTCACATGATTGTGGATTGCTTGAGTTTTCTACTCGCAGTACACGTACATTCAGCTAATATTCAAGATAGAGGTGGAGCTAAACACTCGATAAGTTAGAAAGGCTCTATCCATTGCTGAGGGTGGATATCGCGGGCAACTGATTCATTGGGTTGAAGAGGAACTTGGATTGAAATTGGAAATTGTTAAGCGAAATGAGGATGTCAAACGTTTCGAGATTCTTTCTTGGAAATGGATTGTGGAAAGAACCTTTGCTTGGATAAGTAGAAATCGTCGCATGAGCAAAGATTTCGAAAGACTATCTGAAACGACAGAGGCTTGGATAGACTTATCGATGTTCTCAATGATGTCTAATACGCTTCAGAGCCTTGAAAACAGTAAAAAACATTCTGAGAGGGCTGCTTGAATATTTTCAAACACCCTTATAGAATTGAAGGCGCAGAAATCGGCGACTTTAGTCGCCGGAAGAGATGCCGACTCTGTTGTTGTTTTTTCTCGTTTCTTAGAGATAAAGAGGCGGGATCGATGAATTTTGTGATATTTTTGAGTTGCCTTTTCAGCTGAAATCGAAGATACTCGTCCCACAGAGACATCTTTTCCCTTGGCTAAAGGGAGGGTACTCCGCGCTGTCAACTTATGATTTTTGTCAAAAAAAATATAAGAAATACAACAACAGGGTCGGCTCGTACGAGTGAAGCCACGGGTTTCCGCACCGTCAAATCTATGATAGTCAAACATGCATCCTGAAAAACGGGTGAGGGAACACATCTCCCGCTTAAAAACAATGGGCTGGACCCTCTTGGGACTCGCGGCTCTCTTTAGTGCCATGGCTTATCTTTTTCCCACTGATGAGACTCACTACTGGATCTCTTCAAAAGGAAAGGAAGGGGTCTACGTTCTTTCAACTTTTTTCGCTTTCCTCGGCCTCTACTGTCTTGGAGCTATTTGGAGAAGGAGACATTTTATATAAATGTGAAAAATAAGAAAAATCCTCTTGATCTTCCAGCGAGCGCAACTCAAATTGAATTAAGCCATGGTTGGCACGCAAATTTTGGATAAACTCCTGATTAAGCTGTTGAAAGGTATGAAGCTGGCTGTCGATCTCCTTCTGTCTTGTTGGATCGAGCTGATGCTTGTAGTTTTCCTGGATTTGGTGATCCACCTCTTGAAGCTCAGCCAATAACCCTTTCTGCTGCTGTTGTAACTTAGCCAAATCTTCTTCAGAAATCACCTGTTTGGACATGTCGCGGAGTTGAATGGCCACGTCAAGAAGCCTTGTCAACAACTCATGCATTTGATCGGAATAAAACTGAAGGGATTGCATAAAAAGGGGTCTATTGGGTCGTTCTTAGATCACTGACCTGACGCAAAGAGAGCGACATTTGGGCTGAAGGCTCAGCTAGCAAGTGAGATAATCTCCTGTCACTTCTCCCACGTTTTAACAAAAACAGCATGGAAAAAGGAAGCAATATCTCACCGATCAAAAAAAATCGGATGACTGACTTGATCTTGAGCGGCAATAGATAGATTGAGTTTGACCTTTTTTTGTTCAAGGATCCCTCTGATCACCTGAAAGGCCTTTTCTGGACTGTTGCATTCTTCGGAAAGATGAGCAAGATGAACATGTTTAAGCGTGGGAGCATAGACCTGTGCCAAGAGGTTGCCACACGCCTCATTAGATAAATGACCGCTTCGACTGAGAATACGTCTTTTACAGACCTCAGGAAGAGAAGAGGCATGGACCATAGAAGGTTGATGATTGGACTCGAGATAGAGATAATCGCAATTTGAAAGGTGGGCCTGCACCTGAGACGTCATAAAGCCTACATCTGTGCAAAAACCAAGCTTAAGACTATTTAACCGGAGGGTAAACCCAACAGGATCCAATGTATCGTGTTGAATACTAAATGGATGAATCTCTAAATCACCAAACTCAAACGTCTCGCCGGTAGAGAAAATCTTAAACTTCGGACAATCATGAAACGCTTCTACAATGCCCTTAGCAGTTTCCCGATTTGCTAAAACGGGAATGCCCTTTTTAAATGCCAGTGTTTTCAATCCCTGAATGTGATCCATGTGTTCGTGGGTGATCAAAATCGCGTCAATATCGGATAAGTCGATGTTGATTTGACTGAGGCGTGCTTCAAGCGCTTTGGCACTAATCCCAGCATCGATTAAGAGCTTGGTATGATCTGTTCCAATATAAATGCAATTTCCTTTGGAACCTGAGGCGAGGGGACAGAAGCCTTTCATATTTTTGAAGATTAGGAGGCACTTAAGCCTGTTCAATGTGAGTCAATAAGAGAAAAATCCCTTGATCTTGTCCAAAAAGCCTTTGCGCTTAGGTTGATTATTGGGAACCTCCAACTGGCTAAATTCCTCTAACAGCTGTTTTTGGCGGTCGCTCAAACCTGTCGGCGTTTCGACATAAATCCGCACCAGTAAATCTCCTTTCCCATGGCCGTGAACATTGGGGAATCCTTCCCCTTTGACCCGAAAAATCTTCGCATTTTGTGTTCCTTCGGGAACCGTAATGCGACACGAGTGATGAGCAAGAGAAGGAACCTCTTTTTTGCATCCCAAGGCTGCTTCGGTGAAGCTGATAGGTAAATCTAAAAGAATGTCATTCCCTTGCCGTTCAAATAATTCATGCGGCTCGACAGTGATAAAAACATAAAGATCTCCAGGAGGTCCCCCTCCTTGACCGGAGTCGCCGTACCCATTCATTTTCAGGCGCATTCCGCTGTCAACCCCTGCAGGAATGTGAACCTTGATGTGCTGTTTTTCTTTAATAGCTCCTTCTCCTCGACAATTTTTACAGGGGTCTACGATCACTTTACCCGCTCCATGACACGTTGGACAAGCCATCGTCATATTAAAAAAGCCTCGCTGCTCAAAAACCTGTCCTTTTCCATTGCATGGCGCGCAATTTTTCACCCCTCGAGGCGAGGTTGCTCCTTTTCCATTGCAAACAGAACATGACACATAATTCGTGATCGCCAGTTCTTTTTCGACTCCTTTGCCTGCTTCTTCAAAAGTGACGGCAATATTGACCCGTTTGCTTGCCCCTTGACGCGCGCCTCTTCGCCCGCCCCCTTCCCCAGACTCTCCTCCACCAGAACCTCCAAAAAATTCAAAGAGACCCTCGCCCCCTCCTCCTCCCATGCCAAAAGCGCCCATAAATGTGCGCAGTGCTTCATCCATGGAGGAAAAGCCATGCATCCCACCCGATCCGCCTGCCGCTCCCTGTACTCCCTCTTTTCCATATCTGTCATACACCTGCCGTTTTTTGTCGTCGCTCAAGACTTCGTAAGCCTCTGAAACCTCTTTAAAACGCTTTTCGGCCGCAGCATCCCCAGGATTTTTATCAGGATGGTATTGAAGGGCCTTTTTGCGGTACGCTTTCTTGATTTCATCTGCTGTCGCAGTGCGTGAAACTTCTAAAATGTCATAATAATCAGCCATGACGATCTACTAGTTTGTTATCTTTTGGATTAAATAGCCGGTAATAGGGTAGCAAAGAGGTGATTTTAATACAATGAACCGATACAACAGCGCACTTGCCTTCCTCAAGGAAGTCTAAATCAATTTAAAAGTAACGGCTAAGGCCCTTGAAGGAGGACTTTTACCGCTGCTTTTTGTACTTAAGGGCCGCTTTTGATTTCGCGCGCTTCCTGATGGAAGGTTTGGAATAGAAACGGTGAGCTTTAACGGACTTCATCACCCCTTCTTTGTCCAGACGTTTCTTAAGGGCACGTAAAGCTTTATCAATAGAGTCGCCTATGCGAACTTTTATCATCGACATGAACATCAATCCTAAATTCTTAAATTGTTAACCCCTATTGAATAAGCTTAATTTCCTTAGATTCAAAGAGATTTCATTTAAGTCAGTTTATGCCAAGCCCCTATAGATAACTTCAGTGCTATCTGCAAGGGTTGGCAAGGCTCTGAATAAAACTGAAAAATTTGAATATAAAGCACTTAAACCTATTCAATAGGGGTATTGAGGTGAACGCGCTGTAAGAATTAAGAGTCATCTTACCTGAAAAAGGATTTATGAACAATAAAAAGATGGGCAATCTCTGGCATGCGAATAAAAACGAGAGGAAGTGGCATTCCCCTTCAACTCTTGAAGTCGAGGGGGTCTCCCTTGACTTTTAAACCTCTTGACCCGGACCCTCCGCTTCTGTTCGACGAAGATACAGGAGATTCAAATGATCGGGAGGCCTAGCCAGGCGACTCTGTTTCACACTTTCGAGCAAGGAATCAATAGAAGGAGCTCGCTCTTCCCATAACCAATGAAAATCAGGATAATGTAAGCTCAGCTTGGCTTGCAAAGCTTTGGCAAAAGGAGTCACCAAATGGCTAATCCCTTCCAAATGCCTTCCTACCTCTTCTATTGGAGCGAGTTGAGGGGAGCCTTTTCCCCTTGCAGACCCTTCACCGTTCCACCCGGTTTGAAGATAAACCCCTCCGATCCGCGCATCAAGAAGGGCAGCATAGCGCACACGAGGAAAAGAAGAATTGAACCCATCTAAGGAGCAGACACCGGCTAGCGGCACTTTCCAAGCGTAAGCTAAGGCTTGAGCGACAGAGACTCCCAAGCGAATTCCTGTATAAGAACCAGGACCTATTCCTACTCCTATGAGGTCTAAAGGGGGAGGAAAACCAAAAGAATGCAAAGCCTCAGCAAGGAAAGGGATCAGAAATGTCGATTGAGCACTCCCAAAAGGCAACTCCCTTGCAAAAAGGATCTCATCTTGATCCGCATAGGCAATCACCCCTCTCTCCGTAGAAGTCTCGATCAACAGAATGCGCATAGGCGTCCTATAACTCTATCTTCGAGGGAACAAACAGTCGTTCCAAGGTGCGAATAAAGAACCTATCGGTCATCCCTGCAATATAATCGATCACCATTTGAACTGGATTTGTTTGCGAAAGATATCTCTGAGTTCGTTTATATAAGAAATGCTTCCATAAATAACTTTGTTCATTGTTCTTCTTCAGATCAAATAAAAGAGACTCAAATAATATGCGATAACTGTGTTTGATCTTAAAAGATTCTACTTTTAATTTAGGATGGAGATAAATCTCTTGAAAATTGAAATGGCGCAAGAGGCGCAAGGCTTCATACGCCTTTTCTGAAATAGCAATGTATTCTTTATTGTCACTATGACAGATCATATCGACTGCCAGAATCCCCAATATCTCCTGATGGGTTTTTCCCAAAAAAGTGTCAGGGACTTGCTCTCGATCTATCACGCCTAAGTTAACAGCCTCTTCGAGATCCCGCGCTAGATAGCTGATTGTATCGCATAATTTAACGAGGCATCCCTCTAACGTCGCCGGCATCAAATTCAAATCGGGATGAGCTCTTTTATCCCGCCGCTCTTGCTCATGATCTTCCCAGGTTTTATCAAAATGAGGAAGCAAGACGGGAGAGGACATTCCTCCATCGTGACAGAGGAATCCATCATAAACAGCGAATCCTAGATTGAGGGGTTCAATGTCGGTCAAGAGACGACATGACTGAAACGGATGGGCAAAACGAACATTATCGTATTCCATGGATAAGGCGGATAAATAGTCTTCTCCCTCGTGTCCAAAAGGAGGATGCCCAACATCGTGACCCAATGCAATGGCCTCGACAAGGTCTAAGTTTAGACGTAGGATTTCGGCGATTCCACGGGAGAAACTGCTGACGAGCTGCACGTGCAAACTTCGATGAGTAATATGGTCATTGTCAACTAAGTAAACGACTTGGGTTTTATCAACATAGCGAGAATACGCTTTTGAATGCAAAATGCGGTCGACATCGTCTTTATAAGGGGTTCGATGATCGCCTTCAGCGCGCTGTAACCGCACATGATTCTTGGAAAAAGCAGCCTTAGCGAAGAAAAAAGCCTCTTCTTTTTGTTCAGCGACTTGTCGATAATGGTGAGGGAAATGTTTGGTAGAAAGAGACAATTTAAACTCCTTGGACACGCTTTTTTCCATAGAATTGACGGCCCGGAAACCCGCGACGTGAGTCGCGAGATCCGTATGATTGCACCTATTTTACGTTAAGCTGCATAACAAGCACAAAAACTTCCAAACTTTAGAGCCCTACGTTAAACTTAGGGCTTAGGCGGGTCAACGTCGGGCTTATTTATATAAGCTCCTCCCGAGGGGTGGTTGACAAAAGAAGGAAGGCTTTTGGGGTTTTAACCGTGCTCCACAATCCACTTTCAGCTGTTCGGTCAAGGAAAGTGGACTACAGGATAAGTCTTGCATATTTTGTGTTCAAGCATTAAACTCGCCCCACTAGTACCCCGTCATAAAAGTTTTTTAAATTTAGGATCCCCCATGCCGAATCAAGAGAGCGAAGATCATTCTTTAGAAATGGAGCTTGAAGACGATGTCATGCATTCTTTAGAAGAGAACCACCTCTTGCAAAAAGCATCCACACAGGCTCCAGAAGAGATTTATATCTTTCCTCTTCGGCGACGTCCCTTTTTTCCTGGAATGGCCGCCCCGATCGTGATTGAGCCTGGCCCCTTTTATGAAGTATTAAAAGTGATTGCAAAATCGGAACACAAGTGTGTCGGACTCCTTTTAGCCCGCTTAGAAACATCCGACATTTATCAAACGCATATTGAAGATTTGTATCAGGTCGGTGTGTTAGCTCGGGTCTTGCGCATCATCCCCATGGAGCAAGGAGGGGCACAGATTATTCTCAACATGGAAAAGCGCTTTCGGATCGTGGCTCCTCTTTCTGACTCTCAGGCCCTTAAAGCTCAGGTCACTTATTATGAAGACAATCCCGTTCTAACGCAAGAGCTGAAGGCCTATGCCATTAGCATCATTTCAACCATTAAAGACCTATTGAAGCTCAATCCCTTGTTTAAGGAAGAACTGCAAATCTTTCTCCGCCATTCAGATTTTACAGAGCCTGGTAAGTTAGCAGATTTTGCTGTGGCCCTGACAACAGCTTCCCGCGAGGAGTTGCAAGATGTTTTGGAAACATTCGATATTCAGCGGCGCATTGACAAAGTTTTGATTCTATTAAAGAAGGAACTTGACATTAGCGTGTTGCAGAATAGCATCAACCAAAAAATTGAAGCGACTATCGATAAAAGTCAGAAGGATTTCTTCTTAAGGGAGCAACTCAAAACAATTAAAAAGGAACTGGGCATTGAACGGAATGACAAGTCGCTTGATCGTGAAAAATTTGAAGCGCGGTTAAAAGATCGGGGGGTTCCCCCAGAGGTGATGAAAGTGATCCACGATGAATTCGACAAACTCGCTGTATTGGACATGCAGTCTGCTGAATATGGCGTTTCTCGCGGCTATCTAGATTGGCTAACCATCGTCCCCTGGGGAACGAAGAGTCAGGAACACCACGATTTGAATGAAGCAGAAAAGATGTTAGGAGAAGACCATTATGGATTAGAAGACATGAAACAACGGATTCTAGAGTTTATTGCTGTCGGTCGCCTGGCCGGTGGAGTCCGGGGAAGCATTATTTGCTTAGTCGGCCCTCCAGGAGTGGGAAAAACAAGCATTGGGAAAAGCATTGCGCGCGCTCTCAACCGTAAATTTTACCGTTTCTCCGTCGGAGGGATGCGCGATGAGGCTGAAATTAAAGGACACCGCCGAACCTATATCGGGGCCATGCCAGGAAAAATGATTCAAGCTCTCAAGTATTCCCAGACAATGAATCCGGTCATTATGCTCGATGAAGTGGATAAAATGAGCAAGACCTACCATGGGGATCCCGCCTCCGCCTTATTGGAAGTTCTGGATCCGGAGCAAAACGCCGAATTTCTCGATCATTATCTCGATGTCCGCTGCAACTTGTCTGACGTGCTTTTCATTGTCACGGCCAACATCTTAGACACCATTCCAGCGCCTTTAAAAGACCGCATGGACATCCTCCGTTTGTCAGGGTATATCATGCAGGAAAAAGTGGAAATTGCAAAGAAATATTTGATTCCGCGTAACTGCAGCGAGATGGGGCTCAAAGGAGCCGAAATCAACTTTACGACGCAAGGATTGCGCGGAATCATCAACGGCTACGCCCGCGAAGCAGGGGTGCGGAATTTGGAAAACCTCATCAAAAAGATTTTGCGTAAGTTAGCAGTGAAGATCGTGCACAAGATGATGAAGCAGGAACGAGACAAAAAAACGGGAGAAAAAGCTGAAAAAACAAAAAAAACCAAGAAAGCACACCTCCTTCCCCCTGACACCACGACCTATTCTATCACTTCGCAGAACGTCAAGGAATACTTAGGAAAACCCGTTTTTAGAAGCGACCGCTTTTATAAACAACCTCCTGCCGGAGTTTGCATGGGACTGGCTTGGACTGCGATGGGAGGAGCCACTCTTTATATCGAAGCGATCAAAGTGGCTGCTGAAAAAACGGCCATGAAACTGACAGGCCAGGCAGGGGAAGTGATGAAAGAATCGGCTGAAATTGCTTGGAGCTATCTTCATAGCGCTATTCATAAATATGCACAGGGATACACTTTTTTTGAGAAATCACAAGTGCACATCCATATTCCCGAAGGAGCGACCCCCAAAGATGGCCCTTCGGCAGGGATTACGATGGTCACTTCTCTTCTTTCTTTATTGATAGATACCCCTGTCCTCGATAACTTGGGGATGACCGGAGAATTGACTTTAACAGGACGTATTTTGCCTATCGGTGGCGTAAAAGAAAAAATGGTCGCGGCTCGCCGCTCAGGCCTTAAGGAGCTCATCTTCCCGAAAGACAACTGGCGCGATTATGAGGAGCTTTCGGATGACATTCGCAAAGGATTAACCATGCATTTTTTTGAACATTACGATGAGGTCTTCCACATCGCCTTTCCCACGAAAGGCTAAGGAATAACACCTCCGAGGAATATGTCAACATCAATTCTTGCACAGTGGTCAACCGTATACTTGTCTAAAGTCATCCCCCCTCCTAGGCTTGAGCAGCGTGTCCTTGAATGGCGAAAGGAGCAAAAAACCATTTGTACATTAAACGGCTCTTTTGATCTCCTCCACGCAGGACACCTCCAGATCATTTTTGAAGCGTCGCAACTGGGCGACGTCCTCATTGTCGCTCTCAATACAGATCGTTCGATTCAACAATATAAACATGAAAGCGGGCCAATTATTCCTTTAGAGTCTCGCCTCCAAATGATGGCTGCTTTGGAATTTGTTGACTATGCTACATGGTTTGGGGAAACAGATCCCCGCGACCTCCTCTCCCTCATTAAACCCGATATCCATGTCAACGGCGCTGAATACGGAGATAACTGCATTGAAGCAGAGACGGTTCGCTCTCATGGAGGCCGCATCCACATCGTTCCCTTAGTTCCTGGCCTGTCAACCTCTGCCATTCTTCAGAAGATTCGGGTAGGAGCATAATAAGGTGTCATCCCAATCCTCCCCTTCCCGTTCTTCAGCCACATTCTGGGCAACGCAACCGATGGGCTGGATCACGCAGATCTTGCTTGCCGTTTGTTCTCTCCTATTTTTTTTAGGCCAACTGTGGACTCCCTCTCTCCCTCTCGCAATCTCTGAACGTTACCCCTCCTTCATTTTATTCGCTTCACCCCTTGAAAAGGCCCTCCTCTATGATTATCCAGCCATGTATGAGCTCATCGATCGCTTTCTTCATCTCTATGGAAGGGAAGAATGGGAGGCGTTAGAGCTTCCCCCTGAAGGGAACACCCTCTTAGAAAAAATCAATCAAACTCCTTTCTGGCCAGGATATTATCACCTTCTCTTGAAAGGGGGGTGGCAAGCGGTCCATCATGGACTTTCCCAATACCCTTCCTTTGAAAAAATTCGGGAAGGGGAGATTTGGCGTCTATTCTCTCCCTGCCTCTTGCATGGCGATCTATTGCATCTATTCTTTAACATGCTTTGGCTCATTGTATTAGGGAAGCAAATTGAACAGCGATTAACGCCTTGCCGCTATGGAATATTGATCATGAGCATGGGGATCTTCTCAAACACCATGCAGTATTTCATGAGCGGACCCAATTTTATTGGGTTCTCAGGAGTTCTTTCTGGGATGTTGGCTTTCGTCTGGATCAGACAAAAAACAGCTCCGTGGGAGGGGTATCAAATGGATCGTTTGACCCTTATTTTTATGTTGATTTTTATCCTTAGCATGGCGACCATTCAATTCTTCTCGTTCTTTTTAGAACAATCATTTGAATGGAATCTTTCCCCCAATATCGCCAATGTGGCTCATTTAACAGGAGGCCTTGCAGGTGTCATTTTTGGAAAAATCTCCTTCTTTAGTTGGAGACATTCTTAATCTATGACAGCACGCGATTTGATTATTCTAGGCTGTTCTAGCCAACAACCTACCCGTTTTCGAAATCATGGAGCGTACCTTTTGCGCTGGAATAATGAAGGGTTTTTATTTGATCCGGGAGAAGGGACCCAGCGACAATTTATCTTTGCCAACATCGCTCCTACAGTTGTTTCTCGAATTTTTATTTCTCATTTTCATGGAGATCATTGTTTGGGACTTGGCTCTGTTCTCATGCGGCTCAATCTCGACAAGATTTCTCACTCCATTCACTGCTATTATCCTGCAAAAGGGAAGAGGTATTTTGATCGTCTACGCTACGGCTCGATCTACCATGAAATGATTAAAGTCATTGAGCATCCCGTTTCACAAGCAGGTCTGGTGGAAGATGATGGACGATTCCGCATTGAGGCAGCCTTCCTGGAACATGGCGTTGAAAACATTGCTTGGCGCATTACCGAAGCAGACACAAGAAAGTTTAGCCATGAAAGGCTAGCCGCACATGGCATCCAAGGATCTCTTGTCAAAGAACTTCAAGAAAAAGGGTCGCTTGATGTCGGGGGAAAAAGGGTGACTCTTCATGATGTCAGTTGGATTCGGCAAGGAGAATCGTTTGCGATTGTCATCGATACTGTTCCCTGCCAAAGTGCCATTGATATCGCGAGGCATGCGGCTCTCTTTCTTTGTGAAAGTACCTATTTACAGGAGCATCAAGAGCTTGCTAGGCGACATCATCACCTGACAGCCAAGCAAGCAGCTTCTATTGCGAAACAGGCGGGTGTGAAGCAATTAATTTTAACCCATTTTTCAGCGCGCTATCAAAATCTTAAAGCTTTTGAACGGGAGGCGCGCCCTGTTTTTCCCAACACTTATGTCGCTGATGACTTTATGACATTCCCTTTTACGAGGGAATCGGTTTCTAGGGGCGCTCCCTAATCTCTTATGCACCCTCTTTGATGAGCAATGTCATTGAAGTGCGTGGCGCACAGTGGAATGGGTATAACTGTGACTCAAATTTGAAGCATGCCCAAAGGACAATTCACCTTGGGAGCTATCATCTTTTATTTTGACGAAAATTAATTATTATGCGAAAATAATAATTAATATTAAGAAATGAGTGACCTATGTTCTTTTTCAAAATCAATCTAAACTATTTCTCTTCACCTCTTTTTTCTTTCTGTTTCATCATGCCCATGCCAGGGCAAGTCTAATCTTCTTGACCTCAGACTCCACATTTAGAGATTGCCATCAAAAAGGAGTGATGCCTCTGTTTTATGAAAGAGATTTTAATTGAAATTAAAAATTTATCTAAGCAATTTCCCTCCCCTAAAGAGGGAGGTCAGCCAGTTTATGCTTTAAATCATCTCTCTTTAAGTCTTCCGCGAGGCTGCATCTATGGGATTATTGGGATGAGCGGAGCTGGCAAATCGACTCTTTTGCGTTGTCTAACCGGTTTAGATATTCCCTCAGAAGGGACAGTCACGTTTGAGGGAAGAGAGTTTCCTTACACGAATGGCCAAGCTCTTCAGTTGTTCCGCAAACAGATGGGAATGGTCTTTCAACATTTTCAGCTATTTTCTTCGAGAACAGTGGGCCAAAATGTTGCCTACCCCTTAGAAATCTCCGGCTTCACCCCTTCTGAATGCGAGGAACGGGTGAAAGAAGTGTTAGAGCTCGTCGGATTGGAATCAAAAAAAGATTACCATCCCTGTTCATTAAGCGGGGGAGAAAAACAGCGCGCAGGGATCGCACGTGCCCTTGCTTCACATCCCTCCCTTTTGCTGTGCGACGAACCCACCTCTGCTTTGGACCCTAAGACGACAAGAGATCTTTTGCAATTGCTTCGCACATTGCACCAACATCTTGGACTGACCATTGTCATCATCACTCATCAGTTAGAAATAGTCAAGCAAACGTGTGAGCGAGTCGCCGTTCTGGCAGATGGGCAGATTGTCGAAGAGGGAGAGGTCAAAACGATTTTCACTCAACCGCAGCATCCTATCACGCGGCATTTGTTGCATGCAGATGCGGAGGAAATTCCAGAAGATTTCCTCAAACAGCATTCACCAGAGAAACGACGCGTGAGGCTAGGATTTGAAGGAATGCAAGCAAAGGAACCGATGTTATCTCATATGATCAAACGGTATGATGTAGAAGCGAACATTTTATCTGGAGGACTGGAGTCTCTTCAAGGAACAATCGTGGGACATTTATTTGTAGAGCTCTCCGGTACAGCAGAAGAAATCGAGCGGGCCTTAACCTTCTTGCGCCATCAGCACATCATTTGCGAGGAATTTCCATGAGCGTTGACTCTTTCCGCCTCATTTGGACTCTGGTTCCTTTAGAATTATGGAATACCCTTTACATGGTCATCTGCTCTACCCTGATTGCCATTCTCATTGGCTTGCCTCTGGGGGTGATTTTAACAGTCACCGATCGGGGTCACCTCAAAGAGAATCGTTGGGTTCATGAGCTTTTGGGATCGGTCGTTAATGTGGGACGCTCCTTTCCTTTTGCGATTCTCATGATCGCTTTAATTCCCCTAACGCGGTGGATTGTGGGAACCAGCTTGGGAACAACCGCTTCGATTGTTCCTCTCTCCATTGCGGCGATTCCCTTTATGGCAAGAATGGTGGAGGGCTCTTTGAAAGAGGTTGACAAGGGGATGATTGAAGCAGCCATCGTGATGGGATCAAGCCACTGGCAAATCATTTCCAAGGTTTTGATTCCAGAGTCACTTCCTTCCCTCATCCTCGCGATCACAACCACCATCATCAATTTGATTGGTTATAGCGCCATGGCGGGAACCATGGGAGGGGGCGGCCTAGGAAAAATCGCCATTCAATATGGCTATCAACGTTTTAATGTTGTTTTAATGGTTGTCACCGTCATCGTCTTGATTCTTCTCGTTCAACTCATCCAAGGAATGGGGCAGCGGTGGGCAAGGTCTCTTAATCTCAAACGAGGAAAAGGTTTAGATAGGTCAAAAAACCCTCCCTAAAGGGAGGGGCTTGTAAGTAAGCCCCAAGTTGACCAGCAGCCGTCAATTCAACTAACGGCTACATTAGGAGCGAATAGATAGGGACTATGGAATGCTTCTTTAGTTCCACGCACGAGGCCAAGTGGTTAAAACCGCTCCATGAGATTCGCGAGGAAACCCTCACCAAGCTGCGAGTCAACACTTTTGTCTTAGGTCACTCACCTGACGCAAAGAAAGTGTCATTTCAGGGGAGTGAGGTAAAAATAAATAACCTCTAAAATAGGAGCAGCGCTTTCGCCCGCCTGAAGATCGGGATCTCCGCGCTGTCAATTTTATGAAACAATTTTTAATCTCGATCCTATTTGTCTTAGGTCACTCACCTGACGCAAAGAAAGTGTCATTTCAGGGGAGTGAGGTAAAAATAAATAACCTCTAAAACAGGA
>Ga0116226_10003542_pt1 | contig 13768 bp, 10 predicted proteins | sample S1TSphfallax_FD_89692 | JGI IMG/M metagenome (GOLD analysis project Ga0116226, IMG submission 89692) | Host-associated microbial communities from peat moss isolated from Minnesota, USA - S1T2_Fa - Sphagnum fallax MG | ecosystem: Host-associated > Plants > Peat moss > Unclassified | place: USA...
GCGTTGCTTTTATGTTGATCATAATCAACTAGAAACTCAGCATCTTGTTCTTCTATAGTTCTTATCTCTGGAGAATCAAGCTCATGGCAATGCAATAATAAGTCGCTGCCATTCCATCCATTACTCAAGATCACACATTGATCATCTTTTAAAATGAAAAAACTGTTTAAGAATTATTTTCTCATAGAAATCAATTACTTTTGACATTCGAGGTTGATGGTTTTTCTATATAAAAATTGTTTAAAAATAATTATAGATTTTAGATATACATACTTTCAAATATAAGTTCATTTGTGGATGATAGTGAATCAAATATTTGGTTGCTCGATAAATGTTCTTTTTCATTCTTTACCTTACTGGTAGAATCTTGATCTGGTTCTTTTGTGTGATCACGTTCTTGTAGTAGGAGAACATTATCTTCGCCATCTTTATTTGAATGTTTTTGATTTTCAAGGTGAGTAAAAACACTTGATTGATCACGATTATCATCATCAAGAACAACTTCTACATGATATAGGAAATTCTCTACAGAATATAAACATGTTAATTTCAAACCTTGATGATCATGCATATTTCTTTTATTCTCAATAAGTTTTATATGCAATGGTGATTTATGTTGCCAGAGACTTGCAACATCTGACTCTGGCATAACTGATGGTAACCTTGCTAGTTGTATTATCGACACCCTTGTTATACAGTTGATTAATGTCAAAACACATGCTGATATCATCTCGAACATCATGGTTGCCTTTAAAGGACTTTGATATAATATACAAGTGACATGTTCGTTTAATAGCGAAGTTTTCAGTTGAATGCTGGTATCAAACTTGTTTTCTTCTCCTGATGTATGAGCTGACGCCAAAGTCGAATTCGAAGATTGTTTAGAAACACTTTCAAGACTTGGTTCATCATCATCTTCAATCGATACAGATGAATCCATAACCCATTCACCAACTTGTTTGAATGTTTGTTCATATTGTTTCTGTTTATCTCCATTTCCATCTTCAAAATCCAGTTCATTATTTGAAATACGTCGATATAAATAAATTTGTTCATCATTTTTTGAATCGCCTTGTTTCAAGCAAAGTATAGGTCCATTTGGTCCATCAACGAAATCAATAGAACCAGTACCTTGATCGAAGAATAACATCTGTTATTCATAAATGCAAGAGAAATCATACCAACACAAAGAAATGAATCCTGAACTTTCTTATTCGAATAGATATTCTTGCAAGATACTTTTCGAATATCGACAGAGATTTTTGTTTGAATATCTGTTTCAGACTTCACTTGAGTGATTAGCTGATGATCGCTTGGATTTACATGATGTCGATTGATGTATCTTTGTCGAGTATTGTTATATTTCGATAGAGCGTTCAACGACAAAGGAAAATTACGATAACAGATCGGTATTTTTGTTTTTCGATGTCGATATTTTTTCGTTCGATAATCCGGACGAGCATGTGAAGAAAAAAATTCTGGTTGATCACGCTTATTATGTTTGGCAGCCCACCGTCTATCAAATAATTTGTTGAATTTTTATCATAAAATATAACTTAAACCAACCTGCACGCAGCTTGACAATCTGATAATTTAATATAAATATCCGATGAATTAGAAAGATTTTGTTCTGTTGAATAATATTTATATTTCGATGATTTATTAACATAATCATTTTGATATTTGCGTGTATTCGGTGCAGTTAAATAATCTCGATTGTTCTCTAGTTCTATCTCATTTTCATCCAATTTTTCCGCTACTCGAGATAGAATATTCACAGGTGTTGATTGATCTATTTTATCTTTCATTCTTGTTAATGATGAATTATGCCGATGAGATCGCTTTTTAGAAGTATATGCTGATGCCGATCGATCATAAGTTTGTCCACAAAATGTATGAATATCAATTGGAGATGAATTAGATCTGATAAAAACGTATTTTTATCTTAAATAAAGACTTTAAAATCATACTGGAAAGATGGAATATTCAGTTTCGATTGTTTGTTAAGTATAGTTGAAGATAAAAATCGAGAAGACGAACCGTTAAATACTTGATGTCGATAGGAAACACATTTATCTATCATTGAAATTTTAAAAAAATTTTACATTTACTTGTACAATTGTTTCTTCTCGGGAAAAATACGCGTTGTATGAATGTTTTTCTAAGACTTCGTAGTTTAGATGATAATGGATATTTTAATCGTTGTTTTAACTTTTGTTTATTTATCTTAGATGAGAACAAACGAAGAATTTCTTGTTCATATTTATCAATATGATTTTGTAAATGATTAAATATTATAGAAATAGATTTTTTTAGAAAATTGATCTGTACTGTCATGTCAATCATAACTTGTTTGATGACTAAATGATGAATTTCATTTAATTTATCTTTTATTTGTTTTATGTCATTATTTATTTCGTTGACTCGATTAATGACGATATTAACCGGATTTGATTCTTGTTTTTTTGTTCGTGGGTAATCATCCTTATCGAATAATGTCTGATGAGTAATATTTGTCTCGATTGACGGTAAATAATCATTAACACTAAGAGAAAGATTTTTTGAGGTAAATATTTTTTCATAATCATCAATAATATTTGTTTCATGACGATCATCATCAAGATTATCTTTAAAAATTTTTTCTATTTATTTCCTAATTATCTATTCTCGCTTACTTATTGTATGACGTATAGTTAGTATCAATTGAATTCGTTGATTATTTAGATTTTCATGAATAAGTTGTTTATTTAATAATTCTAATTGATAAAGTTCTTTTATCAAATTTTGATTAAGACGAATTAATTCTTCAGTTAAAAAACGAACTTTTCTTTCAAAAAATATACGGTCGAATAAACAATCACTTTCTTTAGTCAATATTTGCCATAATTCTTCAAGAATCATTTCTCTAAAAATGTTTTCTGTTGATTTTGTTTTTAATGGATCAAAAATTTTCTTTTCAGTGCATTCAAAACTTGATATTAGATTTTGTGTAAAAGCATGACAATTTTTATCATAATTATTCGATACATCAGGAGACGTGTTAATTATATTATTTGTTCTAAAAAAAAAAAGCTTCGAGAATCCTGATAAGGCAGATTGTTGCAATAAAAATATACTTTTTCTTTTCTTTTAACAAGAAATGTTTATTTGAGCGTCGAGGTAATAAAAATAATTGTCAAACGGAAATAAAAAAAAATATATTTCCGAAAAACCGTGTGAAAGAAAAGGTGTCATTGTCCTTTTTGGGTGAATTATTTTTTTTTAAAGTAAGTTCTGAATAACTCCTTTTCAAAAATTGAATTGACATACATGCTATATAAAAGCAAGTTGAAAAAAACATATACTTCTGGTCAACATTGAAAATGTAAGGAGGGTAAAATTAAAAAAAAACAATGGGATGAATAAGCATCCTTAAGGTTACAGAATACAAAAGAAAAATCAATATTATTTTAATTCCTTTTTGAAATTGATGGAAGAGAAAAAAAAAGGAGCGTCAACATGACTTTCGATGTGAATGATGCTTACAGATTTAATACCATCTGTTGTTGAGGTTTGTTTGTATTCAAACCAAATTCTGATGTTACATTCGAAACAGCTATTTGATTATTCCAATATTGATATTTAAAAGTAGTTAAAAGTTGATTAATATAACTCAAAAGCCACTGAAATTTATCATTTTCGGGTTTTTGAAAAGTTTTAAATTGACGATAAATATTCTTCTGTAGAAGATTTTCAATAGTTTGTTTAAGATTATCAATTGATTGATAAATGAAATCATTTTCATATTTAAATTTTTTCTCTATTAAAATATTCTCTTTATGAATAACAGTTGCTTTTTTGTTATTTAGTGTTGTAAGAATATGAATTTTATATTTCAAATCAGTATTATTAAGCATTCGATTATTTTTAACCAAAGAACAAAATACAAATTGATTGATGACGAAAAAAAAACTGACAGTAACGCGCGTAAATATTCGAACGTGATCGTCCTTGAAACAACATATTATCTAAAAGTCAAAATAAAATAATGATTTTTTAATGTGTAGGGGACTATAACAGACATATGGTCTATAATTCTCATGCTGATGAGAATCGAACCGAATGACTCTTACTTATGTGAGAGAGAAATTGATTAAATTACAATAAACAATCGAAGAATGCCATATGTAATGTTATGATTAATGTGTCATTTTTCTTTTCTTGTATTACCAGACTATGCCCTTTGCTTGGATTTAACTTAAAAAGCTATGTAAATATTAAGGTGTTTCTTACATCCTGACTATTTTATCATGCTATCATTATCATTCAACCAACGCACATTTTCGTTTGTCCCCGGAATTATTATTACTATAAATCAGAAGAAAGACAAAGGATAAATACAGATGCATATTTGCGATTTCTTCATTCATATATATATATATATATATGATTTTTTAATCAAATTAATTTGAATAAAAAACAACTTCCTCTTCAACCAAAATAGTTCAATCAATTCGTTCTATTAATAGAAACATGTCATCAGAAAATGACATCAGACTGTCTAAACCACCCACATTTCTAATACGCAGTTTTTTTTATTGTGGTTGTCGTCGTCGTCGTCGTCGTTATTTCTTTCTTTTTCTATTCCTTTCCACTTTCATTTGTATCACTAAACAGCTGAGAAATAAGTAAAGATTCGTAGTCTCTGTGTTTTTGTTTTCTTTCTCTCGTTTGACGCACGCATTTTTTTTCCGCACATACGTACACAGACACACATCGAGCAAAAGACGAAGCAAAGAAAAAAAAAAAGAAACGGCATACTTACAGAGTAAGTAAAGAAAAACGAGAAAGAGAGAGGTTCGATTTTTATAATAATATAAAAGGAATGAAATAGAAACGATCGGCTGTTTTTCAACATTGTTATTCCTATTTATAGATTTCCTACACAAATGTGTACCGATATTGATTATTTTCCTCATTTAATGATGATAAGAGAAAAAGATTTGATATTATCAAATGAATATGATCGAAGAAATAGTTGGGCACCATCAGTATCATCTTCAAATTCTTCAACAACAACAACAACAACAACAACAGACACAACATCATGGATTGAAAGGAAATTATTCAGTCATTTTAAACGGTTTTTTCGACGAAATTCATCATCTTCGAAATTGAATTCTTCTCTATCCAGTCGTCGACCATCATCTACTGTTGAAGAAGTTATAACAGTACCGTCCATTGAACAACCTCAACAAGCAGACGAAGAAGAAGAAGAAGAAAAAGAAGAAAGCAAAGATCATGAAAATCTGCCTCTTCCTCCTCCTCCTTCTTCTTCTTCAATCTCAACTCCAGTTTGTGAACAAAAACATTCAAATTCTATTGATTTATTATATGATTATGATCGTCTTCTTGCTCGTTGTCTAGAACGACATGAACATGATCGAAGTGAAATGATATCACGTTGTCAAACACCTGTTACAATTCCACATGCTGATTTAATTGTCGGTCATTCACGTTCAATTCTTAACAATTGGAAATCTTATACACGTTTATTTCGTGCATTAAATCGTGATTCACAATTATTTCAACAATATGTTAATCAATATTATGCTTGTCAATCATCAATAAATCAACGTGAACAATTAACATTTAATGTTCGAACAACAAAAACAACATTTGATAATGTATTAAAAACATTTCTTAATGAATATGTTACTTGTTTAGCATGTCAAAAAGCACAAACTCGTTTGATTAAATCAACTGGATTATGGCGAATTGAATGTCAATTATGCGGTAGTCAACGTTCAGTTAAACGTCTTAGATGGACACGTTAAAAAAAAATTTATAAATAATTATAAGAACAAAAATAGGACAGTAAAATCTAGAATCATTGCCTTTTTTTCTTCTTTCTTTCTTTTCCTCTGTTAAGTCTAGTCTCTTATGTCTCATTTTCTTCTTAATGCTGTTATCGATGCCTTTATTTTTATTTCTTACCTATATTTGTACTGCATGCTACATATTTATTATAGAAGAAGAGCACCATAGAGACATGTGACTCGGCACGATATATAATTATATCATTTTTTGTGTGTCTTTCTATGCTCTGAATCGTTTATATATTTTAATAAAAGTATATAAATTAAGTACAATCTTTTTTTTTGTTATAAATACAGGCTAATATATACATAGAGATAAGAATCATTCTATTCTATTATTATATGAAAAGATAAAGTGAATAATCAAGAAAAAAGTCGAGATATCATGCGTGATATATACTTTTGAACTTTTGTACTACCAACCGAGGTCATTTGAGACCGTGTCCTCAGACAATAAGAAAATAGAATGAAAATATTTTGTTATTTCTTTAAATGTACCAAATATAGAAAAGAATATAAGTTTAGTAGTTTTCCGATAAACTCGATATGAAAATAATATAATTTTAAGTGAAATTTTTATTTGGAAACTCAAAAAACACTTCATTTACAATGGCAGACTATTTTTGGTATCTCAACAACACGTCTGAAGTACAAGGTTTAATTAGCTATATTTAGATTGTCTACTTCTCTTCATTTTTTTTTCTTTCCTCAAGAGATAATAATAAAATATATTTTATTATTTATTAAATTGTTCTTCCGATAAATGTGACATACAATGAAACAGCGGCAAAAATAAAAATTATAATTCCACATGAAAGTGCGACTATAATTGAACCAAATCTAGCTAATGTTGAATACATTTTTGATAGATCTGAATCGATAATTTTTATATTATTATTTTCAGATATTTGAGAAGTAAAAATAAATACTCGAATTGATGAAAATGCAGCAATAAGTGCAATACCAATACAAAGAATCGTTAAAAATTTTAGAAAAGCATGAACAATCATTGAATTACCAGAAAAAACAGCACCATCAATTAACTAGATTATATTCAAATGAACCGATCATTGTTTTTTTTTTGTTGAAAATTACCTCTGTATAAGCTAATGTAAAAAATGCAAGAGACATTGATTGCATTGTCGATCCAAAATAATTAGGAATTTCGTCTTGAACTAGTGTAATCGGTACAACTGTTGTTCGACTATTTATATTCGGTGCCGAACGACGTAACCAACCGTAAGATGATTTAGGAGCAAAATTTGTTTCATTTGTGATAGGTAATGATACTTTTTTATTTTGTTGTGATAATGATGAATAACTATTATTATTAAATTCAAGTGATTGAACTCGTCTCATGATGATAAATCAAAAAAAAAAAATTATTAAATCAAAAAAAAAAATAGGCTAGAAATGAATGAATTATTACATTGCGCGTATTGTTGAATTTTATCAAGATGGAATGAAAATAATGTGAATACCAGAAATAAAAGGACACGCCTCTTTGAGTGAAACAGAATAAAAAAAAACTGCTTTCGAACTTGTCGAACATTGTCTGGAATATGAACTGACGTATGCGAATAGTTTTGATAGTTTCAGTTTTGTGTATGTAAAGAATTCAGCATTGTTTTTCAGTAGTCACGAATAACCTTTGAAAGCAAGAACGTTCTTTTTATTTTATTAAGGTATCTCGTGCATATTGACGGGTTTTGTTTTCCACGCAGTTATATTGATATTAACTTTGACTAATCTTTGTAAAAAAGAAATTGGTTAGAATAAATTACTATTATATATAGATTTTTAGATAATTCGTTTTATTGAATAAAAAAAAATATCACTTTAGGATATAAAATAATTCGAGCGAATCGATTTACCTAGATTTAATTAAGCATCCTGATAATGTTAAAAATAAAGAGATATTTTTAATTTAAGGTTTAAAATAGTAATCATTGTTATTTATATGAAAATTTAATTTTAACTACCTGGAAAAATTCATGAGCTAATGATATTTCATTTGTTTAATCGATTGTTAGAGTGTCTTGAAAATTTTGTGACAGATTATCGCAATTTTTGTCTTCTATTCTTAACGACGATAATTATATTAAATAGATTATTCAACCGCGTTAGTGAAGATGAATTTAAATCTAATAACTCTGTTCTAATACATAGAACAGATAATAATAAGACCAGATCAAAATTATTATATTCAAAAATATTCTAAAATTATTTGTCAATGAAATATGGAAACAAAAAAGTTTCATTGGATACGGAAATTATAAATTACATGACGATCATAGTCGAACTTGTATTCATTCAAGGTTATTAATTATTTACCCGAAGAAAGTATTAATAGAATATAACATGCGCCATATTCACAAGCCGTTGCACTATGTAATTTAGCTAATCAAACAAAAGACGAATTATTAGCTTGGGCGATTTCGAAGGTGGTTCAGAACCTTTCTAGAAAAAGAAGTCAAAAAGATCTTCGGTATTACTGTTGAAAAGGATTAAAATAAATTATCTTGAATAGTCAATACTACCGCGTTCTTCAAAGATAGATGTTCTGTCTTCTAAAGGAGAGAGCTCCTTTACTCGCTCTATGAATTTATATATCGTTTTACTTTTAGTCCAATATATCTATGCTTACATCAAGTGTAAGAAAAAAAAGAAGAAGATTATTAACCATTTCCAACTAAAAAATATTTTCAAAGAAGACTAAAATCTATCTGCAAGTTAATGAAATCTACTTGCACAATTAACCGGCCGATCTTTGAACATTAGTCGATAATTTGTCATCATTAGCGCTCCTTCAACTGGAAATGAAGAGTTTACTCCAATAGAATGGAAGTATTTCCGTTAATAGCTGTCGTTCAAGTTTTCTTCTATATTAAGAAAATAATGTAGAAGCGCAAATATTTCCTTATTCAAAATAAACTCAGTCTCATAACAGAAGGCCACCCTATCTTAGAAGACCTTCCTCAAAGAATGATGTAAAATTCACAATAGAAGATTGAGAATAAAAGTTACAAAAGAATAGAAGAGAAAATTAAAGGCTAATCTATGCAGAATATGATCAGCAAAACAACAGAGAATTTTATGTACTCGTTTCATTTGGACAGCATAGACGTGTACTCAGGACAACGTCGATTTTGAACGTACTTTTCTTGATATTGATTATACATGATTGGATGAAACACCTGTTTCTATTCGCACGTTGCTCGGATTTATTTTTGATCCATCAACAGTAACTTCTTTGATAATCAATGATGATAATGAAGAAAAACAAGAATATAATCAAAAGAAAACGAGAGTCGAAAAAATAAGGACTAACATGTATTAAACCTCATCAATAGCAAAGAAATGAAACAGCTTAGTTTACATCAGTTTATGGCAACACTGATTTATTCTTCCATACTCAAGCTGCTGAATGGCAATCATATTCGAACGTCGAAACGAATATCATTGAAGAACCTTTTCAGAAGAAAGAAACCACAGCCATACTTGATAATTACCATGTTTACTTCGAACATGCGTTGCAACTATAAAATAAAAATCACAATAATCCATGTCCTATGAAACAGACTTCTTCCGTTCGTAGAGATAAAGACAAGGGTTAGCCCATGGATGATGTCGATTACACCATCATAGACACTCCATTTAGCAAGAAAGTTTTCAAGTTTATTCCACCAAAAAGCATTCGAAAATGATTGAAACACTAGGAAACAATGCGAAACTAGGGTTAGAATTCGGCGTCATTCTAAAACAAAAACTTTTTAAAAAAGAATTTTTTGATTTCTTTGGATTTTCTATGTTGGTAGAAAAAAGTTCGAAAGCTGGGTGCGATCGTCTAACGATGGATTTTCTTCGTAAAAACGCCACAACTTCGATGGCTCCATTGGTGAACAGTTCCAAAGGCAGCCGAAGGCCGCCGAAGGCATCATTATTGAAGGCAAGAAAGTGGGTAAGCAGAGCGAAACGGAGTGGATGACTTAACAGCTATTGAATGTCAAACATTTTAGTGCACCGAAAGTATCGAAATGCTGTGTTCATCTCTATACGATGGAATCGTTCCTCTGCAAAAAGCTGAATGAATTAATGCGATTGGAGAGCTCACGAGAGCATTGCAACTTGTGGATGAGCATAGTGAACAAATTCACTCCATTAGCTTTCTTACTGTACTACACACTATACACGGCTACCAGCGCTACCATATACTCAGATCAAGAAGCTGGGTAACCTATAACAGTGTTTCGAGGAGCCAATTTGTCAAGTGATCATGCGATGCCTAATTAGATTTGTAATATAAATGAACTTTCAGAAGTTTCTTTTCCATTCGAAAGTAAGTAATAAAATAAAATATAAGTGTCTGGACTTACATCATTTATAATAAAAGTGATAAATGATGACTTGACTGTAAGTTAGGGAAAAATAAAAGTTTTTTTTTCTTCATCCGTCATTCATGATTAAAGTGATAAATGATGACTTTACTCTGAGTTAAGCGAAAAAAAAAAGTTTTTTTTCTTCGTTTATCATTTATGATAAAAGTGAGAAATAATGATTGTAATCTAAGTTAGGCAAGGATCTAAAGGTTTTTTCTTTATTTATCATTTTATTCGAATGTTCGAAGCGTCAAGTATCGCACTAGTGTAGATGCATGATTGAAACTGAATCAGTTAACCGTCAGAAACACTTCTGTCCGCATATTTAACCTTTTATATCAAAGTCGCGACTCCCGAAGAGCCACGATCCATACTCGTCTTTGTTTACACAGTAAGTCTATCTTTATTTTACCAGTCGAACTTGAATTAGGTATCCATGCACAATTTAACTTAAAAACTATATAAATAATAAAATGTTTTTTCATCCATAACTTTTATCATTGATAAGTTTTCTGCAAAAACTTTTAATCTTTGCCTGATCTATAGTAAAGTTATCCTTTATTTCTTTTTATTATAAATGATAAATGAACGAAAATAAAATTTTTATTCTTTGGAAATAAGAGTTTTGTTAATTTACTTCACGCTCCGTTTATATTATAAACTGAATTAGGCAGCTACTCTGTTCCTGCTTGGTTTTTTGTTGTATAAATTGCAACAATGCCTTTAACAATATTTAGAGAATATATAACAGATTTGTTTTGAAACTTTTTCGCTATTTTATAAATTCTTCTTCAATATTAATTACTATAATGAAAATAAAAACTAACCAATATTAATTGAATGTGCTCGACTTTGTAGTCTGAACATAAATTAATTATTCATGATAAAGAAATCTTTGTTATCTTATGTTTCTAGCTAAGTATATCGAGATATTTAGGCAAATAGGCATATATAAAGTTGTTTAGTTCAATAATTTAACAAAAATGAGTCATCTTCTTTGATTTGAAAGTGATTCACTATCAGTTTTACTCAAGAATTCGAAATTAGCACAAGAGTAAGGTTATACACATGTGGGATTTTTCGTCAAGGTTGATTATGTACCTCAGTGTTAGATGAATAAAAATGATTTGCTTCGATCATATGTATCAACGTTTGGTATTCCCCTTACCTGGTTTTTTTTAATTAAAAAATAAATCGTCGTTATATAACAGTAAATCGAAAAAAAATAAATTCCAGAATTCTAAAAAAATCGTTTTGAAAACAAACTTAATGCATTGATTGAACAGATAAAATTTCTTTCGAATAATTGACTGTACTATTCAAAATTAAATGTTAACTTGATGATTTTATAAATTGTTTTCAAAGATCATAAATATCTTCATGTTCACCTCAGTTTCTACAGCATTAGAATGTATTGATTCTTGTAAATTATTTTCTGAATTGTAACTTATTACCAAATGTTAGAGTAAGAACAGAAATAAGAATCGCATATTCATTAATATACGATACTTTATAACGAGAAAAAAGGTCGCAATGTGTTTTGTACATGAACATTCTACTTAGTCTGCTTCCTCTTTCATGTTAAATCATGAATGCATCACAAAATGATAAGAAATATGAATTAGAGATTAAAATCACATAGACAGCGAAACGTAGTAGCAACATTCTTTTTGACGTATCTCTATTCATTCGGAGCGTGCATTTTATATATATATAAAGATTACACCTGTAATAAGTAATGACAAACTATGCACGACTGTTAAGTGATTATTTCATTTAGATAAGGTGTGTAATGATGAATACTTTCTCAAATTTTTTTCTCTAATTACCACAGTCAAATTCTCACGAATACGTTTGTACATTATTTATTGTTATTGCAGTAAGTAATTTCGATTATGTAATTATTATAGTTTGAATTGGATTTATTTCCTTAAAAGTAAATTGTTACATTGAATTTTGTTATCGAATTTGAACTCAAATTGAACAACTTCTTATAAAGAGAGAAGGTGAAAGAGGAGAAATCTAACATTTTCGTTTGGTTGTTGTCTATAGCAATAATATATTTATTCAGGTAACATATATTATTCGAGAGCTGAAAATATTTGTTCAAAACACATTTTAAAAATTTCATTCTTGACAGAGATATTCATTTATTGTTTATTTATGCTAGAAGTATACGTAAGACTTCTCTTTTCCACTTATGTTGCTAGAAGCAAAAATTTTCTTTTTTATCTTGTCATATTTCACAAAACAGAACATACGATGATAAAGAACAATTTTATTTTTACCTCTTGAGGGTGATTAAGATGGATTAAAAATACTTTCGATATTTTTCGCTCGACATTTTCCATTTCGTCATTTTTTTCTTTCAGTCAAATGAACACCAAGCGTGTATTGTATGTTTGATCTTTTGTTCAGAATCATTTGTAAAAATGCATTGAACTTGGCGATTTTTTCGATTAGTACTTTCAATTCAAACATCGACAATTTTTTCTAGAAATTACATGAATATTCTCACGTTTTAGTGGAAATTTTTATTGTATCGCTTAACTTTTATGTATTGATTAATTATTAGTCGGCACAAATCTTCTATATACAAATTGCCATGATCATAATCAATCAAACACAAAACTATTATATCAAATTACTCAGGAACAGATATTGTTACATCCTTTTTTGTACTAGTCTTGCTTTGTCCAGCCTCAGTTTATTTTTCTTTAGTACTATTAAAAAATCAAGCATAGCTGATTTAATTGATCAATATTCACCATCCGTTTTTAACGATTCTATTTGCTCATTACGAGGAAGTAAATGGATTGTAATTACAACAATTTTTTATCCAACACCAGCTATTTATAAATTTCTTAATCTAACTTCTTATTGGAATTTAATTGTTATTGGTGATAAAAAAACACCAAAAGATTGGCTTGCACATATCACTGTCAATTCTTCTCGACTTATGTTTCTCAGTTTCGAACAACAAAATAATCTTGATTTTCGTATTCTTCCTTATTTACCCCAAGGATCCTATGCAAGAAAAAATCTTGGTTATTTAATTGCTATTAGATGTGGTGCACAAATTATTTTTGAATCAGATGATGATAATCTTCTTGACACAGATGATATTTATCTTTTACCAAAAATTGTTCAACCAAAACACGTTCCATGGATAGGATTTCATCGACAAAGGTCATCCTTTATTAACATCTATGGATCATTTGGTCATCCACAAATATGGCCAAGAGGATTTCCGGTTGATGAAATAAGAAATGTTACCGAAGATGGATGGCATTCAGTTAGAAAAAATCTTCATAAGAATACTTATGCTTATATTCAACAATATCTCGCTGATCTTGATCCTGATGTTGATGCTATTGTAAGTTGTCTATTGATTTGATCAAGAAAAACTACATAATCTCATATTTTAGTATCGATTAGCTTTTCCTCTTTCGATTGGACGAATCCAATTTGATCCAGATCAACCACCTATTGCTCTTCAACCATTTACATTTTCTCCATATAATACCCAAA
>Ga0116226_10003543_pt1 | contig 13768 bp, 10 predicted proteins | sample S1TSphfallax_FD_89692 | JGI IMG/M metagenome (GOLD analysis project Ga0116226, IMG submission 89692) | Host-associated microbial communities from peat moss isolated from Minnesota, USA - S1T2_Fa - Sphagnum fallax MG | ecosystem: Host-associated > Plants > Peat moss > Unclassified | place: USA...
CCGTATCCGGCAACGGGACCGAAGGGGTCCTCGCCCGGGGCGTGGGCCCGGGTCTCGCCAGCTTCGGCGTCAGCGGCGCGCTCGCGAATCCCCAGCTGCAGATGTTCAGCGGCACCACGGTCACGGGGAGCAATGCGGGCTGGGGCGGCGGCGCGGTTCTGCAGAATTTGTTCGCCCAAGTCGGCGCGTTCGCGCTCTCCCCCGCCAGCAAGGACGCAGCGCTCGCCGCCACCCTCCCCGTCGGACTCTATACGGTCCGCCTCACCTCGGCCGCGACCGGAACGGGTACGGCCCTCGCCGAACTCTACGATACGACGGCCCCGGCCAATCTTGGCGCCGCGCCCAGATTCGTGAACCTTTCCGCGCTCGCTTCCGTGAGCGGCAGTCCCCTCACCGTCGGTTTCACGGTCACCGCCGGAGGGCCGAAGCGGGTGCTCGTGCGGGCCATCGGGCCCACGCTCGCCCAGTACGGCGTGGCGGCCGTGCTGGCCAATCCCCTGCTGCAGCTGTACCACGGGCAGGCCGTGATGGACGCCAACAGCGGTTGGAATGGCGATCCCGCCTTGGCGGCCTCCTTCGCCCAAGTGGGCGCCTTTGCCTTGCCCGCGGCGAGCCTGGATGCCGCGGTCCAGGTCACCCTCGGCCCTGGCAGTTATACGGTGGCGGTCAGCGGGGTAACCGCCAACGCCACCGGTACGGTGCTCATCGAGTTATACGAACTGCCCTAGCCGTCCGCGTCATTTCCGCAGGGGCGCAAGGGTCGATGGGCCGATCGCGGCGAACGGAATGCCGACAAACTTTCCGCCCGGCACCTCCAGGCGCGCAGTTCTGGGCGGGCCGTCGCCCTCAAACAACGGAGGAGAATCCGAATGGTTGTCCTCGATCTTGGCGTAGACGCGGAACACGCCGGTGCCCGATGAATCCGATTCGTGCAGCCAGCGGCGGTTGCCCCATCCGACGTTGTGGGCGAACACGCTGTTCTGCGGATTCCGCCACAGCCCCTGCTCAATTCCTGCCCATGAATCCGGGATCGCGGCACACGCCGGAAACGTCTTGGACCAAGGAGCCTGCTGATAGGCGATCCGGTCAAAGCCAAGTCCGGCGAGGAGGTTCCAGGCGCTCCCGCGCACCGCAGTGATCCGGCTGCGCCCGCGATCGTCGTCGCAGTGGGCGGTGCCGCAGCAGGCGATGATATTATTGCACATGAGATTGTCCCGACCGCCGCCGCAGAAGATCGCGGTGCCGGAAATGCGGTAGAAGATATTGGCGAACACCACCACGCCGCTCATGCAGTCGTCGAGATAGATGCCGTTCACATCCGGGCTGCCCAGGTGGGAAGCGATCTCGTGAAGGTAATTGTACTCGATGACATTGCCGCGGAAGCTCCAGCTTTGGCCCGCATAGATTGCGCCGGCATCGCTCGTCAGCTGGCAGACGTCCCGGATCTCGTTGTAGGCGATGAGATGATTATTGCCGGAAAAGAGCACGGCCGCGTGCGGCAGATCTTCCAGGAGATCGTGGGTCGCGCGGTTGCCGCAGCCGCCCTCGAAGACGACGCCCGGTTTATAGGTCCAGGCGATGCGCCCAGTGCCGTGGATTCGCGATTCGCTCACGTAGTTGTCACCCGGGGTCAGGGCCGCGCGGTCGCCCCCCGCCAGGCGCACCCCTTCGTCCCCGCAGAACGCAATCTCGCTGCCGGTGATGCCATTATGGGTGCCTGCGATCTGGGCGGCAAACTGTCCGGCGTTGCGCAGCACGCAGCCGTCGAACTGGATATGGTCGCCCGCCCCGATGGTCACGAGCGGACCGCGCGCGGATTCCACGGTCAGGCCGCGGAAGGTGATGAACCGGGCGCCGTTGACCGCCAGGATGCTGGTCTTGAGCATGCTGGCCTGCAGGACGGAACCGGCGAGCGGGCCCGGGGGCCAGAAATAGAGAACGCCGGAAGTGCGATCGACATAGTATTCGCCGGGAACGTCCAGCTCTTCCAGCAGGTTATAGGCGTAGTACGGCTGCCGGCTGGCGATTCCATATTGGGCCGGAGGGCCGGCCAACGTGATCGTCCGCCCCACCGGGTCGATGCGGGCGACGGCGACGTGAAAATCGGCCCAGTTCTGGCTCCAGAGTCCATGCATCCAAATGTCGCTGGCGCGAGACCATCGCGCGGGGCGCGACCCGGTGTACGTGAAGGTCCGATCGGAGAGAACGGTCCCGGTGACAGACAAGGGATCGTCCACATTGGGCCAGCGGGCCAGCGTCATCGGCCGGCCGTCGTAAGACAGTTCGAGTGGAGCGACGGCGCGAAGATTGAAGCCGCGTGGCTCGAGCGCGCCCAAATCGGTGATTCCGTGATCGAACAGTCTGACGGCGTAAACGTGTCCCTGGGCCGCAGGATCGAGGCGATCCCAAATCGGCGAACGGCGATCCACCCGGGTGAACCAACCCGGATCGAGATTGACCGCACCGGTCAGATGTGCCGACTCCCCCGGAGCCGAAGCATAGACAATGGGAGCGCCGGGCGTGCCGGAGTCGACCGGCTCGAACACCGCGGTCGTCGCCAGATTGTAATAACCGCCCTTCAACCACACCGTCACTGCGCCGGCGGAAAGGCCGCGCCGGGCGCGCACTCCATCCCGGGCCCCTCCGAGCGTCGCCCAGGGCCGCGCCGCCGTGCCCGGATTGAGGTCGGATCCGTCGGGAGCCACATGATAGTCCATCGCCCCCACGCGCAGGGCGGCCCAAAACAAGCCCAAGCCCAGGCGCGCGCCTTTCATCCGTGTCCCCGTCGCCGCCACTCCTCCCCGGCGATCGCCCAGATGAATCGAGGGTTGTGCCACGCATACCGGCGCCAGAGCCGCCTCGGTTCCATCGCCAGACGAAAAATCCACTCCAGGCCCCACCGCTGCAGCCAAGCCGGCGATTGCCGCACCTGCCCGGCATGGAAATCGAACGCCGCCCCCACTCCCAGCAACACGGCGGGAACCCGATCCCGACACTCCGCCATCCACCTTTCCTGTTTTGGACAACCCAGACCCACGAAGACGATGCGCGCTCCCGCCGCGGCGAGTTCACCCAGGTGCTCGGCACTCTGCGCGGCCGTAAGTTCGCCGAAGGCAGGCGAAATCGCGCTCACAATCTGCAAGTCGGGGATTCGTTTCAGCAGATTTTCGTTCAATTGCCGCAGCACCTGGGTCGTGCTGCCGAAGAGCGCGACCGGAATCTTTGCCGCCGCAGCCGCCTGGCAGACGGCCAGCATGAGATCCGGACCATATACGCGCTGCGCGTCGGCAAATCCACGCCATTGCAGGACCCAGACCAGCGGCATGCCGTCGGAGGTGACCAGATCGGCTCCGTTCACCACCTGCTGGAAGCCAAGCGAGTCCCGCGTCTCCATGAGCATGTGCACATTGGCTGCGCAAACATAACGGGACTCCCGGCGGAGAGCCCAGTCGATGATTCGAGCCGTGGCGGTGCCATAGTCGCCGGAATCCACGCGCATCCCCAGAATGACCGTGCCCGGCCGTGCCGTTTCCTGGGTCATCTAGCGGGCGCCTGAGCCTAGGATCACCACCCGAATCGTCCGGACCAGGATGACGATATCGAGCCAGATCGACCAGTTGCGGACGTAGTAGGGATCCCAGCGGGCCATGCCATCGGTGCCCGCATCGCTGCGTCCGGAAACCTGCCACAAGCCGGTCATGCCCGGACACATGCGGGCCCGGTGTTCGCGCACGGGGCTCGGCAGCCGATCGAGATGGTAGAGGGGAAGCGGCCTCGGCCCGACCAGCGCCATTTCACCGGACAAAACGTTGAACAGCTGCGGAAGTTCGTCGAGCGACGTGCGCCGCAGGAAGCGGCCCACCCGTGTGATCCGGGGATCCCGGCGCAACTTGAAGTGGGTATTCCATTCCGCGCGCAGCTCGCTGTCCGTCTCGAGCCGCTTCTGCAGCACCGCCTCGGCATTGGTGACCATCGTCCGAAATTTGTAGGCGTAAAACAGCCTTCCCCCCAGGCCCGCCCGGGACTGGCGAAAGACCGGCATTTTCCAGTCTTCGAGCACGATGCAGAGGCAGATCAACCAGCACAGGGGTACCCAGAGCGGCGCGGCCGCCAGGGTCAGCACCACGTCGGCGGTCCGTTTGACGGCGGTGGCGAAGGGACTGAGCAGCGTCTGCGAAATCTCCAACCCCACGGTCCCGTCCAGGTCGCGCGGGGAAACCCACATGGAGGGAATATCGCCGAGGTCGGGCAGGATCAAAAGTTTCCGGTAAGTCTTCACCGCCTGATGGATGAGTTGGGCATTCATGTCCCTCGATAGTCCGGTGCTGACGATGATCGCCGCCGGGGCGAGCGGCTTGATTTCGGCGAATGAACCGATCACCGGCAGGTCCTCCTCGCCCGCCGAACCGTCTTCCGCGCAAATTCCGATCGGCAGGTAGCCGAGTCCCGGATCCTGGAGCAGGCGCCGGCCGATGGCCGCCGCGCCCTCGGCATTGCCGAAGATGACGGTTCGGACCCCGTAAAGGCCCCTCGCGCACAACATCCCTCGCACTAGCATCCGGCCGAGTGGGACAAGCACGATGGCCAAAAGCCACATGACGCCGAAGCTGATCGACGCGCCGGGATGCGCCGAGGCCGTGAAAACGGTCAGGAAGGCCCCCAAACCGAACAAGCCCGTCAGCAGCGACACTTGCCGCCGCAGGTGATCGCAGGTGGACAACCCCCACCCCGGCAGCAGATTGCCCGCAGCCGCGACCAGCCACCACGCGGGCAGGAGCGCAAACAGGGCCGGCGCCAGAGGCGTCCCCCCGAAAACGAGGAAGCGAAGGCGGGCCACGAGCACGAGCACGGCGGCCAGCACACACGTATCCGACGTGAGGATCGCCCCCGAGTTTAGAATCCATCGTCGCCACAGCGAAAACGATTGCTGGGCCACCGCGGCGCCCGGAGTGAGGTCAGCACTCGCAGCTTCCGTATTCGCGCTTCCAGAGTAGTCCATCGCACGTTGGACTAGGAGCGCTTGAATCGGTGGCTAGGGTGAAACCCGCGTTCGCGCGGCGGCCGGAACCGGGGGAACCACCGCTGCGCCGCTAAGTCAATCAACGGCGTGCCCAAATCCCTGCTCCTGGTGGCAACCTTGCTGGGAGGGGATGGACCCACCGGCGTGGAAACCCATTTCCACCAGATCATGAAAGAGGCGGCGGCCTCGGACCATGAAACCCGGTTGGTCACTCCCTACACCGGCCACCGATGGGGCCGGGCGCCTTTCCGCCCCCTCAAGCATCTGCGGAACGAATATGCCCGCATCGCGTATCGGACCGGCCAAAGCCTTTCGATTCAGCGCCAGTTGCGGCGGCTGCTGCAGAGTCATCCGGGACGCCCCGTCACGATTTACGCCCAATGTCCCCTGACCGCCGGCGCGGCCGTGGCGGCGCGCGGGGCCGGCTCCGCTTTGGTCGCGATGGCCGTCCATTACAATATCTCCGAGGCCGACGAGGCGATTTCCCGGGGTGCGGCCCGCTCCGGCGGCCCGTGGGCCCGGAATCTTCTGCGGCTGGAACGCGAGCACCTGCCGCAGGTCGATCGGATCGCTTTTGTCTCCGGGTACATGCGAGAGATCGTCAACGCACGGGTCCCCGCGATCGGACAGGTCGCCCAGACGACGCTCGCCAACTTTACGGATGACCCGGCCGAATTCACTCTGCCCGCAGCGGGCGACCGCGACCTGATCGCCATCGGCACGCTCGAGCCGCGCAAGAACCAGTCCTTCCTCCTCAACGTCCTGGCCGAATGTCGCCGGCTCGGTAAAAATTACACGCTTACTCTGGCGGGAGCGGGGCCGGATCGGGCCAGCCTGGAAAAGCACAGCCGGTCGCTTGGCCTGGAAGGCCAGGTCCTTTTCCTCGGATTTCATCGCCGCGGCGCCGCGCTCATTCCGCGGCACCGCGTGCTGGTCCACGCGGCGAAATCGGAGAATTGCCCGCTGATCATCGCCGAAGCGCTGGCGCATGGCCGGCCGATCATGGCCGCACCCGTGGGCGGAATCCCCGAGATGTTTCGCGACCGGATTGAAGGGCGCTACTGGGACCTGGAACATCCGGCGGCGGCGGCCGCCGCGCTGATCGAACTGCTCGATCACGGCGCGGGTTATGCGCTCGCGGCGACGGCGGCGCGCCAGCGCTACGATGACGCCTTTGCGACCCTGCGGTCGCGTTGGATCAGATTCCTGCTGCCCGCTTGAAGGTCATCCATCTGAGCCATCAGGATCAGGGCGGCGGAGCCGCCGTCGCCGCCTCGCGGCTGAACCGCGGCTTGCGGGCGCTCGGCGTCGACTCCGCGATGATCGTCGGTCGCAAATCCGGCGCCGATTCCTCGGTCACCGGCTGCCTCACCCCCTGGCGGACCCGGGCGCTGAAACACCTGGATCGGCTGCCGCGCCGGTTTCTCCGCACCCCTAACCAATCCCTCATTTCCTCCGCCTGGGTGGGATCCTCGGCGTGGAACGCGGCAAACCAGCGCCGTCCGGACATCGCGCACCTCCACTGGGTCTGCGAGGGGTTTCTTCGCGTCGAAGCCTGGCGCCGGCTCCGGGCTCCCATCGCGGTGACGCTCCACGATATGTGGGCGCTGGCCGGGGGGGAGCACTACGTCGACGGCTGCACGCGGTACGCGCAGGGCTACCTCGCGGGCAACCGCCCCGCCGGCGAGTCCGGCTTCGATCTCAACCGGTGGGTCTGGCAACGAAAGATGACCGCGTGGTCGTCCCTGGCGCACCTGACCATTTTCGCCGTCAGCCGCTGGATGGCCGACCGCGCGCGCGCCAGCGCGCTGTTCCGGGAACGCCCGATCGAGGTGCTGCACAACGGGCTCGATGCCGGGGAATTCAAGCCGCAGGATCGCCTCCTCGCGCGGGCCCGGTGGCGCCTTCCGCCCCGGTCCCCGCTGGTGCTTTACGGCGCGCTCGAGGCCACCGGCGATCGGCGCAAGGGCTTCGACCTGTTGGCCGCCGCCCTCGCGCAGCTGCGCAGGCAGACCGCCGAACTGGAGTTGGTGGTATTCGGCCATGCTCCGCAGGCCGGCTCGGCCAGCCGGGCCACGGCTGGGTTCAAGACCCACTACCTGGGTCGGATCGATGAGCCCGCCCGCCTGGCTTCGGTGTATGCCGCGTGCGACGTCATGGTCGTCCCCTCGCGCGAGGAAGCGTTTGGCCAGACCGCGCTCGAGTCGCTCGCCTGCGGGACGCCGGTGGCGGCGTTTCGCGTCGGCGGTTTGCCCGACATCGTCGAACACCGCACCTCTGGATTTCTGGCGGAGCCCTTCGACACGGCCGAGCTGGCGCGGGGCATCGCCTGGATCCTCGACCAGCGGGGCACCCCGGAAGGCCGCCGCATGGCGGCGGCCGGCCGTGCCCGGGTGGAACAGAATTTCACGCTCGAGATCCAGGCCGCCCGCTGCCGCGAGTTGTACCGGCAAATGCTCGAGCGCTGCCGATGAGTCCCTCCGGTCTCATCTTGCTGGGGGCGGTGCTGCTGCTCGGTGCCGCTTTGCTGGCGTGGCTCAGCATCGAATTCGTCAACCGCCGGCCCGAGTTCGGCGCGGGTGCGTTGTTTCTTTGGCTGGGGGCCCTCGTCCTGGGTCAGGACCATCCGGAATGGTTCGTCCGGGCCATTGCGGGAATCAATTTCACGGTCCCGGACGTCCTCTGCACGTTGCTGGGCGCCGTCGCGGCGCTGCGGTTTTTCCGGGGCCGGGCGCCCCTGACCCGTCGTCTGCGCGCCCCGCTCCTCGTCCTCGGCGGCGCGCTGGCCCTGAGTTTCGTCCGCGGCGTCGGCGCGTTCGGCGTGCAGCACGCGACCAATGAATTTCGCGAGTTCTACTATTTCCTGAGCGCCCTCGCCTTCTCGGTCAGTTTCCCCTTTGCCCGCCTCGGGCGGCACCTTCCCGGGCTCGGCGTCCTGGGCGGATGCGTGCTCGTGGTGGTCGCGCTGATTCACCTGGTGGCGACGCCCCGGCTGGATCTCGACCATCGGCCGCTGCCTTCGGCGGCGGCCTTGGCGGTCGGCGAGGCCTTTTTCCTGGGCTGGTTCTGGTTGCGGGGTGGCCGGCATGCCCGCGTCTGGTCCGGGCTCGTCGTCGGCTTCCTGCCCTTCTCCTTTTTCATGCTGCACCGGTCGGTCTGGATGTGCCTGGGGGCCGGCCTCGCGGCCCTGCTGGCGCTCGATCCGGCGGGGCGAAAAAAACTTCTGACCGTGCTGCTCGTGGGCGGAATCGCCGCGACCGTCGGCGTGGCGCTTTTTTTTCGGGACACCGTGGCCCGGGCCTTGGACGGCGCGGTCCATGAAGCCACCTCATCCGAGGACAGCACCTTCATCTGGCGGATCGAAGGCTGGGTCGCACTGCTGGGGCCCGGATCCGATCACACGGCGATCGACCTGCTGGTCGGCCGGCCCATGGGCTCGGGCTATGCGCGCCGGCTCGGTGATTCCGTGGTCAATACGCAGGAGATCGAAGCCGGTGTCATCCCGCATAATTATTACATCTCCACCCTGTTGCGGGGCGGCTTGGTGGGACTGGCCGCCCTGCTCCTGCTTTACGCCACGCTGCTGCGCAGCCTGTTCCGCGCCCATCGCCGCGCCCCGGCCCTGCCGGACGCACCCTGTTTCCTGGTGATCCTCCTGATGCAACTGGTGTACTACGTGCCTTATTCCGCCGACTTCATCCAGGGCCTGCTGCTGGGTGGGGCGATCGCCCTGGCGGCGGCACTCCCACCGTTCGCGATCGCCCACCTGCGCGCATGAATCTCGCCGTCCTGATCACCTGCCACAATCGGCGCGAGAAGACGCTCAGCTGCCTCGAGTCGCTCTTCGCGCAATCCAGCCTCGGCGACATCGACTTGAGGGTCTGGCTGGTCGACGACGGCAGCCAGGACGGAACCGCGGCGGCCGTGCGGCGGCTCTTTCCCGCCGTGCGAATGATCGCGGGGAACGGGGACCTGTTCTGGTGCGGCGGCATGAGGGTGGCCTGGGCGCAGGCCGCCCGGGAGCGTCCCGCGGCGTATCTGTGGCTGAATGACGATGTCCGTTTGTATCCCGGGGCCCTGGGCGTGCTGCGGTCGGCGGCGCTGGCGCAGCCGGACGCCGTCCTCATCGGTTCCTGCGCCTGTGGACGGACGGGCTTGTTGAGTTATGGCGGGCGCCGCCGCCTGGGCGTGCATCCGGGGAAACTGGGGCCGGTCCCGCCCGGCGATGCCCTCATCCCGTGCGACACCTTCGAAGGAAACATCGTGTGGATACCGCAGTCCGTCTTTGCCCGCATCGGTCCGCTCGCCCCCTATCGCCACGCCATGGGGGACATCGATTATGGCTACCGCGCGCAGGCCGCGGGGATCGGCTGCTTCGTCGCACCCGGCTATCTGGGCGCCTGTTCCGCCAACGCGCGCGCCGGCACCTGGGAGGACGAGACCCTGGGCCGACGCGTCCGCTGGCGAAAAATTTTCGGGCCCAAGGGCCTGCCGCCGCTGGATTGGTGGCGATTCTGCCGCCGCCACGGCGGCTGGCGGGCGCCGCGCTTTTTTCTCTCCCCCTATTGCCGGATCCTGCTGCGCCGTTGAATCCCCCGATGCCCTCCCCCCTGCTCCCGGCCGACGCCCATGTCGTCATGCTGGCCCAGTACCTGCCGCTGCATTTTGTCAGCACGATGCGGGCGCTGGCCCGACGGGTCGGCCGCCTCACGCTTCTGCTCTCCGAGCCGATGGACGCGAGTCGGGATTGGCAGCCCGATTACCGGGATCTGAATGTCTGCGTGCAGAAATCCCTGCGTTTTCCCATCACCCACCGCCATCCGCTCGGCTTCAGCGATCGCAGCACTCTCATCGTTCCGTGCAGCACCCGCGCCGATTTGAAACGACTCCGGCCCGACGTCGTCATTTCGGTGGAGGTGGGCGCGCGCACCCTCCAGGCCGCGCTGGCGAGGGCATTGGGCGCCCGGTTCAAATTGATCGTGCAGGTGCGCGAGTCCGAGCACACGGCGCGAGCCCGCGGGGCCTGGCGCCGACGCCTGCGCCGGTGGCTGTTGCCCCGCCTGGACGGGGTCTTCGTCAATGGCGCCAGCGGCGCGCGGCACGTCCTGGGCTGCGGCGTCGACCCGGCGCGCGTGGGCGTGGTGCCGAGCGGGACCGACACGGAAGTGTTCGGTCAGGCCGCGCGTTCCTTCGTCCCGCACGATGAACTCCGCCTCCTGTATGTCGGTCAGTTGATCCCCCGCAAAGGGCTCGTGCCGTTCGCCGAGCAGCTGCTGGCCGCCGCGGCGGCTTCCGCGCGGAACGTCCGCTGGACCCTGGCGGGCCGCGGGCCGCTTGAAGCGGAATTGCGCGCGTTGCCCTGGCCGGCGAACGTCACGCTCGATTTCGCCGGCTCCCGGCCTTACCGCCAGTTGCCGCCGCTCTATGCGGAGGCGGATGCGTTTGTCATGCCGTCGCTGGCGGATGAATGGGGCATGGTGGTGAACGAGGCGATGGCGTCGGGCCTGCCCGTCTTGGGCTCGCGCGGCGTCCAGGCCGTGGAGGAGCTCGTCGTGGAAGGTCGCTCGGGCTGGACCTACGAACCCGGAGACCGCGACGGACTGCGCGGCGCGCTCGGGCGCATGTTCGACGCCGAACCGGCCGGGCTCGCCGTCATGAGCGCGGCCGCCCGCGAGCGGGCTCTGGCCATCAGCGACGAATTCACTGCGGCCGCCATGTGCGCCGGGGTGGCCCGGGCCCTGGCCCTTTGACCCGAGGGCCGGCGTGGATCAGGCCTTCTGCGCGTAATATTTGGCGTGCCGGATCGCCGAGTACCCCTGCGCCGAAAAATAATTCGGGCGGCCCCAGCCCAGCGGGATGGCGTTGAGGACCACCCCGGGCAGGTCCAGGCCATCCTTGCGCAGACGTCCCAGCACCTGGCGCACGTGCCCCCGCTGGGGGCCCTTGAACCGGCAGATGTAGACCACCTCATCCGCCAGCCGCCCCAACACCTCCGCGTCGGGAAACACCCCCGCGGGCGGAGCGTCGACCAGGACCACGTCAAACTGTTGCCGCAGCGCCGTGAGCAACGGTCCCAACGCGCCGCCTTCCAGCAGTTCAGTCAGCCGTCGGGAAACTCCGCCGCTGCGCAGGAGAAAGAGACTCGGTGCCACCTCGACGATGCCCAGCGTCGGATTATCCGCGACGGACCCGGCGTCACCCTCCACCCCCAGGCGGTCCCAGGTCAGGATCCCCGCGGCATTGTCCAATCCGAACGCCTGATGGAGGGACGGGCGCCGAAAATCGGCATCGACCAGCAGGGTGCGGCGTCCGTGCGCGGCAAACGAAGCGGCCAGGTTGGCGGCCACAAAGCTCTTGCCCTCCCCTGGAACGGTGCTGGTCACCAGAATCGTCTTGCGCCGGGGATGGCGGGAAACGAGCTGCAATTGGCCGTGCAGGCTGCGGAAAGCGTCCGTCGATCGATCGTCGAGATCGCGGGCGACGATCCAGCTGCGTTCGGACGCGGGCAGCTTCGGCACCGCCGGCAGTTCCGCCAGCAGACGGGCATCCAGGTATCCCTCGATCTCGGACCACGAATGGATCCGCTGATCCCAGGCGTCGGCCGCCCAGGGAAAGGCCGCGAACGCAATCGCCCCGAGCACGGCCGCCAGCCCCAGCGCCTGCAGGGGATTCGGTTCAACCGGCACCTCGGGCAACCTCGCTCGATCGACGAACTTGATGTTGGTGCTCTGGAGACGGCTGGAAATCGTGGTCTCATTCAAACGGGACAGGATTTGGGAATAACTGTCGCGCACGGACTGCACCTCGCGCTTGAGTTCCTCGTCCCGGACCGTGAGGTGGTCGAGTCGGAGGGATTCCTTTTGGGCCGCGGCCAATTCGTCCTGGATCCGCTGCTCATCCGCGGCGGCCTGGTCGCGCTGCGCGCCGAGCTCGGACAGCGCGCCGTTGATCTGCTGGGTCCGCAGCCGTTCAAAGGCGCGGAGCGAACCGGCGTTGACCAGCATCAGGGGATGCATGGGGCCATAACGATCCGCCAGGATGCTGCGGCGCGCCTGCAGGTCGTCGATCTGTCGTTGCACGTCCGTCAGGGCCGCGAACTCCGGACTGCCCGCGAGTTGGCGGACGCCGTCGGGGCTGGCCTGGAGAATGCCCTTCACCTGGCTGAGGCGAGCCTCCAGGGCCAGCCGGGTCATCCGGGCCTGGGTGGCCGCGGCGCTGGTCAACTTCAGGCGATCGCTCAAAATCGTCTGATCGTGGTCCAGCAGCACGAGATTGTTGCGCTCGCGGTAATCCTGGAGCTCGTGCTCCGCGCGCTCCAGGCGGATCCGCAGGTTGGTCGCCTGGCTGTTGAGGAAAATCAGCGCCGAGTCGTTGCTCAGGCTCGAACGGTTGATCAGATAAACGATGTACTGCTCCGCGAGATCGTTGGCGATGAGTTCGGCCATCGCCGGATCGCGGTGCCGCACCGTCAGGGTGATCAGCAAGGTCCGTCCGCTGCGCTCGACTTTGAGACCCTGGGCCATGAGCTTGGCGATGCGCTCGGTCTGGGCCTCCGACCCGTCCCCCAGCGACGTCCATGGCTGCGGCCGGGAGGGCGGATAGGGCGCGAGGAAACGGTGGCGCTGGGCGGGGGTCAGGGACGCGATCACCTGCCCGAGAAAACTGTGGCTCTGCAGTTGTTGAATGTGCGTCAACATCAGCGCGTCCGTGAGCGAGCTCTCCACGGTGTCGTCGACGACCTGCTTGATGTCCAGCACGCGATCGTTGGAGCGCTCCACCAGCAGCGTGGCGCTGGCCGCGTACACGGGCTTCTGCCTCAGCAGGGCAACCCCCGCCAGCAGCGCGACCAGCAAGGCCGCCGCCGCGGCCCCCACCCAGTGCTCCCGCCAGAGGCGGAAAAGGCGGCCCGGCTCGATGAGGTGACCCTCCCGGGCCCCCGCGGAATCGCCGCGGAGCGGCGGGACAGAAGAATCGGGCATCAGTTTAGAAAATGGCCTCCGGCACGAACACCACGTCGCCGGGCAACGTCATGAAAGGTTGGGGCCGACCCTGTCCGTCGAGCATGCTCTTGACGTTGACGATAAAGGTCCGTGTCGAGCCATCGGCGGCCCTCCGGGTGATGCGGACGCTTTCCGCCCGGCCGATCCGGGTAAAGCCGCCGGCCCGGCTGATGACCTCGACCAAGGGCAGCGTGTCGGCCTCCAGCGGCAACGCGACCGCGCCGGGATTTTTCACCTGCCCCATCACCGCAATCTCCTTCGGCGCATAGTCGGCCACCGCCACCGCGACCTGGGGGTGCACGAAAAATTGCCCGTCCAGATAACGCTCCCGAATTCGTTCTTCGAGTTCGGTTACGGTGAGATTTTGCGCCTGCACCGACCCGATCAGCGGAAGATCCACGCTCCCATCGCCGTCGATCCTCCGCTCCACGCTCATGTCCGGTTCGCCAAACACCGACACCCGGACGACGTCCCGCGGAAACAAGTGGTAGTTGCGCGAGGTGGTCTCCGTGGCTCCGGCCGAGTGCGCCCACAGCAGCGTGGCCACGCAGAGCCAGCCCGGTCCCGCGTAGTGTGCTCGAATCATCCCCTCCAGACGTCCGGCGGGTATAGGAGGTTCGGCCCGCGGCCGCCAATTTGCCCGTCGGCGCCGCCCGCAAGCGACTTAGGGCAAAATTATCCGAGCGGTTGTCGGACCAACACGGACACCGGAATGATCCAGGCACCGACATCCACGCGACGCCCTGCC
>Ga0116226_10003545_pt1 | contig 13760 bp, 10 predicted proteins | sample S1TSphfallax_FD_89692 | JGI IMG/M metagenome (GOLD analysis project Ga0116226, IMG submission 89692) | Host-associated microbial communities from peat moss isolated from Minnesota, USA - S1T2_Fa - Sphagnum fallax MG | ecosystem: Host-associated > Plants > Peat moss > Unclassified | place: USA...
AGATGCGCGATCAAAAGGTGCGTGAGCGACCCGAAATCGACGTCGGTGCCTTGCTCCATGCGCGTCCCCGCGACGGGCTCGCTCGGATCGCGGCCTTCCATCACGAGCGGCATCCAGCTCGCGAGCTCCGCGTGATCTTCCGAATACTCCATCCCGGCGAAGCAATGGTGCGCGCTCATCGCTTCATACCGCTTGCGCAAGAACGCGACGTTCTCCGTGCCGCGGACGAAACTGATGTGCGGGGTCGAGTGGATGAAGCGATCCGGATCCGCCAGCGCCCCCGTGCGCACGAGATACGACCACAACTGACGCGAGAGGTCGAACTGCGTGTTGACCTTGAGCGCGCGCGAGATCTCGACCGATCCGTCCGCATTTTGCGAGGTGTAGTTCAGCTCGCAGAGCGCGGCGTGTCCGGTACCCGCGTTGTTCCAGCCGTTCGAGCTCTCTTGTGCCGGGCCGCTGCGCTCTTCGAGCAGCACGATGTTCAGATCCGGCTGGACTTCCTTGAGCAGGACGGCCAGGGTGGCACTCATGATGCCCGCCCCCACGAGAACGACGTCGGGCTGCATGGCGATCGGGGATACGCTATTCACGACTCGGTAGTACCCTTTTTGATGCGCACCCTCCCCGCGTGGCGCGCGGTGGGCAGCGAAGGTCGGCGAAGTTTTAGACGGCCGCATGGCGCTTTTGATCGTCCCCAGCGTGGGGCGTCCGTCTGCGCCTGGCTACGCTCTATCCTGATCGCTCCTCGGTTTTTGTCGTCGACTTTTATCGACTCGTTCAGCGGCGACTAGGGAACGGGCGCCGGCGACGAACCGTCGCGCCATGACCCTCAAAGACAAGCTCGCCGCCGGCCGGCCGATCCTCGGCCTCTCGCTGATGTTCGACTGCCCGCCGCTGGTCGCGATGGCGGGTGCGATGGGCTTCGACTGGGTGTTGCTCGATTGCGAGCACGGCGCGCTCGAAATCGGCAACTTGGAACCGATGATCGCCGCCGCGGACGCGGCCGGGGTCGCGGCGATCGTCCGGCCGCCGAGCAACAGCCCCGAACTAATCCTGCGCGCGCTCGATCGCGGTGCCGCCGGGCTCCAGTGCCCGCACGTCATGAACGCCGATGAAGCGCGCGCCATCGTCGCCGCCGCGAAGTACTATCCGCTCGGCGATCGCGGCCTCGCCGTCGGCACGCGCTCATCGCAGTATGGAATGCGCGAGAGCGTCGCCGACTACATCGCGCGCGCGAATCGCGAGACGCTCGTGTGCGTGCAAATCGAGCACGTCGACGCGCTCCCCCATATCGAGGCCATCGCCGCCGTCGAGGGAGTCGACGTCGTGTTCGTCGGCGCGATGGATCTCTCGCAGTCGATGGGCTTCCCCGGCGCCACCGATGCACCCGAGGTCGCGAGCGCCGTCGAAGACGCCTTCCGCCGGATCATCGCCACCGGGGCGTACCTTGGGACCTCCGGCAAACCCGAGCTCGCCCAGAGCCGGCTCGCGCTCGGCGTGAAGTATCACTACACACATGTCACGTCGCTCCTCGGCGCCGCGGCAAAGCCGTATCTTGCGCTGGGTCAATCATGACGAGCTCGTTTGTGATCTGAAGGTCGCGCTTGCTTCTGAAAGATGAGAATCGCGACTCAGTTTCCCGAGTCAGGCTTTTACTTCGAGCCGCCGGCCGATGGTTCCGAGGCCGAAATTGACGATGAAATAGACGAGCGCGATGAGCGCGAAGACCGGGACGGGGTCGAACGGCGGCTGACTGAAGACGATCTTTCCGCGGGCAGTCAATTCGAGGACGCCGATGACCGCCGTGTACGACGTGTCCTTGAGCAGCGTTACGAACTGGGCGATGAGCGCGGGCATCATTTGCCGCAGCGCGATCGGCAGAACGATCAGGCGCATCGTCTGGCCGCCGCCCAGGCCGCTTGCCGCAGCGGCCTCCCGGATGCCGGCCGGCACCGCGAGGATGCCGGCGCGCACGATCTCGGCGATGAGCGCGGCGGTGAATGCCGACATCGCCAGCGTTCCGGCCGCGAACGACGAGAGGCGAATGCCGATGATCTCGGGGAGCGCGAGATAGCAGAAGTAGATGATCAGCAGCACCGGCAACGCGCGCACGCCTTCGATGTAGGTCGTGGCGACGACACTGAGCACCCGGTTCGAGGCGAGTCGCGCGAGCGCGAGGGCGATTCCGAACACCAGGCTGATGGCGATCGAGAGTGTTGCCAGGCCGAGCGTGACGCCGAGTCCGCCGAGCAGAAACGTGAGCGTCGCCGGTGCGAAGAGCCAACTCACCGGGTGAGTCTCCGCTCGAGCGCGTTCGCGCCGTAGGCCGTCGGCAAGGTCAGGATGAGATAGCCGATCGCCGAGCCGACGAACATCGGAACGTAATCGAAGGTGCGTGCCCCGACTTGCAGTGCGGTGCCGAGCAAATCGTAGAGCGAGACGGTCGCGACGATCGACGAGTTCTTGATCAGGTTGAGGACCGTGTTCCCGAGCGGCGGAATCGTCTTCGCAAACGCTTGGGGCAGGATGACCAGGCGCATCGCGGCGGCGTACGTCAGCCCGCTCGCGAGCGCCGCCTCCAGTTGCCCGCGCGACACCGCAGCGATGCCGCTGCGAATCGCCTCCGCAACGAACGCCGAGCTGTAGACGCCGAGCGCCACGACCCCGCAGGTGAACGCATCGAGCCGGATCGGGAAGAACGGCAGCGTCGGCAAGGCAAAGAAGAGGAAGAACAACTGCACGAGCAGCGGGATATTGCGCAAGATCTCCACGTACGTCGCTGCGGCGCCGCGCAGCGGCGCGCTCGGCGCGACGCGCGCCACGGCAATGAGCACGCCGAGCACGAGCGCGAGGACGAGCGCGAGCGCCGAGACCTCGAGCGTTACGAGCAGTCCCTGCGCGAGCGCGCCCGCGTTTTGCGCAAGAACGGACCAGTCCACGTCTTAGCCCGGCTTCTGATCCTGCCACTTGGCGGCGGCGGCCTCGGGCGACATCCCGAACGACGCGTTGACCGACGGCGGAACGATGCCGTGCAGCCACTTCTGATGCAGCTTCGCGTAGTCGCCGCTCTTCTTGATATCGTCGAGCGCGGCGTCGATCGCCCCTTGGAGCGACGTGTTGCCGAGTTTGATTCCGGCGCCGTACGGCTCGAAGGTGAAGAGGCCGCCGACGATCGCGAGATTCGAGGGATCCTGTGCCTCGTAGCCTTGCAAGATCGTGTTGTCCGTCGTCACCGCGTCGACGCGCCCGCCGCGCAGGCCCGTCAAGCATTCCGGATACGTCTCGAAGGTGACGACGGTGGCTTTGGGCGCGATGCGGCGGATCGTTTGTTCGGGCGTGGAGCCCTGCACGGTGCAGACCGTCTTGCCGTCGAGGTCGTGATAGGAATGGATCGGCGACCCCAACTTCACGAGCAGCGACTGGCCCGCGCGATAGTAGACGTTCGAGAAAGCGATCGTCTTCATGCGCGTGGGCGTGATCGTCGCGGTCGCGAGAAAGAAGTCGATCGAGCCGTTCTGAACCAGCGGAATCCGGTTGTCCGATTTCACGATCGTGAACTCGACCTTGTCCGGCGAGCCGAGGATGCGCTTCGCGATCGCGTGCGCGAGATCGACCTCGAAGCCGACCGGCTGGTTCGTGGCCAGATCGATCGAGCCGAAGCCGGGTGCGTCGCCGCGCACGCCGACGTGCAGCACGCCGCGCTTCTTGATCGCATCGAGGGTCGTATCGTCGGCGGCATGCACCGGCAGCGTGGCGGAGAACCCGAGGGCGGCGAGCGCGCAGAGCGCGGCGGCGAGAACGGCGCGACGGCGAAGCGTCATGAAAGCGGCTCCTTGGTCATGGGAATTCCGCACTCTGCGGGCACTAGTGCGCAAGCACCTTCGAGAGGAACGCTTGCGCGCGCGGATGCGCCGGAGCAGCGAAGAACGTCTTCGGCGGCGCGACCTCGACGATGCTGCCCTCGCTCATGAACACGACGCGGTCGCCGGCCTCGCGCGCGAAGCCCATCTCGTGCGTGACGACGATCATCGTGATGCCCGTATGCGCGAGCCCTTTGATCACGTCGAGCACGTCCGCGATCGCCTCGGGATCGAGCGCCGAGGTCGGTTCGTCGAAGAGCAGGACCTTCGGTTTCATCGCGAGCGCCCGCGCGATCGCGATGCGTTGCTGCTGACCACCGGAGAGTTGCGCGGGGTACGCCCCGGCCTTATCCGGCAAACCGACGCGTTCGAGCAGCGCGCGGGCCTCGCGTTCGGCCTGATCGCGCGGCGTCTTGCGCACCGTGATCGGCGCGAGCGTGATGTTTTCGAGCGCCGTCTTGTGCGGATAGAGATGGAACGCTTGAAACACCATCCCGACCTCGCGCCGGATCGCGGCGAGGTGGCGCCCCTTGGCATCGAGCACCACACCGTCGATGACGACCTCGCCGCGATCGATCCCTTCGAGCCCGTTCACGCAGCGGATGAGCGTGCTCTTGCCCGACCCCGACGGACCGATGACGCAGACGACTTCGCCGGGTTCGACGAGCAGATCGATGTCCTTGAGGACATGATTCGATCCGAACCATTTGTTGACGCCGGTGAAGGCGATCGCGGCAGGCATTGGGGCACGCGTTTCGCCGACGCCGCCGCCAAGCCCGTTCGCGCGACGGTGCGTTTCCATACCGCGAGAACGGGTAGAAAGGCTCCGTTCGCCCCCGCGTTCGAGGCTTATGACTACGCAAAACGACATCATCATCGGCTCGGACCCGGCGGCCGCGCGATGACGCTGACCGGGAAGGTGTGCATCGTGACCGGCGCCGCGACCGGCATCGGTCGCGCCATCGCGACGCGGTTTGCCGCCGAGGGGGCGACGGTCGTCATCGATTACGTTGGCACGAGCGACGGCGCGGATCAGCTTGCAGCGAGCCTCACGGCCACGGGTGCGACCGTCGCGGCGATCGCCGCCGACGTCGGCGATGCAACCCAAGTCGGCGCACTCTTCGATGAAACGGTGAAGCGGTTCGGCCGCCTCGACGTGTTGGTGAATAACGCCGGCATCGAAAAGAAGACGCCGTTCGTCGACCTCCCGCTCGAAGCTTGGCAGAAAATCCTCACGGTCAATCTCACGGGGACGTTCCTGTGCTCGCAGCGCGCGGCGAAGCAAATGATCGCGCAAGGCGACGGCGGCCGGATCATCAATATCTCGTCGGTACACGAAAACATCCCGATGACGCTCAACGCGGCCTACAGCGCCTCGAAGGGCGGGATCCGGATGCTGATGCGTACGATCGCGGTCGAGCTCGCGCCGCACGGAATTCTCGTCAACAACATCGCGCCCGGCGCGGTCGACACGCCGATCGACGCCGGCGTCGAATCGAACACGGCCGAACTCGCCCAGCTCCTCGCCGAGATCCCGCTCAAGCGGATGGCCAAGCCCGAAGAGGTGGCGGCGCTGGCGGCGTTTCTGGCCTCCGGCGAGGCCTCGTACTCGACCGGATCGACGTTCTTCATCGACGGCGGGATGAGCCAGAAGGGCGGGTCCCTCTAGCAGGCCTGCTAGACCCGATTCGCAACGCGGTGAAGAGTGCTATACTCGCCGGGCGAGGACGGGCCGGTCGAGGCAACGGGGCGGGCGCCGGGGGCGCAACTCTTCCGTTAGCACTCTCGGTTCTAGAGTGCGAATGAACGTCGAACGCATGACCCAGCGCGTTCAGGAGGCGCTCAACGCCGCCTACACGCGCGCGCTCACCGAGCGCAACACGCAAACAAACCCCGAGCATGTGCTCGCCGCCGTCCTCGACCAGCCGGACGGCGTCGCCGTCCCGATTCTGAAGAAGGCGGGGCTCGATCCGGCCACCCTCGATCGCGAGGTCAGCCGCCTGATCGGCGCGCTGCCGCGGTTCTCGGGCGCAAATTCCGACAACAGCACCGTCACCGTGGCTCCCGCCCTGACGCGGCTCCTCGGCAAAGCCGATGAGGAGGCAAAGGCGCTCTCCGACGACTACGTCTCGGTCGAGCATCTCTTGCTCGCGATGGCCGACGACGCCGGCCCGGTCGGCTCGCTCTTCCGCCGCAGCGGCCTCGGCCGCGACAAGTTGCTCGCGGCGCTGCGCGAGGTGCGCGGCAACCAGCGCGTGACGACGCAGAACCCCGAGGGCACCTACCAATCCCTGGAGCGGTACGGGCGCGATCTCACGAAGGCCGCGAAGGCGGGCAAGCTCGATCCGGTCATCGGCCGCGACGACGAGATCCGCCGCGTCGTGCAAGTGCTCTCGCGGCGCACCAAAAACAACCCAGTCCTCATCGGCGAACCCGGCGTCGGCAAGACGGCGATCGTCGAGGGGCTCGCGGAGCGCATCGTGCGCGGCGACGTTCCCGAGGGGCTCAAGAACAAGACGATCATCTCGCTCGACATGGGCGCCCTGATCGCCGGCGCGAAATATCGCGGTGAATTCGAAGAGCGGCTCAAGGCCGTTTTGAAAGAAGTGCAGAGCGCGAACGGCGCGGTGCTGCTCTTCGTCGACGAACTGCACACGGTCGTCGGCGCGGGGAAGACCGAGGGTTCGATGGATGCCGGCAATCTGCTCAAGCCGATGCTGGCGCGGGGCGAACTGCACATGATCGGCGCGACGACGCTCGACGAGTACCGCAAGTACATCGAGAAGGACGCCGCGCTCGAACGCCGCTTCCAGCCCGTGCTGGTCGATCAGCCCTCGGTCGAGGACGCGATCTCGATTCTGCGCGGCTTACGCGAGCGTTACGAGCTCCATCACGGCGTGCGCATCAAGGATGCAGCGCTGGTGGCGGCCGCCGTGCTCTCGAACCGCTACATCACCGATCGCTTCTTGCCCGACAAAGCGATCGATCTGGTCGATGAGTCCGCGGCGAAGCTGCGCACCGAGATCGACTCGATGCCGACCGAGCTCGACGAAGCCTCGCGCCGCATCATGCAGTTGCAGATCGAACGCGAAGCGCTGCGCAAGGAGACCGACGGCGCCTCGAAGGCGCGGCTCGAGAAACTCGAAGCGGAGCTCGCCGAACTCGGCGAGCAAACGGACGCGCTCAAAGCGCGCTGGCAAGCGGAGAAAGATTCGGTCCAGGGCTTGCGCGATCTGCGCGAGCAGATCGATGCCACCAAGGTCGAGATCGATCGCGCTTCGCAAGCCGCCGATTACGCGAAGGCCTCGGAACTCAAGTACGGTCGCCTTGCCGAGCTCGAGCGCCGGCTGCACGAAGCGGAAGCCGCGCTCGGCTCCGCCGATCGGTTGCTCAAAGAAGAAGTCGACGAGCACGACATCGCCGAGATCGTCGGCCGCTGGACCGGGATTCCGGTCAGCAAGCTGCTCGAGGGCGAGATCCAGAAGCTGCTCAACCTCGACGTCGAGTTGCACAAGCGCGTCATCGGTCAGGAAGAAGCCGTCACGGCGGTCGCCGAGGCGATCGTGCGCGCCCGCTCGGGGCTGGGCGATCCGAACCGGCCGCTGGGATCGTTCCTGTTCCTCGGCCCGACCGGCGTCGGCAAGACGGAGCTGGCCCGCGCGCTGGCCGGGTATCTGTTCGATGACGAACGCGCGATGATCCGCATCGACATGTCGGAGTACCAGGAGAAGCACACCGTCGCGCGACTGCTCGGCGCACCGCCCGGATACGTCGGCTACGACGAAGGCGGCCAACTGACGGAAGCCGTCCGGCGCCGCCCGTTCTCGGTGGTGCTCTTCGATGAGATCGAGAAGGCGAATCCCGATATCTTCAACGTCTTCTTGCAAATTCTCGACGACGGCCGGCTGACCGACGGTCAGGGCCGCACGATCGATTTCAAGAACACGATCGTGATCATGACCTCGAATATCGGGAGTAATCGCATCCTCGACTACCGCAGCGAAGATCCCGCCGAGTTTGCGGTCATGCGCGCGACGGTGCTCGACGAGTTACGACAGCACTTCCGGCCCGAGTTCCTCAACCGGATCGATGAGATCGTGGTGTTTCACGCACTCACCGAAGAGCAACTCAAAGCGATCATCGAGATCCAACTCGACCGCGTGCGCGAACGGCTTGCCGACCGTCGCATCGGGCTCGAGATGTCGGACGAGGCAAAGGCGCATTTGGTGCACGTCGGCTACGAGCCCGCCTACGGCGCGCGGCCGCTCAAGCGCGCCGTGCAACGCGAGGTCGAAACCCCGCTCGGCCGCAAGATCCTCGCCGGCGACGTCCGCGACGGCGATCTCGTGCGGATCGGCTTCGACCGCGACCGCGGCACGCTCACCTTCGCCACCGTCGATCCGCTCCCGCAAATGCCCGCCTTCACGCACTAGTTTTTAGGTTTTCCTAGTGCTATGAAGAGGCGCGCCTAACTGAACTTTTCGCGAGGACACGCGTTCAATATATGGTAGTTTCCAAAGAGGGACTACCCCGAAATTTTTTGCTTCAAAAGGAGCCTCGCGTGAGCGACCGTCTGTCTCGTAAGTCTGCAATCATCAACCTGATCGGCATGCCGCTCGCCGCGGCCGGCGTTGCGTCGGTCGCCGGCGCGGCCGATGCTGCGCCGAAGTCCGGAACCACCCCGCAAGCATCCGTTATGTACGTTTCGAAATCGACCAACGGCAAGTACTGTAAGGGCTGCAAGTTCTATTTCGGCAGCACGACCAAAGCCGGCGGCTGTTCGATCGTCGCCGGATCGATCGCTCCGATGGGCTACTGCGTGGCCTTCGCCGCCAAGTCCTAAGAAAATCGGAGAAACGCGCGTTTTCCGGCAGGGTACACAAAAACCCAGCCGGTAACGCGCGGGGATGACGCAACGAATTCTCCGCTCCATCGTCGGGGCGGCACTGATAGCGGCGCTCGTCGGGGCGCCGCTTTCGCGTGCCCGCGCGCAAAGCGCCGCCCCCACCATCGCCGTTTCGATGACGCTTGCCGTCGACGCGAGCGAGGCGACCCGCGGCATCCTCCACATGCACGAAACGATCCCCGTTTCGGCAGGGCCGCTGGTCCTCGAATATCCGAAGTGGATCCCCGGCGAACACGGGCCCAACGGCCCGATTCCGAACCTCGCGACGATCGTGATGTCGGCCGGCGGTCAGCGCCTCGCCTGGACGCGCGACCTTGACAACATGTTTGCCTTCCACGTCACGCTCCCGCCGGGGGCGACGACGCTCGACGTGACGTTCGACTATCTGGGCGCGCAGGGCGGAAACTACAGTTCCTCGCGTCTATCGACGCCGAACCTGCTCTCGCTGACGTGGAACAAAGTGCTGCTCACGCCACACGAGGACGATTACCGCACGATCGAGATCGCGCCGACGCTCACCCTGCCGGGCGCCGATTGGAAGTTCGGCACCGCGCTCGAGACCGCGTCGCAATCCGGCGCGACCGTCTCGTTCAAACCGGTCACGATGGAGATGCTCGTCGATTCGCCGCTCGACGCGGGGATCAACGTGCGCAAATGGCCGCTCGGCGATTTCGACGGTGCGCCGGTCGAACTCGATGCGTTCGCCGATACGCCTGAAGAACTCGACGCCTCCGACAAGACGATCGACAAATTCAAGAACCTCGTGCTGCAGATGAAGGCCAACTACGGCGCACGGCACTTCAACCATTACACGTTCTTGCTGACGCTCTCCGACGTGATGCCGGGCGAAGGCGTCGAGCACCATCAGTCCAGCGACGACGGGACCGGCGGTGACTTCCTGACCGATCCGATGGGGCTCGCCGGCGAGGGCGATCTCTTACCGCATGAATTCAACCACTCGTGGGACGGCAAGTACCGCCGGCCCTTCGATCTCGCAACGCCGAACCTGCAAGTCCCGATGGAAGACGACTTGCTCTGGGTGTACGAGGGGATGACCCAGTTCGAGGGCACGCTGCAAGCCGAACGCAGCGGCATCTGGACGAAAGAGCAGTGGATGCAGGCGCTGGCGGGCTACTACGCGTCGCTCGATTCCACCACCGGCCGGCTCACGCGTCCGCTGGTCGACACGGCGGCGTCGGGACCGTTCCTCTACGATGCGCCGCGTGGCTGGAATTCGGCCCGCCGCGGCGTCGACTTCTACGATGAGGGTGCGCTGCTGTGGCTCGAAGCCGACGAGATCATCATGCGCGAATCGCACGGCAAGAAATCGATCGAAGATTTCTGCCATCTCTTCTTCGGGCCGCCCAACACGGGACCGAAAGTCGTACCGTATCATCGCTCGGATGTGATCGCGGCGCTGAGCGCCGTGCAGCCCTACGATTGGACGGACTTCTTTCACAAACGCATCGACGACATCGCGCCGCATCCGCCCGATCCGTTCACGCTCGGCGGTTACAAAGTCGTCTACCTCGACCATCCGTCGAAAGCGCAGCTCGGCGGCGGCCGCTATCGCGGGCTCGACGCGCGCTTCTCGCTCGGCATCTCGGCCGGGGGAGACGGCACGATCTTCGACGTGATCCAGGGATCGCCGGCGGCGAAAGCCGGGATCGGACCGGGGATGAAGATCGCCGGGATCGACGGCCGCACCCTTACCGGCGGCCAGTCGCAACTCGACGACGCGCTCAAGGCGGCCGAACACGGCGCCGCCGTGAGCTTGCTCTTGACCGGCGGCGACGTGTATCGCGAAGTCACCGTCCCGTATACCGGCGGCCCGCGCTACCCGCAACTCGAGCGCGTGTCTGATGTGCCGGACCGCTTGAGCGAGATCGCCAAACCGCGCTAGCGGCGCGACCCGCGAATCCGGAACGCGACGATCGCAAGGTCGTCGCGTTCCGATTTTCTCGTGTATGCGCGCAGCCGCCCGACGATCGTCTCGACGAGCGCTGCCGGCGACGTCGCCGCCGCCTCGGCGAGCCAGCGTCGCACGCCGGCGTCGGTGAGAAATTCACCCGCGGCGTTGCGTGCCTCGGTGAGGCCGTCGGTGGCGAGGAAGACGATTTCGTCGGGTGCGAGGCGGCGCGAGCGCGCCGCAAACGTTTCGCCCGGGATGATCCCGACGATCGGTCCCGTCGGCGCGAACGTGGTGATCTCGCTGCCGCGCACGATGTAGACCGGTTCATGCCCGGCGTTGACGTATTCGAGCGTTGCCGTGCGGCGGTCGAAGATCGCGACGAACACCTCGACGAAACTCTCGGCCGATCGTTCGGAGGCGCAGAAGAGCGCGTTGAAGCGGGTGACGATCGTTCCGACGTCGGTGTATTCGGAGGCGAACGCGCGCAGGGCGTTGCGCACGAAGAGTGCGTCGAGCGCTGCGCTCACGCCCTTCCCGCTAACGTCGGCGATCGCGATCAGCCGCCGGTCGGCGTCGAGCGCGAACACGTCGTAGGCATCGCCGCCGACGCGCGCACCGTCCATCGCGGAGAGATAATGCGTCGCGACGTCAAGATGCGGACTCGGCGGCGGCACGATCGTGAAGCCGCTCTGCAGTGCTTCGGCGACGGCCCGCTCGCGATCGAGATCGTAGCGCAAACGCGTCAGGATCAGCGCGAACGCCAGCAGTTCGATTCCGACGACGACGATCGCGCCGTAGCCGATGTACGATGCATTGCGGATACGCAGCGTTCGCATCGCGAGCAGCCGATTGTAGTCGGCGACGAGCTGCGGGGCGATCTCACCCTGCATCACCGCGCGGAAGCGCGCCACGAGCGCCTCGCCGGGCCCGTAGATTTCACGCGCATCGGCGGTGCCGGCGATGACCCGCGCGCCGATCGTCTCGCGCCAGCGCGCATTGAGCCCGATCGCGCGATCGATGGTCGCCGGATCGACGACGGGTTCGCCCATGCCCACGATCGTGCTGCCCCGCAAGGCTGCCGCGTACGAAGCGAAGTCGCGCTGCGCCCCAGCGCAGGTCCGCAGTTCGCGCCGGTCGTGGGTGACGGCGTAGCCGCGGATCGCGTTTTCCTGGTCGATCTGCGCGCGCGTCATCTCGGCTGCATCGAGTTGGGCATCGCGAACCACCGCGACATCTTTGTTGATGTCGTTGAGTTGACGTATTACCTCGAAGAGCCCAACCAGACCGACCGGCAAGATCAATGCGACCAGGCCGAATGCAACGATGAGCCCCCGCAATGAAAAGCGGACGCGGTTCACGGTCGGAACCTTGCGCCAGCGGGAGGCTTCCTCCCGCCCCGCCGACGCGAGAATGTGGCTAGACGGTTGCCTTTTCGCGCTTGCGATTCCGCAAGCGATCGGTTTCACTCAGCAGCCGCTTGCGAATGCGGATCGACTTGGGCGTCACTTCGACGAGCTCGTCGTCCTCGATGAATTCGATCGCGCGTTCGAGCGACATCTCTTCGGGCGGCGAGACCTTGGTGGAATCATCCGATCCCGAAGCGCGCATGTTGGTGAGCTTCTTCGCGCGCACGACGTTGATCGCGATGTCCTTGTCGTCGTTGGCCCGGCCGACGATCATGCCTTCGTACACGTCGACCTGCGGGCCGACGAAGAACCGGCCGCGTGATTCGAGGCCGACCATTGCGTACTCGGTCGTCACGCCGGTTTCGCTCGCCACGAGGGCGCCGTTCGAGCGGCCCGGGATCGAGCCGGCCAGCGGCTGGTGATCGTAGTAGGTGTGCGACATGATCGCCGTGCCGCGCGAGAGCGTGAGCATCTCGCCGCGCAGCCCGAAAATCGCGCGGGTCGGCATCGTGTACTCGAGCCGGCGCGAGTCGCCGACGTTGATCATGTTCGACATGATCGCGCGGCGGCGGCCCAGCGACTCGATGATCGGCCCGGCATACTCTTCTTGCACGTCGACGACGACGTACTCGACCGGCTCCATCTTCACGCCGTCTTTTTCGGTGATGATGACCTGCGGCTTGGAAACGGCGATCTCGTAGCCTTCGCGACGCATCGTCTCGATGAGGATCGAGAGATGGAGTTCGCCGCGGCCGCGGACCTCGAAGGTATCCGCGCTCTCGGTGTCTGCCACGCGCAGCGCGACGTTGGATTCGAGCTCGCGCATCAGGCGCTCGCGGATCTGACGCGAGGTCAGGAACTTGCCTTCTTTGCCCGCGAACGGCGAGGCGTTCACCATGAAGTACATCGAGACCGTCGGTTCGTCGACGGCGACCGCGTTGAGACCCTCGGGGGTCGACGCGTCGGTGATCGTATCGCCGATGTTGAGCCCCTCGATGCCCGAGACGCAGACGATGTCGCCCGCCGAGGCTTCCTCGGCGTCGATCCGGTCGAGGCCTTGGAACGTCAGGAGTTTCGTGAGCCGCAGCCCGTTCTCGACCGCGCCGTCGCGCGCGACCTTGGCGATCGGGGCATTCACTTTGGCCGTGCCGCGGAAGACGCGGCCGATGCCGATCCGGCCGACGTACTTGTTGTGGTCGATCGCCGAGACGAGCATTTGGAACGGACCGTCTTCGGCCGGCGCCTCGGGGATCGATTTCTTGATCGTCTCGAAGAGCGGTTCGAGGTTCTCGCTCTCGGCATCGAGCGAATACTTCGCGATGCCGGCGCGGCCGTTCGTATAGACGATCGGAAAATCGGCCTGTTCGTCGGAGGCACCGAGCTCGATGAAGAGGTCGAAGACTTCGTTCACGACTTCTTCGGCGCGCGCGTCCTTGCGGTCGATCTTGTTGATGACCACGATCGCGCGCAGATCGAGTTCGAGCGCCTTGCGCAGCACGAACCGCGTTTGCGGCATCACGCCCTCGGCCGCATCGACCAGCAGCACGACGCCCTGCACCATCTGCAGCACGCGCTCGACCTCACCGCCGAAATCGGCGTGGCCCGGCGTGTCGACGATGTTGAATTTCACATCGCCGTGGATGACGGCCGTGTTCTTGGCCAAAATGGTAATA
>Ga0116226_10003546_pt1 | contig 13759 bp, 13 predicted proteins | sample S1TSphfallax_FD_89692 | JGI IMG/M metagenome (GOLD analysis project Ga0116226, IMG submission 89692) | Host-associated microbial communities from peat moss isolated from Minnesota, USA - S1T2_Fa - Sphagnum fallax MG | ecosystem: Host-associated > Plants > Peat moss > Unclassified | place: USA...
TGTTTTTGCAACAATACATACTTGAAGGATAAAGAAAGGAAAGAAATGTGGGTTATTTTTCAATGTAAATGCTTGTAATTTTTAGGATTTCATTTTTGTATAATATAGATAATTTAAAGTTTTAAAAATGCCACATTTAGCAAAACATATATATTTTAATTTCTCCATCTTGTTGAGTATTTTTCTTGTGAAAAAGGTCAACTGAAAATGAAAATGTAACCATAATTGAAAATGAACACGAAATATATCTCAATGGCATAGTTGTGAAAGGAAGTCTTCAAATAAAAAATAGTAGAAGAGAAAAAAATGTTTAAAAAAACAAAATGGAGTTAAAAGTGAAATTTTTGCATGTTCAAAGAAAAATGTGGAGAGATCATAATATAAACCCATTATGTTGGTATTTTTATTATGTTGATGATGGGAAAGATGTTGAAAGCAAAATCTTCAAATCATGAAATGTATCTTTTATTTTCAAATTGAAACTAAAAGGATTTTTTCTTTAATGGGTATACTCACAAACCTAAGGAGATGTTGTTTATAGTCAAACACTATAGAAAGATTGAATTTTGTGGGTAAAAATTGGCCAAATGATCTGAAAGTTAGTTGTAAGCCACCTTTCAATTTGTTGAAATTACTTGAAAATTATTTAGATTTATAGAAAGAATTTGAAAGCTCATTTGAACAAGATGAAAGTGTGGATATATAAAATTTTGAAGGAAAAAACTCATTCGTTATTATTTTATGTTTTCTGATTTTTTTTAATAAAAAAATCAATTTCAAAATAATTTGACTTCTTTTATTTATTTATTTATTTTAATCATTTTTTTTATTTCAAAAAAAATAATTTCAAGTTTAAATAATTGAACTTTTATTAGTTGGCATGTGAAAACCACACTTGAAAACTAGTTGGTATGAAATGTGTAAGAACTAGCACTTTGAAAACTGGCTTAAATGTCTTTTTCAAAATTTTTGAAATATTGCCCAAGTTTTTTCAAGATGAATTTTGTTTTAAAGAACTAATGGAGTTCTTTATATCTATTTTAAAACTTCAACCTTGCACTTCCCAAAAAAACCACCCAACATTGGTATTTTTGTCATTATCGTTTACTTTCATTCTACATCAATAGCCTTATCAATTGGCAACATCTCTTTTTACTTTTTCAACATTAAAAGTATTGTCACTTTGTGCTTCTTTTGTTTTTACAAGGCAACACAAAAATTGTTTGCTTCATCTACTTTTGTTATGGTTTTTTCTTAAATGTGTTGTTTACTCTATTGCTTATGTTTTTGAAGTGTTGTTTTTGTTGTTTCGTGTGTTTCTAATGCCACAATGGATTTGTTTATTCATAAGATTTGTGCATCACTTATAAGATCAACTTGTTTTTCTTTTAACCTTCTAGTAATGTGTGTTTTTTCATTTTCATATGTTTTCTTGTTATGTGCCAATAACCCTGTCAATTGGGGAGATCAAGTTTTCTTCATTTGTGTTGATAACAAAGTGTTTTTTTCTTGTACCATAACTTTTGTGTGTGCATTTTGAGGTTATACATTTCTCAACACATTATTTATCTTGGTGTTTTTATTTTTCATGTTTCATTTATTTGCACAATGTTGTTACCAAATGAATGTAGTTCTGGATTTTGATGGAGGTTGAGAAATTGTTTTTTTCACACAAAGACAACCTTAGAAAGTTGTTAGATAGTAGAATAGAGACACAATATGTAGTTTAAAGTTATGTTGGGCTATGAACCACAAGTTTTCTTGTTTTTCATTTTTGACTTTTACATTTTATATTATAGATGTTTGAGATATTCAATTATGAGTACAAAAAGAACAATACAATATTAATGAGGCAACATTGAAGATGCTTTGAAACTATTTTGTCTCCTAAAGGAAGAATTAAACACTAATCACAAATTATAGTTTATTAAAATAACTCAAAATCTGAAAAAAAAAATGGAACAATAATTGAAATGAGAAAATGTGTGAATATGATTTATAGATAAACCCATAAAAGTTTAAAGAAAAAATTGTATGTGTTGTAATTATTATTGAGAGTACATTTTGTATTTTTTGTTAGTAGGTAAAAAACAAGTTTTAATAGTTTTTGCACCTACCATGTGGCAGCCATTTTGGGGATTTTTTTTTTCTAAAATAAAAAAACAAAAAAAAGACTATGAGAGTTTGGATTGTTGTGATTGTTGTTTTCTATGGATGTCATAATCTAGAAAGGGAAATATTATTTTTGCAAATCTTGATTTCTATTTTTTAAGAAGTAAAAAAATGAAGGTTCAAGCAATGAAGGTTATAAGGACTTAAGTCGGAAGTAGACAAAAAGTCAAAAAATATTGAAATTTAATAAATAAATATAAATAGAATGGTGATTCGAAATTTATAGAGGTAAATGGATCAAAAAGTTAAGTGCCAAAACATGAATTAAAATCTTAAAGAAATTCGAGATGCAAAACAAGAAGTGTATGAAACACCAAACAAGGGTATAGTTTTGGAACCAAGAAGTTTGTGAATAAAAGAATGACCTATAGGACATCGGGTGTCTTTAGTTAGAGTCGGAACAAAAAAAAAATGTGGATTGGGGGTTTACATAGACACCAATGGTTATAGAAGGTAGTTTTTAGTGAGGGGGATATGATCTAATTTTTACCCAAGACAAGGGGTTATCCATGTTTTTCTTGTGCCATCTATTGTTCAAGAACATTAAGAAAAGAAAAATCTAATGGACAAATTATTAATGGTGGACCTTACAAATTCTTGAAGTCTACAATCTATGAATAGTCAGAAGAATGATTACAATACGTACACAAATTTACCATTTGTGTACTAGTCAACATTGTTGAAATATCACAAGCCAATATAAAATTGGCACATGGAAAATAACTATGATCCCAATATTATGGGGTGGGCAAATGCGAATTATCCAAAAACATTATGTATGTAGAAGTTACAATAATGTGGATTCAACTAGGTTGGCTCAAGCTTTTTCCAAAATCTATGTTTTTTGTAGCATTAGAAAACATGTAATTACATAATGTCCACATATTGATAATGAAATGAGGGATGGATTTGTTAAACATGTGGGGCAACAAATGTTGGATATAAACTTTGTAGAACAACCACAACAGAGAAAATATATTCAAAACAATATAAAAGAAAGGATGCAATAAATTGTTTTGGATGAAGGACAAAACATATAAAGCTTCTATAATTCTCTGAATGTGAATAGAAAAAAACCATTTTTTGTAAGACCACATTCCATACCACAAAGAGTATAAATGAATGTTGTACATTTGAAAGTTAGGTCATCTAAAAATTAACACCATCACCAAAAATGCTTAGAATGTTGAATGGGATACCTTAGATGCCAATCATTGTTTCAAAAGAACAATAGATTATATTTGTGATTCAAAAGAAAACTATAGTATAAGTTATAAGTTTAGATGAGAGTTTGAACCATGACGAAAAACAAAACATTTTAAGAGTGGTCAAGGCACATACAAAATACCAATGAGTATTCAACTTAAATGAAGTACTAACCAAACCCATGGAGTTCCAAGTAGGGTAATAGTGCCTATTTCAAGACCTCAAAAAATTTGCACAACACTAATTACGACAACGCAAACCAACATATTTGTGGGATGGCCACCACCAATTCCAATAACCTATGAAGGATAGATAGTTGAATGAGTGGTGAATATTGGAATAGGGGTTTTAATAGTGGCAAGTCCATACCAATCAACTTTGAAATATCCAGATAAGAAAAATGCAAATCCAAATGTTCATGTGACTATATTCCATGTAGCTATAAAAACAAATGGAGAAACATCCAAGGAGTACATCATCAATGCATTCAATTGTACATTGAAAGAGATAGCCTCAAATTAGTGTCATAATTACATGTCAAAATTTCCTAACAATAGTTTTATGAATTAACACAAGTGTTCTGTAAACATCATCACAATACGCATAATAAACATATTTACATGGAATTCAAGAATATCAAATAATGAAAAATGGAGTGAGTCGAAATGTATTATGAACACATACAAAAGTTGGTTCATGGAATGCAAGCACCAACCATAGACAATTTTTTAAGCATTATATTTCGAGCGAGATTACTGTCCTATTTAAGGATTGTAACTACAAGAATGAAGTAAACCACGTTACAATTACAAAAGCAAGCAACTTTGTTGTGTGAATAAGGAATGATACCTTTTGAAGCCCAGAGTGCACTGTTAGTACCATAGATCAACAAAACCATAGCAACATTGAAACTACAAACAAAAATAGGAAAGACTAACAAACACTACATTAATTGTGGTTGAAATAATCACAATGTAAACACATGCAAAGTGAAAAAAAAAAGAAACCAACTATAATAGTGATAAATGCTACCACTCATAATCAGAAAGTTCAAAAAAATAGTTCATATACATGTCATATATGCGGTTTCAATGGACACAAGATGACAAATTGTCCAAAATTTACAGAGATGTAAAAGATGTTCCAAGGAAAAAATGCATCAACCTCAAATGGAAAAGTGGTAGCTAATGTTAAAATAATGATTGCATAGTACTTTTATTTTCCATTGCACTTTGATGTTTTTATGAATGTTGCACCTTAGTGCTCAATTGGACACCAAATTGTCAATTGGTTGTAGACTTAGATTAAGTCCATGAATGTGGATTAAATGGCCCATGAATCAATGTAGGAAAACATTAGTTACAAGAGGGGGTTGGGTTTGACTATAAATTGTCCTTTTCATGACGCTAAAAAATGAAGGATCAATTGTTAGTTAAATCATTCCCATGTTATTTTTCACTTAACTAATAGAACATATGTTTATTTGACATTTCATAAAACATTACATCTCTTGATATGTGAATATATGTTGTGTTCATGCTTTCTCTTTGACATGTAGACTTTAAACTCAACAACTTAACTCATAAATGTACATTTCATATAATGAAAAATCTATATTTACTATGGTCATTTTGAATTGAAACATGAGTTGTGCAACCAAATGTTTAAAAATATGATAAACATTTTCATAACTTATCCTCAAGTCATAAGGCATTTGGTTATCATATACATTAGACTTAGTAGGAAAACAATTGTACCAAAAGTAATTAGCTTTATTTGAATGGCTTCGTCCCAAAATGTCTTAATTATTTTAGATTGTTGCAACATTATTAATATTACTCGAATTAAGGTTTTCATTTTTCATTTAGACATTCGTCTTGTTATGACAAGTGTTGACAACTCTAAATTCCATTTGAATTGTTGTCCTAATAAAATACATGTTAAAATTATTATATTTACACTTTCCTCCATCATTTCATCGACTTTGGTTTTTTCTTCAAGTTGATTTTCCAACTTTCAACTTATGAATTTGAAATTTTTTAAAGACATTAGACTTATGCTTTAAGATGTAAACCATCTTATATCTTGATTTATCATAAATATAATTTAACTTTAATAATTGTACCTTTTATGAGTGTGTTTATCCATTTCACAAATGTCACAATGGATTGGGTCTAATACATTTTGTGTTCTATGTGTAATAACCTTTTGTATCCTATGTTGCTTGTCTGTTGTGCAAGGTTCACATTTACATTCAAAGTATTTTCATCAAAAGAAAGCAACCATATTCAACATAGACTTGTTATAGTCTATATGTTTGTTGTACAATACAATTTGTGTTATATGTGTAGCAACCTTGGAAACTTTACCTTCCATTACTTCCCTATTGTGTAAGGTTCACATTTACATTCAAAGTATTTTCATCAAAAGGATGTATTCATGTTTAACATAGACTTGTTCTAGTTTATATTTGTTGATGTGCCCAAAGTCAAGTTGTTTGATTGGATTTTATCTTCTTTAAACCAAAAGCATGAAGGACACCTATAATGTTTCTAATCTAACCATAATTGATTAATTAATATATATGAAATATTCACTTTGGTTCCATATGTGATATGCAACGATAAATACATTTTTTGGTTATTGTATTACTTCTTTAATGTTTTTAATGACTTTTTACCATGGGGATATTCATTGTGTCTAATATCAACACATTATATAAAATCAAATTACCTTCTTTACAAACAAGACCATCACATACAATTTTTAATTATGTGTGGCTATATTATTTGATTGTCGTTTGTTACCTTTTGATTTGGCTATAAGTTTTTTACAAAAATATTTAATTAAGTGACCAATTTTCTTACAATGAAAGCATGTTTTAAATGTTTTATTAGTACTCCTTTTGTCAAAGGTTGTGAAAGGAGGTATTTGGTTGTAAAAATATTTTAAAATTTTGATTATGTAATTCTTATCTACATAGAATGCACATTGGCTATAGGATGCATTTGTTAAGCTTTCCATGTTTGTTTCCTCTTGCAACAAATCAATGGTTTATTGATTGTAAACTTGACTTGTCACTATCATTAATTTATGAAAATTCTATAGTTAATAAGCATGTTTCTCATAAAATATATTATGACCTTGTCATCTTCTACTATAACTTTTACAACAATGAGTTATTATAGAAAGACCTAAATTTATGAATGTGTTTTTGTAATTTTTTCATTTATTCGTCTTTGATGTTTGCAATTAATTTCAAGATATTTTTGTTACTATATATTTCGACAACTTTTGATTAATTCCTACCATGTTTCATATGAATTTCATTTGAATCACACATGTGAATTTTAAAAGTATATATTAATGACTATGAATGTGAAGTTGTCACAATCGACCTAATCATTTATGCTTCCAACCCTAATGGTTAATACCATATAAATTTCTTGTTACAATTTCAATTGTAGCAAAATCTATTGCCTTTACTTTAACTATCCTTTAACAATCAATTATTAAACCTTTTTCAAGTAACAATGTGATTATATGTTTTCATGTATGTGAAAATATTGTTTAGCAAATTTGTTAATATATGATTAATGTCCATTGTATTATTTTGAACCATGTAGTTTGTAAACTACAATGGAATATATGGACTATCATAGTAACAACATTTTAGTCATTGTTGCATATAATTTTAAGCTCTTGATGGATATCACCAAAAGGCAATCACTTGTGTGAATTTTAACAATGAAATAAACGTAATAAAATAATGAATAATCAATTCTAAATCAACTTAAATATGGATTGTCATAGTCCATCTAAATTGAACATGGACTTTTATTTCATAATGTGTTTGTACAATGTTTTTGAAACTTTGGAACATAACATTTTGAAAGTTGATAACATTTAAAATAAAAAGATCGAGTAAAAAATTCCTAGTTGTGAAAATATTAAATCACATGATTCTATTTTGAAAATTTGAAAATGGAAATTTTCATTTTGATATTAGAATTATTGTTTTTGAACGCCGATATTTAGTTAAAATTTTAAAACATGAGTTTAAAATGGTGGCATATATGAATTTGGATATTGGAAAATATGTTCACTCTAACATCATTTGAACCAATTTGAGAGTTAAATCCATTTGTTGAACTCAAAATACACTCAAAATACAAAAGATAGCTAAAACTTTCAAAAAAGGACTATCAAGTGTTGCTTTTGGTTCATCATAGTATACTTTAAAAAAATTATATTTGAATGTAAGTTATATTATATATTTGATTGAAATTTAAACCAATTTTTTATTTCAAATTTCAATCAATGTTGATGCAACTTGGTTGTGATGATGATTATTTCCATTCATGCAATATGAAAATAACATCAAAATATTGAAATTGATTCAAGTTGAATCATATGACATTGTGATCAATTTTCATATTCCCCTCATCTTCAAGTTTTGTAAAGTGAATTTCCCAAGTTAAATTATACTTTGTTGCTTCATGTTTCCAAATTTTCATTGAAATTTTCTCAAACACTACGCAAAAGACATATTTTGTCTTGTTCATTGATCAATTTTATCTTTTTAAAATTTTGACCTTGAACAACTTGTTTCAATACAATGTTAAATTCACACAATTTTATGAACATTGATTATGGATAATCATGTTTCAATTATATGATAGAATATAATATATGAAAATTATAATACCCATTAATAACTTGAACTTTTCATGGATATTATAAAAAAATGTATTATATCTATACACTAAATTTTTTAATATTGTATCCATCACTATTTAACTCATTGCGAATTTCACCACCATCCACATTTCATTATTAAATATTATTCATCCATCAATGTCCATTGTCCACTTTCATATAATATATGAAGTTCACCACCATCATCCACCTTTCATTCATAATTTAAATATACAAAAGTTGCTTAAAAAGGTTTTGTCCCAACAATGGGCCATGGGGAACTTTCTATGGAACTTTCTTCACATTAGTTTCTTGAAGGAGTATAATTAAAGGTAATCCCTTATTATTTTCAGTGTGTTCAATATTATTTCAACTATGACCTAACAAATGTGTTCATTCTATTTCATGTTTTTAATATTTTCATATCATCTTGTAGATTTTTTTGTTTTAGATCATCTCTTGTGTCTGGTTGGACATAGGTTTAAGTTATTTTTGTTACTATTTGCAACCAATATATCCTATGTGTGCATATTATTAGTAAGCTTGTTAATCGTGGTAGTTTGCTCATGTGCATGACAACTAGTGCAAAAATCATAAATATTGTTAGGAGGCTTATTTAGGCTTAGTGTTTTATTTGGAAATTATTTAATTTCAAAAGGCAATATTACTATTTTCATCATGTATTTCATTCAATTGGTATTTTAGAGTTGTCCATAATTAGCAATTATCCATTTGCAAGTTGGAAAATTGAAGAGAAACTTTGATTTTGGGGCCATTAGATTATGCAAAATAAATATTAATAATTTTTTCTTCAAATTCAATAGAAAAACTTGATCCCATATGTCTAAAATTAACAGTTTAATTTATCATTAAATCAAAATTTCCCCTCCATGATTGCAATTATGACAATTTTTTAAAAAATCACCTAAATAAATGGTTAAATTGGAAGAGTTGTCAAACTTTAGTTACATGTAGTTGAAAATGCTTACTTGAAATTAATAATTTATCTATACTTGGCAATAGGTTGTTTAAATTTTTGAAGTTTAAAACTAATAAAGAGAAGTAAACATGAAATGAAATTAACAAATTAAAAATATTTGATTAATAAACAAGATATTGAAATCAATGTGAGAAACTCGTGTCCACAAAGACTTCACGACCATGCAATTAACTAGTTCAAAACAATTAATGTGCAACTACATTACAACTATTTCATGAAAATACCAAAAAAGTTAAATAAAATGCCACATCAAAAAATTCATAGAGTTTTAATGTAATTACATAGTTATGCAAGATGGAGACCTATACAAATAGATGTACACACCATATATACAAAGGTAGTCCACTATATTTTGACTTTGTGGGCAAGTTACAAAAGTCATAAATGAGAATTATGATATAACGAACATTTAATTGACAATTACTTCATACCTAATGTATGATTTTCACATATGATCATGCCATGTGTGTGCATTACCATTGTTCATTAAATTTGGCACTTTTTATTGCATTGCAATTAATTATCGACTATAATCTTTTGCAATTGGGGTACAACTAAATTATAACTTTTCGCAAAAAAATGAAATTTATGTAAGATATGTGAAGCCATGACAGTAGTTATTAACAAATCTTAAAATTTACATCTATGATTCTTATGCATTTTGTCTATTGTCGAACAATATAAAGGATGAATAAGGAGATACTTGTTCTTTTTAATTAAAAACTTGTTAATTTTTTGTGAAACAACTATGAAACACACTATGTATAACATCATTTTTCTTTTTTTCTTTTTATTACTATAAAGCTTTAAACATTCCAAAAATTAGGAAAAAAAAAGTTTTCATTTGATAACATGTTTTGTGAAAACATTCGATATGTTGTTATTCAAATCTTTGTTTGGGCAAATTCTGTCAGTTTTTTGATGATTGAAACCATGAAAATATCAAAGTTTCAAGTTTTTTTGTAGTAATAAATAATAATACTCAACTTTTACACCCATGTTATTTTGAACATTTGAAATATCATTCATTATTCTTATGCATAAAGTTATTATGTTGTTAGGTTGATGTTGGTTCTTATGAATCATTGATATGAGCTTTGATGTTGTAGGTCCTTGGAGGCATCCAAACTCAATAAAATTTTATGCTAAAATTATGAAAGTGAATTAAGTTTACATTTACATGTCTAACATTGTATCATGCATATTATTCATTAATTGCTCTATAATTACAAAATTATGCATGCATGGTTTGTTAATTGCATTATAGTTGTAAAAAATTTCTATGTGTTACTTGTTGATTGCATTATAGTTGTAGATTATATGTATGTTGTTGGTTAGATATTTCTAGTCACATGGACAAACAATTGCATCTAGTTACATTGACTTATAAATAAATTGGACTATATATATCATACCATATATGATTAAGGGTGTTAACATCATTCTATGTTTGGTAATAATCAAAATGTACTTCAATTTATGAATAGAGCTAAAGTGGATATTTTAACATTGTATCTAGCCATAGATATTAAATAAGATATTGGATAGTGATAGTCTTGACATCTTTTAGTAAATAACATTATAGATGTAAATAAATTACATGTTATTAGAAAGGACCATGGATCACTAAAAATGTTCATGTATGAGTATTACATTTTTCAATATTGAATAGTAATACATACAATTACATTATTGCAAACAAGATGTTATTCATTATTTGTGCAATGGACTTATGTGTCGTAACCCCACTTTGAGGCAAGTGTGAGGATGAAATTCGCACTCCAAAAGTGGGAACTTGGAGCCTTTCGGGACTCCTGAAACTTTAGAGTTCAATTGGAGGGGTCAAAACATTTCACCTTGAGGTGTTTTTTATATTTTTGGAAAGGTCTTGAAGTTTAAATGTCGAAAATGGCCTTGCATGAGCCATTCAGACATCTTTAGCACAAGTTATGGTCGAAAGAAGGGCCGAGAGTCAAACTGGCAATTTGACTCCCGACCATTAAAAGTCAGGAATCGACCTGACCCCGGTGTGTGCAGGTGGAGTGCAATACACCGTTGAAGAGCTATTGAGGAGAGCTACAAGTTTGCTTTAGACTTCATCCCAATCGGAGGTCTGAGCTGAGAGTTATGAGCTCTCAAAGTCTCGGGAGTTCAAACCGGGATAGTTTCGGGACTCCTCCTTGGGAGTCATGGGATAAAAAACCATTCGGATGTAGGCGCCGTGCGCAAATGTAGAGAATAATATATGGGGGAAGGTGGTGGTTTCCCATGAGTCCGGGCCGTGGTGAGTCAAATGAGTCTGTGTTGCCCGTGGCTTGTCCCAAAACCAAGAGTGATTCCGAATGTGAACTAACCAACTTGTTAGTTAGTTTTGATGCAGGACCGAGTAACTAAATAAGTTGTCCCTCTTCCTAATTTAATCCTGGAACTTTTAGCACGCCCCTCTCACCCATTTAGTGTTGGAAGTTGGGAGCAGCACCAAGTTCCAACTATTTCCGCTCTTTAACATAGTGGGACCCTTTTTGGGTCTAACAAGGAACTTGGGGGCGCGTCATTATGTAAGACGTTTCATAGTGCAAAATTATTATTGTCAATTTTAGTAAGCGGACAAAAATTCCATCCATAAATGGATATTAATTAAAAGATAATTCTATTAACAAATTGATCAATGCAAAGTTTAAAGATTACATTAATTAAGCTCAAGTTTGAACATAAGACCATTGCAAAAATCTATTAATTACAAAACAATAATTTTTAATAATGCATTGCTTAGAAGTTGAATATCGATACCAATAGTGGAACATTACACATTGCATGTTAGTACCAACATACATTGGTATAAGTTGTAACATAATTGTTAATTAGTTGTTTAATTATTTTTATTTTCACATTGCCTTGAGTTGTAAGTTAGTTGCAAAGGACACATATACTTCATTTATTCATCAATTTTTCAAGTTTTTTTATTGAAAACTAGTTGTAAGTAAGTTCAAAAGATTTGAACATATTTCATCCATTAATGAGTGATGAAATGCCATTGAAGCATTTTAGTGTTTGTAAGAATTTGCAAGGGAAACTAATGTGGACAACTAGTTATAATTGAAATGCACCAAGTTGCATTTTAATTGTTGTATATATGGATCATATACATGTTCATTGCAACTTTTGCAATTGTTACAACTTGTCTAATAGAACTCACAATTATGTAAATACCACGAGTTGTAAATGTTTGTTGTAAGTCAAAAACTCAATTACAAGCCCAATTGTGAAACCTTTATTTTCTCATAGTGAATATTCAAAGTTGAATTAAATAGGCAGAAATCAAATCAAAGTTGAAACAAATGGATTGTAAGAAAAAATTGCCTAGTAGACAAGTAATTATCAACAAGATAACAAAGATCAAACAAAAATATAATAAAGAAACAACAAAAACTCATTTAACTCCAAGCATGCCCCTAAGTCTTTGACCATGCATTGTAACTAGAGTGCATAAGAAAAAGAAGAAGAAAACAAGCAAAAATTGAATGAAAAAAAATGGTAAAATTTCTATTGCTAACTTGCAAGTTGCTATAGCTACAAGTGTAAAACAAATTTTTAAAATAGTTCACACAATGCTTGAACACAATCCAAACATAAATAATAATTTGTCATCATTCAGGCATGTCATAATTGGAATGACTTTGGTCCATATATCACAATTTGAATGATCTTGTGTGATAACTAATAACATACACATAATATTGTGATGTTATTAAATTGTAATGAATCAAGGGAAGAAGAAACCAAGCCTATGACCATAAATTTTTCAACTTTCTTTATTAATTGTCACATGTTTTTGGGAAATTGTTGAAATAATCAATGCTTGAGAATACGTCCCCATCCTAATTAGCAAATGTTCATAAAACCAATTTCATAATTTAGATTTGATAAATGTTAAAGTTGAAAAGGTCCATATATCTTTGATTCAACCCAACACGTGGGTTGTAATTTTGGTAATCTTGTAAATAACCATAGTGTTTCTTAATCATTATCAAGTGTCAATCAAAGATAATATCAACTTATAACCAATATTAAGAACACATTGCTTTCATTGCATTCGTTGAATGTGTTGCAAGGAACTTGGCAAAATACATTATGAATTCCAACAAACCCCAACCACAAAGAAAGTAAAAAAAGAGTCAAAATGAGTAGACTTTAAAATTAAACCAAACCAAATGCAAGACAAAACAATTAGGAAATTTAACTTGAATATAAAAGTTGTAGATGCCCATCCAAAAAACTTCTTTTGAAACTTAGACCACCTCTTTTATAATAAGGTGTGTAGATATGGGCCAATATGCGTGTGCAACACAATGAGAAGTTAAAATGCTTATTTGTAAGATGATGCAAATATAATCAAAGGAAAATATTGATTATAGGTTACAAGGCCATGTTGACAACTTTGCAAAATAAAACCTTGAAGGCATTGTTATATTTAATAATTGAATGGAAGGAATATAAATGCATTTGACATATTACATAGTCATATTTTAAACTAATTATCTTTTGGGAAAATTTAATGATTGCATGATTTGTTTCAAGCAAAATAACATGCATGAAAAAAATGATCAAGTTCATATCACACAAAAATTCAAAATTGGTTTGAGCAATTGTTATGGCCATAGAATCCTCAACTACTTTCATCAA
>Ga0116226_10003547_pt1 | contig 13757 bp, 12 predicted proteins | sample S1TSphfallax_FD_89692 | JGI IMG/M metagenome (GOLD analysis project Ga0116226, IMG submission 89692) | Host-associated microbial communities from peat moss isolated from Minnesota, USA - S1T2_Fa - Sphagnum fallax MG | ecosystem: Host-associated > Plants > Peat moss > Unclassified | place: USA...
CTGCGCGGGCTCTTCTGGAACAACCTCGAGGGTCGGTTTGCCGCGGTGCCGACCCACGGCGGCATCGACTACGCCACCGGTCACGCGAATTTCCCGGGTAAGTACTTAGTCGAACTCCCCGTCTATCTCTTGCCCTGGACCGCGCTCGCGTTCGCAGGCCTGTGGCGCGCGATGACCGCGGTGCGAGGCAGGACCCCGGCCCCGGCCGCGACGGCCTGGCGATTCGCAGTCGCTGCCAGCGTCCCCTGGCTGCTCCTACTGTCGGTTGCGGTCACCGCCCGCGATGTGTATGCGGCGCCGTCGCTCATCGGCTTCGCGCTGCTGATCGCCTTGCGTCTGGGCGAGGCCCCGGCGCGCACGGCCCTGCGCGCGACCCTGTGGACCGTGCTCGGGCTCGGCGTGCTGCTCTGGCTTGCCGGTGCGCTCCTGGTGCTGGCCGGCGACGGCGGCTACGGCGGCTCCTCGGCCCTCCTCACGATCGCGGTGGCCTTGGCTTTCACCCTCTACCGAGGCCGTCTGGCGCTGCGCTCCGGCTCCGCTGTCTCGGCGGTGCTCTGCTGCTACGGGGGTTACGCCGCGGTCCTGACTATATGGGGGCTGGCGTTTTTTCCGCGCATCGATGCGTGGCAGGATCTTGCGAGTGTCGCCGCGCAGGTCTCGCGCGACGTCGGCCCGCGGCCCCTCGGGCTCCTTGCCCCGGACGAGACCACGATCGCGATGATGGATCACCGCCTCAGTCGCGATGTCGTGGTCACCCCCGCGGGAGCGGATGCGGGCGCGCTCGCGGCTGCCGCATCGCGCTGGTTCGCCACCCACGGACCGCAAGCGCGGCTCCTCGTGAAGCTGCCGGGCTCCGCGCCGGGTGCGTTGACGCAGTGGATCGCGGCGCGCACCGGGCGGCGCCTATGGAGCGATGACGACGGCCCCGCGGCCGTGCTCGAGCGCGCGCGCGTGGCCTGGATCGTGAGCCGCTACGCACTGCCCCAGGGTCGACGTTTCGCGGTGCTCGCGGGTACGGGAGCGCCCGCTGATGCCGCGATTCACTGAGCCGCAACTGCCGGAGGCGCATCGCTTGGCCCTCGCGCAACTGTTCGGCGAGCCGGTGGATCGGGTGCGGGTCATCGAGCATTCCTGGTACGCCCGCCTTCACGGCCCGATCCGGGCGACCACCCGCCGAGGAAGGATCTATCTCACCGGCAGCAGGCGTGAGTTCTTCGCCGACCCTGAGCTCGTACTGCACGAATATTTTCATGTGCTGCGGCAGTGGGCGCCCGGCGAGCTCACCATCCTCCGCTACCTACTGGAATCGCTCCGCAACGGCTACTGGAACAACCGCTTCGAGATTGCGGCGCGCCGATTCGCGGCCGATGCGCTGCCACGCTTGCGTGTGCTCCTCAGCCGAGCAGCGCCTCGCGGCGATAGAGGCGACCGGCCACCCATGTGAGGGCAACCCCGAGCAGCAGCGTGCCGAGGATCGACACCAGTGCGAAGCTTGCGGGCAGCGGCTCCGCGCGCAGCACGCTCATGATCAGGAAATGCTGGCTCAGGCTCGGGACCAGCATCAGTGCGAGTTTCGGTCGCACCGCGGTGATGCCTGCATAGATGAGCGGCAGGGTCGGTACCAGCAGCACGAGGCCGAGCCAGGTCTGCGCTTCGCGATAACTGCGCGTGAAGGCGGCGACGATGGTCATGAGGGATGCGCCGAGCAGGGTGAGGGGCGCGCAGCACAGCACCATCCGCAGCGCCGCCTCCGGCGCGAGATGCGCCGACATGCCGAAGCGCTCGAGCGGCGTGAGGCGCAGCACCAGCGAGAACGCGCTGACGGTGATCGCGAGTGAGATCAGCATGTAGGCGCAGGCGGTGAGAATCTTGCCATAGATGAGCTGTTCCCGCGGGGCGGGCGTGGTGAGGAGTGGCTCGAGCGAACCGCGCTCGCGTTCGCCCGCCGTCGCATCGATCGCGACGTACAGCCCTCCCATCAGCATCGTCAGCAACATGAGATAGCTCAGAGTCCCGAGCGCAAGCACCGAGCGCGTGGCCGGGGTCGACACGTCGATATCCTGCACGACGACCGGCGCGAGCAGCAGCGGATCGACGCCCCGCAGCACCAGACGCAGCCGCGCCAGGGTCAGGTTCCATTGCGAGAGGAGCTGGCGGATGCGCCCGAGATCACGGTCGTTATAGGCATCGGCAGCATCGGTGATGAGGAGTACTGGCGCCGGTTCGGCCGCCGAGAAACGCTCGCCAAAGTCCTCGGGGATGAAGAGTACGGCGTGCTGGCCTCCGCCGCTGACCGCCTGCTGTGCGGCCGCCGCGTCGAAATCCCGGCGCTCGATGCTCACCCCATAGCTCTCGAGCCAGCCGACGAGATCAGGCGCGCGCTCGGCATGCGCCACGGTGAGCGCGAGCGGCCGGTCGCTCTGCGTGTCGTTGCGCTTGAAGGTGAGCTGCAGCATGAGGGCAAACAGCAGCGGTCCGAACAGCGGCCCGAAGACGAGCGCCGTAAACAGCGTGCGCCGATCGCGCAGGTTCTCGCGAAACTCCTTCAGGAACACCGCGAGCACGGTACTCATGGGCGTTCGAGCAGGCGTAAGAACGCCCCCTCGAGGTCCGCAGCTCCGGTCGCTTCGCGTAAGCCCTCAGGGGTCCCACAGCCGACCACCGTGCCGTGGCCGATGACGACGACCTCGTCGCAGAGCGCGCCGATCTCCTGCATCACATGGCTCGAGAGCAGCACGCAGTGACCCTCGGCCTTCAGGGTAAGTAGCAGCGCCCGAAGGTTGCGCACCGCCATCACGTCGAGCCCGCTGGTCGGTTCATCGAGAATGAGGTTCTGCGGCCGATGAATGAGCGCTCGCGCGAGCGCGGTCTTGACGCGCTCACCTTGGGAGAAGCCCTTGGCGCGCCGCCCGCCGAGCGCGCCGAGATCGAGCGCCTCGATCAACCGATCCGCGCGCGCCTCGCGCTCGCCGCGCGCGAGGCCATGCAACGCACCGTAGTAAAGGATGTTCTCGCGAGCAGTGAGATGTGGGTAGATGCCGGCGCCGTGCGGCAGCACGCCGAGGCGTCGGCGGGCTTCCACCGGTTGTTCGACGACGCTTACGCCGTCGATACGAGCGTCCCCGGAATCGGGCCGCAGCACGGTATAGAGCATGCGCAGGGTCGTCGACTTGCCGGCGCCGTTCGGGCCGAGGAGGCCCGTGATCCGACCGTCGCCGGCTCGCAGGCTCACCTCGCTCACTGCGACCACTGCGCCGAACTGCTTGCGCAGCAGATCCGCCTCGATCATGCGTGCTTCCCGCTCATGGCGCGGGACCCGCGAGCGAGGTGAAAAATGGCAGCGGGCGAATGTGGCGCGTGCAGGACGTATCGAGACCGCGTGCGGTTCCGGCGTCGAGAAACGCCGCCATCAGTCGATCGATGCAGGGCGCAGTCAGCTGTCCGTGGCCGAGCCCCGGCAGGACCAGATGCCGGTGATCGGAGAAGTCCCGCGCGGCGAGTTCGGCCTCGGCGGGCGGCGTCACCGGGTCGTCGCCGCCCGATAGCAGCAGCGCTGGCGCGCTGCTCTGAAACGGGGCATGGAAGTCGGTGGCGACCTTGCCGCGAGGCCACTCGGCGCAGACCGCTGCGAGCGCTCTGACTTGCGCGTCGCGCGGGGCGTTGCCGATGAACGGTAGATCCTCGGTGCACAGGACACTCTCTTGCATGCCGGTCGCAAGCTGATCTTTGATGGCATGCGTGGCGAGTAGATACAACGCGCCCAGCGGCGTGAAATCTCCGTCCACCCGCGCTCGATGCAAGGCGAGCGGGAGCAGCGCCGCCTGGTCCGCGCTGTAACTCGCGAGCCGCAGCACGAGCGCGAGGTGCTCGTCGCTGAAGGCGAGCGCATGGCGGTCGCCGCTCTCGGGATCGGCGAGCTGCAACGGCTCGGGCCTCGTCGTCAGGCGCGCATGCAGCGCGCGATAGTCGGCGGCCGGGTCGGCGAACCGCGCCCGGCAGGTCGGCTCCTGGCGGCAGCGTTCGAGGATCCGATCGAGGGCGGACTCGGCATCGACCGCCATGTCCGGGCCGAGCACGGTCTGCGGTGCGACGACGCCATCGAGGATCAGTGCCCGCGTCGTGTCCGGATGGCGCCGCGCATACTCCTGCGCCACCCTCGACCCGTAGGAAATCCCATACAAATCGATGCGCGCGATGTGGAGCGCGCGTCGCACGGCGTCGAGGTCCTCGACCGCCGCGCCGGTCGTGTACTGGCGCAGGTCCGCTTGGGCGGCGAGCGTGTCGCGGCAGAGCCTTGCCGCTCGCGCCAGGCTGTCGAGGCCGGCGCTCAGAAGCGCCTCGTCGTCGAAGGCGCAGTCGAGGCGATGCGAGCGCCCCGTGCCGCGCTGATCGACCAGCACGATGTCGCGCTCCCGGCCGACGCGCGCGAATACCGGCGCGACACTCGCGTAGAAATCGCTGCTCGCCTGGCCCGGGCCGCCCGCGATGACGAACAGCGGGTCGGCGAGCTTGCGGCGGCTGATGGCGGGTACTCGCGCCACGAATATGTCGAGCGTTCGACCCGCGGGCTGTGCGCGGTTCTCGGCCACGGTTAAGTGACCACACTCGGCCGCGTAGCTCTGCAGCCGGGTCGGCTGTTCCAGCCGACATGGCGCGAGCGCTAGCGCGCCCGGTAACTCGGAGGACGCGGTAGCGGCCGCCAGCGCCGCTGCGCCGGCTGATCCCGCCAGCGGCAACAGCAGAACCACGGCGAGGCGCCGGCGGAGAGTCGGGAAGCGCATTCTGCGGAGCATGGTACCGGAGCACGGCGGTTGCCCAGCGTGACGGAGTGCACCCCGCGCCCGGGCACCGTGCCGTCTGAGGGACTACCCTCCCGCGCTATAATGGCTCGCATGCGATTCGCGCAACGCTATCAGGTGATCGTGATCGGAGGAGGGCACGCTGGTACCGAGGCGGCGCTCGCCGCTGCCCGCATGGGAGCGCGGACCCTGCTCGTCACGCAGAGCGTCGACACGCTGGGCCAGATGAGCTGCAACCCCGCGGTGGGGGGTATCGGCAAGGGTCACCTGGTGAAGGAGATCGACGCGCTCGGGGGTGCCATGGCGCGAGCCACGGATCGCGCCGGCATCCAGTTCCGTACCCTGAACGCCAGCAAGGGACCGGCGGTCCGCGCCACCCGGGCCCAGGCCGACCGCGTGCTGTATCGCAAGGCGATCCGCCAGATCCTCGAGAACCAGCCCAACCTCGCGCTCTTCCAACAGGAAGTCGCCGATCTCGTGGTCGAGGCCGAGCGGGTGGTCGGCGTGGTCACGGTGAGTGGCATCGTGTTCGAGGCCGACAGCGTCGTGCTGACGGTCGGTACGTTCCTCGGCGGACGCATCCATGTCGGCCTCGATCACTACCAGGGTGGACGCGCGGGAGATCCGCCCTCGCAGCGACTCGCCGCGCGCCTGCGGGAACTCATGCCCCGGGTCGGGCGGCTCAAGACCGGCACGCCGCCCCGTATCGATGGCCGCAGCATCGATTATTCGACCCTGGCTGCGCAGCCGAGCGACGCGCCGCTACCGGTATTCTCGTATCTCGGGCGAGTCGAGGAGCACCCTCAACAAGTCAACTGTTTCATAACCGAGACGAATGAGGCTACGCACGCGCTCATTCGTGCGGCTGCTGATCGATCGCCGATGTTCACCGGCCGCATCGAGGGGGTAGGGCCCCGCTACTGTCCTTCGGTCGAGGACAAAGTCGTCCGCTTTGCCGAGCGTTCCTCGCATCAGATTTTCATCGAGCCCGAGGGGCTCGATACGCATGAGGTCTACCCGAACGGCATCTCGACCAGCCTGCCGTTCGATGTGCAGTACGCCTTCGTCCGCACCATCCGTGGCTTCGAGAACGCGCACCTCACCCGGCCCGGGTATGCGATCGAGTACGACTTCTTCGATCCGCGCGATTTGCGGGCCACGCTCGAGACCCGCGCCCTGAAGGGCCTGTTCTTTGCAGGTCAGATCAACGGTACGACGGGCTACGAGGAAGCCGCCGCCCAGGGGCTGATTGCGGGCATCAACGCGGCGCTCCACCAGCGCGGCGTCGAGCCCTGGATCCCGAAGCGTAGCGAGTCCTACCTCGGCGTCCTGGTCGATGATCTCGTCACCCGTGGGACGCGCGAGCCCTATCGGATGTTTACCAGCCGCGCCGAGCACCGCTTGCTCCTTCGGGAGGACAATGCGGACCTGCGCCTGACGCCGGTCGGCCAGCGTCTGGGTCTCATCGACGAGGAGCGCTGGCGGGTGTTCGAACAGAAGGCGGCGGCGACCGACGCCGAGGCTGCACGCCTCGAGGCGGCTTGGCTGCGGCCGGCGGCGATTCCCGAGCCGTGGACGGGCCGCGTGCTCGGTGGAGCGCGCCTCCCGCGGGAGATTTCGGCCCTCGAGTTATTACGCCGCCCGGAAGTGCGCTACGCCGATGTGGTGGAACTCGCCGGCGAGCCGGATTTTTCGGGTCTCGATCCCCGGGTCCCCCCGGCCGTGCGCGCCCAGGTGGAAGTGCGCGCGAAGTACGCGGGCTACATCGAGCGTCAGACCGCCGAGATCGAGCGCCAGAGTCATCACGAGGCGACGCGGCTCCCGGAGGACCTCGATTACGCCGCGGTTGCGGGTTTGAGCACGGAGGTGAAGCTACGCCTCGGGGAGGCGCGTCCGGCGACCCTCGGCCAGGCCGCGCGTATTCCCGGTATCACGCCGTCGGCCCTGTCGCTCCTGCTCGTCCACCTGAAGCGCCGGGGCCGCGCAGCGTAGGCCGGATGCGCCAGGCGGCTCAAGGGCCGCGCGGGGATGGTCGATAGCTGCGTATGCGCCGCGAACTCGAAATCCTCATTGCTGACCGCGCGTTCGAAACGCGCTTTGCACCGATCGTGGATCCGCGCTCGAAGCGCCCCTTCGCGTATGAGGCCTTCTCGCGCGCCGCTCCCCGGTTCCGGCATCTCGAGCAGCCGGCCGACCTGTTTGCCGCGGCGCTACGCTTCGATCTGGTGCGACCTCTCGACCAAGCCTGCCTCGAGATTGCGGCACGCGAATTCCAGGAGGCGGAACTCCACGGCCGCCTCCTGCTCAATGTCTGCCCGGCGACTCTTCTCATGTGGACCGGCTTTGGGCCTTGGCTCGAGGAGGCGCTGAAGGGCTGGGGTCTCGACACGGGGCGGATCGTGCTCGAGCTCACCGGGCAACTCGAGTTCGAGGATCTGCCGCCGTTGCGCGATACGACTCTGCGTCTGCGCGAGCAGGGCTATGGCATCGCGCTCGACGCGTCCGGCTCCTCCGCCTCCGGCCTCGTGGCCTGGGCAGAACTGCGCCCCGACTTCGTCAAGATCGATCCGTATTTCCTGCGCGATATCGAACGCAGCCCGGTGCAGGCGGAGTGCGTGCGCGCCGCCATCGATGCGGCCCGCGTGCTCGGGAGCCGCGTGATCGCAGAGGGAATCGAGAGCGCGCCGCAGGGCGAGCGCATGCTCGACCTCGGCGTCGATTATCTGCAGGGGATGTTCCTCGGCAGCGCGAGCGCGCAGCCGGTGGTACCGGCACGCGCGGTCGCCTGGCTCGAGAGCCGCGGTCGGCCGAAGTCGGCGAACCTGGTCGAGGGACTGATCATCGAAGTCGAGCCGATTGCGCCCGACGCGCTCGTCATGGACGCGGTCAAACGATTCTTCGCCGATGAGCTGCTCGGTTGCCTACCGGTCGTCAGCGACGGAAAACCCGTCGGCATGGTGTGGCGCGATGACCTATTTACCGCCGTGGTCGCGAGTGCCCGGGAGGCCTCGCGCAAGCCGCATACCGTGAGCGACGTGATGGACCCGAATCCGCCGCTGCTCGATACCGCCACGCGCCTCTCGCTCGCCGCCCGCTTCGTGAGCGAACCCACCGGGTACCGGCATCGGGGCGAGTTCCTGATCGTCGATCCGGACGGCTATCGCGGCATCGGACGCAGTCTCGATGTGCTGCGGCGCGTAGTCGAACAACAGGAGGACGCTGCGAGTCTCGAAAATCCGCTCACCCAGCTGCCAGGTAAGCGACGTCTTCGGGCCCAGTTGGAACGCCTTGCTGCGACGCGCGGCTCCGGCGTGCTCTGCCATCTCGACATCGATCATTTCAAGGACTTCAACGATCGCTACGGTCACGCCCGCGGCGATCAAGTGCTGGTGAGCTTGAGCGAGACGCTGTCGCGGCATGCGGATCCGGACGCGGACTTCGTCGGCCATGCGGGCGCCGACGACTTCGTACTCGTCATGCGCAGTCGCGACTGGCGCGAGCGACTGACGCGTGTGCTGAACGATTTCGCCGTCATTGCGCCCAGCTTCTACGACAGTGCCGACCGCGAGGCGGGCAGTATTCGACTTGCCGAGCGGACCGGCGAGTGGCGTCGCGCCCCGCTCATGAGTCTGTCTCTGGCGGCGATCGACACCGCCGGCTACGAGCACGACCTCTCCTCGCCCCAGGCCGCCGCCCTCATGCGCAAGATCGAGGCGCTCGCCAAGGCGCAGGCCGGGAATGCCTTCTTCCTCGCCTTTGGTGGCGCGCTGTTCGATCTGTCCGAGGAGTTTCAGGTGCGCGAGGCACGCGAGGAGGCGCTTGCCGCGATAGTGGTGGCATAACTACCGCCCTCTCGTCTCGAGTTACGCCCGTTTGCGATTTACACTGCGCTCTTCGGCGAGCTGGAGCACTTTCGGGCCGATGGCGTCTAGCGAGTAGAGCGCTTCCACCGCACCGGCCTCGAAGGCCGCGCCCGGCATGCCCCAGACGACGCTCGAGCGTTCGTCCTGTGCGATACACGCGGCGCCGGCATCGCGCATGAGTTTCATGGCGGTAGCGCCGTCTTTGCCCATGCCCGTGAGCATGACGCCGATGGCGTTACGTCCGACGTGTTCCGCCACGCTGCGAAACATTACATCTACCGACGGCTTGTGGCGGTTCACCGGCGGGCTGTCGTCGATTCGGCACACGTATTTGGCCCCATCGCGGATCACTTGCAGGTGCATGTCGCCCGGTGCGATATAGGCATGTCCCGCGAGGATCTGCTGACCGTTCACGGCCTCGCAGACATTGAGCTGCGTGCATTGGTCCAGCCGCGCGGCGAACGGGCCGCTGAAGGCTTTGGGGATGTGTTGCGTGATGACGATGCCTGGAATGTCGGGCGGAAGCCTGATCAGCACCTCGCGAATCGCCTCAGTGCCGCCGGTGGACGCGCCAATGGCGATCACTTGATCGGTAGTTTTGATCAGGCGGTTGGCGACCTTGAGCGGGGCGTTTTCCGACGGGCGGGCAGCAGCGGAATCCGACAGTGCCCGTACCCGTGCCTTCGAGGCGGCCTTCACCTTGCCGATGAGTTCGTCCGCGTACTCTTCGATGCGGTGTTGGAGATCGACCTTCGGCTTGGTGACGAAATCGACCGCGCCCAGGGCGAGCGCTTCGAGCGTCACCTCGGCGCCGCGCTCGGTGAGCGTGGAGCACATGACCACCGGCATCGGCCGCAGCCGCATGAGATTGCGCAGGAACTGGATGCCGTCCATCTTTGGCATCTCGACATCGAGGGTGACGACGTCGGGATTCAGCTCCTTGATCTTCTCGCGCGCGATGTACGCATCCGAGGCCGTGCCGATGACTTCGATCCCCGGATCGCCGCCGAGGATCTCCGAGAGGAGTTTGCGTACCAGGGCCGAGTCGTCGACGACCAGCACTCGGATCTTGCCTGAACCGTGATTCATGCTGAATTTGTCCTTTATTCAGAAGAGCTCGACGCCGCCGCTGTTGGGCGCAGTACCGAGTTCCTTCAAGTAGTTCTGTTCGCGCGCCGCGATCGTCTCATTGCGCATGTTGGTGAGTTTCTTGACCTGTACCCGGCCGGTTTCCGGGAAGTAGTTGACCTTGCGCGGAAAGGCATCGCCGAGATCCTCGCCCGACACCCGATAGCCCTCCGTGCGCATGTATTCGCGCACGAACTCGATGTTGCGGGCGCCGATATCGGTCATCGCGGCAAGCACTCGACCGCCGCCGACCAGCTTGAACTCGAGGTTCTCGCGGCGCGCGCCGCACTTCAGCAGGTCATTGATCAGCCGCTCCATCGCGACGTTGCCGTAGCGAGTGGCGGCGCTCACGTCCGAGCTCCAGGCGGCGCGGCCTTCGCTCTCGAGGGGGAGCATGAAGTGGTTCATGCCGCCGAGTCGCCGCTGCGTATCTCGCACGCAGGCCGAGACGCAGGAACCGAGCACCGTGGTGATCATTTCCCCCTCGGTGGTCACGTAATAGTCACCCGGCAGGAGCTTCGCCGCGTAGACACCCGCGGTCGGATCCCAGTGGCGTTTGATGTGTCCGAACTGCGGGAACGCCGGCGGCGGCCCACCTGGTGGAGCGGTCGATGCGAGCATCTGCGCCGCACGCGAGCTTCCGGGAGGTGTACTCACTTGGCGAGTCTCCGGTAGATGGTCTTGCCGATGAGCTCGTAGTCCTCGCTCACTCGGAACAGCGATTCGGAGTGACCGATGAACAGCAGGTCGCCCGGACGCTGCAACGCCGCCATACGGGCAAACAACTCGCGCTGCGTCGCCTTGTCGAAGTAGATGACGACGTTACGACAGAAAATGACGTCCAAGGGGCCGCGCATCGGCCACTGGTGCATGAGGTTCAGCTGGTTGAAGGTGATGTGACTGCGGACGTTGTCCTTCACCCGCCAACGGCCGGCGCCCGCTGGCGCGAAGAACTGGTCGCGGCGCGCCGACGCCATCTTCTCGAAGCGCGACTCTTCATAGATACCCGCCCTCGCATGGGCGAGGACGTTCGAATCGAGGTCCGTCGCGAGCACTTTGACATCGATGCCGCGGAGCGCCGCGGCGGCTTCGCACAGCGTCATCGCGATCGAATACGGCTCTTCGCCGGTCGAGCAGGCCGCCGACCAGATTCGCATACGCGTTCCCGGCCCGCGTGCCGCGAACTGCGGAATCACCGTGTCCGCCAGATACTGGAAGTGGTGATCTTCGCGGAAAAATGCGGTGAGGTTGGTGGTGATCGCGTTGATGAACTCCTCGAACTCGGCGGCGTCGTCCGATTCGAGACGGGCGATATAGGCGCTGAAGCTCGGCAGGGAAAGCTTACGCAGCCGGCGCACGAGGCGCCCGTAGACGAGTTCGCGCTTGGAATCGGCGAGCGAGATCCCCGCATGCTCACGCACGAGCGTACGCAGCCGATCGAACTCGGCGTCCGAGAGCGTGAACTCCCGGTCCTCATTCGGGCTCGGTATCGTGGGCGCTTGCGGGGGCATTAGAAGAGCTCCACCCGATCGGTCTCGCTCTCCGCGGAGTGTGTAGCGAGAGCCTTCGAAAATTCCTCAGGCGCCGCTCCGGCCGCCGCGAGTTCGAAAATACGTCGCTCCTGCTCCATGCTGTACTGCTTGCGCACGCGATCGTGGAGACCGGCCCAGGCGGCATTGCCATCGCCCGGGTTCTGTAGTGCGCCGGCGAGCAGCATCACGCCGTCGCGGACGTGGGTGAGCCGCTGCGACAACCGGTCGTAGAATTGAAGCGCGACGATGGCGGCCCGCAAGCGCGGCGCAATGCCGGGAATCTGCTGCTCGAGCGTCGGGATCTGCGCCGCGAGCTCACCGATAACGCCGGAGATCGCGGTGACGGGCGGCTCGCTCTCATGCAGCGCGCCTTCGAGCTGCGCGGCCATCAGATCGAGATAGCTCACGACCTCGGGCGCATGCAACGGCTCGGTTTTCTTTTCGGGAGGGTTCACGGCGGCGGTCAGAGTACGCGGGCGACGGTGGAGAGCAGCTGTTCCGGATTGAACGGTTTGACGATCCAGCCCGTGGCGCCGGCCTGTTTACCCTCCTGTTTCTTCTCCTGACTCGACTCGGTAGTGAGCATGAGCATGGGGGTATAGCGATAGGTGGGCAGCAGGCGTAGTTCCTTCACCAGCGTGATGCCATCCATACGCGGCATGTTGACGTCGGTGAGTACGAGGTCGACGCCCTTGGTACGCGCGAACTCGAGTGCTTCGACGCCGTCTGCGGCCTGCACCACTTCGTAACCGCCGCTCATCAGCGTCGCGGTCACCATTTTTCTCATCGAGGCGGAGTCGTCGACCGCCAGGATCACCGTAGTCATGATTCATTCCTCTGTGTATGCGTGCCGGCAGCCGGCGCTGCGGTCAAAATTCGGTCCAGTCTTCGCTCGTCTCCCGGCGCGACGCCGCGGCCGGCGCCGCCGCCGGGGGCGATACCGGCGCCCGACCCGACGCGGCGCTGCGATTCGCCCAGGGGCGGTTCTTGGAGCGTCGCTCGACCAGGGGCTTCCCTGCCTTGACGGACGGCGCAGATTTGACCGCCTTCGCAGGCGTCGTGGCAGGCGCCTTAGCGGGCTTGGCCGCCGCCCTAGGCTTGGCGGCCGTCGCGGCGGTAGCGGTTATGGCAGGCGCGACGCGGGTACGGGTCGCCTCGGGCGAGAGGGTGCCGGCGGCGCCTGTCAGCTGGAAACGCTGCGTGATGGCGGCGAGTCGCGCCGCTTCGGCGTGCATCGCCTGCGCCGCAGCCGTGGCGCTCTCGACCATGCCGGCGTTCTGTTGCGTGCTCGAATCCATATCCATGACCGAGCGGCTGACTTCTTCGATGCCGGTCGATTGTTCGCGGTTAGCGAGACTCATCTCAGCGATCAGATCGGCAACGCGCTTCACCGAGTCGACGATCTCGTCCAGGTGACGACCGGTTTCACCGACCAGTCGCCCGCTGCTATCGACCCGGGCATTGCTGTCCTGGATGAGCTGTTTGATCTCCCGCGCCGCGGTGGCACTGCGCTGCGCGAGTCCGCGCACGTCGCCAGCGACGACCGCGAAGCCGCGTCCCGCATCGCCGGCCCGCGCCGCTTCGACCGCCGCGTTCAGCGCCAGGAGATTGGTCTGGAAGGCGATCTCATCGACCACGCCCACGATGTCGACGATCTTTTTGCTCGAGGCGCTGAGGCCACTCATCGCCGCGATCGCCTCGCGTGCGATGGCGCCGCCTTTCTCCGCCTGGGCGCGGGTCGCCGCCGCGATCTGGCTGGAGGACTCGGCATGGGCCGCGTTGTTCTTCATCGCCGCGGTGATCTGTTCCATCGACGCGGCGGTCTCCTCGAGCGCTGCGGCCTGCCGCTCGGTGCGAGCGCCGAGCTCGCCCGCGGCGCGGCTCATGTCGTGCGCCGCCGCGCCAACCGTGTCAGCACTGCTACGCACCTCGTTGAAGGTGGTGTTCAGACGTTCTCGAAGCCGGCGAATCGAAGTCTGAAGCGCGCCGATCTCGGCGCCCGCGCTCTCGGCCGCTGCTGATGTTGCCGCGCCGTGGAGATCGCCTTCGGCGAGCGCCGCGAGCTCGTGGTTTGCCGCCTCGAGATCTCGTGCCAGCGAGCCGAACGCGGAGATACTCATGCTCGTCGCGAGCACGATGCCGATGCCTGCGAGCCACAGCCCGAGCTCGCGCCAGCCGCCGCCGTCGGCGATCGCGAGCAGAACGACCGCCGCCGCCGACACAGCTAGCGCCGTGAGGACTACAGCTAGTTTCTGAGCGATGCGCAGCTGGCGTAGCAACGGAGTAGTCCTTCGCTGCGGATCGAGGGGCACCCCGACCCGTCAGCGCTCAGGCGACGAGCATGGGGCTGGTATCGATGGCGATGCCGCCGATGAGCCGATCGATGTCGAGGATGATGACCATGCGATCGGCGACGTGGGCGAGGCCGGTGATGA